>Ga0210398_10000763_pt1 | contig 35438 bp, 33 predicted proteins | sample IncBWC4OmetaG_FD_161047 | JGI IMG/M metagenome (GOLD analysis project Ga0210398, IMG submission 161047) | Forest soil microbial communities from Barre Woods Harvard Forest LTER site, Petersham, Massachusetts, United States - Inc-BW-C-4-O | ecosystem: Environmental > Terrestrial > Soil >... | reverse complement strand
CGGCGGACAACGATCCGATTCATGCCCTCGCGGAAATTGAGTCGCTCTACGGCGGGAAGCATAATCGCAACACAGAAGCGCGGCCGGCAAAAGACACGTTTCGAGCTGCCGGACTTAGATCGTGGTGCCGCCGTATATTGCGGCTGGAGTAAAACCCAGGCGATGAACACTCCGACAATCATCGGCACAGGAGCCACCAAATGAGCCATACAACAATCACATGGATGGGCTGGATCGTTGCGGTTCTTGGTGTTTGGCCCCATCTATGGAGTTGGCGGCGGACATACATATTTATGCGGGGAATAGACCGAAATCTAATTTGGCAAATGCTTCACCTGTGTCGCTTTACAAATAATCTTCGCATCCTTGTGCTTTCGCTCGCCATGATCGGGTTACTTGTCTGCATTCCCATACTTGGAGCACCAGTTCCTCTCGGCCTTCTCGCGATGATGGTGTCGGTTGCCTTGGTGCCTTCACTTCGCCTAACCTTGCCGCCCACTATTCTTTTCCTTACTGGATCAGGTGAGAGAGCAAACACTCTCCTCCTCCGTCTGCACCGCGCGGCGACTCCTTTGCGGGTCGTTGCGCTGCTTGATCCCGAGCGTATGGGTTCCGTCGGCCAAATGCTCCTCCTCGACTTGATGCGCACATCAGACGAGAACATGTGGAAAAGTATGGTGCATCAGCTGCTCGACATAGCACCAGTATTTGTGGTTGATACAGTCCATCGCACGGCGCCTGTTCGCTACGAGGCATTTCTCATGCTTGCACCCGAGCGGGTAGGCAGGACGATTTTCATTTCCGACGATGAAGGTGTTTGCCCATCGCTTCAAGCGGAGGGAATCGATCCATCCGAACACGCGATTCCCATAACTAGGCCAAATGACCTGGAAAAATCTGTCTTCCGGCTATTGCACATGGTTAGCACGCAACCTAAAGAAGCCGCCTCCACTACGGGTCGCATGCCAATCGTTCCCGAGAACTGGGATTCTCTTCCATCGTTGTTGACGATTGGCTTGGTAGATGGCTTGGATGGTAAATTTCTATTGGCTCAAGCAAGAAGCACAGAGAAGAACCTGATTGCGCTGGTTGTTCCGCTTTCGTCATTGGATGAGGACGCGGCGAATGTTTCAATGGAGTTGTCATGGGACTTCTCTCGAAACCCACGTCTTGTCGGCCTTTACTTAGAAACTACAGGATTGGTAATGGTGCGGCGTGAGTTCATTTTGCAGAATCCTGAATTGCTTGATTTTCACGTTGACGGGATTCATCCTGGAAACATATCGTTTGAAGACCTTGATAAGCCTGAACCGATTGGCGCTGCAGTACATCAGTTATGCTGCGGATGGAGGCGAGCGGCGCAGCAGCATGGCTTCGAGTTCCGGTTTGCTCTGAAGTAGCTACCCCCGACGATGAAATTCATGGAAAATATGAATACTAGCTGTAAAAACTTCCGCGTATTCATTGCCTCCACCTTCTTCAACGTGCACCTGAAGCGTGATTAAGTGGCACAAGCTGATTACAATGAGCGAATCTTCCCTTTTTCGCGTTAAGCGGTCGGATACCAAAATCGCGAGCATTGAAGCGACTTACGGTATCAACCTGAATGTGCGAGAGGACATGCTTTTGGGGAATCTGCTGGATGAAAGAGGATTCGATAGTTTGACACAGTTGCTCGAAGCCTATCGTGGCAGGCTGACTTATCATCCGCGCAAACGCCGCCTGTTTCTGAGCTTTCACGCTGAAGACAAGCCCCAGGTGCAAGGGTTGCGCTTGATGTCAGCAAATCCTAAGATTGACCTTGATTTCTTCGATGGCAGTTTAAGCGTGCCGATTGACAGTGAAAACAGCTCCTACATCAAACAAGTACTTCGGGAGAAAATAAGGCGGGCTTCGATCCTGGTTTGCTTGATTGGAAACGGGACCGCTTGGAGGGACTGGGTGGATTGGGAAATTCGGACGGCCTATGGAGCAGGAAAAGGAGTTTGCGGCGTTCGCCTCAAGGGTTCTCATGGCCGCCGCCCGCCCGAACTGGTGGAGCGAAATGCACCTGTAGCTTCATGGGACATGGAACAAATCATCGCCGCAATCGAATGCGCCGCCGCGCGGCGAGGATAAGCCCCTTTTACTATCGCCATTCTTTCACCATGACCATCAATGGAAAACCAAATCAAGACCGTCAAACTCGCTACCGGCCAAGCGAAAAAAACCTGGTGGAAATTCCGAAAGTCACCTGTCAACAAGTGGTGCATTCCATCCGAACATTTTCCACCTCCTGAATAGAACACCCTTTTCATCGCGCCTCCTGAAGGTACGGATATGAATCGTCATTTACGAATTGACCTCGGTTGATTATTCTCGTCGCGTATCAAAGATGAACACCAGCAAGCGCCATTCCGGTACTCATTTTGCACAGCGCAGGCTGTGAGAAGGGTTCCAACGGTACGCCCTGCCAGTCGAAACTTACGAACTCTTTTTCGGCTGAATTACAGCAGATTTAATGGCGCGAGCAATTTCCTTCTGCTTCCAAGGAACGAGTTTGATCCGGAACTCATAGCAGGCCTCAGGGAGCCGCGAAGGCGGCGAGTCGCCTTTGTGGACGGCAATCACTCCCTTGCCAAGCGCCAAGGTCTCGCGGATTTCCCAATCAACCCACTTACTATTTGCGGTGTGTTCAGAAACGTAAACCAGCGTTACAGACGACTGGCGAATTCGTTCGCGAATCCCCCTTTTGATGTATTCTGCGTTCTCGCTGTCAAAGGGCTCTCGCAATGACCAGTCGTTGAATTCCAAGTTTGAGTCTTCGTTTTTCGCCTGTCCCCGAAGCAGATTTACATCGTTGAGGTCCTCTTCCACAAAACTGATAAACACGTTCTGCTTCTCCGATGGCGCAGACGCTTGCAGAGTTGCTTTCACCCGCTCTTCCAAATTCTTGACCTCATTTGGTCCGAGGCCAAAACCGCCGCCGCCGCTGCCGCCACCCATAGTGTTTGCCTTTATTATTTTGCTCCGGAAGTTTCCAAACACGAGATGCAAACGCCACACGGCGTTTTTGCCCCCGAATGGCAGGAATAGGTGCCGGTAACACCAAGATCCTGGGCCATTGCGACAATTTCAATCTTCGAAAACGCGATTAGGGGTGCAACGATCTTAACTTGCCGAAACAGGACCGATTGAATCAGCGCCTCGGTCTTTCTGAGAAACTCCTCGGTCTGGTCTGGGAAAATGCGGTTGCGCTCGGTCAACAATCCGATCGCCACACCATCTGCGCTCTTCTCAGACGCGTAAGCGCAGCCGGCCAGCAAGAACAATAAATTGCGCCCGGGTAGAAACGCATCCTCGTTCACTCGGAGTGTTCGCCTTGTTAAGCCGGACGAAATCAGTTTTCCGAAGCCGTTCAGGTCCATGCTAGCGGGTTCTGGCAGCTTAAGTTTCCGAAACGCAGCCAGGCACGCAGCCCATTCCCGGTTTCGACTGCGTTGGCCGTAGTCGATGAATAGTGGCAACTGTCGCAGTCCCTTTTTGTGAGCAAGCAAAGCCATCACAGTCGAGTCCAACCCTCCAGAAACCAAAGTTATCAAAGCCATGCCACCGCCTCCTGTCGCAGGACCCGCATGACCACCCAAATCGCTACATCTAAATGAGCCAGTTCTGCTCCGAACCCAGCGGCGTATTTACGCAGCCGATTTTCAATCTTCTCATAAGCCTTTAGGCAGCTGCCAGGGGAAATCACCGGATCGCTGCAGAGAGCAATTCCCATGAATCGAAGAACATGAACGTCAAGTATTGCAAGTTCGGTTGCCCATCCCGCGTTTCGCAGGAATAAACTCGCTTGTTTTGGTCCGATGCCAACACACATCTCAACCAAACGCCGCCGCATCTCGTTCTCCGAGACGCACGACTCCAGTAGCTGATGCAGACCGCGACCGGATTCCTGAATCCGCCGGGCAGTGTGGCAGATGTGCCGCGCCCGGAGACGGGGAAAGCGATATCGGCGATAGACAATAGAAATTCCACTGGGCACCGGCAGTGGACTTTCCAGTTCTGAAGTTAAACGCAATTCGAAGCGCGTCGGATTTGATCTGTAACTGTCCATATCGAGGAATCCACCCTTCCTCAAGTGACTGGCAAACGTGTGTGCCAGGGCGAATGGTACCGCGCTTCCAAGCAAACATGCTACCAATTCAGCCCACAGACTTTCCTCGTGCCAACTGAGCCGTGCGCGTTCAGGCTGCATTTCCTGCAATCCCTCTAGCGCAGCCCGCAGTGCTAGCTCCAAGCGGTTCTGAAACAATGCGCGGTTCATTTCATCGCCTGTCCACAGTTCTAAGGATTCGCGAGATTACCTTTGACGGCAGGTATCTTGCCAGCAAATTCTCCATGGCCTCTTCCCGGGTTGCCTGCTGGATTGCAGTCATCAAGCGCCTCATGAATAGCAAATTATGTCCCAGCGTTGCAATCGAATAAGAAAGATTGGCATCGTTACAAAACGCACATGCATCCTGGAACAATTCCCGATGTTGGAAGTGATGCAGATTCCCCGTAGACGTATCAACCGTCGTTTGGCACCACTCCAACCCGTCAAAGCTGTCAGCGCCGGAGGCGGCCAGTATCAGGATGGAGCGTGGATTTCCCGTCCCGAGAATGTGGAGGGGTACATAGGTTTCCAATGTATTCAATGCCTTTCGAATCGCGCTGACGGTGCCGGCTCGTGTCAAAATGCCATTTCCCAATTCACGCTCTGGAACGGCTACCATCAGCGGATACAAACGGCGCGCGACCGCGATAACAGCCTCAGGCAATTGTTCCGTTTGCGCGTGAACGATTGGAATCATGCTGCCTTCGACACAGTGCCTCTGTTCGCGGAGAACCGCATTTTCAATTCCCGCCACGAGTTCTTCCATATCCTTTGGAGGAGTTTGATCATCAAAACAAAACGCCAAGGGGAAACAGGGCCACGACAGCACACCGGCCAATTTAGTTGGCGACCATTCCTCATCATTTTTCCAAAACTTCTCGTAATTGCCACTATCGAGAAGCACGACCTGTCCGGAGGTCCGGGCCTTCTCAAGCAGTAGTTTCAATCCCAGTTGATCCTCTTCATGACGAATGTCGTATGCGGAGATTAAGAACTGAGGCTCACCCGTCGCGACCAACGTCGAAAGATACTCGATCGGGCGGAAATTTGTCTTCACGCTCGATATCGATGGAAAGAAGCATGGAAGCCTGAGCACCTGTGATCGGAGTGTCAATGAATCTTGCCGCGTCATTTGTCCTAGAATTGGGTTGGAGGTTATCCATGGCGTGGCAAGATGGCAAGGATCGATGTTCTGCCTTTGGTTTGAACGAGAAAAACAACCTGCTCTATTTCACCCCCTCGCCTCCGCTTTGAACTACAGCTGTGGCAACGGTTTAAGAGAAGGGTGTCTGGAGGCACCGGTTTTGCTACCCCGTGAGAATCTAGGATATCCGGGATTTGGAGAGACAATTGTGCCTGGAATGTGGCGCAGCCCTTAAGCCCGATCAAATCGTGCGTTCGTAATGGCGAGCTTTCTATTCTTGTCCTTATTGGATAGTTTGATAAAGTGCATATTGCTGGATCTCAAATTATGCACCTTTCAAAATCTGACTTCAAAGTTGCCCGCACTTGCGGAACGAAGCTCTATTACAAGAAGCTGCATTATCCCTCCAAACAGGATGACGACCCTTACTTGGAATTTCTCGCGGACGGTGGCTACATGGTCGAGACGATTGCCAAACTGCTTTTTCCCGAAGGCAGGGAGATCGAGTTCGACACCAACGAAGATGCGGTTGAGCTGACCAAGCAGGCCTTGAAAAACGCTACGGTCACGCTCTTTGAAGCCACACTGATGTTTGGGCAACTTTTGGCGAGGGTCGATATTCTTGAAAAATGCGGTAACCGATTTCGTCTCATTGAAGTGAAGGCCAAGAGTTTTGACTCTGAATCTTCTAGTTTTTCTCCCTTTCGTGGTGAGAAAGGCCAGATTTTATCAAAGTGGCGTCCTTATTTGGAGGATGTGACCTTCCAAACGCACATTCTTAAGAGCTTGATCCCAGATGCTGTGGTGACACCATGTCTTTGCCTTGTAGACAAAAGCAAGTCGTGTGGCATCGAGACGAGTTTTGATAAGTTTCAGATTGTCCCTCGGGAAAAGAAGCCGGGCGTGCGAGTATTCAGCCGCCCAGAGGTAACTTTCACCGGCGACATCGAGGCATTGCGGAGGCAGCCCTTCGTCCACGTAATTGACGTAACGCAGGAAGTGAACGAATTGCTGCCCGAAGTCAGGCAGGCAGCAGCAGTATTTGCTGCATCGCTAACCGGAGAAGCGCCGGAACGGATTCGACCCAGCTTGGGCGTTAAATGCAAGAAATGTGAATACCGATTGGACGATGTGGAAACCATAGGAAAGCAAGGCTTCCGGGAGTGCTGGGGAAAATTGGCCGATCCCACGCCGCATTTGCTCGACTTTTATCGCATCGATGTGCTGGGACCGAAAGGGCAAGTTGCCGCAAACATGATTGCTCAAGGGCAGTGTGGTGTTTGTGACATTTCCAAGAACGATCTCCGAGGAAAGGTCGGAGAACGCCAAGCCGTTCAGTTGGAGTGGACTTTGAAGAACCAGGAGTTCATGAGTCCAGATTTGTCGAACATTCTCGAAGATTGCAAATACCCGCTTCATTTTATCGATTTTGAAGCTTCCCGGGTTGCCGTGCCATATCATACGGGAATGCGCCCCTACGAACAGGTCGCTTTTCAATGGAGTTGCCACACGATTCCAAAGCGCGGAGCAAACCTGACCCATCAAGAGTGGATCAATATTGATGAGGATTACCCGAATTTTGAATTCGCCCGTTCTCTTCAGAAGGTTGTGAATGGCAGCGGCACAATCTTCGTTTGGTCGCCCTTTGAGAAATCCACACTGAACGATGTGCGTCGGCAGTTGATTCAACATCGCCAACAGGACCACGCCCTGTCCGACTGGTTGGATTCAATTACAGTCGATCACGGACCACTAGTGGATCTTTGCAAGCTCGCCAAGGAGCATTACTTCCACCCACGTATGGGCGGCAGTCTTTCAATCAAATATGTTCTTCCCGCAGTTTGGTCTCAAAACGCAAAAATTCGGAGTCATCCATGGTTCGTGCAATACCGGCGGGAAGTGGGTGGGCAAATTCTTGAACCTTACGAGACACTTGAGCCACTTCCATTTGGTGACGAGGAAAACGGTGAAGAAGCAGAGGCGGTCCGGGAAGGAACAGGCGCGATACGCACCTACCAAGAAATGATGTTTGGTCTTCGCCGAAATGACAATTCATTTCGGGCAGCCCAGAAGCAATTGCTGCTGAACTATTGCAAACTGGATACGGCAGCGATGGTCATGATCTGGATGCACTGGGCAGCTCGGTAGACGAGCTGTTTGAATGACGATCATGTCAATTGTCCCCGAAATGCTTAGTTGCAACTGTGGTTCTCAGTTGGAGCAACGTCCTCGGGTTTGGGTTGGCCGTGAACTGCTGATTTGCCGCGCCATTTACCGGTCAGTAGCCAAAGTTCGTAGAAGACCAGCCACTCTGCTGTCCAAGGAATGATGGTTTCGTGCAAGTGCCAGTTCCTCTGCCACGGCTGTTCGCGCCAGTCGTAAAGGCAGAGCGTATCATTGTGATATATGTGCGCGCCTGGCGTGAACTGAATCTTCGGATCAATGACCCGCACTTCGGGCGAATCCCAAGGCGCGTAATGGATTTCGACACGATAGCTGCGGCTCTGCTCGGTCGGTTGGATACGTCCCCGGCATTTCAGTTCAAGCCCGCGGATGCGCGAGTTCAGGAACGGAAACTTCTCCCGAAGCAGTGCTAGCTCGCTGACGATCTTGCGATACTTGTCAGCCTTGTTTGTCAGAATCATCACCATAAAATTTGTGCGCCAGATTCGGCACGCCCGCACCGACCAGAGCGGGGACAATCACGCCTGCGCTGTTCGTCGAAGCCAAGCCCGCGTTCACGAGCGCAGCCTTGCTGAACAAAGCGTGGGCCTTGGCGGAGTCCTTGTCGTAAGCCTCGAAGTAGCCGTCGCTCTGGAATACCCAATCCCACGCCACACGCGCTTGCTGCTTTGTGCAATCTGGACGATGGAGGACCAGTAGTTTGTCGAGTGCTTCACCAACGCGAGTGCGCAGCTCGACCATGTTTGCATCGCTGGCGGATTTGGTCAGTTTGTCTTTGGGCGTTTTAGTCTGTGCGCGGTTCTCAACTTCCAGATTTGTCGACAGCCGGGTTTTGAGTTTGGAAAGCAGCCAGTAGAACGCTTCGTCGTCGCGCTCGTAGTAGCTGGGTGCGCACTCCTCGACCAGCATTGTCAACTTGAGGCCGTTTGGCACGTCCCAATGCTCGCCGCGACTCCGGGCAAACCGCTTCATGAGGCGAATCATCACACGCAGTTGCGAGCCTGCGCCGTCCCTCTGTTTATTCAACGCTTCAACCCGGTCAATGAACCAACGATTGATTTCGGTTGGGTCAGACGCGGTAAACCCAGCCGCGCCGGCCAGTTCCTGCCGCTCTTTGTCGGTGTCGGCGTCGAGCTTTCGGTAGCACGGAATATCAACGTGATGCCCTTCCGCATAAAAGACGCGCACGCAGTTATTGTGAATCTCCGGTTGCTTGTTGAAGTTAGGGTCTTTGACCGAATCGCGCACCATTTCCTGTGTTTCGCGCGCGGTGTAGGCCGTGCCGTCCTTCTTCTTCAAGTCGTCTTTGTGAAACCACACGCCGTCATCGATGTCGTAGGCGTTGTTTTCCTCTTGCACCGTCGTGCCAATGGCCATCGAGCCTTGCGGGATGAAATGGTCGTCGTTGAGGCGGATCCAGTCGGGACGATTCCGCTTTAGGCGCGTGCGGTTCGCCTCGCGCTGGTCGCGTAGCTTGTCTTTCACCGCCTGCGGCAGGTTCACACAGTCGGTTTCGTAGGCTTTGACTTGTTCGTTGTAATCAAACACGGGGAACTCCTTGGGTTGATGTTGGGCTGGCAAGTTGAGAGGCGTAGGCATTCCAGCAAATCGCGGGCACAGTGCCGAGGGACTGCAATTTCTGGAGCAGGCGAAAGAGGAAAAAAACCAGGGCGTTTTTGCCCGGCAAAATGGTGTGATTCACTGATGAATCAAAAATGTCAAATGAAGCGTTGGTGAGGGCGAGCACACAATCTAAACGGCACTCCTTCTTGAGCGCGGCGTGATGGCCGAGGAACGTAGTTCCAAATCCATCGGCCCATTCGATGTTCGGAGCGATGAGGCCGGCGGTGATCTCGAACAAGGGCTTCGCGGGATACGTGCCTCCGGCGTGTGGAATTGGGATGGAGGTCCGCTTCAATCGTCGCACCGATGCAGCCTTCTTCCCTGCGTAGTCCAAATAGCCCTTGTTCACCGTTGGTTTTACTTCCATCACAGCGTAAACCGCCTCGGCTGGGACATACTTGTGGTCATGCTGGTCCAGCAAGGTCGGGGTGTATTGCGGGTCGTAAATGACCACATCCATCTGGTCGCTAGTCTTGCCGTTGCTGTCGATGACGATGACGGACTCAACGGCGTACCGTTTGGGGAGGTAGGCACGCAGCGTGGTGATGAAGTGCTTTTCAGTGACATCTCCACGCTTGCCTTGATGCGTGATACTCTTCTCCGCCAGTTCCAACTTTTGCAGCAACGCGAGCTGCTCATGGTAGAACGCTTCCTGAAGGAATTCCTTCCCATGGATTTCAGAGACACGCTTAGCCCCCACTGCCAATTTGGTCCTCTTGCTCATTTTTGATTTGCCATTCGGCTTTATGTGGATGTCCCCGGTTAGGAGTTTTTGCATGAGGCCGCGCATTTGACGTGCCGTACGACTTTACCCCAATTCTCAGCCTTCATTTGTGATCGGGATTTTTTGCTGAGCCAATACAAGCTCCTGTCACCGCTCCAACGATTGCGCCGAGGGGACCCGCAATTACCCCCAATGCAAAGCCGCCGGCAACTGCCCCGGCAAGCCCATTTTCAAATTTTGCCTGCTTTCGTTTCTCCTGGTTTAACGGAGCGCATTGCTTCCCGTTCCAACCACGCGCAGTTCTGGTCGTTCTGTTGCTCTTTTCACTATTACAGGTCACACAAGCGGGAAAAAGATTGTTGAGATGATCCGTTCCGCCCTTGGAACGAGGCACGGAATGTTCAACATGCCACGCTCCTCTCTCTCCAGGCCGACCGTAGTTCTTCAGGGATAGCTTCGAGTGGCACAAGTGGCAGTAACCGCTCGTGCGCCGATAAATGCGGGTCAAGATCTGCTTATCGAATGGCATAGGGTTCAACCTCCTTGCATGAACGAGCGGTTACAATGGCCGCTTTTCTCGTTGATTTTCGCTCCTCGTCGTGAATGACGAGCTCACTTCGTTGGTTTTGAGCAATTTTACGGGCTCTCTCAACGGCTTGGTGTCGCGTCGGGTGAACTGACGTGTCGCGGCCGTTGCCCTCGCCGACTACCGCCCAACCGTCTGTCCTTCTGACTACATGCTGATTGATGTTCATGTTATTATCGCTGTTTTCGCCTCCTCGCGCAGCTCGGAGAAGAAAGCACTTTTTTATCGTTCATTGAAAGAATACACTGGGGAGTGAGACATCCGCTGTCCCTGTGAAAAGAAAGTTGAAAATAAATCAGACGATTGCGACTCGCCCCCAATTGGAGCGGATGCACTCCATTCTCAAACGAATCCAGAAAGGCGATTACCCGAGCCGACTTGTCTTGGCAAGGGAGCTTGGTTGGACAACTAGGACAATCCAACGGGACATCACCTTCATGCAAAATCGCGAGCAGATGCCGATTGAGTATGATTTTTGCCGGCATGGCTACCATCTCACAGAAAAGCTGGTGGACTTTCCGCTCCTGCAAATCTCGGAAGGCGAGATCGTGGCATTATTCGTGGCACAACGGGCGATGGCGCAGTATCGCGGAACCCCATTTGAACAGCCCCTCCAGGTTGCTTGCGAAAAGCTCATGGAGGGTCTGAAAGGGGAGTTTTCGGTGGCCTGGGGAGATTTGGATGCGGCGATCTCGTTTCGTAATATTGAAACAAATCCGGTGAACATCACAATTTTCAAGAATTTGAGTCTTGCTGTTCAACGTAGTCGTGAAGTGACCTTCGATTACTGCAAGTTGGGTGCGAAAACGTTTGAAAAACGCCGGCTCAAACCCTATCACCTGACATGCGTAAATTACCAATGGTATATCCTTGGTCACGACTTGATCCGAAATGACGTGCGCACGTTTGTGCTTGGACGAATGCAGTCACTGCGGGTGCTCAACTCAACATTCAGTCGTCCAAAGAATTTTTCTGCAGACAAGTTTTTGAAAGGAAGTTTTGGCGTATTTACAGGAGGCAGGCCAACTGAAATTAAAATTTGGTTCGATGCGTTCGCAGCCCGCTTGGTGCAAGAACACACTTGGCACCACTCCCAAGAGATTGACCAATTGCCCAACGACGAGATCGAACTCAAACTGACACTAACGAGCACGGTCGAGATTTCACGGTGGATTCTGAGTTGGGGAACCCACGCCAAGGCTCTGGCTCCAACGGAACTCGTGAACTCCATCACAGAAACATTGCAAACAACTATGGGCCGCTATTCTGCCCTTTAACTTGTCCAACTAAAAAGAGATGAAAAAACCCAAGAAAATTGACCGAGGATAACTGCCATGAGTTGTGAAGAATCTATTGGAACACAGGCGCCCGCCAATCTCCGGCGGTAAGGCCGTTTTGACACGACGAAACAATTCAAGGGCGTGCGGTGAGAGTTCTTGTTTGCTGAACATGTTTGCTGAGGCGAGCCTTACATATCCAAGTACTCTGAGCCAGAGACTTCATTAATTCTCCAAAGACTTGCGCTATCTTCAGACCAACCAAAAAAGATAAGGACAGAAGACGGCAGAGATCTCAAGGCTGTTGCTTTGACCCCTCCAGTGAATATCCTGATTCACCATCACCAATGGCGTTTTCCCCATCTGGATAGAAAACCTGCGCATCCCACGAAGTATCCCACCCGCCGGTAGAGCCATCTACCACGCTAGATGTGCTAAGATTAACCGCAAAATAAAGGCCGTATGGTGGAGTAGTAACAGCATTGTTTTCCAAGCCGAACCGGTATACCCCACATCCTGTTTGCCAGCCACCAGCACCGGATCCATCGGAGGTTAGGCCATTAGCAAACTGTACGGTCAGATTTACCGGATAAGAATAGGATGTGACATCGGTAAGGTATTGCGCCCCCGTGCTCGGATCATCATTTACGGTGTAGGTCCAGTAAGCATCGGTGCCCTGCCACTTCAGAGTCCCGGAAGCAGTTTCCGCGATTGGATCATATTGTTGCAAGATCAAGGTCCATGTTCCGCTTACAGCAGTGGTCCAAGTGGTATAATCATCAACTGCAGAGGGCTGGCTTTCGCCGGTCCATGTGCCGGTCCATGTGCCGAGAAGATTTGTGATGGAATTGCCATCGGCTACCCGGTCTCCCGCAAATCCAATCACACGCGGGTCTGTTTCAAGTTGGATATGATTGTCGTTAAAGGCATTTGTGGCAGGCGGAAATGCGAAACTAGCCGAAGGCAGCCCTTCGGCGCTGGTGAGGGGAATAATCCCGTCATTGACTTCACTTCCAAAGATGCTGCCGATCAAGAACTGTGACAGCGTGCTGGTGCCAAGGAGTGTCGGGCTGGTTCCGGCGACCTCGACAACACGCGTGCTCTTATTCTGTGATAAGAACGTCGCAACGATATTGGACATTGTTTGGCTGTGATAGGCCATATCTTGAACAAACTGTCCGTTTTCAATATCTGCCAGGCTGTGACCAAATGCGCATAAGGACGTGGAAACGGGCAGGTATCCATATAAACTCACCAGACTTGAGCCATTGTTTGCCGCGGGTGTTCCTTGAATCGGCCCACCCAGTAAAACCATGTTCTTTATTGTCATTGAGGTGAGTCCGGCAGCACTCAATGAAACTGCAACCCCTTCACTGTGAGCTTCAATATCCACGGAAGACATCTGCGCCATGAATGAATTCAGAAAAGTTGCCAGTTCCTGACCGCTGATATTAACGCCCTGTGTCCAATCATAATCGAAACCCAATGCCTGGCAATAGCCGCCAGCCTGCATTATGGGAACCGGATCAGGGAATGCAGATTCGACAGAGCTCATCATGCCGTGAACGAACACCAATGTTCTTTCCGAAGGATCAAAGGAACTTAAGTTGTTAGTCCATCCCGAGCCATTCCAAAGTAGTTCCTGCGGCGCGGTATTGCCACAGGATGGAAGATTTAGATCCGCCATGAACCCAATTACGGAAAATGAATTGCGTGTAAATCCCAGGGCCTGCAAAAACGCCTGTTGAATGACAAAGGTCCCATTAGATTGCGGTTGAGGTGAGTAGAATAAACTTTGTTGCGAAGATCCTGCTTGTTGGACGGAAGTTGGATATAAGAGAGTGAAGGGAACAGCGCCAGAGGGTGAAGTTGCCGCCAAATATAACGTAATATTGACATTAGGACCCGGGATGAAAGGCACGGGAGAACGTATCCCGGCTGATTTGGCTGGCGGGGCATGAATTGGCATCAGATCCAGGAACAGAGCGTTGCCTCGACTGCCGATGATGCCATTGGGCGAAAGATAGCCAGGTTCCGATAAAAGTGAAAGCGTCGCAACTGCATCGTTGGTCAAGAATCCAGCCGGGATACTTGCCGAACTGCCCGAACCCAGCATGATGGTTCCCCCTTGGGACGCATAAATGATTTGGTTGGTTGTATCAAGGATTTCCGGGCCAAGAGCCGCGCGATAGTAGCGCGCAATGGAGTTGGAAGCACTGCTGTCGCTGACTTCGAAAGGGGTACTGATGACGTTTGTCAGTAAAAGCGGTGCCCAGTCTACGAGATTCGTTGAGGTATCAATGGTATATATATTACCGTTCGGCCCGCTTACATCAAACTGAAACCACCCATTGGAATATACCGTGTTGGCAAATGTAACTGTCGCGCGCAAGGTTTGAGTTTGAAAGAGGCCGGCAAGCATGGCCAACCCAAAGAATAGCGAGTGCAGTTTATCCTTCATAGGGTTTCCCAGTTTTAGATAGTCTCGAAACGACAGCCTCGGATTCATGCCGTCTCTGTTTCTGCGTCCTGGCCAAGTTAAAATTCAACTAAATCGATTATTTCCATTTGGTTTCCTGCCAACGACTTGTGCGGGCTCTTTCCTTCATGCTCCTCCTCCGACCAATTTGCAAGTCCTTTTCCAGTTCATTCTCAGTTTTTTCTCTGATAACGAGGGGCTTCATTAACTTTTGCGCCTTTCGATACACTTTTCCACCCCATCTGAAGACACCTCCTCCGTAGTTCTCCGTATTCGTTGAACCCTTTACAACTTGGCCGCGGAAGGGCTGGTCAAATTGGTCGGCTTGAGGCGGAGGGGGAATGTCAAAGGCGTGCGATTATTTCATCTCCAGAGCATCAGCGATTATTTGCACAAACTGATGGAGGCGCGAAGTGATGAGGAATTGAACACGTCGGATCAGACTATTTGCTTCATTTATATAGTTGAATCGCAAATTGAAGGACTTGAATCCAGTTCCATGGGACCACTGTTTTCATCATTGTTTTGGAAGGCCAATCGAACGATCTTGTCTTTCATCTGCTGCTCCCAATCTTCCAAGCAGGGCACCTTCACCATGGCTTTCTTGGCGTAAGCGGCGTGAACGGCCTGACTCTTATGTCCAAGGGCTTCCTGTGCATATCGCTCAGGAAAACCAGCGGTTTTAGCCCTTTCCGCCCATGCGTAGCGATAAGAATGTAGGGTCACACCCTTGACTCCCACCAAACGACAACGGCGGGAAAAGAGCGAACCCCGATCTGATTCCGTCATTCTGGAGATCTTGGGCATCAGGTATCCCTTCGCCGGGCAAATTTTGAAGAGATTGGCCATGGCTCTACCAAAAGTAATCAGTACTGGGCTTCGGTTCTTTCCTCGGGAAAATGAGATTGTGCGGTTGGCCCAGTCGATGTCCTCAGCACATAACCGCGCGACGTCTGTTTGCGAACCGCCCACGTGCCAGAGCATGCGATAGTAGGTTAACCATTGCGGGTTGCGCTCGCCAGCCAAGATTTTTTCGTGCTCTTCGAGAGTGATGGCCCGCTTGGCGCGAAACTTAACTTTCGGCCATTGCCGACGCGGTATCAGTCCTGCGAGCAGCCAGTTGAGGTCAATGGCAAAATTATGCAAGCGGCGTAGGGTGACGTTTGTGGAAACGGTGCCCGTCGTCAGGACATGCCAAAAGTGCTCCGCCCGCGTTTCCACCAGTTTGAGATTGCGGATGTGGTCGAATGGTTTTTGGGCGACACCCCTCACCCAGCGATCCTTGGTTGGCCCCTTCTTTCCCTTGGCCATCTCATCCATAACAAACTGCCAGGTCCGCGAAACAGAACTCGGATCAGCAGCGCTAAGGTAGGCCCGGGCGATTTGCATATTAATGGCCGGCTGGCGGTGCGCTTCATTGCGGGCCATGAGCAGTCGCTCGGCCTCATCGGTGTCGCGCGTGCGCAGGCTTTCCTGCTGCCGGGTGGCAGTGTTTTCGATATACCAGACGCCACTGGCGCGTCTGAAGGTGCGGAATTGACAGTTCATGCAGTCGCTCATCGTTTTTGAGGCTACATGGTCAAGTTCTCCAGCGTTAGCGACGCGTGCATGCAATAGCATGCAAATGCAGAAAAGTGGCCTGCGGCGCAATTTACTGGAACTTTTACTGGAAGTCCGACCTCTTAATTGTTCCAACCCGCACTCATATAACGATTTGCGAGATGGAGCCAATGGCCGGGATTGAACCGGCGACCGACGGTTTACGAAACCGTTGCTCTACCACTGAGCTACATTGGCAAGCCCTCGCGGGCGGGAACCGCCCGGGCAAGCTCTGGCGCAGTATATTTTGGTGCGAGGACGGCTGATGGCAAGTTAATTCGACGCTCCCCGGACACTCACATTCTCGAAATGGCCCAGCTCCGGCTCTTTCGCGGCTGAAACAGGCATGCTTCCCAGGCGGATCCTCACTCCATCGGTACCCGGGCAACCGCCAGGGCATTTGAAGCGGTATTGCCCTTCGATAAAAAACTGTTACCATTGAGGCACTCAAAGCGTCACAGACACGGAACGACCACCGGGAATAAAACTATGAAAAACCTAAAATCATCCCTCATCATCATCGGCCTACTCGCCGGCGCACTGCCGCTGATGGCACAAGGAAAGCGGGTCAGCCCTCACGAGACGACCGGCGCGGTGATTGACGGCAACCGCGTCACGGTTGTTTATGGGCGTCCTTACACCAAAGACCCCCATTCCGGCGCAATTCGCAAAATCTGGGGCGGGCTGGTGCCGTACGGGGAGGTTTGGCGCACCGGCGCCGATGAGGCGACGCTGCTCATCACGCAAAAGCCAATTAAAATCGGCGGGACCACGGTTCCCGCAGGCGCTTATTCATTGTTCACATTGCCGAACGAAGACGGCACCGCCAAATTGATCATCAACAAACAGATCGGGCAATGGGGCGTCGGTCCGGGGTCATACGACGAGGCGCAGGATTTGGCACGGGTCGACCTTAAGAAGGACGCACTGGATACGCCGGTGGACCAGTTCACCATGGCCGTCGGGAAAAATCCTTCGGGGGGCGGGGTGCTCAAGTTGGTGTGGGAAACCACGCAATATTCCGTGGCGTTTACACTTGATCAATAACCGATGGCAAAATGTGTTTCATCATGCCGGCCAGGACGGCTTGGCCGTTTTTTTCTGCGCCTCGCGTCTGCCGCCGTGTGCCTCTTCGCGGGTTTTGCGAACATCCGTGCCGCCGAACCATTGTCCGCCCCGGCGATTTTACAGGAGCTGCAAAGCTTCCGGGAAATGGGCAGCGTGCTGTATGTCGCGGCTCATCCCGATGATGAAAACACCCTGTTGATCGGCTATCTCGCGCGCGGGAGGAACTATCGCACAGCCTATCTCTCGTTGACGCGCGGTGACGGCGGCCAGAACGTTCTTGGGCCCGAGTTTGGCGAAAAGCTGGGAGTTATCCGCACGCAAGAACTGCTCGCGGCCCGTCATCTTGACGGCGGACGGCAGTTTTTTTCCCGCGCCGTGGACTTCGGATTTTCCAAGGATTACCGGGAAACCCTGAACATCTGGGACCGGCAGGGAGTGGTCTCGGACATCGTGCGCGTCATCCGTACCTTCCGGCCGGATGTGGTCATCACGCGCTTTTCGCTCCAGCCGGGCGGCACGCACGGCCATCATACGGCGTCCGCGGTGCTGGCGCTGGAGGCATTCAAGCTCGCGGGCGATCCCAAGGCCTTTCCCGAACAACTCGACACGTTGCCGCCCTGGCAACCGAAGCGAATCCTGGTGAACGGCCGCGGCGGGGATGCCGGTGACAGCGTCCGGATGGAGATCAGCGGCAATGACCCGGTGCTCGGAATATCGTTTGGTGAACTGGCCGGGCGCAGCCGGGCAATGCACAAGACCCAGGGGTTCGGGAATTTTAACGGCGGCGGGGGCGGTCCAAGGACTGAATCATTCCAGTTGCTGGCCGGCGATCCGGTAACCAACGACATTCTTGACGGCGTTGACACCACGTGGGGCCGTGTGCCGGGGGGCGCGGAGATAGGAAAACAGGCCGATGAAATCATTGCGCAATTCAACCCGCAGGATCCCGCCGCGAGCGTCTCCGCCCTGCTGAAATTGCATGGTCTTCTCGCCGCCCTGTCATCGACTGATCCGGTGGTGGCCGAGAAGCGCGCGCAACTTGATCAAATTTTGCAGGATTGTCTGGGCCTTTCGGTGGAGACCACGATCCCGGACGCGGAAATTGTGCCGGGCGAGGCGTTGAACATGCACCATACGGCGACGGTCCGGTCGGACGTTCCAGTCCAATGGCTGGGCGTGCGTTATCCGGCGGTCAAGACCGAAATCACGAATGCCATTGAACTTCACGCCGGTCAGCAAGGCTCCCGCGACTCGGTCCAAACTCTGCCTGCCAACACGCCGCCAAGCCAGCCTTACTGGTTGCGCGAAGAGGGGACGCCGGGGATGTTTCGCGTAGATGATGCCGCGCTCATTGGCCGTCCGGAGAATCCGCCCGTGTTTCCAGTTGAACAGCTCTTTGAAGCCGGCGGCCAGGTGCTGATCATTCGCGACGAACCGGTGCAGGCGGCCGCTGATCCGGCACAAGGTGAACGTCCCCGGAGGCTTGAGGTGATTCCCCCCGTCTCGCTTGGATTTGGTTCGGACATCGGGCTGTTTGCTCCCGGCGCCTCGCGAGTGGTGGAAGTCGAAATCACCGCGTTCAGACCCGGGGTTGCCGGCTCCTTGCGGCTGGAAGCGCCCGCGGGCTGGAAGGTTTCACCGGCAAATCAACCATTTGACCTCGCGAAGACTGGGGAACGAAAAGGGTTCAAATTCACCGTCACCGCACCAGCCCAAGCCGCCACGGCGAAAATTATCGCCAGCGTGGGAATTGGCGGCGTTCGTTATGCGAACGCGCGCGAGGAAATTCACTATTCCCATATTCCGCCACTGCTGCTTCAGCCGATCGCCAGCATGAAAGCGGTTGCCCTTGATCTCGAGGTGCGGGGACACAAGATTGGTTATCTGCCGGGGGCCGGGGACAGCGTGGCGGATGACTTGAAGCAGATGGGGTATGCCGTCACGACGCTGACCGACGCGGACCTCACGCCCGAGAAGTTGCACGACTTTGATGCCGTGGTGATCGGAGTTCGCGCATTCAATGTGCGCACCAATCTGGCGGCGCAGTTGCCGGGGCTTTTCGCTTACGTTGAAGCGGGCGGCACCGTCGTGGCGCAATACAACCGGCCCGACAACTCGCGAACCTTCCAGACCGCGCCCTACGACCTGCATCTGTCCGGGGAACGCGTCACGGATGAAACCGCCGCCGTAACTTTTCTCGCGCCGGATCATCCCGCCTTGAACACGCCGAACAAGATCACACAGGCTGATTTCGCAGGCTGGATTCAGGAACGCGGGATTTATTTCCCGGACCAATGGGACGAACACTTTACACCGATCCTGGCGTGCAGCGATCCCGGGGAGGCGCCCTTGAAAGGCGGACTGCTGGTGGCAAAATACGGACGCGGATATTTTGTCTACACAGGCCTCGTTTTCTTCCGGCAACTTCCGGCGGGCGTGCCGGGGGCCTATCGTTTGTTCGCCAATCTGGTTTCACTCGGCAAATGAACCCTCCTCCCGCCGTTGAACCGCCGGTTCCGGAGTCCGAGGACACCGGGTTTCCGGGAATTCGCACCTGGCGCGGCCTTTATGTTTTTGTGTTCGGCAGCTTTGTGCTCTGGGTGGTCATGCTCTTCGCGCTGACCATGATCTTTTCATGAACCCGCTGGATTGGGTGGTTTTGATCGGCTCCATGGTCGGAATTGCCGTGTATGGCCTCTGGCGCACGCGGGGACGGCGCAGCCTGACCACCTACCTGAAAGGAGACCAGGACATGAGATGGCTGGCCATCGGCGTTTCAGTCATGGCCACGCAGGCGAGCGCCATCACGTTTATTTCCACGCCTGGCCAGGGCTTTCAGGACGGGCTCGGTTTTGTGCAGAATTATTTTGGAATGCCGCTGGCCTTGATCATCATTGCGGCATTTTTTCTGCCGATCTACCGCCGCTTGAACGTCTATACCGCGTATGAATTTTTAGGCCGGCGTTTTGATTCCAAAACCCGCCTGCTTGGCGCCGCGTTGTTCCTGCTGCAACGCGGGCTCAACGCCGGAATCACGATTTACGCACCGGCAATTATTTTATCCACGGTCATGGGCTGGAGGCTTGATCTCACCATCATATTGAGCGGGTTGCTGGTGATCCTTTACACGGTGACCGGCGGCAGCCAGGCGGTGACGCTCACCCAAAAGTACCAGATGGGCATCATCCTCGGCGGAATGGTCGCCGCCTTTGTCATTCTGCTGGTGAAGCTGCCGGCCAATCTTGGCGACGCCTTCACCATCGCCGGCAGTTTCCATAAAATGCAGGCGGTGGACTTTTCGCTGGATATCCACCGGCGTTACACATTCTGGTCGGGAATGTTTGGAGGCATCTTCCTGATGCTGGCGTATTTTGGCACGGACCAGTCCCAGGTGCAGCGGTACATTTCGGGATCATCCTTGCGCGCGAGCCGGCTGGGATTGATGTTCAATGCCGTGCTCAAGATTCCCATGCAATTTTTCATCCTGCTTCTGGGCGTCCTGATTTTTGTGTTTTACCAGTTCGAACCGGCGCCGGTTTTTTTCAATGAAGTCGCCTGGCAGCAAGCCCGGCACGACTCTGGTGACAAGTTTCGTTCCCTGGAACAACAGTTTGTGTCGGTCGAGGCGGAGAAGCTGCAACTGATCCGGACTTGGCTCGACGCCAAACACGCCGGTGACCGGAATGCCGAGGCGGCCGCCCGCGCCCAAGCGGTGGCGGCGCACGAGCGCAGCGATGAGGTGCGCGCCGAGGCAAGGGCGGCCCTGCAAGCGGCCGATCCCCGCGCGAAAACCAACGACGCGGATTATGTGTTCATCATCTTCATCCTGCATTATCTGCCGCATGGTTTGATCGGCCTGTTGATTGCAGCCTTTTTCGCGGCGGCGCTGGCTTCGAAGGCGGCCGAGCTTAACGCGCTCGGTTCCACGACGACCGTTGATTTCTACCGGCACATCGTCAAGCGCACGGCATCCGACGCGCATTATGTCACCGCCTCAAAGTGGTTCACGCTGTTTTGGGGACTGGTCGCGATCTCGTTCGCCCTGTTTGCCAGCATGACGGAGAACTTGATTCAGGCGGCCAACATCCTCGGATCCCTTTTTTATGGCGTGATGCTCGGGCTTTTCCTGGTGGCCTTTTTTCTGCGATGGATCGGCGGCATGGCGGTCTTCTGGGGGGCGCTCGCGGCTGAGGCGCTGGTGTTGGCCCTGCATTTTTCGCATGCCATCAGCTATCTGTGGTACAATCCCATCGGCTGCGCCGCCTGTGTGGTAATCAGCATTCTGCTCCAGGCCGCCAGCCGCTCCAAGTTTAAGGCCCGGGAGACGGGAGACGCATGAACCGGCCGCCAATCATTTGTTTTGGCCAGCAGCCGTGCGGGTTTTTCCCGCGCCGCTTCCTGTTCTCAAAAATCCAGACGGCACGGCGGTTGCAATCTGAAATTGGCGGCGAAATCGTTTTCTTCTGTCACGACAGCGACCACGATCCGCGTGAAACTAGAACCATCCTGCGTCATCTGAAGACACAGGAAGTGGCACATCTCAACTTCGCCTTCGAGAACAAACTGCAGCGAAAGTTTTCGCCACTGTTTCTCAAGCGCATTTCCGCCGATTGGCACGGGAAAACCCTGCTTCAATTGCCCAATTATCTGGAACGCAATTTGATGGAAATTTTCGAGGCAACCAGCGCCGCCAATGCGGCGGATTTTTGCCTGGCGATGTACCGGCGCCTGGGTTTGCTGGAGGGAATTCGTGTGGAGCGTTCCGGCGATCCGGCTTTCCGGCGCGCCGCCTGTAATATTGGAGAGTTTTTTGTGGACGTTCCATACGAGGGGGAGATTGTGCGGGCCCGGTTCCAGGACGGCGCTCTGAAGCTGCATGAAGGCGGAAACTCCTATGTGAGCCTGCCCGAGACTCCCTTCACCAAGGCACAGATCAGCCCGGCGCGCGACAGCCGGTTCCGCTGGATGCAATCCGTCCTGCATTGCACGCATTACATTGCGGGACTCGGCGAGCGAGCCTATCTTCACAAGGATGACGCACCTGAAGTTGAATTCGTAACGCGCGACGACATTGACCATTCCGATGAAGCCTTCACCGAAATCTCCGGCTAAGCCCGCGCCGCTGCTGGTCTTTGGCGCCCACCCTGACGACATCGAATTTGGCTGCGGCGGGGTGATCGCGCTGGAGACACGTGGCGGGCGCCCGGCGCACCTGGTCATCTGCTCGCGGGGCGAAGCGGCAAGTTATGGCACGCCCGCGCAACGAACTGCCGAGGCGAAAAAATCCGCCGCCATTCTTGGCGCCACTGTTGAATTCATCGAGCTTGATGGAGATGCCCATCTCGAAATCCGCGCGGCTCATGCCATCAAACTGGCCGGCCTCATCCGCCGTCGGCGGCCGGGCATCGTGCTGGCGCCGAGTCTGGTGGAAAACCAGCATCCCGACCACGCGCGTCTCGGCCGATTAGTGCGTGACGCGGCCCGGCTCGCGCGGTACGGCGGCCTGAAGGAACTCCGCGCCGCGCCCGCGCACTCAATCAGCCGGTTATATTACTACGCCGTAACACCGGAAGCGGAACCGGCCGACATTACGCCGGTGCTCGTTGATGTTTCCGAGCCGGCGATTGTTGCCGCCTGGACCCGGGCGATGGAAGCGCACGCCTCGCAAACGACGGCGCGCAGTTATGTGGAACTGCAACTTGCCCGCGCGCGTTTGCTCGGACTGCGCGCCGGCATCGGGCACGCCATGGCGTTGTATCCAAACGATCCACCCGTTGTTGATTCGCTCGCCCGGCTGGGCGGGGGCGCGCGACGCTTTTGACATGGCCGCCGACCGCCTGCTCAACATTGGCATCACCTGCTACCCTTCAGTCGGGGGAAGCGGAGTGCTGGCCTCGGCCCTGGGGGAGGAACTGGCGCGCCGGGGGCACGAGGTGCATTTCATCAGCTACGAACGGCCGTTCCGGCTGCCCGCGAATGCGCCGCGGCTGCATTTTCACCGGGTGGCAATCAATGATTACAATCTGTTCAAATATCCGGATTATACGCTGCCGCTTTCGGTGAAGATGGCGGAAGTGAGCCGCGAGCATCGCCTGGATGTTCTGCATGTCCACTACGCCGTGCCGCACGCGACCGCGGCGATTCTCGCCCGCTCCATGCTCGAGCCAGGACCGCAACCCCGCGTGGTCACCACCCTGCACGGCACGGATACCACCCTGCTGGGCTATGATCCGGGATACGGCCCCGCCATTCACCACGCGCTGACGCAATCGGATGCCGTCACCGCCGTCTCGGCTTATTTGAAGGCGGAAACCCGGCGGGTGCTCGGGTTTGACGGGCCGATGGAGGTGATTCACAATTTTTTCACGCCGCATCCGCCCCTACGCTCACGGGAAGAGGTGCGCCGAGAACTTGCGCTGGGGGACGAAGTGGTGGTGTTCCACTCCTCGAATCTTCGTCCGTTGAAGCGCATTGATCTATTGCTCGAAACCGCCGCCCGCATCCGGCCGCGTGAATCTTTCAAGCTGCTGATTCTGGCCGGGGGCGATTTCACACCATTCGCAAAGGATGTGCGGCGGCTGGGCCTGGAGGACCGGGTGATTGTGCGCGAGCGCGTTGCGGACATTGAGGAGTACCTGCAGGTCGCCGATTTGGGATTGTTTACGTCCGAGTCGGAGAGTTTTTGCCTGAGCATCCTGGAGGCAATGTATTTTGGCTGTCCGAGCGCCGCGGTATCCGTCGGGGGAATCCCCGAGGTCATGGAACACAATGCCACGGGCCTGCTGGCGCCGGTGGCGGATCCCGCCGCGCTCGCCCGCGCCGTGGAAAGTTTGATTCAAGACCCGGCCCGCCGAATCGCCATGGGACGCGCGGCAAAAGAGCGCGCGATCGGGCACTTTTCCGCGGAAGCCATTGTGCCGCTTTACGAAGCGCTTTACCGCCGGGTTTGTGACTGAATGCGCCCCCGGGTGGAATTGGCGCCAAAAGTTGCTTGATTTCACCGCGCAAAAAAGGCATTCTCCCCGGCCATAAACAGATGATTTGCGTGGGCGGCAAATCATTTATTTAACGGTCTGAAGCAGAGTATCGCTTGGCGAAAGAAGAACCAATCGAAGTGATGGGGGCAGTGACGCAAGTGCTGCCGGGCACGATGTTTCGCGTGGCCCTGCCCAACGGGCACGAGGTGCTGGCGCATATTTCGGGGAAGATGCGCAAGAATTTCATCCGCATCAGCGTGGGGGACAAGGTGAATGTGCAGATGTCACCGTACGACCTGGGCAAGGCAAGGATCACTTTCCGGCACAGCTGAGGTTTTTTGCGGTCCAGCTTTTCAAACCACGTCAAGCGCGGGTTAATTCAATCTGTAGCCGCCGACGTTAGTCGGCGCAAATCTGTCAAACAGGAATGGCACCTGCAAACAGGCAATGAATCAGACACAGTGAATTCAGCGCGAACTAACGTTCGCGGCTACGAAATCGATTAAATCGCGTTTAGTGGACGGCCTGGCCGGCGATGCTTAGGTTCAACTGGATTTCGTCGGAAACCTTGTCCTCGAACTGTCCCTTGTTGATGTTGAAATCGCTGCGCTTGATGGTGAAGGCGGCGCGGATGACGAGGAGGTCGCCTTGAAGATTGGGAAAGCGGTCTTTGAGCTTGTCCTTCAGGAAGGTGATCTTGACGCCCGGGATGGTGATTTGCTTGGAAACACCGTGAAGGGTGAAGTTGCCGGTGACGTCCGCGGTGGTCATGTTGCCGTCGGTCTTGACGTTGTCCACGCTGGTGGTTTCGAAGGTGATTTCAGGGTTCTTGGCCACTTCGAGCCAGTTTGCGCCCTGGAGATGGCCCTGCATCATGGCGTTGGGGACGTGGAGGGTGGCGGCGTCCACGATGATCTTGCCCTTGAGGCTGCCGGGGCTGGCGGCGTCATAGCTAACGGAGCCGGAGATGCCGGTGGCGGTGCCGTTGATGGATTCGAGGGGGGCATCCGTGCGGAAAACGACGTTATTGACGCCCTTGGGATCCTTGAAATCGAAATTTTCCACGTCGGCAAAGGCCGCAAGGTTAAGGCCGGTCAACGCAAGGAATAACGTGATTGTTTTCATGTGCGTTAATGGAACACGTTTTGGGCGAAAATCCAATTATTTTTTCGAGCGCAAGCTCCTGCCAATCAGGCATCTTTGCGAATGAAGAAGGAGCTGCCGAACTGCAAGGCGGCCAATCCGAGTCCGATGGCAAGGAAATCCACGCCCGGGATGAATGCTCTCTCGGGGACAGAACCATCCAGTCCGGTGACGGGATCATGCACGGGCTTGAACACCGTGTTCCGGGTCCAGCCGGTATTATGTCCCTTAAAAAACCAGAAGCCGAGGACGAGCACCGCCAGGAAAAGTGAGGCGATTCGCAGTTTCTTACGCATGATATGGATTCAAGGTTTCCATCAGGTTCCAGTTGGTTTAACCCGGGGACGCGAAAAGTCAAACAAATCATGGAGGCGCAGGCGCAAGGCTCCGAGAATTCTTGTCAAATCTTCTCGTCTTTTTTACCCAAGCTCCAACGCAAAAAAAACACGGATAAGGCACCCACAATGCTCGGCGGAAGAATATAAACAAAATAAGGAATTATCAGGTATACAGACGCCTGCGCATAATACCCAATCGAGTGTCCAGACGGAGGCGCTGGGTCAGGCGGATAAAGAAAAAGAAGCAACAGCATGGAGGCAACGGTAACGAATACACAAATTGCAAACCCTGTCAAACATCCTGATAATGTTCGCCTACAGAAAAAGCCAACAACTGCACCAAGCATAAACGTTAACGCGCTATAAATTAACAAACCTTTCATTGCATAAAGGTCATGTAAGTCAATCATAGTAATTGCTAGGTAAAAAGGGCGATTGCCTGTTTGGGATTAATCAATAGTACAAGTGTCAGTCCTCACTTGGCCCCTCACTATTGACACAAATGGATGGTCATGATTTTTCGCGCAAAAGGTTCAAGACATAAATCCAGCGTTCCGTCCTCAACCGCCCGGGGTCCAGCGCAAGGGCTTGGTGCGGGCGTCGTAGCGCCAATTTCACCCTCCCTTTATCCCCGTTTCGACGCTGTGGCAATTCCTTTTCCGAGGGCTGAGGATTTGGAATTAGGGCGAAAAATGGGCAGCGCGAAATTGGACGGAGCGCGGCGGTCGGGGGGCGAGACATTGGAGCAGCGGCGCCAAGGCCTTTCGACTGGGATCCTGATGAAAATATATCGTCATGGAGGCCTGACCCCTTTAAAATCGGAACGTATGACCGTTGACTCGATGACTGAAATTGTTCAGAACATTCAGTCCATTTATACCATCGTGCTGGCCCTGGCGATAGCCGAGGCTTTCAACCAGACGATAAAAGCCGCGGCGCCCGAGGAGGAAAAGCACGCGACGACCCTCAAAAACTGGTTTGATTGCATCCATCCTTCGAGGTCCATGTCCTTGATTGTTTTTTTGCTGCTGGCCGTGCCCTTTTTTCAGGGAAACCAGAAATATTTGTATCTTCAATACATTGAGCCGCTGCATCAGCCGAGTCCGCCCAGGAGCATGAGCGCTCTCTGGCTGAATTTTGATTGCCTCATCTTTTCGCTGGAGGCCGGACTGTTTTTTGTCATGTCCCGGTCCCTGTCGGCCCGACGATGGCAGCAATTTTACGCGACGGTCGTGGTGTTGTTGCTGCTGGATTTCATCTGGGCGCTTATAGAAAAGCGTCACGGGGCGGGCGTGCCGGGCGAGTGGCTTTGGTTTGATATTGTGGCCGTGATGGTTCTGGTCGCGATCATCGCGCTGGACTGGTTTTTCATACCATATGAAAGGGGCAAGGAATTGAACCTGTATTGCTACTGGGCGGTGTCGTTGGTGGCCATAATCGGCCTGACATACGGGTACTTCTACCAGCTTGATTATTTGATCGAGTATTGATTACGCGGCAGTCTGCCGGGGCCGCGCGGGGCGGAAAAGAAATTGTCAGGGCTGAATAAAGGCATTTCATGAAATGGCTGCCAAAGATTTGACAAATTTCAGATTTGAGATTTCAGATTCTTGACAAAAAGCGGCGGATGGATGATGGTCGGGGCGTCGGTAAGGAGCCTTCCTTTCGCACAGGCTCTAACATGGTCCAAGGCCCAAAGTCCAAGCCTGATTGCCCATAGACATTTTAATGAACAACGAAGCTACCAAGAAACGAAGGGCGCCCCATCATCCTCGCGGAGCAATGCTCCGCGCTCCAGAAAAAAGGCGTGGGATCGTCCGAATCCGGCGGGTAACGACGCTTAATAATTTTTTCATGAGTGTTAGTCTGATGAAATTGGTAACGGGGCTGCGGCGAACGCTCATCTTTCTTGATTTGTGCCCGGCGCGCAGTGGACTGCGCGCCCTACCTGACACCGCGTCTTCCCAAGTGGCTGGTTTCTCGCCGCTTAATACCATTTTTGCCGTTTTAAGGCCCATTTCTCAGCCAGAAGGGTTTGATTTCTCGCCGGTTACGAAGATTTGCCCGGAAAAATTCTCTGGCAAAGTCTTCAGCCAATGAGACTGATCGGAAAACATCTTTAACCGCGAATTAACACGAATTAACACCAATGGAAGGTACCCCGAAGACGAAAGCATGGTTGGGCGGGACGCCCAACCGAACCCGCGGGACGCGGGTGCCACCCAAAACATGGGATGATTCAGCGCAAGTGGTTGATTTCCCGCATCTGAGCGCGGAATTATCCCCTTGACATACGTATGGGTTTCTGCTATCTTTGGGGCATGAAAGATAAGAACAGCCAAAAAGAACCGGCCAGCATTACAATTCGTGAGTTCATGGCTCGGTTCTCGAATGACGAAGTTTGCCTTCAACACCTGTTTGAAACCCGTTTTGGCCAAGACCATCCGTGCCCGAAATGCACCCGCCAAACCAAGTGGTTCCGGATTAAGGCAGAGCGGGCGTATTCCTGCCAGTTTTGCGGGCATCATCTTCACCCGACAGTGGGCACCCCGTTTGAGGACAGCCGCACGCCGCTTCAGCTTTGGTTTTATGCCATCTATTTGTTCACAACGTCCCGCCACGGCGTTCCGGCCAAGGAACTGGAAAGGCAGCTTGGCGTGACCTACAAGACAGCGTGGCGCATGGCTGGCCTTATCCGTGAACACATGGAGATGGTTGACGGCGAGTTCCCGCTGTTTGACACCATCGAAGCCGATGAAACCTTTGTTGGCGGCAAAAGGCATGGGACGTTCGGACGCGGGGCCGCTGGCAAGACGATTGTTTTCGGGATGCTGCAACGGAACGGCGAGATAATGACCAAGGTGGTTCCGAACTGCAAAGAGAAGCTGCTGATGGGATTGATTCAAGAGAACGTGGCCAAAGGCACAACGGTTCACACGGACGAGATGCTTTCTTACCGTGACCTGCCCACAAAGGGTTATCCCCATTTCACGGTCAAGCATGGCCAGAAACAATATGTCTTGGGTGAATGCCATACGAACGGGCTTGAGAACTTTTGGAAGCATCTCAAGGGCGGCATCAGGGGCACCCACATTCATGTTTCTCCACAGCATTTGCATAAATATGCGAAGGAATTTGAGTTTCGTTTCAACCACCGCGAGAACCCTTCCGAGATGTTCCCGGCTTTGGTTTCGACTTTTCAGAAGCCATAGATTTCAGCACGCCATGAAAGCGGCGTCCGCTGGCCACTGGATGCGTCTTTTCGTGTTCCTTGATGAAAGCCTCAAGCTTCTTTTTTGATCTGGCGTGTTTAAGGTGCATGTTGAGTGTTTGTTTGATTGTCATCCGTAAACATGAAGGTGCCGCTAACCGTGTAATTTGCCGAATTGTCTGAATATGCCTGTATCTCGAATGGAATTGCAGTCATGCGCCATCCGGGCGGAGTTTCGCGCTCAAAACGATACCCCCATTTCTCCAGTTGATTCCGAGAATACGACGGAGGTGGACAATTGGTGGATATGGCCAGATTCCATGTATGTGATGAACCCACGGCTACGCTGTCCGGGATATGAGATGTATAATAATACAATCCTTTGACGATGGTTCCGGTGCTTCGCACAGTCGCAGGATGCGGTATTAGTCTCAGGGCTGGATTATCCGAATCAATTAGATATTCAGATTCAATCGGAAGTTCAATATCCAAGTGAGGATTAATGGCGGTCATACCCCCATTGTTTATAGCCGCGATTCGTATTTCACGTGAAGATGGAAGCGCGACAAAGCTCGCTATGGCATCGCCCTTGGTTGCGGAGTCGAATTGCTGGCCATTGATAACAATATCGAATTTAGGACGATTCGTGTCTCCCATTATGAATGAGCTTTTAAGACCGCTGAGTCCCTGCCCAAGCTCTTTTACGGCACCCAGAATGTTAGTGTCCGTCGGTGGGGGGCGTGGCGGGGAATGTTGGAAGATGTATTGACTATGGACGCCAACAGAGGCGAGGAGGCAAAATCCAACAATAATAACGGACGAGCCGATAGTTTTGATTGGAGTACTCAGATGAGGAACGCCATGAGTCACAAAAGTCCACACAAATCCAACTATGAGTATTCCATATGCAAGAACTGACCATCTCCAATCTAAATCGACATGGTTCATTGAAAGAATCTGAAAAAAACTGCCGAGAAATATCCCAACGAACAGGGAAAGAAACCCGACATCTGCCTTCTTTTGCACTGGTGGGTCTTCGGATGGGGGTGCCTCCTCACCAACGTTTGGAGGGGTGTTTGGGTCTTCTGGAATGTCTTCCGGCATGCCCCTAAATCATCCTCTCCGTGCCGTATTGCGTCAACGCTCATTTTACGTATGCGAAGGGGATAAATCCGTCTGAGCGCGGGATTTTCTTGGCGAAAGAGGGAGGATTGAAGTGAGAATTGCGGAATGTCAGAATGGGAGGGTGATAATTGCATGAAGGTCATCACGGACGAACGGTGCTTGGAATACTGCCAGCCGGGCCATCCGGAACGGCCAGAACGCGTCGGGTTGACGGTCGAACGATTGCGCCGCGAGAAGACACTGCCCATCGAATGGTCGCAGCCGGCACCGGCGGGTGACGCGGCGATTCTGCGGGCGCATTCGGCGCGGCAGGTCGAACGACTGAAGGAACCGCGGGACCTGGACGGGGACACGCCGTATTTTCCGGGCATCCTGGACCATGCGCAGCGCAGCGCGGGCGGGGCGCTGGCGGCGTTGCAATTTGCACGCGCGGGCGAGATTGCGTTCAGCCTGATGCGTCCGCCGGGACATCACGCGACGGGAGAGCAGAGCATGGGGTTTTGTTACCTGAATTCCATCGCGATCGCGGCGCTCGAAGCGCTAGCAACGGGCGCGAAACGGGTGGCGGTGTTTGACTTCGATGTTCACCACGGCAATGGCACGGAAGCGATCCTGTTGAACCATCCGGGTGCGGCGTTTTTTTCCATTCACCAGTTTCCGTGTTATCCCGGCACGGGCGCGGAGAATGTGGGCGACAATTGTTTCAATTATCCGGTGGCGCCGGCGACGCCGCGCGCGGAGTATCGCGCGGTTCTGTCCCGGGCGCTGGAAGGATTGAAAAAATTCAAGCCCGAGCTCGTGGCGGTGTCGGCCGGATTTGACGCCTATGCCCGGGATCCGCTGGCGCAGGAAACGCTGGAAGCGGAGGATTATCAGTGGCTCGGAAAATCAATTCGCGAACTGGCGGTGCCGGCGTTCAGCGTGCTGGAGGGCGGGTACAGCGAGGATTTGCCGGAGTTGATCCTGGCGTATTTGACGGGACTGGCCGGTCGATGAAGGAGGCACGGTCAGATGTTTTCGCCGACGCTCGGGGGAAGGTCGTAGAAGGCCTGGACCTCGGGCGCGAGGGCGCCAGTGTCGCGCGCGAGCACACGGTAGGTGCGGATTTGCAGGGAGACTTCGCGGCCGTCAGACAGGCCGAGTTGCGCGTATTCCTCCTTGCTGATGCGGGAGCGGAGGATCAAGCCGGAGGGCAGCTCGAGTTCCAGCCGGAGCATGATGCCGAGGAAATAGGTGCGGCGCAACACGGCGCGGTAGCGGAATTGCGTGAGGTCGGACGAAACTTGAACGGCGTAGGGCCGGAAACCGATGCGCAGGCGCGCGCCGTCGGGATGGCCGGGCGTGGGGAATTCGAGTTCGCCGAGACGGCCGATCCCGCCCTGGATTTCAACCTCCACGGTGTTCATGACACCGATGAACTGGGCCACAAATTCGTTGGTCGGTTGTTCGTAGACTTCGCGGGGCGTGCCAATTTGCTCCAGCTTGCCGCGCGAAAAAATGACGATGCGGTCGGAGACTTCCATCGCCTCCTCCTGGTCGTGGGTGACAAAGAGCGTGGTGACATTGAGGTCGTGATGCAGATGCACGAGCCATTCGCGCAATTCCTGGCGGATTTTGGCATCCACCGCGCCGAAGGGTTCGTCGAGCAGCATGACGGTAGGTTTCGGGGCGAGGGCTCGGGCGATGGCAACGCGCTGGCGCTGGCCGCCGGAGAGCTGGTGCGGGTAGCGCTTCTCAAGACCTTTGAGGCCCAGCAATTCCAGGAGTTCCGCCGCGCGGGCTTCGATATCGGCGCGCTTCCACTTCTTGATCTTGAGGCCGAACGCGATGTTCTTGAGAACGGTCATGTTCTTGAACAGCGCGTAATTCTGGAAGACGAAGCCGATATTGCGCTTGCGGACAGGGATGTCGTTCACGCGCTGGCCGCGGATAAAGAGGTCGCCGGACGTCGGCAATTCCAAGCCGGCGATCATGCGCAAGACGGTGGTCTTGCCGCCGCCGCTGGGGCCGAGCAATGCCATCAATTCGCCTTCCTTCACGGAAAAGCTGACGTCATTGACGGCGGGAGTTTCGCCGAAAAGCTTGGTGACGTTTTTGAGTTCGATGCTCATGCCGGTGCCCGGATGGTTTCCGGCTTCGCACTCTCTGCAGACCGCTGCGCGAGGTCAAAATTACGTTGCGTCTTCCATTCCACAAAAGTTTTGAGGCCGAGCGTGACGAGCGCCAGCAAAGCCAGCAGGCTTGCCAGCGCAAAGGCCGCCGGACCGCCCTGCGGATCCTCATACAGGCTGGCGACGCGCAACGACATCGTCTCCGTGCGGCCCATGATGTGGGCGGAAACAACATATACGGCGCCATATTCGCCCATGGCGCGGGCATTGCAGAGGATCACGCCGTATAGCAAACCCCATTTCACCGATGGCAGCGTCACATGCCAAAAGGTCTGCCAGCCGTTCGCACCAAGCGTCAAAGCGGCCTGCTCCTGTTCCGAGCCGGTCTCGCGCATCACAGGAATCAATTCGCGCGCCACAAATGGAAATGTCACAAAGGTCGTGGCCAGCACCATCCCGGGCACGGCAAAAATAATCCGGATGTCATGTTCGTCCAGCCAGGCGCCAAAATATCCTTGCAATCCGAACAACAAAACAAAAACCAGGCCGGAAACCACCGGCGAAACCGCGAACGGCAAGTCGATCAGCGTGGTGAGCATGGCCTTTCCACGGAACTCGAACTTGGCGATGGCCCATGCCGCCGCCAGCCCGAACACGAGATTCAGCGGCACACTGATCGCAGCAATCAGAAGCGTCAACCGGATGGCCGAGTGCGTGTCCGGTTCGCTGAGTGACTTCAGATAAAATGCGAAGCCGCGCCCCATGGCCTCATAAAATACGTTGGCAAGCGGCAACAGCAGGAATAACAGGGCGAAAGCCAGCGCGATGAAGATGAGCGTCCATTTTATGAATGGCGGCTCGGCCGTGCCACGACGATACGCGGAGCGGCCGGAACCCAGATTGGATTTGACAGCGCCGGCCATGTTAATCGTTGAATTTGCCGACGCGGCCTTCGAGCCAGTTGATCGCGCCGAGAATCGAAAAGGAAATGACCATCAACACCGCCGCAATTGCCGTCGCCGCCGCGATGTTGTGCTCCTCCAGTTGATAAACAATCAGCGAGGGAACGATCTCCGTTTTATAAGGAAGGTTGCCCGAAACAAAGGTGACCGAACCGTATTCACCGACTGCACGCGCAAACGCGAGCGCGAATCCCGTGAGCACCGTCGGAAATATTGTGGGCGCGAGGATTTGGACGAAAGTGCGCACGCGGCTGGCCCCAAGCGTAGCAGCCGCCTCCTCGACTTCCTGCTCCATGTTTTGCAGCACCGGCTGCAACGTCCGCACAACAAACGGCAACCCGACGAAGGTGAGAGCGATGACCACGGCCAGCGGCGTGTAGGTGCCCTTGATGCCGAGCGGCACGAGATGCCGGCCCAGCCAGCCGTTCGCGCCAAAGAGGCTGCACAGCGTCAAGCCCGCCACCGCCGTCGGCAGCGCAAACGGAAAATCCACCAGCGCGTCAATGATCCGCTTGCCAAAAAATTGATAGCGCACCAGCACCCACGCGAGCAGTGCCCCAAAAACCGCGTTTACCGAGGCGGCGAGCAGGGACGCGCCCAACGTGAGTTTGAAGGCTGCGATCGCACGGGCATCGGTGATGAGTTGCCAGAAATCGGCCCAGGAGATTTGAAACGCCTTCAGGAACAATCCAGCCAGGGGAAGCAACACCAGCACGCTGAGATAAAGCAGCGTGTAACCCATCGTCAGCCCGAAGCCGGGCAGCGGGTTGAATTTCTTGTCGGCCATTCGCGGCGTGATTGCCCCAGAGCGTGCCCGAACCGGTCAGGCCGGAAAAGCAATATTATGAATTTTTGAAGGATGGTTCAGATGTTTTGCGCGATGGCCATGAGGTAACGATATTCAACCAGAACGATTTGCAACGCCACGGAAAAGGCCTCCACCTGCCGGTGGAGCGGCGCCTTCTGCGGCGTTTCCAGGGTGATCTCAAAGGGTGGACGTTGCAAATTGCCCGGCGCGCGCAAGACGCCGGGATATGACTCCGTGATGATTCCGTTCCGGGCCGCAAAACCATCGATCTGCCGCCCCCGGTTGCGGGGCAGGAACCGCTCCGCCTCCCGCAACGCCGGCTCCAGCAAATTTTCCGACAATACGGCGCCGGCCACGTACCCATACAAACCGTCGCTCGTGTCGTCGCTGTGCAGATTGATTATGCCGTCGAACGCGTGGGTCCAAATTTCGGTTTCCAAAAAGCGCACCTCCGGCTCCGGGGAACCTTTCCAGAATTCGCGATTCAGATCACGCCCGCTGCGCGAGTGGCGCGTGTTGTCCTCAAACCCCGTCGGGTTGCACAAGGGATAAATGAACAGGCAATAGCCCTTCGCCAGTTCCGGGTTCTGCTCCAGGGCTGCCGCCAGCCGGGTGAGCGCGAGCGCCCCCTCCGGTTCGTCTCCGTGAATGGTCGCAAAAATCCCAATGCGAATGATATCTCCACCGCCCTTAGGCCCTAGAAAAACATAACGCGGCAGCGTGTGCGTTTGTCCGCCGCTCTCAATCCGGCCAAACGGTTTTTTCAGAAAATACTCGGAATTCTCCGCCACCTGATCCAATTGAGCGAGCAGACGGTCCGCGGCGCGACGCCCGGCGGGCATGGGAGGGGTGGCTGCAGTTTGAATGACGGGCCCTGCTGTGTTTGCCAAAGTGTTCATGGGTTATTTTTTGTAGATTTGATCAAAGCTCCCGCCGTTGGCGAAATGCGCCTTCTGCGCCTTTTGCCAGCCGCCGAAAAGTTCATCCACCGTAAAGAGGTTTACCGGTGGAAACTGGGCGGCGTATTTCTGCGCCACGGAATCCAGCCGGGGACGGTAGAAGTTCCGCGCCGCGATCTCCTGGCCCTCCGGCGTGTAAAGATATTCCAGATACGCCTGCGCCACCGCCGCCGTGCCATGACGTTTCACCGTCCGGTCCACGACCGATACCGGCGGTTCCGCCAGAATGCTGATCGAGGGAATCACTATCTCAAACTTGTCCTTGCCCTCCTGCTGCACAGATAGCAACGCCTCGTTTTCCCACGCAATCAGCACATCCCCAATCCCCCGCTCCACAAAGGTCGTGGTCGCGCCCCGCGCGCCGGTGTCCAGGACCGGCACGTTCGCGAACAACGCCGAAACAAACTCCCTGGCTTTCGCATCGTCACCGTTGTTGTGTTTCAACGCATAACCATACGCCGCGAGATAATTCCACCGTGCTCCGCCGGACGTTTTCGGATTCGGCGTGACGACTGACACCCCCGGCTTAATCAAGTCATCCCAGTCCTTGATGCCCTTGGGATTTCCCTTGCGCACCAGAAAGACGATGGTCGAGGTGTAGGGCGCGCTGTCATTGGGTAACCGCTTTTGCCAGTCGCGAGGAAGAAGATGCGATTGCTCAGCTATCGCGTCGATGTCGTAAGCCAGCGCCAGCGTCACCACGTCCGCATCCAATCCGTCGATCACCGCACGCGCCTGTTTACCCGACCCGCCATGGGATTGGTTGATGGTAACCATGTCGCCCGTCTTCCCCTTCCAATACTGCGCGAAGGCCTTGTTGTAATCCTGGTACAACTCCCTCGTTGGATCGTAGGAGACATTTAACAACGTTACTTCCGCCGCCCGCGAGCAACCCGCAACGGCCAGGGCGGTAATGAGAAATGGCAAAAACTTTTTCATAGGCTCAAAGAGGATCAATAGAATTTCGTGATGCAGGTTGCAA
>Ga0210398_10000762_pt1 | contig 35443 bp, 22 predicted proteins | sample IncBWC4OmetaG_FD_161047 | JGI IMG/M metagenome (GOLD analysis project Ga0210398, IMG submission 161047) | Forest soil microbial communities from Barre Woods Harvard Forest LTER site, Petersham, Massachusetts, United States - Inc-BW-C-4-O | ecosystem: Environmental > Terrestrial > Soil >... | reverse complement strand
ACGCGTGTATGTCGTAAAGCTGCGCTTGGCGGCGAGCCCTAAGCGTTGGGCGAAATCGCGGGCGTCCAGAACCAGCCGGAGCTGGGACTGAGCGGCCGGAGGGGTAGACGGATCCGCGATGACTTCGGTGATCGGCCGCCGGTGAGCCAGGATCTTTCCTTCTTCCCAAGCGGCTCGGAGAAGGTAGCGGCCGGTGGGTGTGCCCGTAGCGAGCACGACAGTAAGGAGGGCAACGAGGCCTAAGAGACGCCAGGCGGTCCCGATCATACTATTATAAAAGTCTGATGTCTTTCGTCCATCTCCACTGCCATTCGGAGTATTCCCTCCTCGACGGGGCCAACCGAATCGACGATCTGATCGAGCGAGCGCTGGAATTCGAGCAGCCCGCGCTGGCGATCACCGATCACGGGAATATGCACGCCGCCTGGGAATTCCAGGAAAAGGCGAAAAAAGCTGGCCTCAAGCCGATCATCGGGATGGAGGCGTATGTCGCGCCTGGCTCGCGCGGTGCCCGCCAGCGGCAGTCGCCTGGAGCGAAGCCCTACTACCATTTGGTGCTCCTCGCCCGTGACGCCACGGGCTACAAGAACCTCATCAAGCTCTCGTCCCTCGGGTACGTGGAAGGGTTCTACACCAAGCCCAGGGTCGATAGGGAGCTACTGAAACAGTTCAACGACGGCATCATCGTCAGCTCGGCCTGCATGGCTGGCGAGGTCGCCAGCAACCTTCTGAACGGCAACATCGCGGGGGCTCGTGATGCCGCGACGTGGTACGCGGAGACGTTCCCTGGCCGGTACTATCTGGAGGTCCAGGCGCATGACACGGAAGGCCAGCGCGAGTTGAACACGCGGGTCTTTGCGCTTGCGGCTGAGCTCGGTTTGCCGGTCATCGCGACGAATGACTCGCACTTTTTGCGGCGCGAGGATCACGACGCGCACGACGTGCTCCTCTGCATCGGGCTCGGCAAGGACCGCGATGACGCGGACCGGATGCGATATGACCGCGGTCTCTACTTCAAGTCTGCTCCCGAGATCTCGGCACACTTTGCCGACCGGCCCGACGTTCTCGAGAACACGCTCAAGATCGCGGACGAAGCCGACATCACGTTCGCCAAGAAATATTATCTGCCCTCGTTCCCGCTCCCGCCAGAAGCCGCGAGCGAAAACGATCTGCTGGTGCAACTCTCCGAGCGCGGCGCCAGGGAGCGATACGGCGATCCGTTGCCTGCGGCGGTACGCGAGCGGCTCGATTATGAGTTGGGCGTCATCACAAAAACGGGGTACGCTGGGTATTTCCTGATCGTCGCTGACTTCATCAAGGCGGCGAGAGATCGGGATATACCCGTTGGACCGGGGAGAGGATCGGCGGCTGGGTCCTTGGTTGCGTATGCGCTCCGGATTACCGACATCGATCCGCTCGTGTTCGATCTGCTGTTCGAGCGGTTCTTGAATCCCGACAGAGTATCCATGCCGGATATCGACGTGGATTTCTGTTTTGAGCGGCGCGGCGAGGTTATTGATTACGTCCGGCAGAAATATGGCCGGGATTCCGTCGGACAGATCGTCACGTTCGGGACGCTGAAATCACGGGCGGCCATCAAGGACGTGGGGCGAACACTGGGATTCACGCCGGCCGAGACGGATGCGTTGGCCAAGCTGATTCCCAATCAGCCGAACTATTCGCTGACGATCCAGGAAGCGACCAAGCAGATCCCGGAAGTGAAGCGGCTGTACGCACAGGACGAGCGCTATCGGCAGCTGCTCGAGTACGGGATCGCGCTCGAAGGGCTCTCGCGCCACTCGGGCGTGCACGCGGCCGGCGTCGTGATCGCACCAGGTCCGCTCGACGAATATGTCCCGATCTTCACCACGACCACCAAAGGCGCAGGCGGGACGTCGAGTGGGGATGAGACAGTTGTGGTGACGCAGTATGACATGACGGCCCTCGAGAAGGCCGGCATGCTCAAGATGGATTTTCTCGGGTTGACGACGCTGACGATTCTGACCTACGCGGTGGCGTCGATCGCTGATCGCACCGGGCAGAGGCTCAACCTGGACACGCTGGCGCTCGATGACGAGCCGACGTACCGGATGCTGCGCGCGGGTCGAACCTCGGGCGTGTTTCAATTTGAGTCACCGCTCGCGACCGACATCCTGCGCAGTATGCGCTGCGACCGGTTCGATGACCTGGTCGCCAGCAATGCCTTGATGCGGCCCGGTCCTCTCGACGCGGGCATGCACCGGGTCTACATCCGGCGCAAGCGCGGCGAAGAGCCGGTCACGTATGCGTTGCCCGAGCTCGAGCCCATTCTCTCGGCCACGTACGGGGTGATCACCTACCAGGAACAGGTCATGCGCATCGCGCAGGTCCTGGCGGGGATCTCACTTGCAGAAGCCGACGTGCTGCGCAAAGCCGTGGGAAAGAAAGACGCGGATCTCATCCGGGCCGAGCTCGGGAAGTTCATCTCGAAGGCCATCGCCAAGGGTCACCCGCGGCCGGTCATCGAGGAGATCGCGGCGCAGATCGAGACATTCGGCCGATATGGATTCAATAAATCCCATTCGGTCGCCTACTCGATCCTGTCGTACCAGACGGCCTGGCTCAAGACGCACTATCCGGCCGATTTCATGGCCGCGCTGCTGTCATCGCAGATCGGCGATACCGATTCGGTCGTCAAGTATATCAATGAGGCCCGTGAGCTCGGGCTCGATGTGTTGCCGCCTGACGTCAACGAATCCGGATATCGGTTCACCGTCGTCGGCGAAAACCGGGTCCGGTTTGGGCTGGGCGCCATCCGGAATGTGGGGCGGGGCGCCATCGACAGCATCCTGGCGGCCAGGAAGCAGGGGTCTTTCAAAAATTTCTTCGAGTTCGCCGAGCGCGTCGATTTGCGACTCTGCAACAAGCGAGTGTTCGAGGCGCTGATCAACGCCGGCGCGCTCGATTCGCTCGGAGGGCACCGGGCGCAGTATCACGATGCCCTCGATCGCGCGATCAACGAAGCAGCCTTCGTGCAGGACGAAATGGCGAGCGGCCAGGCGAGCCTGTTCGGGAGCTTCGGCGGAGAGGCACCCGCGATGGACCGACAGCAACTCAAGCTGGCGAATATCGCGCCCTACTCGGAAACCGAACGTTTGGCGAAGGAGAAGGAGATCCTCGGGTTCTATACGTCCGGGCACCCGCTGGACCCCTATCGGGCTGAGTGCGAGCTATTTGCGACCCATAAGGTGGCCCAACTGGGGGTGTGGTCGACCGACCGCATCAAGCTCGGGGTCGTGATTACGGCCGTGAAACGACAGGTGAGCAAGCGCTCTGGCGCGGAGTTCGCCAGGTTGACAGTCGAAGATTTTTCTGGATCTTCTGAGGTACTGGTCTTCCCAGAGACGTGGGCGGCGCTGCAGGATCGGTTGAAGCCGGATGTGCCCGTCCTCCTCGAAGGCAATTACGGCAAACGCGATCAGGGAGGCGACAACCCGACCTTCATCGTCGAGACGGTCAAGCGGTTGGCGGAGTTGCGTTGTAATGGTCAGATGGTCGTGTCGATCGACCTCGGACCAGGCACGACGCTCCCGCCGGAAGTCATGACCGACGTCCGCGCGGTGGTTGATGCCCATCCGGGCACGGCGCCGCTGGAAATGCGATGGTCGGACGGCAACGGGACGCGCGCGCGGCTCCGGTCGCGCAGCATGGCGTTGTCGGCGTCCACCGCGGCTCTCACGGAACTGCGCGCGCTCTTGGGATCCGAACGCGTGCGTCTCGTACGGGGAAATTGATTCCCATGGCCACGACCGCCAACACGCTGGAATTCGAGCGACCGATCGCCGAGCTCGAACGGCAAATCGAGGAGCTGAAGCGAATTTCCGGCGGGCAGCAGATCGAAGTCACGGAAGAAATCGCACCACTCGAAAAGAAACTGACCGAGCTCCGGGTCGAGATCTATCGCAACCTGACGCCGTTGCAACGCGTCCAGGTTGCGCGTAGCTCCAAACGTCCCTTTACCGCCGATTATATCCGGCTCGCCTTCACCGATTTTATCGAGCTGCACGGCGACCGGGCGTTCCGCGACGACGCGGCCATCATCGGTGGCTGGGCACGGCTCGACGGCGAGACCGTCATGATCATCGGCCATCAGCGCGGCCGTGATACGAAAGAGAATCTGCGCCGGAATTTCGGTATGCCACATCCCGAGGGGTATCGGAAGGCGTTGAGACTGATGAAGATCGCCGAGAAATTCCGCGTGCCCGTCATGACATTTATCGACACTCCTGGGGCATGGGCCGGACTTGGCGCCGAGGAACGCGGACAGTCGGAGGCCATCGCCAGGAATCTCTTCGAGATGAGCGACCTCGAGGTCCCGATCATCGCTACGGTGATTGGTGAAGGGGGATCTGGCGGCGCGCTGGCGTTAGGCGTGGCGGACCGGGTGCTCATGCTCGAGAATGCCGTCTATTCCGTCATTACGGTTGAGGGATGCGCGGCTATTCTATGGAAGGACGGGAAGAGTCCCGAGATGCGGGAAAGGGCGGCTGACGCACTGAGACTCACCGCACCCGACCTGTTCGAGCTTCGCGTCATCGATGAGATTATCCCGGAGCCGCCAGGCGGCGCACAGACGGATCACGGCTTGGCCGCGAGAAACGTCCAGCAAGCGCTGACGAAGAATCTCGAGGATCTTCGCAATCTCAAGCCGGACAAGCTCGTGCGGCGCCGGCGGGAGAAGTTCCTCAAGATGGGGCAAGTTTCGGAGACGTAGTTGCCGCACCTCGTAGAAGTCGCCTTCAAAGGCAATCGAAAAGAGTTCTTCACCTGGGACGCTGACGAACCGCCGCCGCTCAAATCGGCGGTCATCGTCGACGCCGACCGGGGTGAGGATCTTGGCACTGTGCATTCCCTCGGCGAGCTGGCGCAGAAGCGGTGCGTCGGCTGCGCGCATGGCTGCGGCGCGGCTCCCCCTCCCCGCCGGGCACTCCGCGTCGCCACGTCGGCCGAGGTGCGCCAAGCACGCGATGTCCGCGGCCAGGATGAATCGGCGCGCCGAAAAGGGGCCGAGCGGGTGAAGGCCCACGGGCTCGTCATGAAAATGTCGGACGCCGAGTGGCAGTGGGATAAAAAGAAATTGACGTTTTATTTCACCGCCGAAAAGCGGGTCGATTTTCGTAACCTCGTGCGCGATTTGGCCTCGCTGTTTCGAGCGCGAATTGAATTGAAGCAGATTGGCGTTCGGGACGAGGCCAAGCGGCTCGATGGCGTCGGACGATGCGGACGCCAATACTGCTCGGCGTCATGGTTGCCCGAATTGCGTCCGGTCAACCTCGGCGTGGCGAAGGACCAGCGATTGAGCCTCAACCCCAGCCAGATTTCCGGTGCGTGCGGACGGCTCATGTGCTGCCTTCGGTATGAGCACGAGTTCTACGTGCACAGCCGCAAGAAATTCCCGAAAGAGGGCAAGACCGTCACGACCGCGAAGGGCGAGGAGAAAGTCGTCTCGAATGACATCTTCAACGAGCGGGTGACGCTGCGCTCGCCCGAGGGCGAGACGCGCGTAATCGGCTTGGTGGCGTTCCGCACGGAGCTCGACGGCGGTGACGCGGTGGCGGCAGACCTCTCGGTGTCGGCCGAGGCCCCGGAGCTCGCCGAGATCGATGAGATCTTGCCGGACACGGGAACCTACGCGGCGACGATCGCCGCCCGTGCCGCGTTGGTGGTACCGCCTCCGCCTCCTCCCCCTCCTCCGAGCGAGGAGGAGCCGGCAGCGCCGACGGCTGGGCCGAAGAAACGGCGGCGGGGCCGCCGGGGCGGACGTCGTGGGCGTGGGAAGGGTGGTGGGAGTGCACCAACGGACGAGGCGCCGACGGAATAGTGGCGCGCACGTACCTCACCACGGCGATCGACTACGCGAACGGAGAGCCCCATTTAGGACACGCCGTCGAGAAGATCGGCGCCGACGTCTTCGCGCGGTATCGTCGCTTGGCCGGCGGTGACGTCTACTTCCTCATCGGCATGGATGAGCACGGGACGAAGGTCGCGCAGGCCGCGGCCGCGCGCGGGGTCACACCGCAAGAGCAAGTCGACACGATTGCCAGTCACTTCAGCGCCATGTGGGATCGGCTCGGCATCTCGCGCGATGTCTTCTATCGCACGACCAGCCCCCAGCATCGGCGCGGCGTCACGGCGCTCCTGGAACGTATTCTCGAGCGCAATCCCAGCGACTTCTATGAGAAATCGTACGAGGGCTGGTATTGCGTCGGGTGCGAGGCGTTCAAGACGGACGCCGAGATCATCGACGGTCGATGCGAGCTGCATCCCACCCGCGTGCTCGAGTGGGTGACCGAGCGCAACTGGTTCTTTCGGCTGAGCCGGTATGGGGACTTTCTGCGGCAGTACTACGCGTCGCATCCCGACTTCGTGTTTCCGGACATCCGAAAGAACGAGATTCTCGCGCTGCTCGATCAAGGCCTCGAAGACGTCTCGGCGAGTCGGGCGAGGCTCGCGTGGGGCATCCCGTTTCCGCGGCCGACGAGCGACGGGGTCGCCCAGACGGTGTATGTCTGGTTCGAAGCGCTCATGAATTATCTCACGGCCACTGGGTACCCTGAGCCTGGGTACGAGAAACGCTGGCCGGCGACCGTGCATTTTGTTGGGAAAGACATCACACGATTTCATTGTGTCATCTGGCCGGCGATACTGGAGTCGGCCGGGGTGGCCCTGCCCGAGCACGTGTGGGCGCATGGCTTTGTCACCATGGGTGGCGACAAGCTCAGTAAGTCAGCGGGAGTGAAGATCGAATTGAGCGATATCGTCGAGCGGCACGGGCCCGACGCGTGTCGTTACTACCTCATGCGGGACGTGCCGTTCAATGGGGACGGCGAGTTCACGTGGGAGCGGTTCGACGCCGTCTATAACTCCGATCTGGCCAACGCGTGGGGAAATCTCGCCAGTCGGACGATCGCCATGGTCGAGCGGTATCGCAACGGTATCGTGCCGGCGGGTGCGAACCAGACGGTCCTGGGCGACGCGAGCAACCTCGCGGAGTACGAGCGGTACATGGGCGGCGACCGCGGCTATCTCCCACACGAGGCACTCCGCGCCGTGTTTCGCAGCGTGGCCCGGGCGAACGAGTATGTCGACCGCGAGGCGCCATGGAAGTTGGCCAAGGCACCGGAAGCCAGCGATCTGTTGGACGAAGTATTGGCGACGCTGATATGGTGGCTGGCATGGCAGGCCGTGTATCTCGCGCCATTCATGCCCAACAAGTGCGCCGAACTCTGGCGCCAGCTCGGCGCACCAGGGTCGGTTCACAGTCTCAGATTCGATCGGCCGAAAGAGATCGACCCGACCGGCTGGCAGGTAACGAAGGGGCCTCCGCTATTTCCGAAGGTTCCTGACGCTACGGGTTCCGATTGATACAACCGTGATAGTTCGGGTTGTTCGCCTCGTCGGATGACCCGGGCAACGTCACGTCCGAACCGTAGGTGGTACCGGTGATGACGTCGGGTCCGACGGGAAAGACCTGATCCTGGTTGAATCCATACTGCCGCACGAGCCGCCGCAGATCGCTGAGCCGGTGCGCGGTGAGATAGAGATCGAACGCGCGCTCGCGGAAGAACGTGAGGATCGCACTGTTGCCCGCGGCGCCAGATACCGAGTCGAGCGGAATCGGCACCGGCGTCGCGAACGTCGGCGGCAGGAACTGCGCGCGGGCCGAATCGAGGTTGGCTTGCTCGGTGGCGTAGTCCGCCACATTGAGGGCGGCCTCGGCGATGATCAACTTGGCCTCAATGCCATCGGCGACGTCGACGTTGCTCGACGCCAGCGGAAACTTGAGCTGGTTCATGAACGGCTCGCTGAAGCCATTGAACCCGAATGCGCCGGTATTTTGGACGGGCACGCGCGGATCGATCGTCGGATTGTTGCCGGTCGTCGTATCGGTGAACTGCAGCCCGTTCGTGCCTTCCTGGTCGGAGACGGAGAACAGGTATCCACCGGGCGCGCCGAAGTACCACACGCCGTTGTTCTGTTTGACGGTGTTGGTCGAGAACTCCATCTGATACGCGAAGTTGGCGGGGACGCCCGCGACCGCGGCGGCCGCGGCGGCATACTGCCCCTCGTCGAGCAGCACCCGGCCAATGCCCACCTGCGCCGCATATAGATAGATCTGCGCCTCGGCCGCCGTCGTCGCGTCGTTGGTATCGTTCGCCGCCGTGATCGTCCCTTGCGCCAGCTGGGCGGCGCGCTGGAAGTCGGCGAGCGCGCGCCCGTAGATCTGCGCGGTCGTCAGCGGCTGGCCATAGGTGATCGTACCATCGAACGCCAGCGTACTGAAGGGAACGCCCGAACAATAGTTCTCGGCGAACATCACGTAATCGAATCCCGCCAGGTCGACCACTTCGGCATGGCCGACGTTCAGCGAGTCGAACTTCTGGTATGCCGTGTCGGTGCGTTCCGCCGACACGCGCGTGGTCTGCAGGTCGAGGAACACGCCGCGCAGCGACGCGTTCACGGCCGGTGCGATCCGCTGGTCGACCTGAATCCGCGTCGGGAACGTCTCTTCATCGGTCAGCTCATCGACGAAGAGACCCGTCATGTTGATCTGGCCTTCGTGCCCACCGCCCTGCTCGTCGGCCGAGCCCCCGAAACCGATCTGGAAGTCGCCGATCGCCGAGAGGCGCGCGGTGGGCAGCGTCGCCTTGCTGCCGTAGAGCTGCTGCGGCGTGATCGTGCTCCGGTCGGTCGGGTGCAGTGTCGTACCGGGATCGCACGCGGCCAGGGCGATCGCCAACACCACGTAGCGCTTCACCATGTGATGTTGACCCTACCCGTCCAGTAGCGGACCGGAGGCTGCGTCAGGAAGTCCGACGACGTGAAGTTGTTCTCCGACGTATTCCCGCCGTTGTATCCGAAGTTGATCTCGGGATCGAAGCCTTTGTAATTCGTCCAGACGGCGAGGTTACGGCCGGACAGCGAGAAACTGAGATCGGCCGCACCGATCCGGTGGGCCCAGTCGGACGGGGCCGAGACGGTAATGGTCAGCTCGCGCCATTTCCAGAACGACCCGTCTTCGTACCAGCCCGCGTCGCTCAACCCGTTGGCCGAGGCGACGGCTGCCGCTTGCCACTTGAGGGGCGTGCTCTTGAGATAGAGCTCCGGGCAGACCTGGATGGAGAATCCGCACCGAAACTCCTCGGTGCCGTCGTACGTCAGCACGCCCGCGTGCCGGTCGAACACGGACGAGATCTTGAGGAACTTGAAGATCACGATCTCGGGACTGATCGTGTACTCGTCAGACGGCTGCGAGTTGCCGAAGAAGACGAGATTGCTGCCGACGGTGAGATCGTCGGGCGTGATGATGCCGTTGTGGTGCAGATCCTTGTAGGTGTAGGGATACGACCAGAATCCGCCGAGGGAGTAGCCCTGATAGAAGCCTTGGGTGTCCGAGGCGTTGCCGGCGTCGAACGTGATCGGCGCGATGCCTTGACCCAGCTGCAGCAGCTTGTTGTGGTTCACCGATGCGTTGGCGGTGACATCGGCGCGGAACGGCTTCGTGTCGATCAGCGTCGCGTTGATGCCGAGCTCGAGTCCCTCGTTCTGCACGAGTCCGAGGTTGACGAACTGCTCCGACGCCCCGGTCGACGGCGCCAGCGTCCGTTGCACCAGCGCCTGGCTCGTGCGCTTGTTGTAGACCGTGAACTCGACGTTGATCTTGTCGCGCCAGAATCCCGCGTCGAATCCCCCTTCGAATTCGCGCGTGCGCTCGGGTGTGAGATTCGGGTTTCCGAACGTGCTGTCGAAGACGGAGGCCTGGTCGGAGCCGAGTTTCTTGGTGGCTCGCGCGGCCTCTGATGAGCGGTCCTGACCGAACGTCGGGAACTGTCCGGATTCGCCGAACGCGGCGCGCAGGCGCAGCGAGCTGAGGATATCGGTCTTGGGGAAAAACGGCTCCTCCCCCATCACCCAGGAGAGGCTGACCGACGGGTACCACTGGATGCCGACGTTCACGCCTTCCGAGCTCACTTCGTCGCCGCGCAGGGCGCCCGTGAGAAAGACTTTGTCGCGCCACTGGATCTGCTGTTGGGCGAATCCACCTTCCTGCACATCGGTCGGCTGCAGCGCGAACGGCAGCGACAGGTTCGTCGTGCAGCCCGCGAGCGTCGACGTCCCCGGCACTTGCGTCAGGCAGTTGGCTTGCACGCCATTGGTCACGCTTTCCACGAACTGCATGCCGAGGGACGACGTCCCCTTGAGCGACGGATCAATCGGGTACTGGGCCGAGGCCGTGCTCGTCACCGTCCAGGTGTAGTGCTTGAACGGGTTGTCTTGGGCCTCGCCTGCCCCGAGTTGACTGCCGGACGGGAAGACGTTCGGCGGCAAGTCGACGAGGTCGAAGATCGTGCTGTAATCGAGACCGGCGGTGTTGATCCATGAGAACCACGAGAGCGGATGCCAGTTGCCCGTGGCGCCGACGGTGAATCGGTCGGTCGATTGCTGCGTGTTGTACGTCGCGAGCTTGGCCGGCGTCACGCCCGACGAGAATCCGTGTGTCAGCGAATCGTTGAATGCTTGCCCGAGCAGGCCGCCACTCAGCACGCCGAACGAGGCGTTGTCGTTTTGCGGCAGGCCGAGGACGCTCGCCAGGTATCCGACGTTCACGGTCCCATCGAACTTCGGCGAGAGCGTCGTGTGGACGTTGGCGCGCACATTCGCTCGCTCGACGGTGTTGTTCGGGTAGACGCCTTGTTCTTTGTAGTAGTCGCCGCTCCCGAAGAAGCTCGCGAGGTCGCTGCCACCCGAGACGGAACCGCCATACCCCTGGCGGTAACCAGCGATAAATGGAGAGTAGGTGGTCAGTGGGTTGAACGAGATCAGACCGCCATCCGCGCCGGTGGGTGTGCACTGGTCGGTCGCCTCGAGCACCAGCGTACAGAATGACGTCGCCGAACCGTCGGCGGTGTTCGTGCCGTTCCGGCCGTAATTGGCCGGCATCTCCGTGTAGTTGCGAACGGATCCGTATTCGCCGTGCGCGTCCCACTGCGTATGGCCAGCTTTCCCGTGTTTCGTCGTGACCTGAATGACCCCGTTGGCGCCGGCAGAGCCGTAGAGCGCCGAGGCGGCTGGACCTTTCAAGATCGTGATGTCCTCGATCTCCTGGGGATCGAGGTCGTCGAACCGGGAGGGCGCCTGGCCACCGACACCGACGCTGGTCGAGAAATCCGACTCGGCGTTGTCGACGCGCACGCCGTCGATGACGAGCAGCGGCTGATTGCCGAGCGATGCGCTGTTCGATCCACGGATGCGAATACGTGAGCCGCCGCCCGTGGTGCCGGATTGCATCTGCACGGATACGCCGGCTTCGCGGGATGACAGCTCGTCGGAAAAGTTGGCGACCGCGGATGGGGCGATCGAGTCCGCGGTCAGCGTCGCGACGCTCATGCCCTCTTCACGCTTGCGTTCCGACGTCCCGGCCGCGGTGATGACGACCTGGTCGAGCTGCACTTTGCTGGCCGAGAGCGCGAACTCGACCGTCACCGTTCCGCTGTCAGGAACCGTGATAGTTTTTGTCAACTCGAGGTAGCCAAGCCTCAGTGCCTGGAGTGTCACGGCCCCCGCCGGCACTCCGACCAAGCGAAACGTGCCGTCGGTATGCGTTAACGTCCCGAAGGTCGTACCGGGGACTCGAACCTGAGCGGCCACGACGCCGGCGTTCGATTCTGCGTCGGTTACTCGTCCAGTAATGACGGCCCGCTGCGACCACACCGGGGTGGCCCAGAGTGTGAAGGCCACGATACTGCCCAGCACCACTTGTTCACTGCGCCGACGACTCATAAGATCATGCTCCGCCCTCCGCTGTCACAGAACTGGACAGTATCGTCACAGCGATTGCATGGTCGCCCAGGATATGACAACGACACCTAAAGTCAAGCTCCAGATTAACGTGTCATGATGAAGCGAACCTGGACCGTTGTCATCGTCCCGCATGGGAGCGAGTCGCCCCGACATCTCAATGTGTCGGAGCGGACGGTCCGCGTCGCGAAATGGGGTGCTGGATTCGCGGGTGGGATCGTCGTGGTCGCGGCCGCGCTCATTGGCCTCTCGATCGCGCGCGGCAGCGTGTTGGGCATCTTGGGCCTCGACTCGCGCGCGCACGAGATGGCCGTGATGCAGAAGCGCGTCGCGGTGCTGCAAGACACGATCGCCTCGCTCGCCAAACGTGGCGATCAGATGCGGTTGCTCGCGGGACTGCCCGTCTCGGATTCCGTCGGGACGACGCCAGTATCAGAGATGGTTGCCGTCGACATGGACACCCTCATTCGTCGCGCGAACGATCTCTCGGCGAGCTTCGCCGAAGTGTCCGACCGTCTGTCGAAGAATGTCGAGCGGTTGGCGTCGACGCCATCGATCATGCCGACGACGGGATGGTTGTCGAGTGAGTTCTCACGCAGCCGCTTTCATCCGATCTTGCACAAAGCGCGGCCGCACGAGGGTATCGATCTCGCCGCGCCGTATGGTACGCCGGTGGTGGCACCGGCCGCGGGGACCGTCGAGCGCATCACGACGCAGAACGGTTACGGTCTCGTGCTGGAGATCGATCACGGCAACGGCGTGGAGACGAAGTACGCGCACCTCTCACGCGTTCTTGTGCACGTCGGCCAGCGCGTCACGCGCGGCGAGCCGATCGCGGCGATCGGCAACAGCGGCCTGTCTACGGGCCCGCACCTCCACTATGAGGTGCACGTCAACGGGAAAGTCGTCGATCCGTTGACCTACGTGCTACCGGGCGCGATCCCAGACTAACGGATCGCACCCGGCGGCACGCACTACTGGAGCGGTGCCTACGGGCACACCGCCGCGAAGTTGTTGTTACGCTGCTGACGCTCGACGGCTGGGATGTTCTCCATCGTCGTATGCTGATCCTTGGCGCCCCAGGTCGTCAGGTCGGTCACGATGAGACCGTAGTCCCGGATGGCGACGACCATCTCGCCCGTGCCGTCCATGATTACCGATGGCCGCAGCTCCCGCATCAAGAAGTCGCGGACGCTCGTGTACGATGTCGGGTCGAGGACGAAGATCGTGGTGTCCTTCTTGTCCGCGCTAATTGCGGTGTCGGGGATGAAACCCGTCCGGAGCCCACCGACCGTCGTGCGCACTCCGTCGACCGTCTGCGCCGCTTTCAGCAGCTGATTCGTCCCGAGATACGCCCGCGCGAGCAGGAACTGCAGCTGCACGTTGCGGGTGATGGTGATCGGCGTGTTGGTGCTGATGTTGCTCAGGTTCATCGAATAACTCGACGCGGTCGAGGCCCCTTCCGACGTCGGTTGCGCCGCCGCGGGCGCAAACATCGCCAGGAACCGTTGGTCATGCACCGAGTCGATCTGCGAGACGGCGAGCTCCAACGCGAAGGTGCCGCCGGCGTTGCCGAAAATCGGATTGGTGATATCGCCGGACGCGGAGCTGAAGGCGAAGAACACGCCGAGATCGTTCGCGGCGACGGCTTCGGACGCCGATAGCGTTGAGCTGTAGAGCGACGACGCCTGAATATCGGTGATCGCCGAATCGAGCTGGCTCTGGTCCGGCGAACCGGGCGTGCCCGCCGTCGGCGCCGTCGCCGCGCTCCGGCGAGCAATCGCGTACGCGAGCTCGACGCGCGCGCGTCCTCTCAAGGCCAGCGTCAGCCCCTCGAATCCGCCGGCCGTGTTACCCAGCGCGGCATACGTGGGAGGCAGCGTCAAGTTGAAATTGGTGCCCGGAATGGACAATGTCGTTGACGCCCCGGCCGCATTGAGATCTGCTACGGCTGAGTCGAGCATGGCGACGATGGCTTTCCAGGAATCAGTGGCGCAGAGAATCGGCGCCAGCGTTCCCGTGTACGGCTGGCCAGGCGCGCCGATCGCCGTACCGTTCGTGTCGTGGGCCAATTCGATGATCATGTAGTCCATCGCCTTGGTCGTCTCGATCACGCCCAGCAAGGCGTTGAGACTCTTGGCGGGGATAGGCGCGCCGTTGGCGGTGAGCGTCGGGAGGATCCCCTGCACCGAGTCGGCCACCTTGACCGCGTTGTATTCGAAATCCCAGTCTCCGGCGCCGAAGTTGTCGTCATCCAGCGGCGTCTGCCCGGTCAACTCGGTGACAAAGCGCTCCTCGGAAGGTGTAAAGTACGCGGCGTCGCGCGCGAAGCCCTCCGTAGCCTGGACAAAGAAGCCGATGTCGCTTCGATCGCGGCTGAACGCCCCCGAGAACTCGTTTTGCAGCGAGGCCGCGGAGTGCGGGAATGCCGTCAGGTTGTTGTAATCCGGCACCAATGACTCGTTGCAAGCCGTGACAGCCAGGCCCGCAGCAGCCAGAGTGATCAGTCTGAAATATGCTCGCATCGGTCAGAAGCCCAGGTCGAGGGAGATGAAATAGCTCCGCGTCGGCGGATAGGGCGTGACATCCTGGCCACGTCCGAGCTGCTGGGTGCCGAAGTTGCTGACTTCGGGATCCAGTCCGGGATACTTCGTCCAGGTCACGAGATTGCGGCCGGTGAGGGAGAGCGCGGCGTTCCGCACGAAGCCGTGGCCGACACTGGCGATGAAGCTGGTCGGGAGCTCGTACCGCGCCGTCAGCTCGCGCAGCTTGAGGAACGATGCGTGCTGCACGTATTCGGTAATGCCTTGGCCCAACCCGGCGTAGCGCGCCTTCGTCCCAGCCGTGTCGGCCAGGTTGCCGAACGCGAACGGCAGTCCGAATCCGCTGTAAGCCCCATCCCAGTACTGCTCGGTCAGATCGGCGACCGATTGACCCAGGCGCCAGTCGAATTGCACGTGCACGTGCAGCGGACCGAGGCTCAGGTCATTGCCGAGGGTGGTAACGAACGCCGGCTGGGCGTTCCCCATCTGCGCCAGCGTTCCCGACGCCCCTGCCGCGGCGTTGGGATATCCGTAAATCCCGTTCACCGACGCGCCCGGCTGGATATAGTAGCCGCCGAATGGGAAGTAGCCGAAGAACTGGCCAGCTTCGAAAGCGGGGACCGGCAGATTGTCGACCCGGTCGTAGACGCGGGTAAAGGTCCCGTTCATGCTCCACGTGAAATGCCCCACTTGAACCGGAGTCGCGGACACCCCCAGCTCGAGTCCCTGGTTCGTCAGCTGGCCGCCATTCAAGTAGGCGGTCTCGAACCCGGACGACGGCAAGACGCTCTGTGGCAGGAGCAGATTGGTGATCCGCTTCTGGAAAATCGTCGTATTGAGACCGACGCGCCCCTTGAACAACGTGAGGTCGAAGCCCGTCTCGATGCTGGTGTTCGTCTCCGGGCGCACGCTGGGATCGCCGGCGATCTCAGAGGGCGTGAGGGCGGAGATGCCTTCGTAGTTCGTGGACGTGATCGGATTGAACCGCACGGCGTACACCGGCAGGTTGCCAGACTGTCCGTAGGCGGCGCGGACCTTGAGCTCGGTGTTGCCTTCGAGCACCCGGTACGATCCGGCAACCTTCGGATACGCGTAGAACTTGTTGACGTTGCCGTTGTTCGTGCTGCGCTCGGCGTTGACACCGCCGGTCAACGAGAGGCGCTCGTTGAACAGGAGCAGCTGCTCCTGGCCGTAGAATGACGTGTTGTTGGATTCGGTCTGGAAGTTGTACAGGTTCTGGACCGTCCCACTCGTCGGCGACAGGTTACCGACCACCAGACCTTGGCCGGCCTCGACCGCCTGGTACGTCGCATTCTTGTCGCGCGTGAAGCCGAGCGACGTCGTTGCCCCTAGGAAGCTGCTCGGTGTCCAGCGGTGGATCAGGCTGACCGAGTAGTTCGAGAGGCGATTATAGCCGCTGTTGGTCGTAGCCACGCCCGGGGTCGTGACGAGCGTCGATTGCTGGACCTGCAGGTTCGGCGGCTCGTAGAACTGTACGCGCTCATTCACGAAGTCCGCGCCACCCAACAGCGCCAGCTCGAGGCTCTGTTTCTCGGCGGTGAACATCTTCCAGTTGACCGTACCGGAGAGCGTCGTCCGGTTCACCTCGTCCGGCGATTGGATCTGGTTGGCATCCTGGTACGCGTTCGCGGGACCGAAGGGATTCGTGACGTATCCACCGCCCTGTACGTGGCAGCTCATGCAGAAGAACGACGGGGTGTACGACAGTACGTCGTAGCCCGCGATGCCGAGGTTGTCGTTACCGTTGACGTTCGTCCGGGTGAGCGACGACATGTAAGCGATGTCGGCGCCGGCCGTCACGGTCCCAAACAGCGACTGCTGCAGGTTGGCGCGCGCAGTCTGCTTGTTGTACCCGGTATTGATCTCGGCGCCGTTATCGTACTTGATGAGACCACCCAAGTAGTACGTCGTCGAGCCCGACCCGCCGCGCACGCTCAGATCCGTCTCGTCGGACAGCTCGCCGCCGCCGTAGAGCGATTTCTGGAAGTCGCAGAATCCCTTGCAGGCGGCGTAGTTGGCCGCCACCTCGGCGTTCGTCAGGCCGACGTCTCCACCGAGGACATCCGCTTGCGAGAGCGTGAAGTGCCGCGCGGGCAGCTCATTCTCGAGGTTGTACGTCCCGAACTTCTGCGTGGCGTCGATCTCTGGCTTCGAGACCGTCCCCTTCTTGGTCGTAATGACGATGACACCGGCCGCCGCGCGGCTGCCGTAGATCGAGGATGCCGCGGCGCCCTGGAGCACCTGAATCGACTCGATGTCGTTCGGGTTCAAGTCGGCGATGCGGTTGACGCTCTGATCCTGGTTGCCAGGATTCATCCCGCCGTTATTGCTGCCGGCCTGACTGACCGCGTTGAGCCCCGTCGGGAACGTGAAGTTCGAGACGATGACGCCGTCGACGACGTAGAGCGGGTCAGAGTTGCCGAGGATCGACGTGACGCCCCGAATGTTGACCTGGAGGCCACCGCCCGGTGCGCCGGAGTTCTGGTCGATTTCTACGCCGGCGACCTTTCCTTGCAGCGCGTTTTCGATCGTCGCCGCGGGTGCGCCGTTGAGCTGCTCCCCCGTCACGACGGGGTCATACGTCGCCGCGTTTTTCGACGACACGCTCGTGGCGACGCCGGTCACGACTTCCTGCTCCAGCTGCAGCACGTCGCGCGTGAGCGCGATCGTGTAGTCGGTCTGATTCGGGACGAGCGCCACCGTGACGCCGCGGTAGCCGATGCGGCGCACGCTCAGGGTCTTGGCGTCGGACGGCACGTGGCGGAACGTGAAACGGCCGCTGTCCGTGGTGAGCGCGCCGATCGTGGTGCCGGTGACGGTTATGGTGACCGCGGGGACCGGCTCTTTGTTGGCCTCGTCAACGACGCGGCCGGTAATGACTTGCGTGGCTTGCGCAGACGCACCTCGCACAACGGCAAGCGCGAGCGCTACGGCCGTCAGGATAGACGAACGTATTCTCAAGGTTCCTCCGTCAGATTTTTCTTGGGGCGAACGATGGGGTGGGACGAACGGACAAGAGACGTGGATGCCAATCCTCCAACTATGTATGTAGTAGGTCTATGAGCACTTACGGGGCGTTTGCCCACCGCGATCGTACGGGACGGGCCGGCTATCGTCAAGGATATGTACGGACTCCGTTAGAACGGAGTCCGTATCACATCAACTAATTGCTTATGGCCGCGCTGCTTACGCCCGTCATTAATTTTTCATGAAGATTGACCGGCCAGGCCGGTCATTTCGTCATACTACCCGGCGTTCCGCTGCTGTTCGATGAGGTCGACAGGCCGATGCTGACGGCGACCGCCGCGCTGAGACCCGTGATGAGCGCGACCAGCGCGATCGTCTTGCCACTGGCGAACTTGCGCTGCTCGACGACCGCCATGGCAGAGTTCGGTACGGAAACAACCTCCCCATTCCACTCAGCCTCGGTCCCATCGATCAGCACCGTCCGGCTCATTGCGAGTGTGACCCCGGTGCTGTCTACGGAACGAAGCCGGCCGGTGACCGACTTGACCTGCGTCCCAACCTGACTGGCGAGCGTCGTGCGGGCCTCCGGCGTGAGCGTGATCCGCACATCGCGACCCGGCATCAGGTGGGTGGCCTGCGACTCGCGATAATCCAAGCAGCTCGCCGCGAAAAGGATCAGCAGCAGCGAGCCGTACGGGCGAAAGCGCGCCAGGACTGCGGCGCGCTTTCGCGTGTCTCTACCGGTTACCACGCGGCCGGTGTTGACGAGTACGTAAGCGTCGGACACGCCGTGGGCTGATTGGCGTTCAGCGCGGCGGAGCCGATGTTCGGGGTGTTCGGGTCGGCGTTGATCGCCGTCAATCCATAGGGAATCCGACCCGGGAGGTTCGCCCGTGTCACCGCGGACGACGGACTGGCTGGAGCCGCCGCGAGCCACGGGAAGCACGTCCGCTTGTAGTTGTTGTAGACCTCAGGTGTGGCGAGGAGGTCGATGTATCCCTCCTCCATGATGTTCTGGAGCGTCGCCGCCACGGGAGGCTGCGCGGTGAACGCGCACTTCGGCGTACAGAGGGGTGTGCCATCGATCGCGTCGGCGCCATACACTTCATTGGCGCGTACCTTGTTCAACGCGGTCTGCGCCAGCCCGGCATTCCCGGTCTGGAACGCGGCTTCGGCGACGATCAACTGGGTTTCGGCGAACGTCACCGCGGGCGCATTGAGCGACCCGAGATTGTTGAAGGCGTAGAAACTCGAGTTGCCGCTTCCATCCGGCAGGACGCTGTTGGCACCCGGCCGGTTGCCCGTGCAGCCCGCGTTGGCCGCCAAGCTATCGGCGACGTTCAGGACGCACGGCGTGCCCGCCGCATCCGCGAAGTAAAAGCCGAAGCGCCCGTTGTCGACATCGAGGCCCGCCGCGATCCGCGACTTCATGAGATGGATCATCGCGGACCCGGGGTTGTTGTCGCCGCGGGCGCCCATGAACGCAAACCACGCGTTCGGAACGAGCGCCGCGTTCGCGTACCAGTTCCAATCATCGCCGGTCGAATCGATCCCCTGCTGCGCCTCGGCCAGCGCGCTCGCATAGGCCGACGCGTTCACTGAGGCTTGATCCATATAGAACCGCGCCTTGAGCGTGTGCGCGACCGCCGTATAGACCGCCTTGAGCTGCGACGGCGTCCGCCCGGAATAGATGACCTCGGCGGCGCGCGCGACACCCGCGATCTGACCAGTCGGTCCGATGTTCGTACTGGTCGGATTCACATCGTTCGGCGTGCTCCCGAGGTAAATCAACGCGCTGTCGAGCGTGGTCTCGACTTCCTTGAACACCGTCATCTGATCGTCGTACTTCGGCGTCGGGTATGTCGTCGGATTGAACGCCTGGCTGTACGGTACGGCGCCCCAGATCGAGGCGGCCTCGCCGATGATCATGGCTTCCCAGACCATAGCGATGCCTTTGAACAACGAGTCATGAGCGGCCGCGGCGAATATCTGGATGTTCCGCGCGTCGGCCGCGCCGCCGCCGCCTTCGCCATTGCCGGCCCAGAATGCCGCGAACACGCCGTCGGCGTCGCTGGGGCCGACCACGTAGATATCGTACCCCGCTTGCTGCCGCGAGACGCCCGCGGTCTGTTGCATGTACTCGCCCATCCACCGCGAGAACTGCGAGACGAAGTTCTGAGCTTGTGCCGCCTCGAGACCAACGTACAGCGAGGTCGCGTCCTTGAGGCCCTGGACGGCGTTCGGGTTGTTCCCGCCGAGGCTCGGGCCGGACAGGTAATCTTTGCACCCAGTCGCGCCGATCAATACAGCGGCGCCGAGTGCGATCGCGTGTGCAATGCGCATGGGAGTCGGTGTCCTGTCAGCGGTTGAGGGTGACGGTGATGACATAGGACCGATCTTGCGGAATGTTGAAGTAGTCGATCCCGCGGATCGGCGAGGCGGAGCCCAGGATGCTGGTCTCCGGATCGATACCGGTGTAGCTGGTCCACGTGTGGAGGTTGCGGCCCGAGAGGCGGAGCTCGATGCTCGAGAAACTCGTCACGCGCTGGATCGCCGGCATGTCGAGCGTGTAGCCGACCGAGATCTCGCGCAGCTTGGCGAAGCCCGACGGCTGGACGAACAGGGAGGTCGCGCCGGTATAGATCCCGTCGGTATTCTGGAACCAGGACTGATCGAGCGTGACCGACTTGCCGGCGCCCGGGCCGGCGACTGGACCCGGCATGTAATTCGACCCGTACACGACGTTGTGGCCACGCAGCAGGGTGACCGCCGACGTGCCGAAGTAGTTCAACGCGCCACTCGTGCCATTGTAGCTGTCGCCGCCATTCTGCACGTCAACCAACGCCGTGACCGTGAACTTGAGGATATGGAAGCCCGTGTGCAGCGAGCCGATCCAGTTCCGGTTCGGGTCGCCGATCACGAAGTTGCCTTTGGTCGAGACTTGCGGCAGACCGGTGGCATCGAGGTAGACCGCGCCCGGCTTCGAGCCTTTGCAGTAGCCGGCGGTCGCGTCGAGGTTGACGCCGTTAATGGTTTCGCCGTGACCGCAGCGCACGACGTCGGTGCCGTAATAGATGCCCACCTGCTGGCCAACGAGCGCCGCGCCGGTGATACCGCCCAGCCCACCGGTGCCACCCATGTCGACGTACTGCACGCCTTTCGGCAGGCTCGTCACATCGCTGCGGTTGCGGGACCAGTTCACGCCGACATCCCACGAGAGCAGCTTCGTCTGGATAGGCCGAAGGTTCAACGCGACCTCGAAGCCGTGGTTCCAGAAGTTGGCCGCGTTCTGATACTGTTCGCTGTAGCCGGTGAACGACGCGACGGGCACCGGGAAGATGGCGCCGCTCGTGTTCTCATCGTAATACGAGAAGCTGAGATCGCCGAAGTTCTTCAGGAACCCGATGTCCGTTCCGATCTCGAACTCCTTCTGGCGTTCCGTGGCGAGGTTCGGGTTCGGCTCGATGGCCTGCGTGACGACGCCGCCCTGGCCATTGACGCTCGCCGTGCTGATGGTGGTGTATCCGTCACCGAAAAGCCCCGCGCCGAACGAATTCGACAGCGTGTACGGACGCGGTTGCGTGCCGCTCTCGCCATACGCCGTGCGGAGTTTCACGCTCGTCAGCCAGTTGTTGCTGTTGTCGCCTTGCCGGATCACCTGCCACGCCGCGCTCACCTTCGGGAACCAGCTGAACTGCTGGTTGATACCGAACGTCGACGCACCGTCATCGCGCAGCGCGCCGGTCAGGGTCAGTTGGTGGAACAGGCTCGCCTGCGCCTGCCCGAAGAATGACGCTAGCCGAATCGCCGACGTGTAGACGCCCGGGGACTGGGGCAGCGCCGTATTCGACAGGACGTACGGCTGCGGCGATGGGAGCACGAGGCCGGTCGTCAATTCGGTGTTGTACTGCTTCACGTTCTCGTTGTTGCCCAGGGTGAGTGACCCGTCGAAGCTCTTGGAGAACGTATGCGACGCCGTCGCTGTGACCGTTTGGTCAATCGACCACTGCTTGATGTAGCCCTGGTTGACATTGCCCGTGGCGAGCTTGGAGCTGATCGGATTCTCGCCCGCGCTGTTGCCGGAGGTCCACGGCTCGGAGGTCAGGCGCTCATCGTTCGAGTAGTCCGCGCCGAGGTTCTCGCTGAACCGCAGCCACGACAGCGCCTGATAGTCCGCGGTGACGTTGCCGAGTGTGCGCGCCACGTTGGAGGTGTTCTTCTGGTTGTTGGCGACGAAGAACGGATTGTCGTACACGCGCGAGATCTCGTCCGTGCCCGGCGCCGGGTTCTCGAAGCGCGTCGACACGGGCTCGCCGTTCGGGGCGAGGTACGCCGCGTTATTGAACGTCGCCGGCGTGCGCCAGGCGCCGAGGAGCAAGCTGGACGTGCTGTTGCTGCTCTCGAGATACGCGCCGTTCGACGCCGAGAAGGCGACGTTCGCCGACAGGCGCAGATCGGAGTTCACTTGCTGCGCGCCGTTGAATCGCAGCGCCGTGCGGCCATAGCTGTCGTTCGGACCGGTCAGCATACCGCGATTGAGATTGTACGCACCGGACACGTAGAAGGTCGTGCGATCGTTCCCGCCCGACGCCGTAATGGCTTCGTCGTACACGTGGCCGGTCGTGAACATGTTGTTGTAATTGTTGTACTCCGGCGTGCCGGCCGGAATCACGGCGCCCCAGGACGCTCCGCGGCCCGGTGGCGAGCAGTTGACGACGCCGGCGCACGAGAACGTGGCACCGTCCGAGCCCAGGTTGTACACGGTCTGATTCGCCGGGAGGTTCGAGACGTTGTCCCACGAGGTCGAGCTCTTCCCCGAGTAGTGGGTCTGTCCCGCGCGACCGCGCTTCGTCGTGATCAGGATGACGCCCTGACCGGCCCGCGATCCGTAGATGGCGCCGGCCGACGGGCCCTTGAGGATCTCGACGTTCTCGATGTCATCCGGATTGAGATCCATCGCGCGGTTCACCGTCTCGGCGCCGCCATTCCCGGCCGCGGCCGAGCCCGGCGCGTTTCCCGCGAACATCACGTTCGAGTTGTCGATCGGCAACCCATCGACCACGATGAGCGGTTGGCCGTCGGACGCCGTCAGCGTCGTGAGACCGCGCAGCTGGATGTACGTGGACGTGCCGGGCTGACCAGAGCTCGAGGTGACCTGGACACTCGGCGCCTTCGCCGCCAACGCCGTGACCAGGTTCGACTCGTTGCTGCGCTGGATTTCGTCGGGCGTGACGTAGCTCCGCGTCGTACCGAGCTGCTCGACCGTGGCCTGCGTGCCCGCACCGGTCACGACCACCGTTCCCAGTTGGAACGGATTCAAGACGAGCTTGAAGGGCTGGGTGACCGTGCCGCCGGTGAGTGTGATCTGGGCTGACGCGCTCGTGTACCCGACGAGACGAACGGACAGCGTGACCGTCTGCCCGGCAACGCGTGCCGAGGGAATCACCAGCGTGTACTTCCCGTCTCCTCGAGTCTGCGTCGCCAAGTTCATCGTTTGGATGAACACGCTCGCATCGGGGAGCGGTGTGCCTGCATCGCTCGTCACATCACCGGTGATCGTCACCGGTTGCTGCGCAGTGAGCTCTGTCGGAAGCGACAGCACACTGGCGGCGGCGACCATCAGTAGGACGCCTGGGTTGAACCACCTACCTCGCTGACTGGACATGGGTCTCGCGGCACCTCGCAGTGAGAGTGGAGGAGCGAATGACCCCGCCTGCTGGGCGACTACTATTTCCCTAGTACTAATTGCGTAGTACTACGGACGTAGTCGTTGGCGGTGCGCCACGTTACGGGCGTCAGCCGATCATGTCAAGAAGTGGTTAGCAAACTGACCAGAATCAGTATGCCGCCGGCGTCCCGAAGAAAGAATACGACGGACACATCCGCGGAGAGTCCGCGTTGTGGGCAGTCGGGGCGACGTTCGGCGTGTTGGGATCGGCCGCTATCGTCTGCCCGTACGGGAATCGCTCGGGTAAGCTGCCAGCGCGCGGGACCGAATCCGTCACCGTCGCGGGCGCGGCCGCCATGTACGGCAAACACGTGCGCCGGAAGTCCGACCAGACCTCGGCGCTCAGAAACAAATCGATGTACTTCTCTTCTATAATGTTGCGAAGCGTCGCCGGGACCGGCCGTTGTGTGACGAACGTACACGGACCGCCACAGGCGACGGAACCGGACGCGAGCCGGTCTCCACTGACGTCGGCCCCATACACCTCGTGCGCTCGCACCGCCGTCAGCGCCCGCTCCGCGAGCAACGCATTCCCCGTCGCCAGGGCCGCCTCGGCCAAGATCAACTGCGTCTCGGTCCACGTGACATACGGCTGTCGGAATCCGGCGCCGAAATTCAGCAGGTCGAAATCGGACGTCCCGGCACCCCCCGGCTCGGCCACATCGCCTCCCGGCCGGAATCCCGCACACGTCGAGTCGCACGATCCCGAGGCATTGACCAGGCTCACGAAGTAGAAATCCATTCGATCCTGATTCGCGTCGAGCCCTTCCGCCATCCGCTGGTGCATGAGATTGATGAGCGTGGCCGACGGCGCCAGTTGTCCGGCGCTATGGCCGGTCACGAGCGTGTACGTCGCGTTGTTCTGCGGCTCCGTGCCGTCGTTGTACCAATTCCAGTCGTGCCGCGGATCGGAGACCCCCTGCTGCGCCTCCTGGAGCGCCAGCGCGTAGAATGACGGGTCGCTGCCCGAGCGATGGAGGTCGTATCGCGCGCGCAACGTGTGCGCGACCTCCGTATAGATGGTGGCTAACGACTCCGGCGGCTGGCCACGATAGATGAGCTCCGCCGTGTCCGGTCCGCGCTGCGATCCGGGCCGTGCCGCGAGATAGTACCGGATCGCCGAGTCGAGTTGCGCATCGACCATCTGATACACGGTGGGCTGCGGGTCGAACTCCGGATCGGGGTAGTGCTCCCGATCGAACGCCTGCGTGTACGGGATCGCGCCCCAGATCGAGGCGGCATCGCCGACCGCCGCGGCCTCCCAGACTTTGCCGATCCCGATCCACAACGAGTCGTTGATCTTGTGCCCGAGCGTCTGGATGGTGCGCGCGCTCGTCGCCGACGCGAGGATCGCCTGGAACCCCGGATCGGCATCGGACGCGAGAAATCGGTACAGATCGAACGCCTCGGGCTGCGCCGCGATCCCCGCCATCTGCTGGGTGTAGAGGCCGACGGGCATCCCGAGCGTCGCCTCCCACTCCTGCATCTGATCGTTCTCGAGATTCTGGTACGTCTCGGCTAACACCCGCACCGTCACCGTGTCGGGTGGCGGCCGCATGATCCTGGTGCCGGTGACCTCATGGCACGCCGCGAGGATCGGCGTGACGAGAAAGAAGAGCCTACGGCTTCGTCGAGAAGTCGACCTTGGGTGCTTCCTGCGCGGCAGCGGTGGCCGTGAAGTACGCACGCGGCTTGGACCCGGAGAGACGTGCGGTGACGACCTGCGGGAACTGCCGGATATACGCATTGTACGTCTCAACCGCTTGATTGTAGTCGGTCCGGGCCGTCGCGATGCGGTTCTCTGTACCCGTCAGCTCGTCCATTAGCCGAAGGTACGCCTGATCCGACTTCAACTGCGGGTACGCTTCCGTTACAGAGCGATTGAGGATCGTCAATTGTGATGACAGTTGCAGGTTCGCGTCGGCCTCACGCGCCGGGTCATGACTCGAGATAGCATCCGTCACTCCGGCGCGCGCCTTCGCCACGTCCGTGTACACGGCGAGCTCCTGCTTCGACTGTCCCTTCACGGTCTCGACGAGGTTTCCGATCAGATCCGACCGGCGTTGGAGCTGCACCTCGATGTTCTTCTGCGCCTGCGCCGCCGACTCATCCAACTGCTGGATCTGGTTGTATCCGCAGCCCGTGAGTGACAGCATCAAACCGGCGACGACTACGCGCGACAATTTCATTAGCTCCCCCGGAAACTCATCTGCACGACGTATTGGCCCGAGTGGACTTCACCAGGTTCTAATTTCCACGCGAGCTTGGCTTTCTCGTTGAGACATTGATCGACGCCGGCGCCGGGTTGCTTTGATGACCAGCGGCTGTTCGCGACTTTGGCGTCACTGACACCTTGCGAGTTGATTGTGACCAACATCGCGACACCGCCACGGAGCGTCGGATCCAACTTCTCTCCGTACTCCTCGAAACAAAACCGGGAGAACGCCGATTCGCGATTGACGGACGCCATCAACGGCTCGGGCGCGGGGGGATAATCCGGCGCCTGGACGACGTCGCTCTTCGGCTTTGGAGGCGGCGTGAAGGTATCGGGTGCTGCTTTGGGCAACGTGGTCTGGACCTTGGACAGGTCGACCGGAGTCGTGTCGACTGGCGGCGCGGCCGCAACGGCGGCAGCGGGCTTCTTGTCCCCATGACAAGCCATGGAGAGCAGCAGAACCAGGGGGGTCAGCTTTTTCATGCTTCGTAGGCGTCGAGATAGGTGACCAGGCGCTCCAGCCCGACCAGATAGCCGGAGAGCACATCCGTCGCTTCGCGCGCGGACAGCTTCGGAGCGGAGCGGACGTGCTGCACGGCGCGCAGGAACGGCCCGGGGTCGAATCCCACCCGCCCCGCCACCGCATTCGCCAACGCGTCGTTCTCCGTTGGCGGCGTCGCCCCGTGCAAACGTTCGCTCGCTCGGAAGACGATCATCACCTCTCTCACGCTATCAGCCAAAACGTCACGATGCGCTTCGGCCGACGTCCCCAGGAGCCGCCGACGCAGACGCTGGAGCGTCGACCTGGCCTGGTGCTCGAGCTGCAGCCGGAGATCCGTCGCGCGGACCGCGATACCGGCGAAAGGCGGTTCACCGGTTAGCACACGATGCCGAGCCAGGATATCCGCGTACTCCATCGGGAACGCGTCGGCGCCCGTCCGCCACTCCTCGACCGTCATGACCTGCGGCGGCGAATGCCCCGCCGCCCTCCAGCCGCGAAGCGCCGCCTCGGCCCCCCGCAGCTTTTCGAGCGGGGCCGAGTCGACCAGAACGAGCACGTTATAGTCGGACCGGCCGGCAATGTGCTCGCCGCCTGCTCCTGAGCCGTAGAGGAGCACGGCAGACAGACCGCGCTCCCAGACGTGTTCCAGTTGTTTCACGAGATCGGCGAGCGCCGTCTCGGCGTCAGTCTTTGCGGGCACGCCGAAGTTTACCAGCTTGATCCGCCACCGCCACCGCCAAACCCTCCGCCTCCGCCGAATCCACCGAAGCCACCCCCTCCGCCGCCGCCACTGGACCAGCCGCCGCCACCGCCGCCGCCGCCACCGAAGAAAAAGGGTATCGGCACGCAACCGCATCCCCGCCTCCCACCAGCCACGAGGCGCAGGATGAAGAACACAATGAGAAAGCCGATGAAGAGCTCGAACGGCGTGATCCCACCCCGGCCGCCTCGGTCCTCGACGTTGACCTGGGGCTGGGTCTGCGAGGGACTGAGAGCGGTGTCGAGCGAGAAATGAAACTCGTCGGCGAAACGCTGCGCCGTCCGATACGTGACGAGGTCGAGTCCGTCGGAGTAGTCGCGATCGCGGAAATCCGGTGTCGCCTCGCGGCAGATATCGCCGGCGTCACCGTCGGTGATGAACCCTTCCGCGCCCCTTCCCGTGGCGATGAAGCAATGCCCTCGTCCGTCGCTCGACGTCTCCTTCGGTACGAGGAGAATGACCGCGCCGGCATTTCGCGTCGGATCGCCTGGATTCCCGATCTTGCCGACCTTCCATTGGCGTCCGATGAGGAGCGCGACCTGAGCCGGATCCTGGTCGCCAATGTCACGGAGCGTGACGACCGCGATCTCGCCGCGCGACTTGTTTCTGACGTCGCTCGCGATTTGCTCGATGTGCGCCGACGCGCTCGGCGTGAGCACGTGCGCGAAATCGTTCACGACCCCGACGGGTGCCGGGATCTGCTGCACGAGGAACGCGATCGCTATCAGATTTCCGAGCATGCGGCTCGTGGTGCTCCTGGTGGCTGTCCTGTCGGCGTGCTCGAAGACACCCGAGCAAAAGCTACCTGCCGCGCCGCCCACCGCGCAGCCGGAGACCACCAGTACGTTGGAGAAAATCAACGCCGAAGCGCGGGCGATGGACACACTCCCGCAGGCGGCGCGGTTCACGCCAGCCTATGCGGCCCGCTTCGACTCACTTCGTAAAGTTGAAGCTGAACTCGTAGGTGCCGCCGCCCGCCGATGAGGCCGGGAAGTGCCACCCGCGCGCGCGCTGCAGGATGCACGCTTCGGTCGCGTCGGCACCCGGGCCGCTCCACGTGCGGCCGGTGATCTTGGCGTCTGTCACGGCCCCGCCACCGGTCAGCGTCAGGGCGATCGTCACACTGCCCGCGAGCGCGGGATTCACCTTCAAGCCGAACTCGTCGTAGCAGAACCGTAGCTGCGACTCGTGGTCGCGCACCTGCGTGCCAAGCTCGCCGACGTCGCGCGACGGCCCGCCGAGACTCGGCGCGTCGATCACCTTCGGCGCGGAGATGCGCACGGCCTGCGCGCCGAACCCACCGGTGCCCTGGACGGCGCCAATCGACCCGGTACCGCTGCCAGCGCCAGCATCGCGGCCCGGCGTGCGCGAGCCTGCGCCACCCTGACCATAGGCGAGCACCTGCTTTCCACCCGCCGCCGCACCTGGAGTGGCCGGCGAGTTCGACGCGACCGACACGCCACGGAGCACGTTCGAGACATCGCCGACCGGGCCGTTCGACGCCGCCGGAGCGCCGAACGCGGCGGCCGCGGCGGCGGCGCGCTTTTCCGCCAGCGTCGGCCCCGACGGCTTCGGTGCCGCGGCAGCAGCGGGTTTCGGCGTCGGCTTCGATACGGTTGGCGCGGCCGGCGTCGGCGCGACCTTCGGCTCCTCGGGCGGCGGCGACTCGAATGTCACGTTGATCGGCCGCTCGTCCGCCGACAACAAGTGAGCGGTCTCGGTCTGTGGACCGAAGATCACGAGCAGGATCCAGATGAAGCCGATGCCGGCCGAGATGCTCGACGAGACCACGAGCGCGCGGCCTTCGCTGCTCGCCAGCTCGTGCCGAAGCTCGCGTGTGAAGCTCGTCTCATCGACTGGCGCGCGTACGCGACCCGAGCGCCGTTTCGGCGGGGGCGCCGTCACGTGTTGCTGGCGCCCCCGACGCGCTTGACCTGCAACGAGATATTTTTGAATCCGGCCAGCCGCGCGGTCTGCATGATCCGCGAGAGCAGATCATAGTGCATCGTCTTGTCGCCCTGGATCGCGAGCGGCTGGTCGACAGGATCGGTCGCGGGCGTGCCGCGCTGGGAGCGAATCGAATCCGCGCGCTCCTTGAGCACCGTGTAGAGCTGCGGGATCAAGAGCGGCTGGCCCGGCATGTTCGACTGGGCCTGGGCCGCGTCGACCGTGCTCATGACCGGCGTGTTCGCCACCGTCACCTGGGCGCCGACGCCAAGCGTGAGTTGCTGCAGCGCATTCCCGCCGACGCTCGACTCCGGCAACGTGACGCCGGCCACGACCGGCGCGAGCTCACCGACGACCGCCGTCACGAGCGCGAAGAACACGATCGACACGAGCGTGTCGACGAGAGGGACGAGGTTCAGCTCGGCCAGCTTGAACTTGGAGAACTGGGCGCCGCGGCGGGCCTCTCGCGACTGCTGGAAGCGACTGGTCTTCGCCATGATCAGGTCTGCCGCGCTTTCGTGCCGAGCGCCACGTTGGGATACTTGGCCACCTTCAATCGTTCCAGCACGTGGATCACATCATCGTACGCGACATCGTCATTCGGAATCACGAGGACATCGTTGTTCTGCGGATACTTCGCCTTGATGTCGACCATCAGGGCTTGCAACGTGTCCAGCGAGGTCGAATCGAGCCCCTTGATCTGACGACGGAATCCACCCTCTTCCGAGTGCTCGACGAGCAGGCCGTCGTTCGACACGCGGACGGCGAGCAAGAGGTTGAGTTGGGCGTTGTCCGGCTTCGAGACGGCCTGGGGCGCGTTGACGACTATCGGCGGCAAACTGAGGTCATAGCTGGTCAGGACCGCAACGAGGCCTTGATAGGTGACCAGCGAGAAGAACACGATCGACGTCAGGATGTCGACCAGTGGCACGAGATTGATGCTGCCGTGCCCGAGCTGGCCCTGACTGAGCTCGCGGCGACGGACTTTCGCTCGATGAAAGCGAGTGACCATGGCGGTCGCTCCGCTTGGGATTCGATTAGCGAGTCGCTATGCGGACATCCGGACGTTCCACGAGCGCATTGATCAGCCGCACCGAGAACTCGTCGACCTGCTCGATGATCTGCTCGGCCTGGGCCGAGAGATACGAGTGGCCCACGGTCAGCGGGATGGCCGTCAGCAGCCCGAAGCCCGTCGCGTTGAGCGCGATCGCGATACCGGCCGCCAGCTTCTCCGAGCGCTCGGCCGCCGAGGCGAGCGCGACGGACGCGAACGCGCCGCGGAGACCATAGATCGTGCCGAACAGACCGATCAGCGTCGCGACGTTGGCGAGCATCGGGAGATACTGCAGGCGCCGCGTGAGCCGCGGGATCACCGCGAGGGACGCCGCGTCCGCCACGTTCTGGAGCTCGCCCTCGTCGTGGCTCTTCGAGCGCAGGATGAGCAAACCCATGTCGGGTAGCGTCGCCTTGGACTGCGTGCAGAGGCGAATCGCTTCGTCGATCCGGCCCGCGCGCACGAGTTGCATCACCCGATCGATGAACGCCGGGCCGTTGATGCGCGACCGCAAGACGATCACGTACAGCCGCTCGAGAAAGATCGCCAACCCCGAGAGGGCGACGATCAGAATCGGGTACATGATCGGGCCGCCATCGCGGAACCACTTCAGAAATGCGTCCATTGCCTATTCTCTCGAGGGAGGGGGAGACGCGGCGGCCGTGTCCGGCGCCGCCTCCGGTGGACGATGAGCCGACTCGCTCGGCAACGTCGGGACCACGCGATACGGCGCCAGAATTGACGGCCAGAAATGCTGGTCATAGAACGCGGGAACCAAGACGCCCCGCGAGTAATCGGGAACGGCTCTCGGTCGCACGGTGACGACCTGCGGCGTCGGTACCTGCCCGCGAATTTCCACCGTTTGCGCGGCCGCGACGGCGGGCGGGCGTTTTTTTTTCGTTACCTGCGCAGATGCGTTCGTAGCAGACGCGAGCGTAAGTAACAAAATGAACACCAATAAGACGGAGTTCATAATAAACCCGCGCGGCGCACGTGCTGCCTGCGCGCGCGAAGCGTCGCGCAGCAGTGTCATTTGAGTCCACCAGGCGTTGGAGGCAGATCAGGCACCTTGCCTTGCGTCCCATCCTGGGCGAGGTCGATCCACGAGTTCTTGATTCCATCCGCCGTGGCCTTGTCGACCAGCGCGGCCCAGGTCTTTTGGGCTTGCGTGTAGTATGCCTGCGCCTGCTGGCCAGCTCCCGCGGCAGCAGCCGTTCGTTCGGCGTCACTCAGCGATTTTGGTAGCTGCACGTTTTTCAAGAAGTTCCCGTACTCCCACTGCGCGTACCCGACGTAGTACGAGCCAGCGGCCAGATACTGTGGATCGCCAGACTCGATCGCTTTCGTGAAATCATCCGTGACCGACCCGAGCATCTTTTGCTTGAGCGCCGACGCGCGCTTGACGCCGGCCGCGGTGAGCTGCGCCCTCGTCGCGATCACGAGCTTGACGTCGCGATACCTCAAGAACTCGGCCAGGCCAGCATCGAACGCGGACCGGCCCGCCCTCGCGGCGCAATCACCCTTCAACTCCGCCGGCGGGTTGAGCAGACTGCAGAGCCTGTTGAGATCCGCGTCCGCCGTCGCATTGTCTCCGCCAGCCCTCAACAGTTGCACCCGATACACGCGCGCCGCCGCGGCACGCGAGTCTTTCGGGAATCGATCCACAAAGGTCCCGTAGGCCGCGGCGCCCGCCAGCGTGTCTCGCGCCTGGACGTAGGTCACCGCCGCGTTGTAGAGCGCGTCCGCCGCGCGAGGATCCTGGCGATAGTCGGCCGCGAACTGCTGGTACGCCGCGGCGGCTTCTTTGCCCTTGCCCAACGAGTCGAGCCGCACAGCGACCTTGATCTCCGCGTCCGCGCGACCGCGCCAGGATGGATTGTCGGCGATGATCTGGCGCAGCGCGGTCACCGACTGATCGCCCTGGCCGATCTCCTCGAGCAGATCCGCGTGCAGCGTCTGGTACTGCAAGCGATAGCGATAAAGCGGGTACTCGGTAATCAGGCGATTCGACAAGCTCGCGGCTTGCACGCGGGCGGCCTGCGACCCGTTCTGGTCATTCTTCGCGCGCGCGGCGCTGTCGGCCAGCATATACGTCTCGATCGCGTTGCGCAGCGCGTCCGGCGCTTTCTCGCTCGACGGATTCTTGTCGGCGAGCGCGATGTACACCTCTTTCGCGGCCTTGTCGTACGCGCCGGCCTTGATCAACGAGTCGGCATATGACGACGCCGCGCCTTGTTGCACGCCGTTGATCGAGTCGGCGAACGTGCGCCGGCCCGTGGCCCGCGCCGTGGCGGCGGCCGAATCCCATTGCAGCTGGGCGTCGGCGTACTTGCCCTGTTTGTAGAGCGCGTCGCCGACTTGCTTGGCGGCGGTCGCGGCGTAGGGATCGTTCGGATACTGCAGCGCGTAGATCCGGAAGGTCTGCGCCTCGACATCCCACCGTCCGCCTTGGGCGGCGCGACGACCCTTCTCGATCAACGCCTTCTTCGCGACATCGCTGTGCGGGTAGCGGGTCGCGTAGTTGTCGACCGCGGCGAAGAGCGAGTCCTGCGACGCACGGTCCGTCGTGTCGTGGGCCGTGACCGAGTCCCAAGCGACGATCGCGTTCTGGGCCGACTGTTGGTTGGCCGCCTTGATGCTCGTCTGGAACGTATCCGCGGGGAAATTGAACGCCGCCCGCGTGTACTCGGTGCCGGCCTTCCGGAAATCGCCGGAGCCATAGAGCGCGTCCGCGTAGTGAATGTCCACCTCGCGGGCACTGTCGGACTGGCCGTAGTCCGACATGTAGATCGCGTACAGACGCGCGGCCTCGGTGTAGTGCTCGCGCGCCGCCGGTGTGATCGCGACTGCCTCCTGCGCCGAGGTCGAGCCCGTCTTCCCCTTGGTCCGCCGCTTGGGCGCTTGCGCGAGCTGCGTCGGCGTGCCCTGCGCTTTGGCGAGCTCGTACTGGGCGCTCTGGCGCAGCACTTCCTCGCGCGCGGCCTCGACATCCTTCGCGTGCGTGGGATTGGCGGCGGTCCACGACGAGCCCGGCGAGAATTTTTGCACGAGCGCGATACGCGCGGCCTGCGCCTTCTCCGGCTCGAGCGTGCGGTTCTGGTAGATGTCGATGACTTCGCGCGACGTACTCAACGCGGAGGAATCGTCCGGTGCTTCGACCAAGAGCTCCTGATACGCGTCGACCGCTTTGGCGAAGTCGCCTTGGTCACGCAGCCGTGCCGCGACCCGCCGCAAGACCGGGATCTTGAGCGACGCGCTGTCCGAGCGAGCCGCGAAAAACTTATCGGCCGCGGCCGCGCCGCCGACTTGTGTGAACGACACGGCCATGTACTCGATCGCCTCTTCCCGCAGGCCGAGTCGTTGCTGGCGCTCGGGGGTCAGCTTGTCGTACGCATCGACCAGACGACCGAAGACCTCGACGGCTTGATTGTACCCGGCGGGGTTCTGCGGCGTGGCCGTGTTGTAGTACGCCCAGCCGAGCTTGTACAGCGACAGGAAGTAGACATCGCCATTGGCGGGCGCGGCGGCCGATGCGCGTTCATATGCCGATGCGGCTTTGCCGAACGATGCCAGACGCGCGTCGCCCTTCTGATTCGCCGCGATCTCGAACTCGGCATCGCCCAGGCGGAACAGCGCCTCCGGCTTGTGCGGCGACTGGTCTTTCGAGGCCACGAGCTCGAACATCGGGACGGCGTCGGCGTAGCGCTGGTCGAACGAGTACAGCGTGCCGAGGGTGTAGGCGGCGCCGTCGATCTGATCGAACGTTGGAAAACGCTTGACAATCTCCTCGTAGCGCGCGATCGCATCGGTGTAGTCTGGGTGCGATGCGCCGGAGGACGTCGTGTCGACGCGCTGGGACGCCGCGAACCGTTCGTCGGCCCGGCGGGTCAACAGCTCGCCGAGCTCGTATAACGCGCCCGGCCGGAGCGGGCTGTCCGGATAGCGCTGCAGGAGCGACTCGAGCTGCACGATCGCCGAGTCCGCGATCGTCGCCGGCCGGCTGCGCGCCACCACCGGCCGTACGGGTGTCGCGGTCGGCGTCTGCGCCAGGGCACGAGATGCGGCGAGGAGCGCGAGGGCTAGCGCGAGGCGTCTCATGGCGCGCTTCCCGAGGAGGCTGCGGGAGCCGTGGCGCTATCGGCCGCGATGGCGCGGAAGAACGAGGCCGTCGCCGAGCCGAACTCCGCGGCCTCGAGATCGCGGCGCATCGAAGCGGCGAGCGCGATACCGCGCGCGGTGAGCTCGCGATCGACGGTCACGACGAGCGCCGTGGCGGCCGCGTCGCGGCGGGCCTGGGCGGCCACGAGAGCCGCGCGCAGTGCGAGGCGTGTCTCGGACGGCCCGCGCTCCACGCGCGCCTGCGCGCTGTCGACCGCGGCGGCGGCCACCGCACCGGCGGCGCGCGTCTGCACGATGAGGGCACGCGTGCGCTCGCCGCGCTGGCGCACCGTATCTCGCAGGGCGAACGCGGGATTGTGGGCAATCGCGGAGTCGAGGCCGGCGTCGACCTCGTCGGCAATACGCCGGTAGATGGCGTTCGTCTCACGCTCCTGCTGGAGATACGCGAGATCCGCCGGCGAAGCCGATGCCTGCAGCGAGTGCTGCACGCTATCGAGCTTTGTCGCATTCCCGTTCGCCAGATCGCGGAGATCCGCGACCGTCGCGCCAATCAGCCGATGCAGCGTGAAGTAGGCCGTATCCACGTTCGCGGTCACCCGCGCCAACGAGTCTTCGGCAACGGCGAGCGGTCCAAACCCGGTGCGCAAGCTGTCTTGCGCCCCTTGGATCATCTCGCGCATGCGCTTGAGGTTCGCGACCTGCAGCAGGATGTTCGAGTTCTCCGACCGCACGGCCTGATCGGCCGTGGCCACGCCGACATCCGCGTCGCGCAACGTCGCCAGCCCTTTGGCGAGATCCCCGCGCGAGGCATCGGACGTCGGCATGAACACGGCGCGCCGGAGGAGCGGTGCGCCGGCCGTCACACCACCCTTTGCCGCGCCGGCCGAGTCAATGCCGGCGGCGTCGAGACGCTGCGAGAGCGTCTCGACCGAGACGGGTGTCGGACTCGGAATGGCCGGAGTCGCGGCATCCCCAACAACCGCGACGCGCAAGGCATCGATGCCGGCCACCGCGAGGTCCGGGAACCGCACCGCTTTGCCGCCCGCCACGTCGCCGAGCAGCAGCACGTCGGCGACGCGCGCATTGACCAGGAGACGCGCGCCGCCGCGCAGCCCGGAGGCGTTGACGCCGAGACCCTGGGCCTCGGCGGACACGGAATCGGCAACCGCTTTGAAGGCATGCGCGGCCGAGTCATCCTGGTGCAACTGCAAGGCGACTTGGGCGTGCATCAGACGGCCTTCGTCGCGCGTGGGCAGCTCCGGATAGTCGTGCGCGTACGTCGCGAAGAGATCACCGGCCTGCTGCGGCTTGCCGGCGCGAAAGGTCGCCCACGCATCAGTCAGCAGGGCCGGCGCTCGCAGTCCGCTCGTCGGGGTCACGAGGCCGGCCTCGGACGCGGAGCGGTCGTACTGGGCGCCCTCGTAGGCGAGTTGCGCCAGCGTCAGGTGCAACTGATCGGACGCCGGGCTCTGGGTCGACGGGACGAGTGAGTCCAGCGCCAGCATGGCGGTTGCGACACCGTGGGCCGTGTCGGCCTTGAGACTCATCAGCGTCAACATGTACTGCGCATACGTCTTGTACGGGCCGCTCGTCGCCTGGGCCGCCTCGAACGCGCTTTTCGCGGCCGCATCCTGGCCGAGGCGATAGGCCGCGAGTCCCGCGAGCAACGACCCGATGCCGCTCTGGTCGGTGCCGAGGTTGCGCGCCTGATCGACGGCCCGTGCGTAGTCGCCATCGCGATAGTCGGCG
>Ga0210398_10000761_pt1 | contig 35484 bp, 35 predicted proteins | sample IncBWC4OmetaG_FD_161047 | JGI IMG/M metagenome (GOLD analysis project Ga0210398, IMG submission 161047) | Forest soil microbial communities from Barre Woods Harvard Forest LTER site, Petersham, Massachusetts, United States - Inc-BW-C-4-O | ecosystem: Environmental > Terrestrial > Soil >... | reverse complement strand
CGCGCGCCATGAAGTTGACGTGATCGGGGGTGACGAATTCGGCCGCCATCACGAGGTCGCCTTCGGCGGACTCGGATTCTTCGGGCACCATCAGGACCATCTGGCCTTCGCGCAGGCGCGCGAAGACATCGTCGAATGAGGAACCGGCCATTAGCGCATTCTCCAGTCGCGCGATGATATCACCGCATTTTCAATCTAACCAGTATTCCCCGCTCACGCGGCGAGTTCTGCGGGGTGATTCCAAGCAGCCCTTCGGCGCGAACGAAGAGAAAATACTGCGGCGGTGGGGGTCAGCTCAGCGCGAGGACATCCGGTCGAGCAGATGAAGTATCACTCCGATGCCTGGAAGGTTGATGCCGAGGTCCTCGCCCAAGGAGCGAATCGTTTTGATGCGGCGCAAGGTCGCCTGACTGTAGACCGGAACGGGACACCCGTCGACTTCCACCACCGTGGTATGCGTTATGAGTTCCTCGAACTCCCAGACCCGAAGTTGATCGTCGGTGATTCCACCCAGGGTTCGCAAGGCATCGCGGGTGAGGTAAGTGGCTTGCGTCCGCGGTCGCACAGGCGAGGCCCCGCTGCTCTTGAAAATCCTTACCCTCGAAGACTTCGCCGCCATGGCCTCGTCAGCTCCGCATCAAATCGGCGCGCGGATCAGGGACGCCGCGAGCTTGACGCTTCTGGGCTAGCTGCTCCATCAAGGTGCGCTCATCCGAGGTGAGGCCAGTGGGCGCCAGCACTTTCAGCTCATACAGAAGATCGCCGGCGGGTTCCGCGCCTCGTCCCGGAATGCCGCGGCCCTTCAGGCGCAGGGTTTTACCAGTCTGGCTCTCGGCCGGAATCTTGAGCGATACCTTGGCACCGGCAAGCAGTGGCGCGGTAACTTCAGCGCCCAGCGCGGCCTCGTAATCCCATACCGGCAGCGCCGCGCGCAAGTCGCGCCCGGACACCGCGAACACCGGATGTGGCTCGAGGCGTACCGACAGAAACAGGTCGCCATTTAAATCTGGGCGCGGCCCTTTGCCGCCCTGCCCTTTGAGGCGAATCCGGGTGCCTTCGTTCACGCCCGGCGGAATCGAAACCTCCAGCGTGCGATGCCCTGGGATGACGCCGCTCCCGCCGCAATTTGGGCATACCTGCGCCGACCGGATAAGCTTCACCTTGCCCTGCTTCTGCTCCGAGGCGACCATTCCGGTTCCCTGACAAACTTCGCATTCGTCCTCAGCGGTGAGTTCGAGGCGGCGCTTGGTTCCCTTCATCGCCTCTTCGAGGGTGACCCTGACATCGGCACTGAGATCGGGAGCCCTTTGCGGCCGCGGCTTGGCGCCGAAGCTGAACGATTGGAAATTTCCCGGCCCGGTGCGGCGCGCGGTGAAGGGCGATTCCCCGAACCCGAAGAACTGCTCGAAAAAATCGCTCGCGTCGCCGGCGCTGAATTCCGCGCCTTGCGGTCCTTGCGCGCGCGCGCCCTGGCTAGCCGCATAACGGCGCAGGATTTCTTCCTGGTCGAGGCCGTGTTCCCAATCCGCGCCGAGTTGGTCGTACTTACGCCGCTTTTCGGCATCGCTGAGGACCTGGTAGGCCTCGTTAATGTCCTTGAACTGCGCCTCGGCCTTCTTGTTGTTGGGATTTACGTCAGGATGATACTTGCGGGCGAGCTTACGATAGGCCGACTTGATATCGGCTTCGGAGGCGCTACGCTCGACGCCGAGAACCTTGTAATAGTCTTTAAATTCCATTCCAACCGTCTAAATTGACGTCTGCTTAATGAAGATGTGCACGAAAGCGGCGTCGCGCAAGCACGGGCTTAGGCTCAATTTTCCACCGCGCTCTTCACGCCCGGCGATGGCGACACAGGCTTGAGATTCTGGAGCCGTTCTTCCATCGCGTGCAACTCGGTTTCCAGCCGGGCCTGGCGCCGCCAGATGAACGCCACATACGCGAAGATCACCACGAAGATGATGCTATAGGCGGCAAACAGATAATCGAAATGTTCCATCGATCCTTCCCTAATAATCCCCCACCGCTGCCTCGATCAGAGCCACCTCGCGCCTGAGAATGGTCAGCCGGGTGCGCGTGCGCAATTGCTGGAAGCGCAGCATCAGCAGCCAACCGAACAGCGCGGTGAACGCGGCGAGCGCGACCAGCAGCGTAATCACCATCCGCGGATCCTCGAGGCCATGCTCACCACTGCGAGTGATCAGCACCGCGGGATGGATCGTGCGCCAGAGCCGCACCGAGAGAATCACCACCGGGACGTCGAGCGCGGCGACGATTCCGATGACGGCGCCGAAGCGCGCGACCTCTTCGGTGTCATCCGCCATCGCGCGCAGCATCAAGTACCCGCCATAGAGCAGCCACAGGATGAAGGTCGTCGTCAGGCGCGAATCCCAGGTCCACCAGGTGCCCCAAATCGGCTTCGCCCATAGCGATCCGGTAACGAGCACGAGGGTGCAGAAGACCATCCCGATCTCCGCCGCAGCGTAGCCGAGGTCGTCCCAGATTTGATCCTTCAGCCAGAGATAAAAGACGCCGGCGATCGCGACGATGCCGAAGGCCGCGAACGCAACCCATGCGCACGGCACGTGAAAGTAAAAGATGCGCTGCACGATGCCCTGGTCCGCCTCGGTCGGGACCCATTCGAAGACCATGAACAGCGACACCAGCATCAGACCTAGAGTCATCAATCCAAGTGCGGTGCCGATTTTGTTTTTCATGTGCGGCTAGTCCTCGCGGATCACGTGCTCGAAGAGTAAAGCGCCCAGCGTGATAAAGAGCACGTCGAAGGCGGCCAGGATTCCGAGCCATTGCGAGGCCGCGGCCAGCGGGAAGCCGGACAGCGCGGCCTCACTCGCCTTCACGCCCGCAATGATGGCGGGGATAAAAAGTGGAATCGCGAGGATCGGCAGCAACAGGTCACCCGCGCGGGTGCGGCTGGAAATCGCAGCCAGCAGCGTCGCCAGCGCTGCGAAGCCGAGCGTGCCGAACATCAGCGAGGGCGCTAAACGGGCCAAATCGGCACCGAAATCGAGGTTAAAAAACAGCGTGATGAGCCCGACGGCGGCAATCTCGACGATCGCCATGAAAGCAAATGCCGCGGCGAGCTTCGCACCGTAAAGCGCGGCGGGATCGATCGGGCTGAGCGTCAGCGCGCTCATACATCCGTTCTCGTTTTCGGCGATCATCGAGCGCGTGGCCCCCAGCATCCCGGCGAAAACCAGCGCGACCCATAGCGCAGCGGCAGCGTCGCGCGCCCGATCGATGGGCTGCGGATTCAGCGCGAACACCAGCACCACCATTATCAGCAGGGACAGCGCAAACAGTGCGATGGTGCTCCGGCCACTGCGAATTTCGAGGCGCAGGTCCTTGCGTAATACCGCGGCGAACGCACCCATTGTGATCAGGCACCTATCCGCGAGCGTTGCGGTGCGCGAGTCTCGTCGCGAAATGGCACTACCCGGCCATTCACGATTTGATAGCGATCGATTTCGATGCCGAGATCGAGTTGCGAATGCGCCGTAAGCAACGCGGTGCATCCGCGCGCGATTGCGCTCCGAATGAGATCGGCAACCATCGCGACCGCATCGGGATCGAGCGCGGCGAATGGCTCATCGAGGAGGAGCAGATCGGGCGCCATCATCATGGCACGCGCGATCGAGAGCCGCTGCTCCATGCCGCGGGAAAATTCGCGCACGCGATCGTTCGCCGCCGCCAGGCCCACCGCGGCGATCCATTTCTCCGCCAGGCCATCGCCATGTGGCATCCCATACAACTCCGCATAGAATGTGAGATTCTCGCGCGCGGTCAGGTTCGGATAGAGCCAGCTCTGATGCGTGAGCATGCCGATACGTCTGCGCACGACGCCGAGATTGCGACTGCTCGCGCCAAACACGATCGCATCGCCGGAAGTCGGCTGTGACAGTCCCGCGATGATTCTCAGCAGGGTAGATTTTCCCGAACCATTGCCGCCTGTCAGGAGCGCGCAACGGCCTTCGCTAATCTGAAGATTAATATCGCGCAGGACCGGCACGACGCCGAAAGTTTTGACTAAGGCGCGAGTCTCGACGGCGGGGCGCGCCATCATGAAGCTCGAGTGGCGACCCGCTCACCGCGCAGCGGCGTGCCGCATTCTCCACAGAAGTTCCCGGACATGGGAGCCCTCATACCGCATTGCGGGCAAAACCTGATTCGCCTTCCGCCGGCAATTTCGGCCGTGGCGACGCGCGACGGCGCGATCGACTGGGGCGCGCTGCCCAGGCTCGAAACGATCGGAATCGCGGGCTGAGGCCTCGACATGGCGGCGATTTCGTCGGCGATCGCCGCGGCTTCACGCAGCCGGGGCCGCACCGTTACGGCCGCGACGCTGACCGCGTGTTCCTGCTCCTTGAATCTTTCGATCGCGCTCATCGCCTGCAGCGCGCGCGCCTCCAGTGACGCTTTGAGCGATTCGTAGTCCGCGTCCGAAAGCTTGCCCATTTCGCGATCGAACTCGAGCTCGCGAAGTCCCTGCACCGCCAGCGCATGCTCATGCTCCCAATGGTCGAGCTCAACTTCCTCGCGGGTTCGTTTCGCACGCGCGCGCAATCCTCCTGACAACGGGGCCGCGACAAACAGCGCGACGCCCCAGACGATCAGAAATGCGGCAACATAGAACGCCACTAGAGCAGCCTCTTGACTTCGGCGTCCAGTTTTTCGCGCAATCTCGAATCGAGGGCAGGAATACGCTCGGCCCCCATTTCGGAACCCAATGGGAGCGACGGCGTTTCATGACGCCATCTGCCGAGCATCATGACGATGAATCCACCGCCCACGACCAGCGCGAAGAAGGGCATTACCCACGCGAGCAGGTTGAAGCCTTCGGTGGTTGGGGCGGAGAGAATTTTCTCACCGAACTTCGCGCGATAGATCGCGATGATCGCGGCCCGGTCCATCCCCTGATCGAGCATGCGCGAAATTTCGCCGCGCAGCGGCACCGAGAAGCTGCACTCCGGGTGATTGCAGTTGGCAACCGTCAGGCCGCATCCACACTGGCAGGTGAGGCCCTGGCTGACGTCGTCGACCGTGGCCTTCGCAAAAGCCGGGGCGGCGATAAACAGCGTCAAGGCGACGCATGCCGCGAACGTGCGAGTGCCAACCGCGAGTCGCATCAGCGCGATCACTCGCCACCGGGTGCGGGCTCGGCGGCGATTTGCTCCTTGCCGCGGCTGATGGCCTCGGCAATCGCGGCGCGCTCGCGCACGTTGGGCCACATCGTGATCACGGTCCCGAGCACCATCATTAAGCCGCCGGCCCAGAGCCAGAACACCAGCGGTGTCAGGAAGACCTGAAAAGTCACCATCCCGCTCTGATCGTCGATGCCCGCGAGCACGACGTAGAGGTCATAAAGTGGCGTCGAGCGAATCGCGACGTGGGTCGCCGGCTGCTGGGGCTTTTTGTAGAAAAGCTTCGCCGGGAACATCGAGGCCACGGGGCGTCCATCGCGCGTCACTTCGACCTCCGCGGTCGCACTCTCCAAATGAGGCGTGCTGAGCGGGTTAAGCGACTGAAAACGCAACTGGTACGGTCCAACGGCAAAGCTTTCGCCAGGCTTGACGCTCTTCTTCACCTCGACGCGAAAAAAAGACGATCCGACGATGCCGACGAATGCCATGATCACGCCGAGGTGGATGATGTATCCGCCGTAGCGGCGATTGTTCTTCGAGACCAAATTCACCAGCGCTCGAGGCGTGCTCTCATGCACCATATGGCGTCGAGCGGTAACCCCGCGGCCAAATTCAACCGCGATGGTGCCAGCGACGAACGCCACCAGCGAAACCGCCGTCAGCACATACCATTGCGTGATTTCGACGCCGAAAAGTATCAGCCCGGTGGTGATACCGATGATCGCGGGGGCGGCGAAATGGCTCGCCAGATTCTTCACCGTCATCCGACGCCATGCGATTAGCGGACCGACACCCATGAGGAAAACCAACCCGAGCGCGAGCGGTCCGTTGACGCGATTGAAGAACGGCGGGCCGACGGTGATCTTCACCCCGCGCACCGCTTCCGAGAGCACCGGGAAAATCGTGCCCCAGAAAACCGCGAACGCGATCCCCACCAGCAGGAGGTTGTTGAAGAGAAAAGCGGCCTCACGTGAGAGGTACGATTCGAATTCGGCGGGACTTCGCAGATCAGGAACGCGATAGAGCAGGGCTCCCGTGTAGACCAGCGCGATCAGAATGAGGAAGGTCAGGAAGTATGGCCCCAGCCCCGATTGAGTGAACGAGTGCACCGAGGAGATCACGCCGCTACGCGTGATGAAGGTGCCAAATAGAGTGAGGAAAAACGCCAGGCCGATCAGCGCCAGGTTCCACACCTTCAGCATGTCCTTGCGTTCCTGGATCATTACCGAATGGAGATACGCGGTCATCACCAGCCATGGCATGAAGGCGGCATTTTCGACCGGATCCCAGGCCCAATAACCGCCCCAACCGAGGACTTCATAGGCCCAGCGCGCGCCGAACATGTTGCCGAGCGTCAGAAAGAACCAGGAGAAAATCGCCCAGCGCCTGGTGGTGCGAATCCAGGTCTCGTCGAGCTTGCCGGTGATGAGCGCGGCGGCCGCGAATGCGAACGGCACTGTGGTGCTGACATAACCGGTATACAAAGAGGGCGGATGTATCGCCATCCAGTAGTTCTGCAGCAAGGGATTTAAGTCGGAACCTTCAACCGGGCGCACCGCCATCAGGTCGAAGGGGCGCGTCACGAAGTTGAGCATCCCGAGGAAGAACACCGCCACGATCGCCATCACTGCGAGCGCATATGGCGCGATCTCGGGGTTTCGCCTTCGGTTCTGGAACGCGACGATCGAGGCGAACGTCGACAGCAGCAGCGTCCAGAGCAGCAGCGAGCCCTGCTGCCCGCCCCAGAGCGAGGTGATCTTGTAAATCGTTGGAAGCGTCGTGCTCGAATACGAGGCGACATATTCCAGCGAGAAATCGCTGGTGAGCAGCCCGACCCAGAGCGAGACTGCCGCAATCGCGACCATCGCGGTCATCGCCCAGATGGCGTGCCGCGCGCTGACGATGACGTCGGTCGCGTTGCGCCGCGCGCCGTAGATGTTCGCGGCGATCGAGTAGAGCGCGAGGATTAGCGCAATCGCCAGCGCGAGTTGTCCGAGATTCGGCATCGAAACGCTACTGCCCCTGCTTGGGTTTATACTTGGAAGGACAACTGGTCATCACCTGCGTGGCGCTGACGGTTCCCTCGCCATCGAGGTGGCCTTCCACGATTACATCCTTGTTGGGCGCGAACATGTCGGGTTTCGGTTGCCCGACGCATATCACGTTGAAAACAGGCGGCGCGGAAACGACGACTTTTTTTACCGCGTCGTCGTCATCAGCATTCGGAATCTGATACATCCCGAACTTGAGGGTAAGGGTGACGGGATCCCAACTGATAGCACCGGGACTAACGCGACCCGCGATGCGAAGGGCCTGCCCTTCGAGACTGGCTTGACGCGCGGCCACTTCGTTGACGGTCATGTAGTATTCGGAGGTGTTCTCGATCGCCGCATATATAAGGTAGCCGACGGCCACGGCTATCAAGCCTGCCCCGACGAAAAAGCGGGACCTAATTCGCATATCCGCTCAGATCTCCAGCCGTGCCCGAGCTACGGCATACTTCCGGTTTGGTCAATTGTGTCAGGAGATTTTTGCCATAACAACTGATTTCCCAGCATCGCCGGGAAATCGTCCTGAGCGGCCTCGTGTAAGATCCCGCTAGTCTTCCGAATCTTCGATGGCACCCTGGCGAGGACCGAAGGCGACGCCCCGTTTCGAGGCGCGGATGAAATCTACCATCTCCCGCGCTTCCGGCGTGAGCTTCTCCGATGCGATGCGCTCCAGCGCCAGCTTCAGGTTCTGGCGCTTGCCAAACAACCCAAGGAACACTTCGCGAATGGATCGAATCTGCGCCGCCTTGAAGCCGAGCCGTCGCAGCCCGATCACATTGATGCCGCGCAGCGTATGGGTACCATCCATGATGCAAAATGGCGGAATGTCGCGGCTGGTGCGAGAGAGACCTCGCATCATCGCGAGACGCCCGATGCGGGTGTACTGATGCACCACGCAGTTACCGGAAACCAGGGCGCGATCGCCGACCTCGACCCATCCGGCGAGCAGCGCGCCGCCCGCGATGATGGTGGAATTGCCCACCCGGCAGTCATGCGCGGCGTGCGAATTCTGCATGAAGAAGTTGTCGTCGCCGATAGTGGTCACCTCGCCGTGCTCGCTCCCGCGATGGATGGTGGTCCCTTCGCGAAACACGTTGCGATTGCCAATGCGCACCTTGCGCACGCCGCCGGTGTAAGCAATATCCTGCGGCTCGTCACCGATCACCACATTGGGATGCAACACGTTGCCCGCGCCGATTTCGGTATCGCCAAAAATCGCGACGTGGCTAATGAGACGGGTGCCCGGGCCGATGCGAATCTTGCTCGCCAGCAGGCAAAAAGGCCCGATTTCAACGTCAGCGCCGAGTTGAACTTCGTCGCCGATTACCGAACTCGGATGAACGCGCGCGGAGGACGACGCTCCGCCGCTCAATTGAGATGCCTCTTGTTCTTCAGTGCCTCGGTGCTGAGATCGTCGTCGGGATGCTCGGTCTCATCGACGGTTTTGCCCGCGACACGATACTTCTCGCTCGCCCAGGTGCCGAGATCGATCATCTGGCATCGCTCGGAGCAAAACGGACGGAAGCGATTGGCCGGCGACATATCGACGGACTTCCTGCAGATCGCACATCGCATCAAGGAGAAAGGTGCCAAAAGTTCACCGCTCCCGCAATCCGCGCAATTCCACGGCGGCGGCGTAAATTTCCGTGGCATCGCCTAAAAGATGTCGGTGTTGGCGCAGGTCGAGCTCCCTCCGGAGGGTCGGAAGGTGGCGGTGTGCGGATCGTAGAAAAAGATTTTTCTTATAGCAGAAGCGCCGATCAAGCGCGGGACCCTTGTATTCGATACTGACGCGCACCATCAGACGCGCCGCCCCGCTCACCGCTCTTTTGTATTCGGTCTGCAGGAGAAAGACATAGAAAAAATGCGGAATTTCGGGCGAGACCACGCCCTGATCGAGGCTCGTCATCTCGCCGTCGCGAGCGGGGACCGGTCTGCCGTCAAGCAGCGCGGTCACCGAAACAATCGCCGCGTCAGCGGGAATCGGACCGAAGTTACGGAAATCGACGACTATCGCCGGCTCCGCGGTATCAGTCCGTTCAAAGGTGACCTGCTGCACTCCGATGAAGGGCCGGTCCGAGATCGCGAAAATCAACTCCGAGACTTTATAGGTGCGCCAGGTTGCCAAAGCCGTGAACGCGGTCGCGGCCACCATTAGCAAGGCCATGAAGTCCGCGACCGTGAGGATGCGCCGCTGGGTGCGCAGAATCTCGCGCGCCTGTGCATCGATTCGCCGATGACGCTGCTCTTCCTCCCCTCGCTCCGCCATACCACCGCGAGTTATACATTCGGCTGGCGTGCGACGCTATATGCCCTCGCGCCCTAGTTCAAATTGAAGGCGCGCACCGCGTTGTCGTAGAGAATCTTGCGCTTGCTGTCGGCCGCGATCGGCTGCTTCAACATCGACTCGATACCCCACGGAAAGGTTCCATCCGGATGCGGATAGTCGGTGTCCCACAGGAAGTTGTTATCCCCGACCAGCTCGACCGCGGCCTTCATCGTCGGCTCGTCGCCACGAAACGCGACGAAGATGTTCGACTTGAAATACTCGGTCGGTCGCCGCGTGAGATACTCGTGCTCCGAGTTGCCGCTAAAATTCCAATGCTGCTCCATCCGCTGCAGCCAGTAGGGAACCCATCCGCCATCGGCCTCGACGTGCACCACCCGCAGCTTCGGGAACTTCTCGAAGATGCCGTACCAGATGAGCCCGGCCATCGCCGCCATGGCCTCGAACGGATGCGACAGGATGTGGCCGCTGACGTGAGTATCCATCCGATCGCCGAACGACGGCACCGAGGCCGATGCGGATTCATGGGTCGAGATCGGCTTGCCGAGTTTTTCGATTTCCGCGAACAGCGGCAGATAGGCCTCGCTAAACAGCGTGCGGCCCGCCACCGGGTTGGGCCGGATATAGAAACTCACCGCGCCATTTTTCGCCGCGCGATTCGCCTCTTTGATGGCTTCCTCGACATCCTGCATCGGCAGGATCGCCGACGGTCGCAGGCGCTGGGGATCCTTCGAGCAGTAGTCGATCGCCCAGTCGTTGTAAGCGCTGCAGCAGGCCGCAAGCAACTTGGTATCGCGGAACTCGCGCCCGAGCATCTGCCCCGCGGCGGTAGGATAGACCACCTGCACATCGACACCCTGCTCATCCATGTCCTGCAAACGGCTCTCGGGGCTGAAGCCCTGCTTGCCGGCGCGCTCGAAACGCTCCATCGCTTTTCGCACCGCCTTCAAGAAGCCCGGCGCGGCCATTGGATACTTGCCCTTTTCACGCGTGAACGGCTCGCCCTCGACGAGGAAGGTGCGGCGTCCGGATTCCGCCGCGATGCCCATTTTGGGCGCCTGCGATTTATACTTCTCATTGATGAACTTCTCGAATACCCAGTCGGGTTCCATCAGATGCGCATCGACGTCGACGATTTTGAATCCGTCTTTCATATCAGTGTCCTCTCAATAGGCTGTTTGGTTCGGAATTATGAGCGCCTTGGTACCCTTGCGCGCCCGCAGCAACTCGAATGCCTCGATCCCATGCGCGATATCGTAGCGATGCGTCACCATCGGACGTAGCTCCACCGCGCCGGACGTGACCAGCGCAATCGCGCGGCGCCAGGTTTCGGGCGTGCGCACGCGGGAGTTGATGGTTTTTATGCCATGGAAGAAAAAGGCGCGCAGCTCGGTCGAGGTCAGGTCGCGCGCCGGCCATCCGATCAAGACCAACTCCCCGCCGCGCCGCATCAACTCGCGCGGAGAATCGATCATGCCGCAGGCGTCGAATACGACATCGGCGCCGTCAGGCGGCAGCAACCCGCGCACCTGATCCTTCCAATCGCCCTTGTCGGCGACCACCGTCTTAAATCCCATCTCGCGCGCGAGCGCCAGGCGCTGCGTATCAGCTTCCAAGCCGGTGATCACGATCGATGAGACGCCTTGCGCCCGCGCCGAAAGCGCTACGCTGAGGCCGATCGGCCCGGGACCTTCGACCACGCAACTGTCGCCGGCCTTGAGGCATGATTGCTCAACCGCATGCAGTCCGGTCCCGAAGGGTTCCAGCAACGCGGCAGTTTCGAAATCCATCGTGGGCGGCACCAAGTACGAATTGCCGATCGGCGCAATGACGTATTCCGCGAATGCGCCGCCAAGATGCGTCGGCGACGAGCACAGATGGAAACGTCCACTGCGGCAGGTGCTGCATCGGCCGCAATGCCCGAACGGATCGAGCGCGACATGATCGCCGGCCTTGAACGTCGTTACACCCGCGCCGACTTCGACCACCTCGCCCGCGGGTTCGTGGCCGATGACGGCCGGAAGTCGCGCGACCATGCGATCGGCGCCAAGTTCCCATTCGTAGATGTGGAGGTCAGAGCCGCAGATTCCGCACGCAGCGACCTTCACCAGCAGCTCCCCGGGGCCGGGTTTACTGACCGGGACATCGACGATCTCAGCGCCGAATGCCGGCTTCGTTTTGGCGATCGCCTTCATCTTCATCGCGCCTCCATAAAGCCGGAGAATAGCGCGTTGGAGAAAAAAGCGTTAGCGCAATGGTCGGACTATTCCCAATGGCGCAGCGGGACGCCCCGATAGCGCATGCGAGGACGAATCAATCGATTGTTCGCGTACTGCTCGAGTGCATGAGCGATCCATCCAGCGGAACGACCGACCGCGAAAATCGCGGCCGGCGATCCGACTGGAAAGCCGAGCATCCGGATGCAGACCGTCAGATAAAAATCGAGATTGGGACGCAGGCGCTCGCGTTTGGAGACCGCATGTTCAACCTTCAGCGCAGTCTCATAGAGCTTGCGCCCTTTGCGCCGCGCGATCGTCTGAGCGGTTTGCTTGAGCAACACCGCGCGCGGATCACCTTCAGGATAAATCGCATGACCAAAACCCGGCGGCAGACGATGCTCGCGGCCGAACATCTCGAGGCATTGCTCCAGCCGCACGCCGCGGTCGAGTTCCGCGAGCATCTCCTCGATGCGGTCGCAGGCGCCGCCGTGAATTGGACCCGAGAGCGAGCACAACGCCGCGAGTATTGAGGCATACAAATCCGCACCGGTACTGGCGACCACACGCGCGGCAAAAGTCGAAGCATTCAACTCATGCTCGGCGCACGCGACCAGAACGTGGTTCATGGCGTCGATTTCAAAATCCGCGGCGCCGGTCCCCGCGACGCTTCGCAGCAGCCGCTCCGCCATTCCTCCTTCGCCATCAGCGTGCGACCGGTGTTTTCGCAACAGCGGCATCGGAAGCATAGAAATGATCAAGCGCGCCCGCGCATGACGCTCCAGCATCTCGCCGTGCCGTTCCCATGCCGCGAGGCCCGGCATCATCGCCGACAGTCGCAGCAGCGGCGGCGCGTCCTCTCCCATCGCGGCGATCGCGGTAGCCACCGGCGGCGGCATTTTTGCGGAAGCGATCGCGTTGCGGAGCTCCGCAGTAGCTTCGGCGCTCGGCCGTTCGCCATTCCAGAGCAGCAGGCTCACCTCTTCGAAGGAAGCGTGCTCGATGACCTCTTCGATGGGGTAGCCGCGATACGCCAGCCGGCCTTCGGCGATCGAGCTAACCGCGGATTCGGTGACAATGACGCCGGGAGCGGGACCTTCGGCCGCCGCGCGGACGGGCTGGGCGACGGTCACCCACGACGAGGCGTCGGGCAGACTGCGCGCGCGCCGCCCGCGCTCGGGGGCTACGAGACCTCGCAGCGCCTCGATGTCGGCGCGGCGGTAGAGCGCCTGGCGCCCGACCCGGCGGCGATAACTCTTGATCCAGCCACGGCTCACATAGGCGTAGAGGGTTCCGAGTTTTACTCCAAGATGATGCGCGGCCTCCGCCGCGGTCAGCATCCGACCATGATCCGCTTCCTGCGTCCCCACCACGCAATCACGCCATCATAGCCGGAGCCCGTCAAGCGATACTTCTGCGTATCTGATCAGCGACGACGGTCCTTGAATCAACATCCGTAAAGTTCTATACAGTCAAGTCATGGAATCAAAAACTGCTACCGAAAGCTTCGGCGGGAAGCTCGAATCGGTTCGCGAATTCGGGCACAAAATCGATTTCGGCAAGGCCGCCGGCGACTACGCGAAGCATCGCGCCGGATTCCCGGATGCGTTTTTCGACCGGCTCGTGACGATGGATATCGCTCGTACTGGGATGATGGCGCTCGACCTCGGCACCGGCACCGGCACGGTCGCGCGCGGCCTCGCGAGGCGCGGCCTCGAAGTTACCGGCCTCGATAAGTCGACCGCCTTGATCGAGCAGGCGAAGTTGCTCGATGCCGAAGCGGGAGTCGCCGTGCGCTACGTCGAACGCAGCGCGGAAGCGACCGGCTTCCCCGACCGCCGTTTGGACCTTGTCACTGCCGGCCAGTGCTGGCATTGGTTCAAGCGCGACGAGGCCGCCAGGGAAGCGCGGCGCGTTCTAAAACCCGGCGGACATCTAGTCATCTGCCACTTCGATTGGATAGTGCTTCCCGGCAACCTCGCCGACATCACGGAAAATCTCATCCGATCATACAATCCGGCGTGGAATCTAGGCGGCCCATGGCGATACTACCCGTGGATCAGCGATCTGAGTGGTGCGGGCTTCGCCGGGCTTGAGAGCTTCAGTTTTGACCAAGAGACGCCTTATTCGCATGCGGCATGGCGCGGACGCGTCCGCGCGAGTGCGGGCATCGGCGCTTCGTCGTTGTCGCCCGAACGCGTCGCGCAGTTCGACGCCGATCTGACGGTAATCCTCGCGGAAAAATTCCCCGAACCGATGACGGTTCTGCATCGCATATATGCCGCGATCGGTAGCGCCCCGTGAATCAGCGTGGAAATGAGATTTGAAGGACTTGCGGCAGAAACAGCCGCAGGTCGGCGATGAGCCTTCCAAGGTCGCGCGAAAAGCGCGAAGACCGCGTTGAGAAGCGACCGCAACACTCTGAGCGCCCCGCTACCTGACCAGCCGCGCGGCTTCGGCCAGCGGGACATCAACGTCGCGGAACAGCAAATCGATCGCTGGCGATTCCCATCGATTGTCGCGCATCGCCATCGGATCCTCAGCGCTGAGGCGATGGTCGATGATCATTCGCGACAGAAGCAGGCGCTTGCCGTTTGCCGTTCGTGAAGCTTCCCACGCCATCAGCACCGCACTCGTCATGTTGTATAGCGCACCGGCCGCGAGGCGCGCCCAATTTTCATTTTCGGCGCGCGAGGCGACCTCGGTAGCAAAAGCCGCCGCTTTGTCGATGGTGTGATCGAGGCGCGCGCGGAAGCTCTCGGGTACCTGCGTCGACTCGCGCACCATCGCCTTGAGCGAACCGGCGAGCGCCTCGTGCGAATGCATCTTGCCGACCGCACGAGAAATCGCATCGAGCGCCGCGATGTTGCTGGTGCCTTCCCAGAGCACCCCGACGTGCGCGTCGCGGACCAGCCGCGCATTGACGAAATCCTCGATGTATCCGTTCCCACCGCGCATCTCCATCGCGCCGGTGGCGACGCGGATGTTGTCGCGGCACGCTCGGTACTTATATAGCGGCGTCAGGACCCGCAGGAGCTGGTGGGCGCCCTCATCTCCCTGATTGGCGCGCCCCATAACATGTGCAGTGTACGCAAACATCGAGAGCGCCTGCTCGGTCGGCAGCATGATCTTCAGGAGCTGCTTTCTCACCAGCGGCATCTCGATGAGCGTGCGGCCGAATGCGCTCCGGGTGCGCGCCACTTGCAGCGATTCATTCAAGCATCGACGCATCATCGCGGCCGCGCGCACACCATGCGACAAGCGCGACAGGTTCACCTGATCCATCATGTGCTTGAAGCCGTTGCGCACGTCTCCAACCAAATGGGCGACCGCGCCCTCGAGCATGATTTCGCCGCTCGCCATCGACTTGGTGCCGAGCTTGTCCTTCAGCCGCACGATTCGGTAGCTGTTGCGCGCGCCATCCTCGAGGCGCCGGGGCAAGGCAAACAGCGCGAGACCGCGGGTGCCGGTGGGCGCGCCTTCGGGACGCGCGAGGAGCAGCGCGACATCAGCATCGGCATGAGAGCAGAACCATTTATCACCGTAGAGACGCCAGACCCCGTTCTCATTTCGCGCAGCGGTTTCGAGCGCACCCACATCGGAGCCGCCGGCCTTCTCAGTCATGAACTGAGTGCCCTTCCACATGGTGTCGAGGTCCTGCGACAACATCCGTGGCAGGAGCCGGCTTTTCAGTTCCTCGCTGCCGTAGCGTTTGATCACGAAAATCGACGTGTCGCTCACGCTCACGGGGCACATCAGGCCGAATTCCGCCTGCACGAACAAGTATGTAAACGCGTACTTGGCGATGGGCGGGAGCGGATCGGGCCATCCGAGCACGCCGCCACGATGACTCATCGCATGTAGGCCGAGTTCGCCGAACGCGATCTTTTCCATCTCGCGATACGCCGGATGATACTCGATCCAGTCTTCATCGCGGCCGAAGCGATCGCGCGCGTGCAGCACCGGCGCATGTTTGTCGGCAACTTCCGCCAATTCGTCGAGTTTTCCGCCCGCGAGTTCACCGAGGCGATCGTAATGAGGCTCCATTTGCGCGCGCAGCTTCGGATCCATGTAGAGCTTGAGGAGATCCTGCAGTCCGCGATCGATGCGATAGAAGTTCATTCCGCGGCAATCGAGCGCGAGATGATCGGATCCGCGCGGTGGCTCGGTGACTTTTGCTTCCATGTTCGGCCTCGGGCGCAAGTTTAGCGCATCGACTCCGATTTGTTATGCGCCGGGATTTGCGCTCGCGAGCATCAATCGGGTTATATTCGCGCGGGTTATATTCGCGCGGGTTATATTCGCGCGGGTTATATTCGCGATGCTTTGGAGGCTGACTCATGGAATTCGGGACCTTGATATTCACCAAACCGCAGCGTGCCATCACCGATCCCAAGCTGGCCGAGGAGTTCGGCTATTCGCACGCGTGGATTCCAGATTCGCACATGATCTGGGGCGATGTGTGGGCGTGCATGGCGCTGGCCGCCGTCAACACCAGCAAGATCAAGCTCGCGACCGGCGTGGCCATCGCGACCAACCGAATTCCGCCGGTTACCGTCGAAGCTATCGGCACCATCAATGAGATCGCACCGGGCCGCGTCATCCTCGGTTTCGGCACCGGCCACACCGGGCGGCGCGTCATGGGACTTCCGCCAGTCAAGCATGCGGTCTTCCGCGAAGAGGTCCGTCTCATCCACGAGCTGCTCCAAAACGGCGAGGCGATCTACCACACCGAGGGGATGAGCCGGAAAATTCGCTACATCCATCGCGATCGCCGTTTCATCAGCCTCGATGGCCCCATCCCATTTTATGTGGCGGCCAACGGTCCCAAGACGATCGCGCTCGCCGGCGAGTTCGGCGACGGATGCGTCACCACCGGCGTCACCAATCCCGAACGCCTCGAGGCGGTAAAAAAGCATCTGCAAGCCGGCGCCGCGCAGGCCAAACGGAAGTTGCCGGAAAAGTTTCCCATCATCACGCTGACCCACGTATGCGTGCTGCAGCCGGGCGAGGATCTCGATTCGCCGCGGGTGAAGACGATGTGCGGGCCATGGGTGATGGCGAATCTGCACGCCTTCGCCGCCGGCTATGCGCGGGCCGAGTCGCTGCCGGCGCCGGTGCGTCCGGTGTTTCAGGCGTACATGGACTACGTGTCGAAGATGAAGACGCCGCGGGATGAGCGCTACCTCGAACTCCATAGCGGACACTGCTGCTATGTGGAACCCGCGGAATGGAAATTCGTCACCCCGGAATCCATCGAATGCTGCACCATCGTGGGCCCGCGCGAGAAAGTGGTCGAGCAGATTCGCGGGCTGGAGAAGGCGGGGCTATCGCAGATTTTCCTCAATCCGCCGATGGACGGGTTCGGCGACTGCATCGGCGAAATCGCCAGGGAGGTCTTTGACCGGGTCTAGAAGGGATAGTTGATCCCCGAGAATACCGCGACGCCTTCGCCACCGTAGCCGACATCAACGAAGCCGACCACGAACGGCTCCGCGATGCCGCGAAATCCGACTCCACCCGCGGTGTGCGATTGGCTAAACGGATCGAAGCCCATGTTGTGGGCCACGCGGCCGACATCCAGGAAGGGCGCCAGCTCCACGATACCGTGGGTGCCGAAGACGTCGTGGTCCCAAATCCGCGTGCGAACTTCTCCATTCGCGACCGCGACGTTGTTGTCGACAAAGCGTCCGGCGCCGTAACCACGCAGCGTCTCCTGGTCCGTCAGCAGACTTTCCTGTCCGCCGAGGCGGCCCATCGACCAGAATGGAGTCTCGTTGCCCGAGGGGTCGTATTCAATAAAGGCGTGACCCGCCAAAGTGACTTTGTCGCTAATCGCATAGTAGCGGCGAATCTCTCCTCCGAAGTGCGTGTACGAAATAGAACTCCCGAAGCGCCGGTCCGCGATCCCAAAATACGCTTCCGCCAGGCCGCCCTTGCGCGGCACCTGCAGCGAGTCGCGCGTGTCGTAGGAAAGTACCGCCTGGTTTAGAACTTCGCTTCCGCCGTTGATCCCCTTTTGATTGGGGAAGATTTGGAAAATCGACGGAAGGTTATCGAAACCACCATGTTGGATTCGCACCTGGCGCGGGCGAATGCTCAGCGCAAGCTGAAGATCCTCGGTGAAATTCAGCCCCAGAACCCCCAGGCCGTAAAATTGATTGGTGGTGTAGTTGGTTTCGTTGCCGAGCCGCGAGTCGTTGCCGACCCCGTAAAACCTTTCGGTAGGGTCTTTCTCGAAGAAAAAGCGTCCCTCGAACGACCACCATTGCTTGCGCGTGCGGCCAGTCTGGTAGTCGACGTCGACGTGACGCGCAATCTTCTCCTGCCCACCGGCAGTCGCGTACCAGTTAGTGTCCTCAGATGGATACGAAAGAAAACGGAAGGTTCCACCGGGGCCCAGGGTGGTGTTGGTTTCGAGGTCCGGTGCGAAGATATTAGTAATCTGATTTTTCGCATCGGTGTAAAGCACTGCGGCGAGGATTCCGACCGTGGTGCCACCGTTCGGGTCGGTCGCGATTTCAGGGACTGGAATGAAGGGCCAGGTGTCGGGATCTTTCAGGGTAAAGTTATGCGGCCATTGCCATTGATCGGGATGGAAGATCTCGGTAAATGCCGACCCCTTGGCAATGGGAACGTTACTCGCGACCGAACCCGGTGAGGCTTGTGCGTCCGGCGTGTTCGCGGCCGCTGGCGAGGGCCCGTTCTTCGGCACGGTGCCGCCGCCGGCATTGCTCGGGACCGGTGCGACCTCGCTCGGGGTGGAGGCGCTCTCTGCGACGATCACCTCGCTGATCGAACCGCGGCTCGGGTCGGCGTCAGCATTGGAATCAGCGGATATCGGGCTGGTCTCGGCGGCGAGAGTTGACGCGACCGACGTGGGCGAAAAGCCCATCAGCAGGAGGCTCACGAATGTCAAAAGGAACCGATACCGCGTCATAAATATCAACGTTGCTGATGAACCGCGCTTTGTGGCGCCCCCACAGGCTCCGCACAACGCTGTTGCAAGTTTTCCGACTTGACGACGCCCTGATGAGCGGATCAAGGCCGCTAAGTCTCGCACACGAAACCGGATACTTGAACAGTCGCGAGTCGGTTTTCATCGACCGGAAGAGCCGATCGTGCCTCGATGCGCTTTTCGGCGGCGCAACAAATGTGCAAGGATTCGGAAACGAAGCGCAGTATCCCTACCATAGGGGCGCTCTTGACGCAGAAATTTCCACGGAGGGTCGTTAAATGGCGAAGGCGAATGGCGGCGAGTTAATCGCTCGCGTGATGAAGGAGAATCGGGTCAAGTATTGCTTTGCGATCAACGGCGGCCATCTGTTTCCGATCCTGGCTGAATTGCGCAGTCACGATATCAAGCTGATCCACATGCGCCACGAGCAGGCCACCGCCTATGCCGCCGACGCCTACGCGCGCGTGTCCGGCGAAACCGGGGTGTGCATGGTTACGGCTGGATGCGGCCTGACCAACGCCGTCACCGGACTCTGCACCGGCGCGCTCACCGGCAGCTCGATCGTATGCATTTCGGGACAGCATCCGAACACCGAGGATCACGTCGGCTCGTTCCAGGAAGCCTACGGCTCCGAAGTAGTTGACAGTTTTGCGAAGTTCACCAAGCGCGTCACCGACTGGAGCTCGATTACCTTCGACCTCCGCTCCGCATTCCGCGAGGCGATTTCGCCGCCACAAGGCGTGGCGCTGTTCGAGATCCCGCAGAACATTCTCTATCACGGTGATGAAGATTCGAAGCAGCGCAAGGGTGCGCGCGGCTTCACCATTGAAGACGTTCGCAGCCAGGGCGAGCCGTCCCACGTCGATAAGGCGCTGGCGATTCTGCATGCGGCGCAGCGTCCGCTGATCGCCGGAGGCGACGGGCTCTTCTGGTCGCAGGCGGGTCCCGAGATCAAGGAATTCGTCGAGCTGACCGGCATCCCGGTTTATACCCGACGCGCGGGTCAAGGCGCGGTGTCGGAGGAGAATCCACTCGCGATTCGAGGATCGTGGAAAAAACCTTTCACTGGACGTGCCGATGCGGTGATGGCGATTGGCTTCCGTTTCTGGAGCGGTGAAAAATTCGGTCAGCCTCCGACCTGGACCGACAAGGCGAAGTACATCCAGATCGATCCGGTGCCGACGCGTATCGGATGGCAGGTCGACGCGGACGTCCCCATCGTTGGCGATCCCAAGAGCGTGCTCCGCCAGATGATCAATCGCATCAAGGAGTTGAAGCTCGATTTTTCGAAAAATCGCAACTCCGAATGGTACAAGGAAATCCAGTCGACCCGCGCCCGCTTCGACGCGCAGATCGCCGAGGAGAACAAGAAGACGCTCAACAGTTCGCCGATTCATCCGGCGCGTCTATGCGACGATCTCATCAAGGTGCTGGACAAAAATGCGACCACCATCATCGATAGCTTCACCCTGTCGGGGTGGATGAGCCGCGCGTTCACTTGCCGCTTCATGGGCCAGGTGGTCGACGCGGGTCCGCTGGCGCCAGTCGGTCATGGCGTCGGCATGGGCATCGGCGCGCAGCTCGCGCGGCCAGGACAGCAAGTCGTGGTAATTAGCGGCGACGGCGGACTCGGCATCGGCGGATGGGATATGGAAACCGCGGCGCGTTACAAACTGCCGATCATCACCGTGCTATGGAACAACAGCTCATGGGGTCCCAACTTCGATCAGATGCCGGGACTCAAGGGCAAGACCGATCCCTTCAACATGCTGCCGAATATCCGTTACGACAAGATTTTCGCAGAGATGGGATGCTACACCGAACAAGTCGAGACTAATGAGCAGATTACCCCGGCACTGGAGCGCGCCTTCAAGTCCGGCAAGACCGCGCTGATCAACGTCATCGGCGATGTGCGAGTCGGCAATGCGACCTTGGGCGGCAATCTGCTCGGCTCCACCGGATCCACGACCTGAACGATTCCACGGGCTAAAGCCTGTGCCACAACATGCGGAGGGGACGCGCATCGAGCGCGTCCCCTTTTGCTTTACCGTAAGGTAAATTCAAGGGTGGATGAAACTCAATGCCGCCGCCACCCTCATTCTGACTGCGAGCGCAATCGCGCTGGTCGCCATCATTACCGGTTGTCACACCGACAGCGGGCCTCCTAAGCCCGTAAGCATTACCTGTCCCTCGGGCTCGAAGTTGGTCGGTGATCTTCCACCCGCCGGCGACGAGCAAGCGTGCTGGAAAACCGTCAACGGCGAAGAGATCAAAGAAGGGCCGATGGTCATCTATCGTCCCGGCGGGCTGAAGATGATGGAGGGCAATTACAAGGACGGCAAGCAAGATGGCGAGTGGAAGATGTACTACGAAAGTGGTGCCAAGAAATCCATCGACCACTACAAAGATGGCGTCCAGACCGGCGATCACGTCTCCTGGTATGAAGACGGTCAAATTGATGCCAAGGGGCAATATAAGGACGGGCAGCAAGACGGGGTGTGGAAGCGCTGGGCGCCGGACGGCGTCAAGAATTGGGAAGAGGTCTACAAAAACGGCCAGAAGATTTCCTGATCAGCCGTCGCCCTTGCCCACCATTGCAACCGTGATGGCTTCGCATGCGAGCGCGGGGACATGGAATGATTCGGATGATCCCCACACGACCGCCGCATGCGAGCGTTTTCCGGCCGCGATAATCCCTCGAAAGACCTTTTCGATATTCGAATTGATCCGCAGTGCATTCGGCGCGATCGGCTCCGCCAGCTTGCCGTTGCGAATCACGTACGAATCGCCGCTGACGGTGCAGGTGAAGTCGCCCGCCCGCTGACCATTAATCGGATAGGTGTACCAGACGCGCCCGATATAGAGGCCATCGCGGACCTTGCGAATCACCGCATCATCGTCGATCCCGTCGCCGGCTTTCATCACGATGTTGGTTCCCGACGACCCGGGACTTTGATCGAATCGACGGCCGCCGCCCTCGCCTAGTCGATAACCGTTCAGCGCGGGAAACGATGGCACCTTGTCGGCGGGCATACCGAGCTTCTCGGCCCGCTCGTCGTCGGTCGCAAGGCGATGACTATCGTAAAAATTCGACAGCAGGCCGACCAGTTTTCCGTCCCGAATGAGATCGATGCGCTTTGCCGGGATTCCCTCGCAGGTGATCGCGCGTATGACCGCGCCCGATCGCATAACCGGATCATCGAAGAGACTCAGACGCTTGTCCATCACCTCGGCGCCGAACTTTCCGTGATAGGCAGAACTCGCGGCGTGAAACGCGCCGGTCGTGAGCGAACCCAGGATCATGTAGTTGATGATTTCGGCGACCGGCTGCGGACCAAGCACTACGCGATAGGCTTTTGCTGTGGGCCGAGTCCCCTGGTGCATCCCGAGCGCACGACCTGCCGCCTCGCGCCCGAGCCGCGCCGCGACCCGTTTCAAGTCGGCGACGGAACGCCCCACCGCCGACGCAGTTCCTTTCGCATCAAGAGACTCGATGAGCGCGGTGACCGACGAGCTGAAGTGCGCGCTCTCATCGGTGCGGATGTCGATGAAGTTTGAATTGTTGAGCGCAATGCGATCGCGGAACACGCTCACATCGCCACCGAGCACGAGAGCTGGATGAGGCCGCGTCGCAACTTCACTTCGCGCAAACGCACCAATCGCGCCGCGCAAGGTCGACCAGGCCGCATCGACCAGGCTCTCATCGGATGCGCGCGCGAGGTCGCTCTTCTCTCGCCTCGGCGCGGCCAGCTTGCGCGGTTCCGCGGGAAAACCTGAAAAATGCGGATCGACAATCGTCGTCTGGTGCGCGCGCGCCAGTACAGCGCGGATCGCGTCCTTGCTGAAGTCCCCGGCCTCGTATGCGGTCCCGACTTCGTGCTCATTGCGGCGATTGACAATGCGGATTTGAAAGCCGTCGGCCGCATGCGACTTCAATTCCTCGACGCCGCGGCAGGGGATGTCCGAGGTGTAGTTCAGCCGCGCAATGCGATTGTCACCGCTCGCGCAATAAATCTCGAACTGCGCAACATCCTTGTCTCGCGCGACGAGCAGGGAAGCCTCGCGCGCGAAACTCTTCAGCTCCCATGTATTGATCATCGGATCATCCGGCGCCCCCGAGACGCGCGCGCGAGCGCAGGGTCGGCCCACCGTTGGACATCCGCTTCACCTGCATCGGCTGGCCCTTGCCGCAGTTGGGGATCGCGATGAGCGCGAGATCGTTGCCGACCGCGTCGACGTTCATGAAGAAGCGTTTCGAATCCGCCATCACGCTACCGGAACGATAGAGCCGACCGATGCGTCCGTTATCGATTTCGTAAACGCGGCGGGCGGAAATGCGAAAATTTTCACGCGACTCCGCGATCGAAGGTACCTGGTTGCCACAGACGTAGTAGCCGTGCTCGACCTCTCCGATGATTTTCTCCGGCGGAGTTTCACCCGGCAGGAAGAAGGTGTTCGACATCCGAATCAGCGGAACCTGGTAAACTTCGGCCGAGCGCGCCGAGCCATTAGGTTCCACGCCGAGCGCCGCCGCCGTCCCCCGCGAATTGATGAAGCCGCGAAAGATTCCGCGATCGATATGGGTGACGCGTTTTCCCGGGGTGCCTTCGTGATCGTAGCGATAATGCCCGTAGCCGTAGAGCGTCGGGTCCGAAACTGCCGAGAGCAGCGAGGAGCCGACCGCGTTCCCGATTTCGTTGTCATCGATGGTTCGCAGCAGCCAGCTTCGGCCGGCATACGCGGCTTCCATCTTCAGTGCGCGATCGGCCTCACACGGATGCCCGACGATTTCGTGCGCGACCAGCGCGTTGAAATGCGGATCGGTGACGACGGTGACCTCGTGCTCGGGAGGCTTCAGGACCGGAGCAGCCGCGAGCTCCTGCGCTTCCTTCGCGAGGCCGACCGCAAAGGTGGAGAGGCTGGGATTCGCGAGCAGTTCCTCGCGCCATCCTTCGGCGATTGATTCGAAACCGCGCTGCTGGCCAATGGTGTCGTAACTTTCCTGATGACCTTCTCCGGACTGCGCGACGACATAGACGTCACCCTGCGAAAATGCGAACGCCTGCGAAATCAGCGAACCCTCGGAACTGATGAACAATTCATGACGAAGCTCGCTCGTCGCCGCCACCGCGCTGAACGCGATGTGGTGGCCGAGTCCCTTCACCTCGCGCGAGGCGTCCAGCGTAACGCGCTTGAGGTCCTCGGGATTGAGCGTCCGCGGATCCTGTTTGTATACCGCCGCAACCTCGTCGCGAATTGCGGCACGCGGCTCGAATGCTCCTCCGATAAGCGATCCTGCGCGCGAGCCGAAGCGCTGCAGAAACGCCGCTTTCTCACGGGCACTGATGCGCGCCCGATTGCAGGCCTCCTCGAGGCCGCGCCGGATCTCCGCGACGATCTTCTTCTCATTAAGCGCAAGCCGACCGATTTCGGCGCCCGCCTGGCCGTGGCCGGTCGCAATTCCTTCGCTGACGTGGACGGTAACGCAAAATCCCGCGCTCTCGGTTTCAGTGCTGTCGCGCGGCTCGCCGTTGGTCGCCGCCCCGGAGCGATGAAACATGACCTCGAAGCGCAGGTCCGCATACGCGACACCGCGATGGGAACGAGCGAAGCGGGCAACGATCTCGTTCCCGCTCCGCTTCAGAATTTCGATGGCGTTGAACAGCTCGATGAGGAGTCTCTAGATGATGCCTTCGGCCTTGAGCGAGTCCAGCTCCGCGGACCCCAGACCGAGATACTCTTTGTATATCTCGGTGTTGTGCTCGCCATGCAACGGCGCCGATTTGACATCGACCGGCGAATGCTCCAGCCGGACAGGACATCCGGGCATGGTAAATTCCCCACGCACCGGGTGCTGCACTGTCACGATCATGCCGCGTTCCTTCATATGCGGGTCGTTGAGCAGCTCGACGCTGTCGAGCACCGGGCCGCATGGGACGCCCGCCTCGCCCAGGATTTTGAACACCTCATGCTTGGTGCGCTGACTTGTCCACGCGGTGATGACCTCGGTCAGCGCCTCGATGTTGTGTCCGCGCGCCTTCGCATCCTTGAAGCGCTCGTCAGTTGCGAGTTCCGGCTGACCCATCGCTTTGCAGAGGTCCTGCCACATCTCCGGGTTGGTGCACAGGATGAAGCAGTAGTCGTTGTCGCCCCCGGGCGCGCATTTGAAAAGATCGCCGGGGCCGCCACCGAGCCGATTGCCGCTGCGAGGCGTCGGCTTATGCGTGATATAGGTTCCCATCATGGGAACGCGCACAAAATTCAGGATCGCCTCCTGCATCGCGACCTCGACCTTCTGCCCGAGTCCGGTGCGCTCGCGCTGAATATAGGCCGCCAGCACGCCGATTGCCGCATGCATTCCGGTACCGGTGTCACCGATGGTCGGCCCGGGCTTGAGCGGCGGCGAGCCGGGGAATCCGGTCAGCGACATCGCGCCGCCCGAGGCCTGCGCGATCATGTCGAAGCTTTTGTACTTGCTGTAGGGGCCGAAGGTTCCGAAACCCTTGACCGTGAGGTAGATGATCCGCGGATTGACTTCCTTCAACACGTCATAGCCGAGGCCGAGACCTTCGAGGGTGCCGAGCGAGAAATTCTCCGACACAATATCGACCTTCTTCACCAGGTCGAGGAAGATCTTTTTTCCTTTGTCGCTCTTGAGGTTAAGCGTCACCGACCGCTTGTTCGCATTTAGCAGCATGAAGTAGTAGGAGTCGGTGCCGGGTTTTTCGGTGAGAATCCAGCGCCCCTGCTCGCCCATCTTCGGCGACTCGACCTTGATCACGTCGGCGCCCAGCCAGGCGAGCATTTCGGTGCACGAAGGGCCTGCTTCGAATTGGGTAAGATCGAGAACCTTTACACCAGCCAGCGCCTTTTCCATCGCCGCCTCCTTAGCCAGGGTCGCATCAGGCGATCCTGACTGACTATGTAGCGCTCGATCGTCACTGCGGGCAAGGCTTGCCGCAACGGTTAAGGTATCGGTCTCGATTTGCTACCTTCTATACCAATCCGATGGCTGAACACCTCGCGAAAATCGCGCGCATACGCGATGAACTGAACCGCGGCTTCCTGGAGCGCTCCGATCTGATCGATGGTGCGCTGACCGCCCTGCTCTCTTCCAATCACGTGCTCGTGATCGGTCCACCTGGCACCGCGAAATCGATGCTCGCCGACGAACTGTGCCGGCGTATCGAGGGCGCCAACTATTTCCAATGGCTCCTGACCAAGTTCAGCACGCCCGAGGAGATTTTCGGCGCGGTCAGTCTCAAGGGCCTTGAGGAAGACGACTACCGGCGCGTCACGCTGCACAAGCTGCCCGAGGCGCACATCGCGTTTCTCGATGAAATCTTCAAGGCGAATTCCTCGATCCTCAACGCGCTGCTGACGGTCATCAACGAGCGCGTTTTTCACAACGGGCGCCAGCGCGTGCAGGTCCCGCTCATCACCATGTTCGGCGCGAGCAACGAGCTGCCCGACGAGGACGAGCTGACCGCGCTCTACGACCGCTTCATGCTGCGGTTCATGGTCGATTACATCAGCGAGGAATTTCGCTTTCTAAAGATGCTCGAAGGCTCGAAGTCCGAGGCTCGCACGGTGATGACCTTCGCTGAGTTGGACGCGGCGCGTGCTGATACGGGGAACGTTTCGCTGCCCTCCGGAATCATCAGATCGATCGCGGACCTCAGGCGCGAACTCGCAGCTCAGCAAATTGTGGTATCCGATCGACGCTGGAAGAATTCCCTCGATGTGCTGCGCGCGCATGCGCTCGTGCTCGGCCGAACAATCGTCACCGAGGACGATCTGATTTTTCTCGAGCACGTGCTGTGGAAAGATCCCGAGGAGCAGCCGAAGGTGCGCGAGGCAATTCGGCGCCTGGTGAAGGGCTACGAGGAGGAAGCGCGCGAGCTTCTTATTCAGAGCCAGGAATTGAAGGAATATGCACTCGACCGCCAGTGGGAAAGCGAGGAGCTGCGCAACCGCGCACTCATCGAAGCGCATACCAAGATCGCGAACATCCTGGTGAAGTTCGACAACCTGCTGCGTGACGCCACTGATAGTGGCAAATCGGTGCAGAGTGCGACCGCGATGCGCGCGCAGGTGAAAGACCTTCAGCAAAATATGCTGCGGCGGATGTAGCGTGCCGATCGAGGAATCCAGCGCCGCCATCGTACTGCGCGCGCGCGACTATTCGGAATCCGATCGCATCGTCACGCTGCTGACGCGCGACTTCGGCAAGCTCAGCGGCATGGCGAAAGGCGCGAAGGCCTCGCGCAAACGCTTCGAGCGCAAACTCGAACCGTTCTCGCACGTGATGCTGTACTTTCGCCGCCGCCCCAACGGGCAGTTGGTGTTCGTCACCCGCGCCGAGGCCTCGCCGGATCTCACGCCCTTCGCCATCGAGGACGACCTGGTCAAAATCGCGCTCGGAAGTTACATGCTCGAGCTCGCCGACGCATTCACTTCCGAGGAGGCCGAGGCGACCGGCGCGTATCGCGTACTGACCGAGGCACTCGAGGCCGTCAGCGTGGGACGCGCCACCCTCGCGCTGCGGCAGGCATTCGAACTGCGCCTGCTGCACTGGGCGGGATACGGACTTGATTTCGCGCGCTGCCGACAATGCACCGATGGGATCTCGCAATCGGCCTACTTCATCGTGGCGCGAGGAGGCGTGGTGTGCGCGCGCTGCCGCCCCATGATTCCCGACGGCGCGGTCAAACTGGAGGCCGCAAGCGCGTCGGCGCTGGTCAACCTCGGGGAGGCGCACTTCCGTGATGCGCTCGAAGCAAGGGCCGCTTCCGCCGACGGTGCGCTGGCGATCTCACGCTTCGTGGCGTCGGTGCTGGATCGTCGCCTAAGGTCGACCGCGTTTCTGGATTCCGTGCTCTCCGCGAACGGCGCCCACTAGGCCGCCGTCAGCCGCCGGCAAATTTGTCCTGTGCGCCATCGCCCACCACCTGCGGCGCCAAATAACCATTCGAAAGATGCTCGACCACCACGATTCCGCAATTCGGCGGAACGTGCGCGTTGTCCCACGCGCCGGTGACGTGCGCCCACAACGCCATCATCACGCCACCGTGGCTGACGACGACGACATCGCGAGCCGGATGCGCTGCAGCGAGGCGATCGAGAATGGGCCCGACGCGCGCTTTGACGTGCTGGTAGCTCTCGCCATCCGGAGGCTCCCATAGCCATGGCCGCTGGGGATCGTATCCCGGCGCGGCCAGTACGGATTCGTAGGATTGTCCCTTGAGGCTGCCGACATCGCGCTCATGCAGATTGGGTTCGATCTCCACCGGGAGTTTCAAAATTTCCGCGATGATTCGCGCCGTCTCGCGCGCCCGGATGTAAGGGCTCGAGACCACCACCTCGGTGCGAAATGTCTGCGCGATGAAGTGGCCGGCCCGCTCCGCTTGTTGGTGCCCGAGTTCCGTCAATGCCAGCTCGTGTGGGGTAGTGGTGAAAATGCGCTCGCGATTGCCGACGCTCTCGCCATGGCGAACCAGGATTAATTTGCCCATGATGATTTTTTCATTTCGATTCGAGATTCTTGCGCATCTGGATGAAAGGCTCCAGCAAATCAATCGGGAGCGGGAAGACGGTGGTCGAATTGTGATCGGTCGCGATCTCCGCGAGGGTTTGTAGATAGCGCAACTGCAGCGTGATGGGACTCTTGCTCATGATCTCGGCAGCTTCGGCAAGTTTCTGCGCGGCCTGGAATTCGCCCTCTGCCGCGATAACCTTGGCGCGCCGCTCACGCTCGGCCTCGGCCTGCGCTGCGATGGCGCGCTGCATCTCCTGTGGCAGATCGATGTTCTTGAGCTCGACCAAGGTGACTTTGATCCCCCACGGTTCGGTTTGTCCATCGATGATAGTTTGAATCTGCGCGTTGAGTTTGTCGCGCTGACTCAGGAGATCATCGAGTTCGGTCTGGCCGCCGACCGAACGCAAGGTGGTCTGCGCGATCTGCATCGTCGCGAAAAGATAGTCCGCGACCTCGGTTACCGCCTTCGAGGGATCCAGCACGCGAAAATAGAGCACCGCGCTGACTTTCACCGTCACGTTGTCGCGAGTGATGACGTCCTGCGGTGGAATGTCGAGCGTGACCGTGCGCAGATCGATGCGCGCCATCTTCTCGAGGACCGGAAGAATGAAGGTGACGCCGGGCCCTCGATACGGGGTGAGGCGGCCGAGCCGAAAGACCACCGCGCGCTCGTATTCGTTAAGGACCCGGATTCCGCCGAGCACAAAAATCACAAAGAAGAAAATTACTACCACCAGTGCCGCGCCTGCTCCCGCCATGATGCTCCCTCCCGAACTCTCCAGTTTGCCGGCCGTTGTCGCCCGCGGCAGCGTTATGCAATCCGTTGGACACGCACTTCCAAACCGTTGACCGAGGTGACGCGCGCCTGCGCTCCCGGCGACAGCGCATCGTCGCTGCGCGCGCGCCAGATTTCCCCATGCACAAAAACCTTGCCGGGAGAATCGGGCGCGATCGGTTCCCGAACTTCGGCCAGCTCGCCGACCAGACCTTCCTTGCCGGTAGTCGCGACCCGCCCATGCTCGCGCGCCACAAAGTAACCAATCAAAAGGATGATCGCGGAGAGCGAGCCCGCCGCGCCATAGATGATACTGTGCTGAACTGCGAGGTTGGTTTTCGAGGTGTCGATCAGCAACAGCGATCCGATCAACAGCGCAATCACTCCGCCGATTCCCATAACGCCGTAGCTGGCGACGAAGGTTTCCGAGATCAGCATCCCAACCCCAAGCAACATCAACAGCAGTCCAGTCAGCGTGACCGGCAGAACCTGGAACGATGCGAGCGCCAGGAGGAGACAAATCGAACCGGCGACGCCGGGCAAATAAACGCCGGGATGCGCAAACTCAAAATAGAGGCCGAGCAGACCCGCCATCAGCAGAAGGTAGACGATGTTCGGATCGGCGAGAGTGTCGAGCACGCTCTGGCCGAGGGTCATCGAGCGTTGACGCACCACGGCATCCTTGAGCTGGAGGGTCACTTTATGATCGCCGACTTCAACCGCGCGGCCGTCGGCCTGCTTGAGCAGGTCGGGTATGCTGGTGGCGACGATCTCCACCACCTTTGATTCAAGCGCCTCGCGATCGCCAATCATCACACTGTCGCGAACGGCTTTCTCGGCCCAGTCTTCGTTGCGGCCACGCTGGCGCGCCGTGTTACGCGCCAGCATCGCGGCGAAGTTCTCGACCTTGGTCCCGAGGTCGCCCTTCACGTCGCCGCCACTCTCAGTCACGGGATGAGCCGCGCCGATGTTGGTGCCCGGCGCCATCGCCGCGAGGCTCGCCGCGATCGTGATGAAGGTGCCCGCGGATGCCGCGCTCGCGCCGGTCGGGGCGACATAAACGATTACCGGAAGCGGCGCCGCAAAAAGATCCTTGACGATGCGCTCGGCCGACGACATCAGTCCGCCCGGCGTGTCGAGCTCGATGATCAGCGCGCGCCCACCGCCCATTTGCGCGGATGCGACGGAATCTTCGATAAAATGCGCCACCGCCGGATTGATCGAACCATCGATTTTGATCAGCTCCACCCAGGGGCGGCCGTCGATAAGTTCATCGGCATTGGAGGCCGGGCCATCCGCCATAGGAGCCGACGTCGCGAGACCAGCGAATACCAGCGCAAGCGCGCCGAGTGCAACGATCCGCGTGATCGATCGTGAAATTCCGATCACCTACGGCCTGGCTCCCCGGCCCGGAATTGGACGCCCGAGCGTTCTCATGACTTCCTGTATATCACTCCAGACCAGCCGTTTGTCGCTCGGATTTCGCAGCAGGTACGCAGGATGAAAAGTCGGCATCATCTTGATGCCGCGGACTTCATGCCAATTACCGCGAAGCTTGCTGATGGGAGTTTTCACCTTGAGGACGGACTGAACCGCGAAGGTTCCGAGGCCCACGATAACTCGCGGTTTGACGACTTCGATTTGCCGAAACAGGAACGGCTCGCACGCCTCGACCTCGTCCGGCTCGGGATTGCGATTGCCCGGCGGCCGGCATTTGACCACGTTGCAGATGTAGACCTCGGAGCGCTGCATCCCCATCCCGCGCTCGATGATGTCGGTGAGCAACTGCCCGGCCCTGCCGACGAAGGGCTCGCCCTTCGCATCTTCATCGGCGCCCGGACCCTCGCCGATGAACATCAGTTCGGCGTTCGGATCTCCAACGCCGAAGACGAGATTGGTGCGGCCGCCATGAAGCTTGCATCGCGTGCAGTCACCGATGAATTCGCGCAGCGCGGCGAGGTCATCGGTTTTTTCAAGGCCGGGATATTTCGAAAACAATTCGACCATGCTCGCGGAGAGTGGCGCTCCGACCGTTGCCATTGGCTCTGGTGAGCCGATGATCGCGGAACGGCGCGCGTCATCGCGCGCGACGGCGATGGGACGATCTTTCATCGGCAAACCATCCATCCCCTCTTCGCGAATCTGTGCGAGGTAATCGCGCACCGAATCGAGCAGCAATTTGTCGGTCGGCATACGGCGCGGATTATAGCAGACCTAACCGCCGACCCGTTCCTGCAAGGGAAGGGGGTTAGGGATTAGGTCCTCGAAGCGCCTTACCGAACCGCACGCAACGGCCGCGATTTGGACTTGCGCGCGCGCAGCGCGATCATACGATCGAGGATGAGATCGGCGACCTCATCCTTGGTGAGTTTTGGATGATTCTCCGCCGCGCCATCGATGCCGTAGATCGTCACAATGTTGGTGTCGACGCCAAAGCCCGCACCCTCCTGCGTGACGTCATTTGCTACAATCAGATCGAGATGCTTGCGCTTGAGTTTGTCGCGCGCGTTGGTCTCAAGATTTTGTGTCTCCGCGGCGAAACCGATCAGGATGCGATTGCCCTTCTTGGCGGCGATGCGCGGCATCTCGTCGGCGATTGATTCCATTTCGAGCGCCAATCCTTTCGGATTCTTCTTGACTTTGTGTTCGGCCGGATGCGTGGGACGGAAGTCGGCGATCGCAGCCGCCATCACCAGCGCGGTCGACCACGGAAAATTCCGCGACGTCTCGTTGAGCAGTTCGCGCGCGCTGACCGTATCGACGCGCTCGACGCCATAAGGCGTGGCCATCGATGAAGGTCCGGCAACGATGCGCGCCTGCGCACCGCGACGCCAGGCCGCGCGCGCGATCGCGAAGCCCATCTTTCCCGAGGATCGATTCGACACGAACCGGACCGGGTCGATCGCCTCCTGAGTCGGGCCCGCGGTGACGAGGATTCGCTCGGCTGCGAGATCGTGCGAAGAGAGCATCCGTTCCAGCTCCTCGACGATGTATGCGGGATCGGGCAGGCGCCCCTTGCCCTCGTAACCGCATGCGAGTTCGCCTTCAGCCGGCTCGATAATAGTGACGCCCCGCGCCTTCAGCTTTGCGAGATTTTCTGCGACGGTCGGATGCGCATACATATGGACGTTCATCGCGGGGGCGAAGGCGACCGGCGCCTGCGTGGCGAGCAGCACCGTCGTCACGATGTCGTCGGCAATTCCGGTCGCGGCTTTCGCGATGATGTCGGCGGTCGCGGGCGCGATCACCACAGCGTCGGCGCTATCGGCGAGGCGGATGTGCCCGATTTGCGATTCCTGGGTGAGGTTGAAGGTGTCGGTCGCGACCGGACTTTGCGCCAGGGTCTGCAGCGTTAGCGGCGTGATGAACTCGGTCGCGTTGCGCGTCATCATCACGCGAACATTGGCACCTCGAGTGACGAGTTGACGGACAATCTCGGCGGCCTTGTAGGCGGCAATCCCGCCACTGACCCCGAGCACGATGGTCTTATCTTTGAGCCGCGACATCTGACTGCGATTTTATAACCGCGGCGCGCCGAATCAATCGTAATATTCCAGGCCGAGGTGCGTGATGAGGTCTTCGCCGCGCATCCAGCGGAGCGTGTTCTTGAGCTTCATCAGCTGGATGAAAACATCGTGCTCGGGATACAGGCCCGGCGCGACCATCGGGGCCTTGAAGTAGAACGAGAGCCACTCCTGGATGCCTCGCATGCCCGCGCGCTGCGCCAGGTCGAGGAACAACACCAGGTCCAGCACCAACGGTGCCGCAAGGATCGAATCACGACACAGGAAGTCAATTTTGATCTGCATCGGATAGCCGAGCCATCCGAAGATATCGATATTGTCCCAGCCCTCTTTGGCGTCGCCGCGTGGCGGATAGTAGTTGATCTTGACGGAATGAAAGACGTTGCCGTAGAGCTGCGGATAGAGTTCCGGCTGCAAAATCTGATCGAGCACCGAGAGCTTGGTCTCTTCCTTCGATTTGAACGAGCCCGGATCTTCGAGGACTTCGCCGTCGCGATTGCCGAGGATGTTGGTCGAGAACCATCCCGACATGCCGAGCATGCGCGCCTTGAGGCCGGGGGCGATGAGGGTCTTCATGAAGGTCTGGCCGGTTTTGAAATCCTTCCCGCAGATGGGGACATTATTCTCGCGCGCGAGCTCGAGCAGCGCCGGGGTATCGGTGGTGAGATTGGGCGCGCCGTTCGCATACGGGATGCCCATCTTGAGCGCCGCGTAGGCATAGATCTGACTTGGCGCGATTTCGGGATCGTTCTCGCGCAGGCCGTATTCGAAGCGCTTCAGACTCTGATGCACGTCGGCCGCGATATGGAAAACCTCGGTCGAGCCGGACCAGATCATCACCGTCCGCGCGATGTTGTTGCGATGCTGGAACTGGCGGATGTCCTCCATCAGCATCTCGGCCTTTTCCATTTTCGAGCGCGCTTCTTTGAGGTTGGGGCCGTGGATATTGCGCACGTATTCCTGATCGAAAACGGCCGGCATCGGATGCAGCGCCTCCAGCGGCTCGCGTAGCTTGTCGAGTAACGAAGCTTCCAGCACGCCCGCGTGCTTCGCGGCCTCAAAGGCGTTGTCCTCGTAGATGTCCCATCCGCCGAACACGAGGTCATCGAGGTTCGCGAGCGGCACGAAATCCTTGATGAGCGGCGTGCGGCCTTCGGTACGTTTGCCGAGGCGAACTGTCGCAAGTTGCGTGAGCGATCCGATGGGCGCGCCGAGACCGCGCTTCACCGCCTCGACGCCGGCGATGAAGGTGGTGCAGACCGCGCCCATGCCCGGCAGCAGCACGCCGAGCTTGCCGCTCGCGGGCGCGATGTGGACGTTATCTTTTTTTGAGGAGCTCAGACTTCATGCCTTTTTGAAGCGGGAGGGAAAATCGGGACCGAAGCTCTGCTCGGGATGCAGCTTCTTCGCGCGCTCGAGGAGCACTTCTTCGGTCTCGGGAATTTTAGGATCCGGGATGCAGCAGTCGACCGGGCATACTGCAGCGCATTGCTCCTGATCGAAAAAGCCCACGCACTCGGTGCACTTGTCGGGCACGATGTAATAGATGTCCTGCATGATCGCGTCGCCGGTTTTGCCCTCGAGCTCCCACGGCGCGCCGCCTTCGTAAATCGCGGTGTTGGGGCATTCGGGCTCGCAGGCACCGCAGTTAATGCACTCTTCGGTTATGACAGTCGCCATCTAGTCGGTCCTGATTTTTTCGGGTAACGATGCGAGTAACGATGAATGATACGGGCGCGCAATATCTCCGGCAACAGGCGTCATCCGTCGTCGGGCATCAAAGCGACGACTTTCTTCGCCAGATCGAGGTAGGCCAGACTCGCCGGATGCTTCGGGTTGGCGACCGTGATGGGAACTCCGCGGTCGCCGCCCTCGCGAATCTCGGTGAATATCGGCAGGCGCGCGAGCACCGGCAGCGATTCCTCGGCCGCCATTTTGTCAGCGCCGCCATGCCCAAAGATCTCATCGCGCTCGCCGCAGTCCGGACAGACGAAGACGCTCATGTTTTCGACGATGCCGAGGATCGGGCAATGCACCTGATGAAACATTTTCACCGCGCGCCGCGCATCGAGTAGCGCGACATCCTGCGGGGTGGTGACGATGACCGCGCCATCGATGGCAACCTGCTGCGCGAGAGTGAGTTGCGCATCGCCGGTGCCGGGCGGCAAATCGACGATGAGAAAATCCTGGGTGCCCCACAGGGTGTCCTTGAGGAACTGGCGCACCGCACCCATCACCATCGGACCGCGCCAAATCACCGGCGCCTTCTCGCCGAGGAAGAACCCGATCGAGATGAGACTCACGCCGTGCTTCTTGATGGGATAAAAATGCTGGTTGTCGACCGCGCGAGGCCGCTCGTCGCCGGTGCCGAACATCATCGGAACCGAAGGCCCGTAGATGTCGGCATCCATCAGGCCAACGCTGAGGCCCAAGTGCGCCAGCGCGACTGCGAGGTTGGCCGCGACGGTCGACTTCCCGACGCCGCCCTTTCCGCTTCCTACCGCAACGACGTATTTGGTGCCCGGCAGGCGCACGCGACCGGTCTTCTCCCCGAGTTCGGCTTCGATTCGGCGCACGCGCAGCTCAACATCATCGAGGCCGAGGCCGTGGCCGACCGCCTGGTGAATCCCGTCGGCGAGCTTCTTCATCAGCTCGTCGCTCTCGGTCGCCTGCCGGATGGTGATGGCGAAACCAGTCCCGCCGGGCTTGGGGGTCACGTCCTCGACGATACCCAACGCCAGGATGTCGGTCGGGAAGCCGGGGTATTTGACGCTGCCGAGCGCCTCGATAACCGCTTCAGGAGGAACTACTTTCGCCACTAATGTGATTAGACCAGATGTATAAGATTTATGAAACGACCTCGCAGGACGGCCAGGACCGCGCTGTTCTGCTGCGAAGGACCTGGCGCGACAGAGATCCCGGGCGAATTAAAAGCGAAGACGCTGTAAGCCAAAGGGTTATTTGGCTTCGTTT
>Ga0210398_10000760_pt1 | contig 35489 bp, 33 predicted proteins | sample IncBWC4OmetaG_FD_161047 | JGI IMG/M metagenome (GOLD analysis project Ga0210398, IMG submission 161047) | Forest soil microbial communities from Barre Woods Harvard Forest LTER site, Petersham, Massachusetts, United States - Inc-BW-C-4-O | ecosystem: Environmental > Terrestrial > Soil >... | reverse complement strand
GTTATTTTGATGCCATGCGCATCCCCATGATTCACGGGCGCGCCTTCGATGTTGAAGATCGCGTGGGATCTCCGCCAGTGGCCATTTTGAATCAGAGTGCGGCGCAAATGTTGTTCCCGGATGAAGACGCCGTCGGCAAACGATTAAGGGTTCAGTGGGGCGGAGGCGGCACTCCTCTTGTCGAGGTGGTCGGTGTGGCGGCGGATATCCGGCACGATGGCGTTAGCACGCCGCCGGATCCCTGCCTGTTCATGCCCAATGATCAGCAGCCATTTCCATTCACTTCGCTGGTCGTGCGCACTACGGGCAATCCCGCGAATCTCGAGAACGAACTTCGGGAACAGATCAGAGCGGTCGATTCCGATCAGGGCATCGCGACAATGGAGCCCTTGCAACAAATGGTCTCAGATTCCATTGCACGCCCGCGCCTTGAGACGGTAGTGCTCGCAGCATTTGGAGTGATAGCCCTTGGCCTTGCTTGCATCGGACTCTACGGCCTCATCGCATTTTCGGTCGCCCAGCGGATTCGCGAAATCGGTATACGAGTCGCACTCGGCGCCTCGAAAGCGGGAATATTCCGCATGATTCTGGGTGATGGATTACGGCTGACAGTCGTAGGAGTACTGCTCGGGTTGGCGGGGGTTGTCAGTTCAACCCGTTTCCTCCGCAGCTTGCTGTACGAAGTCAACCCACTCGATCCAGCCACGCTCGTCTCGGTGATTTGCATTCTGCTCGTAGTGAGCGCAGCTGCGTGCTACATTCCAGCGCTTCGAGCCACGAATGCTGACCCAGCTTCGATACTCCGCGAAGAGTGAGGCCGACAACAACATCGATGGAGTCGATGGCAACCCCCGAGTACACGGTGCATCTTCCTCGATTGAGTCTCAACGCGTTCTCGAAGAGCGCACAATCGACTTCGCACTCATCGACAGCGTTCGGACAACCGTTCACAACGGCCCCGGCGGCGATTGGCCAGTTCGTGACTGCGGATGAGGGCTGCAAAGACACGCGCCATGTCGATCTCGGATCTCTTGACCTTTCGATGGGAAGCACTACAGCGATCTTCAGGCGTCTGCGACTCGGTCACTCGCAACGAAGCGCAACCATCGGATCGATTGAAAGGGCTCTGCGCGCGGGCACCATGCAGGCGAGTGCAGCCACCAGAATGAGCAGCCCGGATGCGGCCAGAACCATGATCGGATCATGTGTTCCACTCTCGATCCAGCGGGCAATGAGACGATTCAGACTGAAGCTAAGCGCAAGACCGGCGACTGTTCCCAAGCCCACGCTGGCTCCGGCAGAGAGCGCCACGATGCACCAAACAAGGAAATTCTCTGTTGCGCTTTCTACTGGCGGAGGCAGCCCAGGCTGCTGTCCGCTGGGACCCCGACTGGCGACGTCGCTTCGTTCATCTGGCCATGCGTCGCGACCGCCGCATCGCTAAGGTTGCGATGGCACGCAAACTGGCCGTCAGCCTCTACTGGATGTGGCGTAAGGGATTCGATTACCCACAGACTTTTCAGTTCGGTTCGCACGCGGGAGAGCCTGGATACGTCCATGGTGTGAAGTAAATCACCGCCCACTTGATTGGGCATCCCGCTCCCTATCCAGGGAGTTCGAAGTAGTAATCATGGTCGAACGTGCGATCGGAGAGATGGTTGGGTCGGACCGAGTTCCGCCCGAAAGATTACATGCGAACCTTTGTCGGCGATGATGAGTTTGTTCAACCAAAGCGTAACGAAACAGCTCCCTCGGAGTGAGGGCCGTCTTATGTTCAAAAATGCATTGACACAGCCGAGATTGTTAGAGATGGCCGTAAAACGTCAGTACTCTATCGGAGCTGCTCCGCAGCACGAGACTGTGTGGTGAAGCGGGGCTGTGGAGCGGAGCAGGTCGGATAGAGCGGTTTGAAGGAAGGCACTGGCGTTTGCGGCGGATGCGGTTAATCTATGGGGATTGAATCAGCTTCGCCCGCAATAGGCAGAATAATAAAGAGTTAGAAGAGAGGGCCGTAAAGGATTCAGGACGCGGTGGCCGCGCATGATCTCGGAAGGATTGCACGCGCAGCGTCCGTCGCGCCAGCGACTTCGTTCAAACCGGCAAATCGGACATTTGAATCCAGGGCCGACCTCCGCGAGGACGAAATAATCTTTCCCGGGATTTCTTTCCTTCCTCATTCATTCCCATCAATTCCGAGGTGTTGCCGACGACGCCTTCTTGATGCCTTGGAGCTATCAAATCTTTCGAAATAAGTCTTGGACATTTGTTGAAAACGGGGCCATTGTGAGGAAAAGGAGGCCGCTATGGCACGCCCATTTCCCCCTGTTTCCTCCCATGTTGAAGCCAACGGCAGGTTCGGTGTTCCGGAGTTCGAGCCTCTTCTCAACAGCGAACAGGCCGCGGACTTGCTCCAAATTCACCACAAGACTCTACAGAAGCTAGCACGACGCGGCGAGATTCGCGGAACACACATCGGAAAGCTCTGGCGTTTTCGCGTCTCCGATCTGAACGCATGGTTTGAACGAAACCAGCGAGCAAGTTAGGTCCGCGCTGTCATCGAAAACTCGGGCCGCAAACTAACTCAAAGATATCGACCTCTGCCCGGCGTCGCGATACGCTTAAGACAGGCCATCCGTGGCGCCTACACAGGAGAGATCATGCCTAGGCGAACACGGTATCAACAAGGAAGCGTGCAACGCGAAAAGCGGCAGAGTGGGTCCGACGTTTGGGTCTTCCGCTGGTGGGAAGCCACCGCTGATGGAGGAACCAAACGCCGGAAAGCAATCGTCGGAACGGTACAAGCATTGCCGACGGAAGCATCCGCACTCAAAGCTGCCAAAGCGTTGCGCATTGACGCCAACCAACAAACCCCGCATTCGGAAGGCGGGCCGGGTACGATTGCCGAACTGGTCTCTCATTACCGGCTCAAAGAGTTGGTCGGTGAGAATCAAGGACGCAAGTCGTTCTCGACGCGCGCTGGATACGAAAGCTACTTGAACGGCTGGATTCTCCCTCGGTGGAAGAATCACAGACTCGATCAGGTTAGATCCGTAGCTGTTGAAGAATGGCTGGACGGCATCGAGCGGGCGAAGGGCACGAAGGCGAAGATTCGGAATATTATGAGCGCAATCTTTCATCACGCGATGCGGTACGAGTGGGTCGAACGCAACCCGATCAAGCTCGTACGTCAGAGCGCGAAGCGAGAGAGAGTGCCCAACATTCTCGAACTAGCGGAGTTGCAACTTCTTCTCAGCAAGTTGTCCGTCCGAGAGCGCACGCTGGCTCTTCTCGACGCGGCGACCGGGCTTCGAGTCAGCGAGCTGCTTGCGCTTCGCTGGTGCGATGTCGATTTCGAGAACTTGGAACTTCGTGTGACGCGATCTATCTGGCATCAAGTTCTGGGCAACTGCAAAACGGAAGCCTCAGCCAAGCCTGTTCCGATGGACAGTTACATGGCGGAGGATCTTTTGCGCTGGCGCCGCCAGAGTATTTACGCGTCAGATGATGACTACGTCTTCGCTAGCGAGACCATGAGGGGAAAGCAGCCCTATTGGCCGGGCAACCTCATGAAGCGACATATTCAGCCAGTTGCGAAAGCAATTGGCATTCATAAGAAAATCGGATGGCACACTTTCCGGCACTCCTTTGGCACGTTATTGAAGGCCAACGGAGAGGATGTCAAAACCGTTCAGGAGCTCTTACGTCACGCGAATAGCCGGATCACGCTGGATGTTTACACGCAGGCAGTGAACTCGAACAAGCGTGCCGCACAGAGCAAGGTTGTGAGGATGATGGTGCCAGATCTGGGTCAGGAGAGAGAGGAAAAATACCCGCAAACTATACAGTAGCGCGCTTATTGGACCTTTATCGGACCCTGATTTGGTTGTCACTTTAGGATGCCATTTGATTCTAAGTCTTTTAGAATCTATGGCGGGGACGACGGGGCTCGAACCCGCGACCTCTGCCGTGACAGGGCAGCATTCTGACCAACTGAACTACGTCCCCAGATTGTTACAAGCGAATCACCAATAAGCCCGGGTAGACTCGGTGTTCTCTTGGATTTGCACGCCGTTTTTGCACTATTCCTTATCAAGAAGCTCTAAGGAATTTGTCACGCTGCCTTCAAACATCCAAACCACTTGCAGTGTATCAGATGTCTGCGCCTCAACGAGAGGCATTCCGCAGCGATTTTTTGAGAAGACACTTCTCTCCCTCGTCCCTCTCATTCTCCACTGCGATTTTCTGTTTGGATTATTGAGGAACCGCAGGACGATTGGTTACATTTGCAGCCGGCTGCGGAGGGGGCGGAGTCACACTGGACGGTGGGGGCAATGGCGTGGTTGTGCTGGTCGGCTGCGCAGGCTGAACGATACGCGCGATGTAGGTCGCGTAATCCTCGTTAGCCGCCGCGGTCACCCGGCCCTTTTCGTTCAAGGAAATTGTCCATATCGTGTAGACCTTCGCGGCGTCGCGATCCGAGAACTGAACCTGCCGTTGCCTGGTAGTCGTATCGATGCGGAACGTAGCCAAGGGAGCCTTGATCGTAGCGGCATCCAAACTTGGTTCATTGGGAACATTCGGGCGGCCACCAACCACTTCTGCGTAACAAACTCCAAGAGAAAGCCACTTCCCATCCAGGCTGGAGTCCTTCCTGGCGATTTCAAGCGGAACCAGCATATTGAAAATGTCGAAATTTTGCGGGTTTTTCACGGCCGGGGTAAATGGCGATGCGTTGCGATAGAGCACGGGCACAATGCGAATTCGACCCGCATCGCGCGGTACAAGCGCGGTGAAGAGCGATTCAGAACCATCGGGAAATTTCTTCAGATAATGCAGCAACACTGTGTTCGGGAGCTGAGGACAGACAGCCTGGTCATACGTCCAGTCTCCGGTGGTAATGTCGTATCCGTAGAACTGGGCTTCGCCGATGAGCTCTTTCTGCCGCGTACGAAGCAGGTCACGATCCGCGGTATCCATCGCATCTGGCGCGCGATGCTCGAGCGAAAAATACTTGATTTCGGGTGGATGTGGTGACGAATTTGTTTGCGAGAAAAGAGTGCTCGCCAGAAACAGAAGAGCGCCTATAGAAACTACGCGGGGAAGATCTCTCATCGCAATTTCAATGTATCACTCGGTCGCATAAAACAAAGGGCAGCCGTATCAGCTGCCCTTTTGCCCTTTCGAATGGCGACTAAGCCTAGCTACTGTGAGTTGGCGGCAGGTCTGTGGGTGGTGTGATGGACCGGTGCCTTTGCAGCCGGCTTCGGTTCGCCGTCCTTGAGAATAATCATGGGCGGATCCTGCGTGTATGAATCGAAGGTGGCGAGATACGTCACCGTCGAGCCCACAGCCGGAACCTCCTTGAGCGGAGTCTTCATGTTGATGGTGAAGTCCGCTTTCTGCGATTGTTTCGCGTCGTCGGAGAATGCAATCTGCACCGAACCGGCGGATGCCTGAATGACCACGCCAGGAATTTCGGCTGTCTGCCCTTGCAGTACTGCCCAAACCTTCTGCGCATCTTCTTGCGAACCATTAGCGAGGATGTATTCCTTGTCCCCTAGAGCGAGCTTCGAAGGATCGGGAGTGCTCACAAGCGCGTTATGGGCAAGGTCCTTGGGAGACGGAGGAGGTGGAGCGGCGACAGGCTTATAAGAGTCGGGCGGAAATACATTGTCATGCGCGAGTTGCTTGATCTGGTCGAAGCCATCCATGCCGCCGTGGTACTTCTTGTACCAATATTCGGCAGCCTTTTCCACCGTCGACTTGTAAGGTTCCTGGAGGTATTGCGCCGCACGAGTGAGGTACCAAATGCCGTTTACGAGATCCTTGGGGTCTTCCTGGACGTATGCGTTTCCGAGAGCGTAGGTGTCGGCAAGTATGGGCTGCTGAGTCGTTTGCGCGGGATCTTTGGCTGCGTGAAGTTCGGCGGTATAGGCTTCAATGGCAGCCTTGTAGTCTTTCTTCGCGACGTCGTCGGCACCGACCACGTCGTAGAAGATCGGCATCCCGACGTCCTTCAGCTTCTGGAAGTCAGCATCGCTCATGTTTGCGGGCTTGGTAGCGCTTTCACCACGTTGCGCGAGCGCAGCAGCCTCGTCTAGCTTGGCCTGATCTCCATTTGCCTGCTGCTTCTCGATATAGACAACAAAGATAAGTGCGCGGAGATTGTTGGGATCGACCTGGAGCAGCCGTTTGGCTGCATCGTAGGTCTTGGCCGTATCGCCGGTCGACTGATAGGCGTTTACCAACTGCGCCAGAACGTCGGCCTTCACCACGCTATTAGGGTATTGCTGCAGAAAGCTCTCGATCGCCGCGGCCTTGGCTGCAGGCGTAGATTGACCGATTGCGCTGGTAAAAGCGTTGTATTCGGCTGGATCCTTGATCGTGATCTGACCCGATTGCGAGCCCTGATCCTGGGCCACAGCGGCCGGCAGCAGCCAAAGTGCGCTGGACGCGATGGCCAGCACGGAAGCAAAAACGACTTTCTTCATTCAACGCTCCTAGGAGATTCCTAAATTAAAAATTCTGCAAGTGCGAGCCGGCGGAGGATGCACCCTTGCATTGAATCATGCCAACTGCTCATAAAGCCATATGTGCGTGTCACGGCCATGCGATTTGCTGGATTATAGAAACCAGCGGCTTCCTGTGACAAGTGGCTGTTTGATCAGGTCCGGCTCGAATATCCGCGTATTGCAAAATCCTGGCGCATTTGAGGCACATCTAAGGACGAAAATCGTAAGAAGCCGTGAGCCGCTACTCCCCACACATATTAACCGCTTCGCAACGAGAATCTGCGAATAAAAGAGAGGAATTATGGAGGTACTGACGGGACAGGTCGCCGTTGTGACCGGAGCAGGTCGCGGAATCGGCGAGGCCATAAGCAAACGCCTGGCAAAACTCGGAGCGGCGGTCGTTTTGATAGCCCGCGATGCCGAACGGCTTGCCGAGGTCAACGGCCAAATCGAAATGGCGGGAGGGCGGGCAGAAGTCTTTCCTCTTGACCTACGGGACGAAGAAGCAATTACCGCCCTGGCCAACTCAATCAAGGAGCGCTACGGACGCTGCGACATTCTGGTAAATAATGCCGGAATCGGAGCCATGGGCGCCCCTTTGCATGAGACCTCACCCGATACCTGGGAGGCGGTCATGGCAACCAACCTGCGCGCACCCTACCTGATGATCCGCGCCCTGGCGCCACTCATGATTGCAACCGGCAGCGGTCACATCATTAATATCTCGTCTCTCGCCGGCCATAATCCGCTCAAGAATGGGGCTGCCTACGCGGCATCCAAATGGGGCCTCAACGGGCTCACATACTCAGCGGCTGAGGAGCTGCGCGATTATGGTGTCCGGGTGTCGGCCGTGGCGCCTGGTTCGGTGAATACGTCTTTTGGCAGCAGAGTTACCGACGCCGGCTGGAAAATTCAGTCGGAAGACGTGGCAAATGTCGTCGCCATGCTGGTCACGCAATCTCCACAATCTTTTGTAAGCGAAGTTCTTTTGCGGCCAACGCGCAAGCACTGAATGGATCAAACCCCGAACACTGGAGCGAGGGGCGGTATCGTTTCAGGTTCCCCTTTCGCGGTCATTTTGCTTGTCAACTCCCGCGCTGGCGAATAGCCTCAAAGTTGGCGATTCTCCGCGACAACCAACGGCGTGCGTAAGCAACGAGCGCGAGTTCGATCTTGCACCGGAGAAGGTGCACCCATATCCCGATCTGGCATTCCCTCCCTAAGGATTGAGTTGGGAACTGCTTATCCACAAGATGTTGGGGTCTCTATGTTGACCCACGTCCCCGTCAAGTCTAAAGTTTTCCTTGATACACCCTGCATCCAGTGCGATTTGCTTAGGTTTCCCGCTCGAGAGGTTAAAGGAGTAGTTCTGCATGCTCAAGCTGAAAAAAATCCAGATCCTGGGCTTCAAGTCCTTCTGTGACCGAACTGAAGTCTCCCTGCCGGGCCAGGGGATAGCTGTGGTCGTGGGGCCGAACGGTTGCGGAAAGTCCAATATCCTGGAGGGCGTGAGCTGGGTACTGGGCGAGCAGAGTGCCAAAACCCTTCGCGGTGGCAAGATGGAAGACGTCATTTTCGCCGGGACACGCGATCGCAAGCAGTTTGGTATGGCCGAAGTCTCGATCACCCTCATCGATCCCGACGCGTATGTCGGCGGTCCCCTGCTCGCGGAGCCCGAAGTTGTCATGGAGAACGATCTCGACTGGGATGAAGAAAAACTGCGGTCGGAACGTGCCGCCGAGGCTGAAGAGATAATCGCCGAATCGCAACCGGGCCAGGTGATCGAAGGCCAGGTTGCAGCAAGCACGCGCGAAGAGGGCGCAGGCATCGACTCCGGAACCCCCTCCGAAGAAAAGGGCGTAGCCCAAAGTGAGCCAGGAAATGCCGTCGTGCTGAAGATTCGCCGCCGCAAGTTTCAGAAGACTCCACAGCAGGGAGAGATCGTCGTTACCCGTCGCCTCTTCCGCACCGGGGACAGCGAATACCTGCTGAATGGCAAGCTCTGCCGGCTTCGGGACATTCAGGACATCTTTATGGGCACCGGTCTCGGACCGGAGTCCTATGCCATTATCGGCCAGGAACGCATCGGACAGTTGCTGAGCTCCAAGCCCCATGATCGCCGGGCCATCATTGAGGAAGCTGCCGGCATCACCCGTTTCAAGACGAAGAAGCGCCTCGCCGAACTGCGCCTCGAGCAATCCAAACAGAATCTCGCCCGCGTTAACGACATTTTCGAAGAAGTCACGCGGCAGATGGGCTCGCTTAAGCGCCAGGCGGCCAAGGCCGAGCGCTATGCCGCTGTCCGCGAAGAGATGCGCGCGCGTCTGCGAGTCGTCCTGGCGAGCAAAATCGCCCAGATGGATGCCGAACAGACTGCGGTGCTTGCTGAAATCGCTTCGCTCACCACGCAAGTGGAGGAGCACAACGGACAGATCGAGGTTCTCGACGCTGAGCACACGTCCAGTATCACTCACGGATACGAACTCGAATCGGCCGCCAAAGAAGCTCAGAACAGGGCGAGCGAGAGCGCCATTGAGCTGGAGCGTGCCATGGCCAGGCAGCAGACGAACCAGGAACGCATCGTCGAGCTTGAAGTGCGGGCCGTCGCAGGCGCTGCCGAACTCGACCAGGCAAAGCAACATTTGTCCAACCTCACAGGTGAGCGTGACGCCCACCGCAGCTTCCTTGAAACCGCTGCCGCGGAATCCGCCAATTTCCGCCAGCAAGCTGAGATGAGACAGCAGCAGGCACGCGATGCGGTTGCGGCCGTCACCGCCGCAGAGCAACATGCGGAGGCTGGCCGCCGTCAGGCAATGCAGTTGATCTCGCAACTTGGACAGATCCGCAACCAGGCGACACAGGCAGAGGAATCGCTCGCGTCGCTTGAGCGCGACGCAGACCGGTTGGCAACGGAGATTTCTGCCGCAAAGCACGATCTTGAGGCGTTGGGGGCGGAGCGCGGTCAACTCTCGATGAATTTCGAGTCGGTCACAGAGACGCTGAAGCGCCTCGAAGCAGAAATCATTGCCCTGCGCGACGAGATCGCCGCCAAACGCGCGGAGGAGACCGAGGCCAAAAGGCGCGGCGACCAGCTTCGCGCCGAACATGCTACCCTCAGCGGCCGACATAACTCGCTCAATGCGCTCATTCGCGAACACAGCTACTCCACAGACACTGTTCGCAAGCTCTTTCGCTCGAACTCGATGGGCGGTGGCCTCGCGCCGGTTGGCACGCTGGCCGATTTCCTCGAGGTAGAGGACCAGTATGAAAGCGTCGTCGACGAGTTTCTTCGCGACGAGCTGAACTACATCGTGGTAAAGAGCTGGGACGCTGCGAACGAAGGCATGCGCCTGCTGAAGACCGATGTCGATGGCCGCGCTACTTTCCTCGTTCATCCCGAGGATTCGCAGGCCAAGTTCTCCTTCGCCGCAGGGAGCGCTCCTCCCAGCTATCAGCAAAAACAAGGCGTCGTCAGGCTGAAGGAATGTATCCGTGTACTCGACGGATTTGGCAGTTCCCTCGAAGTGATTCTGCCTAAGCTGCGGGAAGGATACGTCACGCTCGATTCGGACTCTGCACGCACGCTTGCCCTGGAAAATCCGCATGCGTTTTTCCTCGCGCCTTCTGGCGAATGCTTCCACAACGTGACTGTGACGGGTGGCAAACCCCGCGCCGAGGGTCCGTTGGCCCTCAAACGCGAGTTGCGCGAGACGCAGCAGAAGCTTGAGACCGTCGAACGCGATCTGCGCCAGGCCGAGCTGACCGTAGCTACACTCGGCAAAACACTGACCGAGCTTACGCGACAACTCGACATGAAGAGCGAGGAACGCCGCAATGCAGAGCGCGAAAGCGCCAACCAGTCCGCCGCACTGCGCCAGATGGATTCGGAAGTCCAGCGTCTCGACCACCGCCTGCAGGAGTGGAATCTGCAAAATGAGCGCAACAAAGACGCGCGCGCGGCCAAACAGTCCTTCATCGAACAGAAGCGTGAGGAAGCTAGAGGTCTGGAGACACAGCAGGAGGCGGCGGAGTCAGCCCTCAATGAGCTGCAGCGTTCATTGGAAGAATTGCGTTTCGCTCGGGAAGAGGCGCAACAACAAGCAGCGCAGGTTTCTGCTCAGTTGGCCGGACTGGAAGAACGCCGACGGGGCGCGGAATCGGCGTTCGAGCGTATCGATCGCATGTATGCCGAACTCGCACGGCGCGTAATCCAGATTGAGCAGCAACTTGCCGCTGCCACAGCTGAACAACAGCAGCGCGCACAGGAAAATGAACAGATCTCGGCGAACCGTCAGCAATTAACCGAGGTTCGCGAGCAGGCGCTTGAAGAAGTGGCGCGCCTTGCTAAAGATGCCACTGATCTGCGCACACACCTCGCCGAAATTGATCGGAAACTGAAGGCATTGCGCGCTGAAACCGACAGTCTTCGCGATGCTCGCAGTGATCGCAGTGCACGAGCCGCCACGCTCACCGCCGATCTCGCGCATCTTGAAGAGACATGCGTGAACGATCTCGGCACGGAGGCGGTGGCACTTCGCTCCGAGAGCGAAATGCCGCGCATCGAAGGTGAGGCCCTTACGCTAGAAGATGATGCTTGCCGCGAGCTCAAGCAGAAGCTCGAATCGATGGGTCCGGTCAACATGATGGCTCTCGAAGAATACAAAGAGACGGCGCAGCGTCACGAGTTCCTCGAGACGCAACGCAAAGACCTGCTCGATTCTATCGAGAACACCCAGGCGACCATCAAGGAGATCGATCAGATCTCGCGTGCCCGGTTCGATGAAGCCTTTGTCCGCATCAACGAGAATTTCAGCGTCACCTTCTCCAAACTATTCGGGGGTGGACAGGCTTTCATGCGCCTTACCGACGAAGAGAATTCCATCGACAGTGGCATCGACATTGTGTCTCAGCCGCCCGGCAAGAAATTGCAGAATGTGCTGCTGCTTTCCGGCGGCGAAAAGGCCCTGACCGCGCTCTCGCTGCTCGTTGGCATCTTCCAGTACCAGCCCAGTCCCTTCTGCGTGCTCGATGAAGTCGATGCGCCGCTCGACGAGACAAATGTCGGCCGTCTGGCAGATATGCTGCGCAACATGGCAGGAGACACCCAGTTTGTCATCGTGACTCACTCGAAGCGAATGATGACTGCGGCCGATCTCATCTACGGCGTAACGATGCAGGAGCCGGGAGTGTCGAAGATCGTAAGCGTCCATCTCGGCGGCCAGGAACGAACTCTGGAATCGCGCCGGGCGACTGCATAATTGAGCGCAGGGCGTCGTAACGCCCGCCGCCTCCGCGAAGTCAAGGGTCACGATAGTATCGCATCATTTGAGCGCAATCAGATCGCTCACGATTTTGCGCTTGACAGTGGATAATCGCGCGTGAGAATGCGTAAAAATTCTGCGTGAATCGTGTATTTACGCTACGTTGACAAAGCGTTCGACTGACCTCAGAATCGGAATTCAGATCGATTCCAAGAAGGCCTGCCGTTGCCCGCAATCATTGAAACCGAGTTCAGTCACCTCGCCCTGCATGCACGCGGCAAGGTACGGGACCTCTACTCGGTGGGCGAATTTCTGCTGCTGGTCGCGACCGATCGCATCTCGGCATTCGATCATGTGCTCGCTACCGGAATCCCCGGCAAGGGCAAGGTACTCACTCAGCTTTCGCTCTTCTGGTTCGACTTCCTCAAGGACATCGTTCCCAACCACCTGATCACTGCCGATGTCAGCCTGTATCCGCACGAGCTTCGCCAGTACCGCGAGGAACTCGATGGGCGCTCGATGCTGGTGAAACGCGCACAAATGTTTCCAGTCGAATGCGTGGTGCGCGGCTATCTCTCTGGATCGGGATGGAAGGATTACGTCGTTACCGGCGCGGTCTGCGGAATCCCCTTCCCAGCTGGGCTACGCGAGGGCGACAAGTTGCCCGAGCCCATTTTTACTCCCGCCACCAAGAGCCTGGATGGCGAGCATGATGTAAATATTTCCTTTGACGAAATGGCAGCTCGCGTCGGCGCACAAAATGCCCAGCGGCTGCGCGATTTAAGTCTGGCGGTGTACAGGAAAGCGTCAGAATATGCCGAAGAGCGCGGACTGATATTGGCCGACACTAAATTTGAGTTCGGCACCCAGGCAGAAGGCATCATACTTGCCGACGAGGTGCTCACGCCTGATTCATCGCGCTTCTGGCCGCGCAATCAATATCAACCGGGGCGCCAACAGCCTTCATTCGACAAGCAATACGTGCGTGACTACCTTGAGAGCATTCGGTGGAACAAGCAGGCGCCGGCCCCAGGGCTGCCAGACGATATTGTCTCGCACACGCAACAAAAATATCTTGAGGCCTTCCGATTGCTCACGGGAAAGTCTCTCTTGCTGTAGGCATCAGCATGGCGCTCATCGACTGGCTGATTGTCGTCGTTCTACTTGTTTCCGTGCTGTCGGCGGCCAAGAACGGCTTCTTTCTGGAAGTGTTCTCGCTAGCCGGCGTAGTTACTGGATTGCTGCTGGCGAGTTGGAACTATCAGAGGTTGTTGCCATGGATAGGTCGATGGGTCCACACATTGGCGGTCGCAGAAGCATTATCCTTTCTCCTGATTGCGCTTGGAGTCATCCTGCTGGCCGGCCTTCTGGGACGAGTGATTCGCTGGTCGGTGCATTCTATCGGGCTGGGATGGGCGGACCGATTTGTGGGCGCAGTCTTCGGTCTGGTGAAGGGATGTGCTCTGGTCACGCTGGCAGTGCTGGTCGTCGCCGCATTTCTGCCTCAGGCTACGTGGATTCAGCAGTCGCGCCTGGCGCCGTATTTTTTGACCGCGGCTCACCAGGCGTCCGTAATAACGCCTTACCAATTAGGCGAGCGCATTCGCCAGGGCGTCGTCGTTATACGCAATGCTCAGCCCACGTGGCTGAAGCCGTCGTCAATCGTAATACGGCAAATTAGTTCCCCAATGGCAAGTGTTGCTACCAAACAAAATCGACTCGGGTAAAACCCTAGCGTAGGAAAGAGGACTTGTGAAACGTGAACTGGATAACCTTGTGACTCAAATGCATGCAGGCGGCATAACCTATGCCGAAGCCGTACGCGAGTTCAAAAAGCGCTTCCTGCTGGAAGTGCTGGCGCATCACAGGGGCAACCAGTGCAAGGCGGCAAAGGAGCTTGGCATGCATCGCAACACCCTTAGCCGCACCATCGTGGAGCTTAAACTCGATCCCTCACAAATTCGCGGCGGCCTCAAGCGCCCGCCTCGCAGCGAACGTCCTGTATTTGAAGTGAATCAGGCAGCGCGTTAGGGAATGCCATCGCCGGAGTGCGCTGCCCTGCTTTAATCTAAGTACAAGGGCAAACTATCGAGTGAACTCCCCATCTTCGCATCCGACTGCTTCGACTTCAGATGCAGCTGAAAGCCATGTATTCGTCCGGGAAGATTTCCAGTGGGACGAGCAGGGCGCGTATCTCTTCGATATCGACGGCACGCTTTTGCGCAGCCGCGACCGCGTCCACGTCGACTCATTCTTTTCCAGCGTTCGCACGGCAATGGGGCACGAACTGGTGCTCGATGGAGTTACGTTAAGCGGGAACACCGACCCCGGCATTCTGCGCGATGCATTCCGTCTCGCCCGGCTTGACGAGGCTCAGTGGCAGCCACATCTTGAAAATGTCCTCGAAACCATGCGCAGGGATGTCGCCGCGCGACGCTCCGAGATGAAGCTGGTCAAGATGCCCGGCGTCGATGAGATGCTTGCTTACCTTCAGGGCAAAGGCGCGGCACTTGGCGTGGCCACCGGCAATCTTGAATCGATCGGCTGGCTCAAGATTGAGGTCCTGGGTCTACGACACTGGTTCACGTTCGGCGGATTCAGCGACAGCTACGACCTCCGTTCCGACATGATCGCTCACGCTATGCGCGAGGCTCACCGCGATGCCGGACCCGAGGCGACAGTCTGCGTCGTAGGCGACACGCCTTTCGATATCTCAGCCGCCCGAGCCAACCGTTTGCCGACGATCGCCGTGGCCACCGGCAACTTCACCTTCGAGCAGCTCATGGAGCACGACCCCGAGGTCTGCGCCACCTCGCTTGAAGCGCTGCTCCAGGCCGTGGAGTGCCGCAGCATCGCATGAATCTCTGCACAAAATACGCTCGGGCTTTGGCAGCCGCATTCGTTGCCTGCTCCTTTGCCTGCGCGTATGCACAGGGGCCGGATACGAAGCAGGCTCCGCCGAAGAAGGCGGCCTCTGCGCGAGAACAGCGCGACGCGGAGAAACTGTACCTTGCCGGCGCAAAGGCTCTTGAACAAGACGACCTCAAAACGGCAGAAGAAGACTTCGAGCACGCTACATTGCTCGTGCCCGGCAACGAACAATATCAGGCGGCGTACGAGATCGCGCGCCAACACCGAGCCACGGCACTTGTGGAGGCTGCGGACAAGGCGAGACTGCTTGGCCATACCGACGAGGCGCGTGGCGATCTCATCCAGGCCTTTCATCTCGACCCAACCAATCCGATGGTTGCGCAGCACATGGATGAAATTGCTCGCGATGCCGCCCCCGATCGCGAACCGCGCAATCCGGAGGCCGAAGCCGGAGGACTCATCGAACTCGCTCCCGCGCAGGCGCGCCGCAGCTTCCATCTGCGCACCAGCTCGAGCGAGGTCCTCCGCCAAGTACTGACCGCCTACGGCATTACGCCCACGCTTGACAGCTCCATCAAGAGCGAAACCGTGCGCTTCGATGCAGACGATGTCGACTTCAATGATGCCGCCCGCATGGTCAAGCTGGTCACCAACACTTTCTTCGTGCCGCTCGATCCCAGCCGCGTGCTTGTCGCCCAGGACACAAAGGACAATCGCACCAAGTTCGAGCGGCTTGCGCTGGAAACCGTCTACTTCCCCGGTCTCACTTCCGCCGAAATCACGGACATGAGCAACGTGGCGCGCAATCTTTTTGACGCACAGCAGGCGACTATCTCGCAGGGCAACTCCACGTTGACGGTGCGCGCACCGGCAGAGAAGCTGGCCGCCCTGAATTCCACGCTTGCCGAAATGCTCGACGGCCGCAGCGAAATCCAGCTCGACGTCCGTCTGTACAGCGTCGCCAAGACGCGTACGCTCAACGTCGGGGTGCAGTTGCCACAGTCATGGACGATCTTCAACGTGCCGTCCACAGTGAACGGCATCATCGCGAACAACCAAAGCCTGGTGCAGCAAATCATCTCCAGCGGCCTGGCGAGTGCCGGGGATTACGCCGCCATCGCGGCCATCCTCGTCTCCTCCGGAGCCGTCAACGGTTCGGTCCTAGGCCAGCCCTTTGGGACCTTCGGAGGGGGTCTTACGCTTACCGGCGTGTCGGTCAGCGGCGTGACCGGCAATCTTGCTCTCAACGCCTCAGATTCGCGCTCGATCGACCACATTACGGTGAGCGCACTCGATCAGGAAGAGGCGACGATTCGCAGCGGCACGCGCTACCCAATTGTCACATCCACCTATTCGAACCTCGCGGGGAGCTCGCTGGGGGTCGCCGGCCTCTCTTCGGCGGGCGTCTCGAGCGCGCTGGCGGGCCTGGGCATCGGCTCTTCTGCGCTCTCCAGCAGCCAGACCATTCCGCAGGTGCAGTATCAGGACCTCGGACTAACCCTGAAGGTGACACCGCACGTCCAGAAAGACCGGGATGTAGCGCTTAAGCTCGACCTCAAGATTGTGTCGCTCGCGGGCGGCACGCTCAACGGTAATCCGATACTCGATAACCAAGAGTACAGCGCCAATATCACACTCAAGGAGGGCGCGAGCGCGGTTGTCGTGAGCGACATGTCGAAACAGCAGACGAAGGCTGTGGACGGAGTCCCCGGCCTCAGCGAGCTCCCCGGCTTTCAATCGACGACCAACAACCAGACGGAGAATGACGTCTCGGAGCTGGTCATCGTCGCCACGCCGCGCATCGTGCGCGACGCGCATCGGCAAATGGCTGGACAGATGTTCGTGCTTCCCGTGCATCCATAGCCCTCGTCACTCCCTCCCCCCCACTCCTCCCCCTAGATTCCCCAAATATTTGACTCTAAACAGGTTACGGGAATAGGTGTCTGGCAGGGATCTGATAATAAAGGGCTTGCGTCCATATATTAGAAAATAAAACAGTTAACGGCTCTCCTTGAAAATAAACAATTTATTCTTTGGTCATTGATTCCAGAAGTGTTACGAACGTTTGGCAGCCTCATTGTTCCCGAAACGCGAAAGACCCGGGGCTGCAAGGCAGCCGGGTCTCTTTGTCTCTTATTTCTTTTTTGTCTCTTATTTCTATTGTAGCGATTTGCGGGAAATAGTCGGCCAAGTATTCTGCCCGCCCGGCGTCATCTAAGCAGCGGTGATGGGAAACCGCATGTCCAATCTGTGGACGCTGGGGTTCCTCGCCGCCGGAGCTGCATCGTCGACGCAGCTTTACTTCGACCATGTAAACAACTATTCCCTCAGCTACGGTCATTAAACGGCGTGGCCATGCTGCTGTGGCTCTACGCGCGCAACGCAGCGATCCTCATCGGCGGGTGAAATGAACTCCGAGATAGAGAAGGCCTCTCCGCGGAACCGAAGCCGCTGCGCACCCGGAGGAGCGCTCCGCACCGGGCAAATAGCTTCAGGCCATCGGTACAGGCCTTGAGCAGGCTTTACGTTCCCAGGTACATGACGTGGACATAGACCCCAAGGCGTACGTTGTAGGCGAGGTACCAGCCTGGGTGGTCGGGATCTTCGTAGAGAATGATGTCGTCGCCATCCCAGTTCCAGCCATCGCAGAAACCGAGGTCATATGGGGCGACACTGAAATAGAATCCGCCAAACCAGAATCGACTGGGACCACCACCGGCAAGATGCCATCGGTGGTCAGGCCCGAAGCCTCCGGTAAAGCGGCCATGCTCCCCGGGATGATCGAGATGGTAGTGAGGGTCATTGGGGCCGGTATCGTGTCCGACCCACGTACCGTCTTCATGAACATGCGGAGCGTTGGGGTGTCCTGGCTGATCGACGAAGTTATGGTTTGGCTGTGCAGGCGGTTTTCCGTGGTATGGAGGGGGTCCTTGCGCTGGAGGATGCGAAGGAGGCATCGTGGCGGGATGTTCGCCCTGGGGCTTCTGAGCCCAGGTTGTAAATGTGAAGAACAACAGCGTGGCGAGCAACAAGACAGACTTTTTCACATGTACCTCCGTACGGTACGTGTGAATCTGACGCGCGTTGTGCCTGAAAGGGTTGGCTTGGGTGGTGCACCAGAATCAACTGCGCCGGCGCGCGACTTCTTCGTAGAGAGCGGCGTATTCGGCGGCCGGCTTTTTCCAGGAGAAGTCTTTGGCCATACCGTTGCGGATAATCGTGGTCCAGGCTGCCTTGTCATTGCGGAAGATGTCGAGTGCGCGGTCGATGGCGGCGAGAAAATCGTCGGGATTGTATCCGTAGAACTTGAAGCCGGTTCCAGTGCGCGTCTCCGGGTTCCATTCCTCAACTGCGTCGTCCAGGCCGCCGGTAGCACGGACGACGGGCACGGTTCCGTACTTGAGGCTGTACATCTGGTTCAACCCGCTGGGCTCGAAGTGCGAAGGCATGAGGAAGATATCGGATCCGGCGTTGATCTTGTGCCCGAGTATCTCATCGAATCCGATGTGAACTGAGATCTTGCCCGGAAAGCGCTCCTGCAGAGTGCGGATCAGACCTTCGTAATAGGGCTCGCCGGTTCCAAGCACGATCAGGAAGAGGTCCCTGTCAAGCAGGCGGTCGGCGATCTGGGCGATGAGGTCGAATCCCTTCAACGTCGCGAAGCGCGACACGATGCCCAGCACCGGGGTGGTCTCGGAAATATGGGCGGCGCCAAAGGCGTGCAGCAGATCGCGGCGGCATTCAACCTTGCCGGCAAGATTGTCAGACGTGTAGTGCGCGGCGATTTTGTGGTCGGTGGCAGGATTCCACAGGGTGTAATCCAGGCCGTTCGGGATGCCGTGCATATCGGAGGCGCGCTTGCGCAGGATAGCGTCGAGTCCGCTGCCGAACGCGGGCGTCTGGATCTCCTCGGCGTATTTGCGGCTAACCGTCGTGATGGCGTCAGCGTAAACGACGCCGCCCTTGAGGAAGTCAAATCTGTCGTAAAATTCCAATCCATCCACCGTGAAGAGGTCCCAAGGCAGGAGCAGATGCTGAGTGGTCTCCGGCGGAAACCATCCCTGGTAGCTGGCATTGTGGATGGTGAGGATGGTTCCGGCGTTGCGCAATGCGGAATCGTAGTAGTAGACGGTGCGCAGGTAGACGGGCACCATGGACGCCTGCCAGTCGTGGACGTGGAAGACATCCGGGACCCCGAGCTGCTTGGCCGCCTCGAGCGTCGCGCGACAGTACAGGCCGAAGCGCTCCCAGTTGTCGGCATATTCGCTTGTCTCCGTTCCGTAGGGGGCTTCACGGTCGAAGAGCTCCGGGCAATCGACGAAGTAGAACTGCACGCCATCATGGATGCCGCCGTCGAGGATGGCCACGAAGCGGTTGTAGTACTCAAAGGGGATGGTGAGGCTGCGGATGACCGGCTTCTTCTCCGGTACATGCTCGCGAACCTGCTTATAGTACGGCAGATAGACGGTTACGCGATGGCCAAGGTGCGCCATCTCGCGCGGCAGGGCGCCGACGACGTCGGCCAAACCTCCGGTCTTGACATAGGGAACACATTCAGAGGCGGCGAAAACGACGTGCATAGCAATGGGGCTCCAGTGTTTGTCTTTATGATGCAGTGGTGGCAGTTCGGTCGCATGGGCCAGAGCAAGTCTACCCCTGGGAAGTCTATTCTGGCGTACAACAAGCGGCAACACGAGGTAAAGAACTCTGAAGCGCAAGCCCAAACTGGGACAGAATTTTCTCGTCGATCCGGCGGCGTGCGTGGCCATCGCCGATGCGCTCGGCGATCTGGCGGGACGCACGGTAGTCGAGATCGGACCGGGTGGCGGCGCGATCACGGAGGTTCTCAGCCGGCGCGCGGGGCAGCTGGTGGCCATCGAGCTCGACCGCGAGCTTGCTCCACGGCTGCGGGCGCAGTTCGCAGACACGCCATCGGTTGAGGTGATGGAGGCGGATGTGTTAACCGTCGATCTGGCTGCCCTTCGCAAGGAGGGGGAGCCATTGCTGGTCGTGGGCAACCTTCCCTACTACATCACTTCGGATATTCTGCTGCGGCTCTTCCATTTCAACGCGGCGATCTCGCGGGCAGTCGTCATGGTGCAGCGCGAGGTCGCAGACCGGGTGGCCGCGGTTCCAGGATCGCCGGATTCAGGTCCGCGCGACTATGGGCTGCTGTCGGCGACAGCGCAACTCTATGCGCGAGTGGAGCGTGTGCTGACGTTGCCGCCGAGCGCGTTTCTGCCTCCTCCGGAAGTGCATTCGACGGTGCTACGGCTGACGATGCGGCCGCGCTTCGCGGAGCTGGGCGTCGAACCGGAGGAGTTCATCGGATTCCTGAAGCAGTGCTTTGCGCAGAAGCGCAAGACGCTGGGGAAAAATCTACGGACAGCAGGGTTCGATGCAGGTCAGATAGTCCAGGCGCTGGAAGCAGCGGGAATTGCTCCCATGGCGCGTGCGGAAGAGCTTGGACTGGAGCCGATGGCGAGACTGTGGAAGGGTTTGAGAGCGGGGTAAACCTGTCCAGGTTGCGGATAGTACGAAGGACGATTGGTCAGCTCCTTTTGTGATCGTCATCACTTATTCATCTGGTATTTGTGTGGAAGAGTTAAAGTCAAGGTTTTGTGGGAAGGTAAACGATGAAAGTGGAAGACTCGGAACTCGATCAGAAACAGAATGCATACAAGGCGGCAGTGGAAGCGTGGATCGCCGGAATAAAAGAAGAAGAAGCGCTGGCCTCGGGAGATCATTCGGTAGCGGAGATCGACCGGTGGGAGGAAGCCGATTTCCGGGAAGAAGCGCTCCGCAAGAAAGTGAAGGCCACGAAGAAAGAATATGAGGACGCGCTGCGGTTAAAGTTTTTTGACTTCTAGCGAAGGACTTGGCTTCGCTCGGGCGGCTCTGGGTTTTTGCTACCGTTGTCGAGTCGGTACCGGGGAACATCTTCTTGCGGGTATCGACCTGACCACGCTCGGCTATCAGTGCACAGAACACGTTTCCTCGCCGAACGCGACTCACGTCGTCCCCACCAGGCGAGGTTAGTGACCGTCGAAGGTCAAGCCGGAAACACTGAAATGACCATGTCCGAAAACCGCGAGTTTGTCTCGCTCAAGAGTGCGAGAATCGGGTTGTGGAATTGCCCGGTCCTGAAGTCTGTTATCGCGCTCTGCAGAGCAGTGAATCCCGTTTTGATGGCCTGATATTCGTCGGTGTTACTTCGACAGGAATCTATTGCCGCCCCGTGTGTCCGGCGCGCACACCCAGGTTTGAGAATTGCAGATTCTTAGGTTCAGCCGCAGCAGCACAGGACGCGGGCTTCCGGCCGTGTCTGCGCTGCCGCCCGGAAACGGCCCCTGACCTGGCGTCATGGCGCGGAACTTCGAATACGGTCTCTCGCGCGTTGGCTCTAATCGCTGAAGGCGCCCTCGATGGCGAGGGGAATGGGGTTGAAAAGCTGGCTGAGCGCCTGGGTCTGGGTGAACGTCAATTGCGGCGCTTGTTTCTTCAGCATCTTGGAGCGTCGCCCATCTCGGTTGCGCAAACGCGGCGAGTGCTTTTCGCGAAACAACTCATTCATGAAACCCGCATGCCAATGACCGAAGTTGCTATGGCAGCTGGATTCGGCAGTCTGCGGCGATTCAACGAAACATTTCTTGACCTGTTCCATCGTCCTCCCAGCGCGTTGCGACGAAAGAGCTCCGCGAAATTTGAAGAGAAGAACGTCGTACTTCGCCTTCGCTACCGTCCGCCTTATGACTGGGACAGCATGCTCGCGTATTTGCAGGCACGCGCGATTCGCGGCATCGAAGTTGTGGATAGCGGACGCTACCTGCGCACGGTTGAGATAGACGGAGCGATGGGAAGCATTGAGGTGACTCACCTGCCCGATCGCCAGAGTCTTGGAGTCAGCATTCGCTTCCCGGATGTCCGGTCACTGCCTGCTATCGTTGCCCGGGTGCGGCGGCAGTTCGATCTTGGCGCGGACATCGAGACGATCAACGATCATCTGTCCGGCGATCCGGTACTTGCTCCATTGGTGGCGCAGCGGCCCGGGTTGCGGGCTCCCGGTGGCTGGGACGGTTTCGAGATAGCGGTACGCGCAGTGCTGGGCCAGCAAATCAGTGTGGTCGCGGCGCGTCGCTTGGCGGGGCAGCTGGTTGCCCTTCACGGTCGCGCGGTGCCCAGGTCCTTTCTGCTGCACCCGGAGTTGTCTCGCGTGTTTCCGACTGCGAAGAGACTCGTTTCGGCATCCTCCATCGGCCTGGCGATGCCGGCGGCGCGTTTGAAGGCATTGAAGACGATTGCCGAGTCGGCACTGGCCGATCCGAATCTTTTTCGTCCGTTCGGCAGCATTGAAGAGACCGTTGCGCGTTTGCGAACGATCAGCGGGATTGGCGAATGGACGGCACAGTACATCGCCCTTCGCGCCATCCGCGAGATGGACGCCTTCCCGGCGAGTGACATTGGACTCCTCCGCAGCGTGGCTTCCATGGACGGTGAAAAGGCAACGCCTGCGCACCTGGTGAGTCGCGCCGAAGCCTGGAGACCGTGGCGTGCCTACGCAGCGCAGCATCTTTGGGCGGCAAACGGAACGCACGTCAACGCAATTTCTAACCGGAAAGGATAAGACGATGAGTCTCGCCTGCAAATTTATCGAAACTCCTGTTGGAAAATTGAAACTGGTCGCAAGTGACCACGGCCTGGTAGCGGTTCTATGGGAGAACGACCGTCCGAGCCGGGTGCGTCTCAGCGAGCTGGTTGAGAATGACGAACACCCCGTTCTTGTTCAGACGGAACGGCAGCTACGCGAATACTTCTCCGGAAAGCGAAAGGCATTTTCTGTCGCGCTCGATATGAGAGGCACTCGTTTTCAGAAAGACGTGTGGGAAGCCCTGCTCGCCATACCGTTTGGAGAAACGAAAAGCTACGGACAGCTCGCGAAACAACTCGGCAACCCTCGTGCTACGCGAGCTGTGGGCGCTGCGAACGGAAGAAATCCGATATCGATCATTGTCCCGTGCCATCGCGTAATTGGGTCGTCCGGAAAACTCACGGGCTTCGCAGGCGGACTGGATGTGAAAGCTCATCTGCTTAGCTTGGAGCAATAGGGCGAGGAGTCGGGCAACTCGAAACATCAGGTCCGGTCTTGTGCGGCGTGATAAATCCGCAAGACTTCGATGGTCTGTTCGCTAACACGGTAAACAGCCACATAGGGCAATGCGGCAAAGAGAATTTCCCGGGTGTCGGTTTTCACTGCCGGGCCTTCCACGGTGGGGCGACTATTTCAGTGATCGGATCGTGTCGTACAGCTTCAGGTAAGGAAAAAGCCTCGCATATGGCAAGGCTGAGTCATTGTTACTACTACCCCTTGGTAACAACTTTGAAAACGGCAGCGGACAGCGAAAACCGCGTCCAGGAACGCGGACCTGTGGGACCCACGGTGATTCTGAGAAAATGGCTGCACTATGGCTGACGACATTCGTGTGGGCGTGATCGGGTTTGGGCTGGCGGGAAGAATTTTTCACACTGCGGTGGTGGCTGCAACTCCGGGGCTGGAGCTGGCGGTGATCGTACAGCGCAGAGGGGATGAGGCGGCGAAGGCGTATCCAGGAGTAAAAATCGCCAGGTCGATCGAGGAGATGCTGGAGGACGCGTCGATCAAGCTGGTGGTGGTGGGCACTCCCAGCTACTCGCATTTTGAGATTGCCGAGCAGTGCCTGCGTGCGGGTCAGAACGTGATCATCGATAAGCCGTTCACGCTGACTTCGGATGAGGCGAATCGGTTGATCGAGTTGGCGTGGGAGGGGAAGCTGCTGCTGACGGCGTATCAGAACCGGCGGTGGGATGGCGATTTTATGACGCTGAAGCAGGTGCTGGCGTCGGGCGAACTGGGAAGGATTGTGAGCTACGAATCGCACTTCGACCGCTACCGCTCCGAACCCAAGCGCGATGTGTGGCGCGAGAACGGCGGGCCGGGTGGAGGCATTCTGTTCGACCTTGGGCCGCATTTGATCGACCAGGCGACGACGCTCTTTGGCGATCCTGAAAACGTGTTTGCGGATGTGCGGACCGACCGTAAGGGCAGCGTTACGGATGACGCATTTGATATAGAGCTGAAGTTTTCGTCGGGCGTCACGGCGCTGCTGCGCTCAACGCTGACGGCCTGCAAGGCGGGTCCGCGATTTGTGGTGCATGGCACGCTGGGCAGCTTTGTGAAGTGGGGGCTCGATCCGCAAGAGGATCAGCTGAAAACGGGGATGAGGTTTGGCGATGCGGGCTTCGGGGAGGATCCGGAGAACCTGTGGGGGGAGCTGTATATCGCCGGCAAACCGGTGGAGCGAGTGAAGACGGCAGCGGGAGACTATCGCCTGCTCTATGCGAATGTGCGCGATGCGCTGCTGGGCGCGGGTAAGCTCGAAGTGAAGCCGGAGCAGGCCTGGCGGACGACTCGGCTGATTGAGCTGTGCCGAGAGGCGAGCGGGCATGGGAGGAGAATGGAGTACAGCCATTAGCCATTAGTAAGAAGTGATTCGCCTTGACCCTATCCGTAGGGATTCCAGGAGGTTCGGTTCAGGGCGTAGCTGTGACGGGTCGCTTGTGCAGCAGCTTCGCGGCGGTGGTCGGCGGTGGCGCGGGGACGGTGGCCGCGATCTGGGTGTGGTTTGGAAATGTCGGCCAGGTGAGATGCAGGATGTATGGAATGGTGTCAAAGGTTACGTCGACCCGGAACGAGTTGGCCTTGTTCCACTGGGCTTCATCGAGAGCGTAGTTGAAGACGACCATGCCGCGCGACTCGCCGCCGGGCGGAATCTCGGAGTGAGGAAGCAGAGCGGGCTGGCGGTAGGCGTCGAGGTCGGGGTAAAACTGGAAGACCTTATCGAAGTCGAGCGTAGAAGCGGCGTAGCTTTTGTAGTCGGTGTCACCGACGGTGACGACTCCTTCAAGGTCCATCACTGACAGGGGCTTTTCGGATAGATTGCGGACCCTAACGGGGACGAGCAGAAGCAGGCTGTTGCCTCGGGGGACGGCCGATACCGGGACGTCTGCGGTGGCCGGGGGCGGCAGCGGCTGATATAGCCATACGGCGGTGAGTTCTCCCTCAGCCGTAGGTGGCACGCGGTTGATATAGACGTAGCCCGCAACCAACACCAGGACAGCCAGCGCTGCTATGCCCGCCAGTGCGAGGGCGCGGCCGACTCGCATGGTGGGGACCTCATCGGCGACATTGAACATAAGTAAGCCTGCCTGGAGCGGATGAACGAGCGACGGATGGCTCCTTATCGAGACTACCGCAGAAGTGTTTCGATGTAGCCAAAGATTTGCGGGAGTCGAGGCTGCCGGAGAATCCCCGGAGACATCAAATCTCGACCTTTCGGCGGGAGATCGGGTCGGCAGTTGACTCGAAGGATGCGCGCCGTTGAGACGAGCGTCGCAATAAACGATAATATTTGTGGTTGATAGAGAGGCGCAGCTCGCAAATGGTGTCTCTCAACGTCTCGCCTGTTCGACTTGTCCTCAGAGACCTTCTGTCTTGAACCAATACTCATGACTGGAAACGACATATGGAGCTATGGACAGAATATGAAGGAAGAACGATCGACGGTTCCTTCCCCCTAACAAAACTGTTGCGACCGGAAGGCCGAAGCGCCTTCTTCTCAACGTCGAATGGGAATGGGGTTCCCAGGGTCATACGGCTGATTGAATCTCACTTCGATGAAGACGAGATATTAGCCCGCTGGCGTGGAGTAACAGCGCTGGATAATCCAAACGTTCTGAAGCTGGAGGAGTTTGGCCAAGTAGTGCTCGATGGGACTTCGCTGGTATACGCCGTGATGGAGGCCGTCGATGCCAATCTTGGCGAGGTGCTGAACGGTCAGCGCCTGACGGTGCCTGAAACCCGTCAGCTTGCCGCCAGTCTGATCGCTGTGCTTGAGGCTCTCCACGCGCATGGCTTCGTCCATGAACATGTCGAGGCCGCCAACGTGTTTGCCGTGGGCGAGGTGGTTAAGCTGCGGAGCGACTGCATCCGGGAAAACCCCGAGGGCGAGGAAGGCCAGGAATTAAAGAGACGGGACGTGCGCGATCTCGCCGTTCTCCTGCTGCAGGCGTTAACGCAGAAGAAGACGCTGGAAGCCGGAGGACGCGATCCGCTGCCTGCGCCGTTCGATCAGATCGTGCGGAAAGGAATGAGCGGAGAGTGGGGAGTAGCGGAAATTGCGGCCGCACTGGAGACGGCTCCGCAATCAGGGGCTGCTCGAACTCCTTCACCAGTTGCTGCAGCGCTGCCCGAGTCGGCAGTCCTGATGGAATCAAAGACGGCTGCGGCGGCGCCAACTCCAGGTCGAATTCGTGTTCCTGTGGTGGACCGGCAACGTAGTGCGGCTTCGGGTACTCGATGGATGATTGTGGCTGGACTGGCGGCGGTGGTGTTCGTTTTGTGGCTTGGAAAACACTTTCTGGATCGTCGATCTGCGAGCCCGACCCCTGCTCAGCAGCAGATCTCGACTCCGGCACCGGTTGCGGAGAGCCATGCGACGAGTTCAGCCGGAGCGAGCACTCCTGTACAGGCGGCCAACGCTCCACGAAATCAGAACAATGACGCAGCGGGAGTCCACAATCAGTGGCGGGTAGTTGCCTACACGTACAACCATGAAGCACAGGCTCAGCATAAGTCGGCCACGATTGCTCAGAGGTATCCAGAGATGCATCCTGAAGTGTTCACTCCTACGGGACAAGCGCCGTATCTGGTCACGATCGGTGGGGCAATGGGCCGGGATGACGCTTTCGCCCTGGTGACAAAAGCGCGCAATGAGGGACTTCCTCGCGATACCTACGCACAGAACTACAGTGGCAAAGGACGCTGAGAAAATCTGAAATGTTCGGTAGTGGGAGACGCACCTGCCGGAGGGCTAGCTATTGGCGGCGCTTCCCTTCCTCGCGCTTCCCTTCCCCACGCTTGTTCTCGCGGATTTTGCGGATTTCGTCCATACGCTGAGCGAGGAGCTTTTCGCGGCCTTCGTCGGTGGGATGGTACCAGGTGCGTCCCTGGAGGCTTTCGGGCAGGCACTCCATGTCGGCGACGCGGTCGGCTTCGTCGTGGGCGTACTGGTAGCCCTTGCCGTATCCAATCGACTTCATGAGGCCGGTGGGCGCGTTGCGCAGGTGCAGCGGGACGGGCTCGGCGCGCGTGTTTTCTATCTCGGAGAGGACTTCGCCGTAAGCAGTGTAAAGGGCGTTCGATTTTGGCGCGAGCGCGAGGTAAACGACGGCCTGGGCGAGAGCGAGATCGCCTTCGGGTGAGCCGAGAAAATCCACAGCGTCGCGGGCGGAGAGACAGAGATTGAGGGCTTCAGGAGCGGCGAGTCCGATGTCTTCGACGGCCATGCGAACGACGCGGCGGGCAATGTACATGGGGTCTTCTCCGGCCTGGAGCATGCGGCCCAGCCAGTAGAGCGAGGCGTCGGCATCGGAGTTGCGGACGGATTTGTGCAGGGCGGAGATGAGGTTGTAGTGCTCCTCGCCCTGCTTGTCGTAGAGGAGGACGCGCTGCTGGAGGGCTTCGACGGCGATTTCTTTTGTGATGTGTCTGGCGTGGCGAGCTTCGGCGAGCTTGGCCGAGATTTCGAGGGCATTGAGGGCGTTGCGGGCGTCTCCGCTGGAATAGGAGGCGAGTGTGCGGAGGGCATCTTCGTCGGCGGCGATGCGCATGTTGCCGAGACCGCGTTCGGTGTCGGTTAACGCGCGCTGTAGCAGGGTAAGGACTTCGTCTTCGCTAAGAGCGTGCAGCGTGTAGACGCGGCAGCGGGAGAGCAGCGCGGAGATGATCTCGAAGGAAGGATTCTCGGTAGTGGCGCCGATGAGTCGGATCGTCCCGTGCTCGACGTAGGGCAGGAAGGCGTCCTGTTGGGCCTTGTTGAAGCGGTGGATTTCATCGATGAAGAGGATGGTGCGGGAGCCGAAGCGGGCGGCCTTTTCGGCGTCGACCATGACCTGCTTGATCTCCTTGATGCCGGAGAGGACGGCGGAGAACTGGATGAAGGTGGCGCGGGTGGTTTCGGCGATAATTTTGGCGAGCGTGGTTTTTCCGACTCCGGGCGGACCCCAGAAGATCATCGAGGCGGTGTCGTCGCGCTCGATCTGCACGCGCAGCGGCTTGCCCGGAGCGAGCAAGTGCTGCTGACCGACAAATTCGTCCAGTGTCCGGGGGCGCATACGCTCAGCTAACGGAGCGGTGACCGGTCCTGTCTGGCCGAGGTCGGGGGTGGGGTCAAAGAGGCTCATGGGTTGGCGGCTCTCTGGCGTGAGGCTTCGTACAGAAGGATGCTGCCCGCGATGGCGGCGTTGAGCGATTCGACCGGGCCGGGCATAGGGATGGTGACGCGATGGGTGGCGCGGCGGAGGATCTCCGCAGGAATACCGCTGCCTTCGTTGCCCAGGATCAGCGCGGTTGGACGGTTTAGGTCATGCTGAGTGAGAGACTCGCCTTCAGCGGCCACGGCGGCCAGGGTGGCGATGTTGTGGCTTTGAAGCGCGGAGAAAACTTCGTCTTCACGGGCCGCGACAACAGGCAGGCGAAAGACCGAACCGGCGGAGGCGCGCAGGGCTTTCTGGTTCCATGGGCTGACGGTGCCGGGCAAGGTGATGAGTCCGGTGGCTCCAAAGGCCTCGGCGGAGCGGATGAGGGTGCCGAGATTGCCGGGGTCCTGCAGAGCGGCGGCAATGAGGAGGAGCGGCGTGGTCTTTGCGCGGAGAACATCCTCCAGCGCGAAAGCCGGCGGCTCGACCAGTGCGGCGACGCCTTGCGGGGATTCGGTGCTGACGGCGCTTGCGAAAATATCGGGCGGCAGGGTGAGGATTTCCACGACTTCAGAGATGCTGAGTTTGTCGAGCAGATGCTCGCTGCCGGCGCGGATAAACACGGCCGCAAAGCGAAGTCCGCTGGTGGCGGCCTCCAGGAGAAGATGCTCGCCTTCGATGGCGATGTGGCCCTCTTCCGTTCCGGAAGCGCGGGCGAATCCGGCACGCAATTCCTTGACCCGCGTGTTCTGCCGACTCTGTACAATGCGTGGTAAGCGCGTGCGGATAGAAGCCGTGGGCATGGGTGCGATTTTACCCCCGCAAGCGGTCGAGCACCGGCTGGCGGGCGAGTCTCCAACGCCAGGCGCGAGTACGTTTCCGAAGTGGAGATACCTTTGTTCGCTGAAATTCTGCGCATCCATCCGGATGAACCGGAACCGGATCGGGTGCAATATGTTGTGTCGTGCCTGCGCATGGGGAAAGTGGTGGGCATGCCGACGGACACATTCTATGGGCTGGCCGTGGACCCTGTGAATCTGCGGGCCGTGGAGCACATCTACGAGATCAAGGGCCGGTTGAAGCACAAGCCGCTCTCACTGTTGATCGCGAATGTGTCCCAGGCTTATGAGCTATCGCGCGAGGTTGGTCCGCATCTCGACAAGCTGGCGGAGCGCTTCTGGCCGGGGCCGCTTACGCTCATTGTGAAGGCCAGTTCGCGGCTGCCACTGCGCAGCACGGCAAAAACCGGCAATGTTGCGATCCGCATTCCCGACGCTGCCATTCCGCGGGCGGTGGTCGAGGCCTTCGGGCTGCCGATCACGGCGACTTCAGCGAATCTGCAGGGCTATCCGGAATGCACGCATGCTGCGTGTGTGCGCGATCAGATCGGAGACAGCATCCCATTGATCGTGGACGGCGGCCCCACGGGCCGGAGTATGCCGACGACGATCGTCGATCTCTCCGCAGGCAAAGGCTCGTGGCAGATACTGCGCGAGGGCGCCATCCCGACGCATGAGATCGCGCTACTGTTGCAGTCGTGAAGAGGCTAAAGAGCGGGTAGCTAAAGGCCGGGTAGCGGAAGAGCTCTGATCTGAAGTCGATGATTATCCCTGACACCAATTTGCGGTCGGCCAAGCAGCCGGCGGTGACGCCGTTTACCAAGCCCTTAAGGCCGGCGCGGACCATTGCGTGGATACTGGCGCTCGCCGTGGTATTCGCCGCGGTCGGTTGGGTTGTGTGGGTAGACCAGCAGATTCGCTACTTCGCGGATCGCAACGAGGCTCGCCCCTCGGATGCGATCGCTGTATTTGGAGCGGCGGAGTACGATGGGCGGCCATCCCCGGTGCTGCGAGCCAGGCTGGACCACGCGCTCTCGCTCTATCAGGAAAAACTTGCGCCGCTAGTGATTACGCTGGGCGGCGGCGATCCGGCTGACCGGCACTCGGAGGGCGGAGTGGGACACGACTACCTGATGGGGCACGGGGTTCCGGATGCGGCGATCATCGCCGAGACGGAGAGCAGCAACACGGAAGAATCGGCGAAACGGCTGGCGGTGATTGCGCGGACGAACGGGCTGAAGCGCATCGTGGTGGTCAGCGACGGGACACACCTGTTCCGGGTGCATGCGTTGTGCTCGGCTCTCGGTCTGGATGTATACACGTCCCCGCGACCGGAGGCGCGCGGCCTCTCGCGGTGGGACGCGTTTCAGCGCACCGCGCATGAGATTCTGAGTTACACGCTGTGGAGGGTGAAGCAAGGATCAGGGATTAGGGATTAGGGATAGATCTAGACTACTGCCTATGGCAAAACGCCAAGAGCCGGTGTATGGGAAGGGGCATCTGCACATAGTCACGTGCAGTTGTTACGGGAAGCAACCGAAACTGGGCCTGGAAAAGCATCGCAACGTTTTTGTTCGATTGCTGGAAGAGCTGCGAGTGAAGTTTCGGTTCGTCGTGGTTGGGTATGTGGTGATGCCGGACCACTTTCGTCTTCTGATGGCGGAGCCGGCGGTGGACACGGCGGCGAACTCGATCGAGATGCTACGACAGCGATATCAGCGCAGATACAACAACTCGGCGCGCAGCACGGAGCAGGTGTGGGAGAACCGCTATTCGGACATGCACGTCTTCGGGCCGGAAAAGACCGCAGCGCAACTGGACCTGATGCATCAGGAGCCGGTGAAGGCGGGCCTTGTTGAGAGCGGCACGGACTGGGAGTGGAGCAGCGCTCGCTCGTATGCCGGCTTGCCGGAAGGCGTAGTGACGGTGGAGCGCGTTGGGCTGGACTCTATAGACTTGCATTTATAGCGGAAGCAGCCCAGGCGGCGAACAAGGCAGCGGCCAGGGTCGAAAGCGCGTTGACGGCATCGTTGTTGAGCCAGGAGCGGCGTTCCAAGGTGGCTCCGAGCAGGCTGTCGAAGAAGAGGCCTACGATTCCTCCGGCAAAGGCGATTGCGGATTCGGGGAAGCTCAGACGGAAAACCAGGGCGGCAATCGTGGTGACGATGGCTGCGCCTGCGGCTCCGGCAAGCGTGCCGTTGAGGCTGATGGCTCCATCGGTTCCCGCGGGAACGCGACGGAAAGTAGTGAGCATGCGCGGGTCGCCGCCAAGTACCTGTCCGACTTCGGAGGAGAGCGTGTCGGCCGTAGCTTCGGAAAGCGCAGCAATGCAGGCGATGAGCGCGACTCGTCCCGGATAGATGCCCAACCACACGTGCCGGGTGCTGAGCGGGACTCCGGCGATAACGGCTACTCCCAGGTTCGCAGCGACCTGCGAGGCGATGCGTCCGCGCTTACCTTCCGCTGTGCCAAGTTTTTCCTTGCGGCTGCGACCAAAACGGGTGGCCGCGAAGGTGAGAAGAAAAAGCGCGAGCAAGGGCCAGAGCGCGGTGCGCCAGCCGGGAGTCCAGAGGTAGAGGCTCGCGGTGAAGAGGCCGCCGGTGAGCGAAGCTGCCGGCGTAGCGGCGCGAAGAATCCAGACCAGCAGGGCAAAGGCTACTCCGATGGCCAGGGCCTGCGCCACAATCGCGGGAGAAACCGGCAGGAGTTGGATGAACTCCAGCAGAACGAAGACGCCGACGAGGGGAAGGATGAGCAGCAGGATGAGTTGCGATTGCCAATGCAGGGACCGGCGGTCATGAATCACGAGAGTCATATTGCAAAGTAAAAGCGGGTTTCCGGGCCGCGGCGCGGATGCGATCGCTGCGGTGATTTACAATCATCTTTCTACAGTATTTACCGTTATCGATTTCTCAGGTTGATGGTGGAGTGAGGTATTTGCGAGTGCAGAGCATGAAATGGCTGGCAGCCAGCGCGCTGCTAGTTTTGGTTGGAAGCACCGGCTGTGGGAGTCAGTATCGTCCCGTGATCAACCCTGTGACGCAAACCGGTCCCCCTCCGTCACCCACCTCCTACGTCGTGGTCTTTTCGCAGCCGGGGCTCATTCCCGCAGCGACCCTGCCGACGAATCTTCCTCCGTGCCCCACAGTGAACGGCGTTGTCCAGGCGTATGCGAGTCCCGGAGTGGCGACCATTCTCGATTTCTCCGGCGACAGCATCATGGCGCAGGCGGAGGTGGGCAACGGTCCATTGGCTTTCGCGCTGGATGCGACAGGCTCAACTGCTTATAGCGAAAATTGCGATGGAACCATCAACTCGGTGCCCATCAGCCAGTCTCTGCAGTCCAACCAGGTTGGAACCAGCACGCTGCTGACGGGTGCGGCGCCGATCAATTCGCTGGTGGTCACGGGAGCGCAATACGTCGTGGAGCAGGGCCGGGATGCCGTGGCAGCGATGTCCGGTAGCCCGCCGGCGCTGAAGCAGGAGGTTTCTGTCGCGCCGAGCTTGATCAACATCACTGGCGCAACCGGGGCACAGCGAGTCTATGCGATCAGCCAGGGGAATCTCGGTACGCCTGGTTTTGCGTGGGGAACGTGCGCGAATCCTTCCGCAGTGACGGTGACGGGCGAGGCGGATGCGATTGAAGCCGCGACCGACACCATCTCTGCCCGGCTGCCGCTCGGCGTCTGCCCGGTGTACGGTATCGCCTCGGCGGATGGGAACCGCGTGTTTGTCCTGAACCGCGGCAGCGGCACGCTCACGGTGATCAACAGCCAGCTGAACACGCTCGACACGGCTCTGAATCCCTCGGGAACCATCAACCTGTGCGGCGGCACGACCCCCTGCAACGCCGGTCCGGTGTATGCGGGGCTCTATACGCCGGGCAATCTGCTGGTGGTCGCGAACTACGATAACAATACGATCAGCGTGATTGACGTGAGCCTGGACATATACGGCAACGACAGCCCGAACTTCGGCCAGGTGCTGGCAACGGTGCCGGTGGGAATGAAACCCGCGGCAGTGACTGTCCTGCAGAATGGAAGCCGCGCCTACACAGCTAACCAGGGTGACGGCACGGTGACGGTGGTGAACCTGACCAACTTTACCGCGGAGAAGACGATCCCGCTGGGTTTAGCCTCGCCTAATCCGCGATCCATCGCGTCTACCTACAGCTATCCCGTCGGGAAGGTCTACGTGAGTTCGCAAACCAGCCCGAATGTGATTGTGATTCGTACGGATACGGATGTGGTTTCGGTCACGCTGCAGATGCAGGGCAATGTGGTCGATCTGCACACGACCACCCAGTACGCGGGCTCGACCACGCAGGGTGGAAACGGCATCACACAGAGCCGCTCAGTAGGATCGGGCGCTCCGTAGTCGAAGACGGAATTGACATGGTCTCTCCATACAAGGCTTCATTCAGAGCGAAGGGGTTTGTTCAGATGCCGTAAGGAATCGCACCCGACGCTCTTCGCCAGTTCGACTGTGGATAAAGGCTGCGCTCCGGTTTCCTGTCTCAACTCCTGTTGAAAGCTCTGGAGATCGGGATACTCAAATACAACGCATTTGAGACTGTCGACTACCTGCCCTGTGTTCTCATTGATGGATATCTGATTGAGTAGATTGCTGTTCCCATAAAATCCCAGAGTCACGTAGCCGGGAAGGGCCGGCTTTCCGGCCTCTGTCATCATCAGATCAAAAAAATACAGCTTCTTGTTTGCGATGGAATAGCCCTGGTCTCTCGCGACTTGCCGGGCAACATCTAGGGCCGCCGACGTTGGGATGAATACCTTGTGCGGAGGTCTTACAGGTTGGGTCTCCTGGACCAGAAGGACAAACAAGAGAGGGATGTGCGCGGCTAGCATCCCATCCTTCTCTTCGTCATCTGAATGACATTTACCGTGTCGCTGATGAAGTTCGGATTGCCCAGTGGAGCTTTCCCTGAATTGAATCGTGGCATCAGACCCTGGGCAAATTCCACGGGATCACTTTTCCCCTGAACGAGATTTCCATACTGGGCGGCGAAGGATTGAGCGCATGCGAGATAAGAGGGAAAGGTCGACATCGACGCCCCCTGCAGGGCCTGCATGGAACCATTCGCGAAAGGCGCACCTGCGCTGCCGTGCAAAGAGAAAAAATTATGGCCGGTTGTAGCGATTCGACTCAAGCCCCACCCGGACTCGATCCCGGAGAGGCCCAGAATATTCTCCGTCGGCAATCCGAGTTGCTGGGCTACTGTTGCCGCATCGGCCTGATGAGTTTTTACAAACGTTACGGCATTTACGTTGTTGCAAGCAGGGTCTTTCGTTGGATTTTCTGGTGGCATATATTTTGCCTCGCCGACGCCATAATCCGGCAACGGCATATGGGGTCATAAGTATATCTCGCCACTCGAATCGGTGGCTCTTCGTATTTGTGACGAAACCTGAGGTTAATGTAGGTTTACCTGCATGTCTACCATTCGCCTGGTTTCGTGGAATGACGACGTTGCGCGGGTACGGGCGCGTCAACTGACCGGCATGGGATTCAGCGTGGATGCCAGTTCCCTGCTTGGCCGCGGAGGCGTGATCGGTCATTTCCGGGATGCGGCGCCGGATGCGGTGGTGCTGGATCTGGACCGGTTGCCATCGCATGGGCGCGAGGTGGGTGTCGTGCTGCGCGGCAGCAAGAGCACGCGGCATCTGCCGCTGATCTTCGCCGGAGGCGATCCAGAAAAGGTGGAGCGCATTCGTATCGAGCTGCCAGACGCGGTGTTCACATCGTGGGACAACATCGGCGACGCGGTCGGGCATGCGCTGGCGCATCCGGTTGCGGCTCCGATAAAACCAACTCCGCACATGGAGCGCTGGTCGGGTGCAAGCGTGTCGCGGAAACTGGATATCAAACAGCAGACGCAAACGGCGGTGCTCGGCGGCTTTGACGGATTCAGCGGCGGTTTCGACGGATTCAAGGAGATGCTGGGCGACTTGCCGGAGGGTGCTGCACTTGTGAAGCGGTTCACGCCGGAGACGCGGCTCGCCCTGTATCTTGTGCGCTCTGCTCGTGAACTGACGAACGCTTTCGAACACGCGGTTGCGCGTCTACCGAAGGACGCTTCGCTTTGGATTATTCATCCCAAGCGAACGAAGACCATGAGCGTGGACTTCAACCAAAACGATGTGCGCGAGCTCGGACTGGCGCGGGGATTCGTCGATTACAAGGTGTGCGCGGTGAACAGCGAGTGGTCGGGGCTGAAGTTCGCACGGAGAAAGAAGTGAGCTGCCCGAAGATGACGAGAGAAATTTCGCCCATGAAGCGCCTTATGGTCGGCCTGGACACCCGCAAAGTTAACTAATCTCGCAATATCATTCCTGACAAAAATTAGTGCGTTCCCTGCAAATTTTGCTAGTGTTCAGAAAACACCCCTCCAAGGCACGATTGAGTGAGCTTTTTAGGAGTGCCTAGCAAACATCGCAGAGAGGTTTGGCGCTTCAGCGCTGTCCTGCGCGAGAAGATTTGCTTCCGCACTCCTCAGAAGGCAATTGGAGGCGCCACGATGATGAAGTATCTAGTACTCTCTGCTGGTTTGCTGATCGGAGTATGCGCTTCGGCGCAGGATGTTCCCAAGGTGGAAGTGCCGGTTGGCTTTTCGTTTGTCAACGTTCATCCCAACCTGGCTCCGATTACGAGTTTCAATGTATTCGGCGGAGGCGGCGAGTTTGACGTCAACTTCG
>Ga0210398_10000759_pt1 | contig 35534 bp, 31 predicted proteins | sample IncBWC4OmetaG_FD_161047 | JGI IMG/M metagenome (GOLD analysis project Ga0210398, IMG submission 161047) | Forest soil microbial communities from Barre Woods Harvard Forest LTER site, Petersham, Massachusetts, United States - Inc-BW-C-4-O | ecosystem: Environmental > Terrestrial > Soil >... | reverse complement strand
CGCCGTGGTTTGGTCCGGCTTCTGGAACTTCCTCGGCGTGCTCGCCTCCAGCGGACTTGTCGCCTTCGCGATCGTCTCGCTCCTTCCGGTCGAATTGATCCTGCAAGTCGGTAGCAAAGCCGGATTCGCCATGGTCTTCGCCTTGCTCGTCGCCGCCATCATCTGGAACCTCGGCACCTGGTATTTCGGTCTGCCCGCCTCCAGTTCGCACACGCTCATCGGTTCCGTCATCGGTGTCGGCATCGCCAACCAGCTCATGAACTCCCGAACCGGCACCAGTGGTGTCGACTGGGGTCAAGCCGCCAACATTGGGAAGTCTCTCCTGCTGTCCCCCATTGTCGGCTTCGGTTGCGCGGGCTTGCTGCTGCTTCTCGCCAAGGCCCTCATCAAAGATCCCAAACTCTACACGGCTCCTGAAGGCTCCGCGCCCCCGCCGTTCTACATCCGTTGCCTGCTCATTCTCACCTGCACCGGCGTCAGCTTTTTCCACGGCTCCAACGACGGACAAAAAGGCATGGGTCTTATCATGCTGATTCTGATCGGCACCGTCCCCACGGCCTACGCCCTAAACCACGCCATCACCTACCAAGATTCTCAGGACTTCATCGCGGTTTCGCACGAAGCCGCCGACGTCCTCAGCAAGTACGTCAGCCCCAACGCCACTGTCGGCGACGCTCACGATGACGTCACCAATTACATCCGCGACAAAGATTTCACGCCTAACACCATGCTCGCGCTGCGCACCCTGGTCAGCGACATCGGCAATGAAACCGCTCTCTACAAAGACATGAAGAACATCCCCAACGACCAGGTCCGCAACTTCCGCAACGATATGTATCTGATCAGCGAGGCCATCCGCCTGATGCAGAAAAGTCACAATCCGACTTTCACCGACTCCGAGACCGCCGTCCTCGCTAACTATAAAAAGCACATCGACCACTCCACTCGCTTCATTCCCCTCTGGGTGAAGGTCGCCGTCGCGATGGCCCTCGGCCTCGGCACCATGGTCGGATGGAAGCGAATCGTGGTCACGGTTGGCGAAAAAATCGGCAAGCAACATCTTACCTACGCTCAGGGAGCCGTCGCGGAAATCACCGCCATGGCCACCATCGGTGCCGCCGACGGCTTCGGTCTCCCCGTCAGCACTACTCACGTCCTCTCCTCCGGCATCGCCGGCACCATGGCCGCCAACCACTCCGGCATCCAGTGGTCCACGGTCCGCAACCTGGCCCTGGCCTGGATTCTCACCCTGCCGGTCGCCATGATGCTGTCAGGATTCTTGTTCTGGTTGTTCCGTAGGACGTTCTAAATTGCCCGCCTCGAAAATCGGTGTTAAAGGGCTGCGAATTCGTGGCTAGGACTTTGGCGTAGGCAATGGCCCGGAGGAATTCCCCAAACCATCCAATCGTCCAGCCTTTTTGCGCGAACCATGGTCACGTCAAGCCGACCGAATTATCCCGTGGTTCTCAGCACCACCCTATTCCTTTCGAATCTCCGCATACTCGGTATGCCACGGCCCGGCCCTATCCTGCGCACCGGCCCCACTAGGCCGTGCCCTCTCGATTAACCACCCTTCCCGCCGTTCCCCGCTAGAATGGATTTTTCACCCAGGACGTTTTAACTCATGGATAAACTCGTCATCCGCGGCGGCGAGCCACTGCTCGGCACGGTTCACATCAGCGGTGCAAAAAACGCAGCGCTTCCCTGCATGGCCGCTGCCCTGCTCACCGACGAACCCGTCATCCTCGAAAACATTCCCCAGGTGCGCGATATTCAGACCACCCGCAATCTGCTTGCCGCCATGGGCGCCGACGTCGAACTCGGCTACGGACGCGCGCTGCACCGCACCACGCTCCACTGCAAGAATCTCACCACCCCCGAAGCTTCCTACGAACTGGTGAAGACGATGCGCTCCTCCACGCTGGTCCTCGGACCGCTGGTCGCCCGCTGTGGACGGGCCCGCGTCTCGCTCCCCGGCGGCTGCGCCATCGGCAGCCGCCCCATCGACATGCACATTAAAGGACTGGAGCAGCTCGGTGCCAAAATCACGCAGGATCACGGCTACGTCGAAGCCTCCGCCGACCGCCTCAGGGGCGCAGAGATCGTCTTCGACAAGATCACCGTCACCGGCACCGAAGACCTGCTGATGGCCGCCAGCCTCGCTGAAGGAGAGACCATCCTGCAGAATTGCGCCCGCGAACCCGAAGTCGCCGATCTCGCCGCCCTGCTCAATAAAATGGGAGCCAAGATCGAAGGAGCTGGCACCGCCATCATCCGCGTCAAAGGCGTGAGCAAACTGAAAGGCGCAAAGCACCGCATCATCGCCGACCGCATCGAAGCCGGCACCTTCCTCATCGCCGGGGCGATGACCGGCGGGGATCTGAACATTGCCGGATGCGATCCCGCTCACCTCGGCGCCGTACTCGGCAAACTGAAGGAAGTCGGCGTCAAAACTAAATCCACCGTCGATTCCGTCCGCGTCATGGGCGACAATCCCTTCACCGCCTCCGACATTTCCACGGAAGAATTTCCCGGCTTCCCCACCGACATGCAAGCCCAATTCATGGCTCTGGCCACACAAGCCGAAGGCGCCTCAGTCATTACCGAAAACATTTTCGAAAACCGTTTTATGCATGCGCAGGAATTAGTCCGCATGGGCGCGAACATCAAAATCGAGGGCCATCGCGCCGTCGTCCGCGGCAAAACTCCCCTCAGCGCCGCCGCCGTCCTCGCCTCCGACCTCCGCGCCTCCGCCTCGCTCGTCCTCGCCGCCCTGGTCGCCGATGGCGAAACCATCATCGACCGCGTCTACCACATCGATCGGGGCTATGAACACATCGAGGAAAAACTGCGCAGCGTGGGCGCACAAATCAAACGCATCGGCGAAATGTTCCCCAAGAAGGCCGCCGCCGTGAAGTAATCGCCCGCGATCTTAGCGTGCTTAGTATGTTGTTTCGCTTGATCCGCGTAAATCCGCGGCAATATACTTGCCGCCCCTTCACCCCCGCGTGAGCCTCTCAATCACCTTCCGATGCTGCGGGTATGCGCTCATCAGCTCTTCCCGCTTCGCCATCTCAAAATCCTCAAAATCAAATCCCGGCGCCACCGTGCACCCCACCAAAGCAAAGCTTCCCCCATCCTTCACTCTTGACCCAAACCAACATCCCGCCTTCACCACAGCCTGTAGCAGCTCACCCGCCTCCGGTTCGCTCCCCAACAAAAGCTCCGTGTAATCCCCATCTCGCCCGATTACGTGCACGATTAACGGCGCTCCAATATAGAAGTGCCACACTTCATCGGACCGCAAGCGGTGGAACGCCGAAATCTCCTCCCCCTCCAACAAGAAATAGATCGCTGTCGAAACCGCCCGCGCCCCGGTAAACTCTTTCGGCAACCTCTCCTTCGCCAAAATCAAATCGGCCCGATATGTCTGCCGGTACTGCCCACCCTCCGGATGCGCCACCAGCCCCAACTTCTCAATCCAGTACGCCGCGTCTCTGGTCATCGGTCCCTTCGGCAGAAACTTAACTATAGCAACGCGAAACGTTTTCCATCCCAAGCGCACTATCGGATAGGAGAAACATTATGCCTTTACCCGTCGCTGCTCTTGCCTACGACCTGGACGCTGCCTGGATCATCGCCCTCTGGCTTGCGATTCACGGCGGCCATCCCGCCCCCGAAGCCGCCGCTGCGGAGGCCATCGCCGCCCTTGCTCCATATCTCGGGGGAGCTCAATCCTCGCTCTTTTTCTCGCAACTGCAAACGCAGTTCGCCGCTTTGGACAGCTAACGTGACCGAGCGAATCGAGGACGCGATCCGTACAGCTTTGCAGTTGCTCCTGAACCTTTCTCTGCTCTTGACCGCCAGCCCTTGCTTACCGGCAAACCGCTGCCTGAAATGCGGGTAAGCTCCCACCTCTCAGGTTCACCAACCTTTTGCGGGAAGGCCCACCCTTGCATCCTCTGCAGGGGTGGGAGTACGTTCGGCTCTCGGGGATCGACCAGCATCAAAAAACAACGAAATGAGGCCGCGATTTTCGTCGCGGCCTCATTTTTACTCAATCATCAATTCGACGGAACCTCTTACTGCACGTGAATCATCTTGCCGCTCGCATCGAGCGTTCCATGCACGCGCACCTTCTTTCCTTCGTATTGCTTCACTTGATCTTGATGGTCGATATCATAACTCTTTCCCGAGGCGGCATCCTGCAGCATGTACTTATCCCCTGACTTCACAATGGTTCCTGTGAAAGTCTGGCTGTCGGAGGTCGAAGTCGTCGGCTGCGCCTGCGAATCCGGCGCCGGTTGTCCAGACTGCTCCGGCGTCTGGCCGGGCTGCGCCTGCTGCGCCGAAGCGGGCTGTTGCGCTGATGGATCATTCGGGGTGGTCGACGGAGCAGATTGTTGTGCGTAAACTGAAACGCCAACCATCAGCAGTAGGGCGGCAAGCGTACTAAGGGACCACAATTTCGTCTTCATCAAAATCCTCCGAGAGATGTTAGGGACATCCTTCCTCTGCCCCGAGTCGATGCAAGCCATTTGCCAAACGCCGCCCTTCCCTGTTGCCAGGCTCCCAGATCTTGCGGTTGTTCTATCCGCAAGACTTAGCGCGATGCAAGTGGTCTTCCATGCTTCCGCTCTACGGAACTACCGCAACAGGCCTACAAGAAAATCCGTAGAAACGCGGCGATTCCGAGGTACACACCAGAGAGCAGTTTCTACTCGCTCACTTTTTTTGTTGCGCATATTGCTCCGCACCCATGAAGTGCAGTGACACATAAGGCTCATCGCCCACCACCCAACTGTCGTGCCCCGGCGCAATGTAGAACACATCTCCCGCCTTGATCTCGATCACGCGGCCATCATCCATCGCCGCCGTCGCCCGTCCCGACACCACCAGTCCAACGTGCTCCACCATACAACTCTTCGCTCCCGCCGCCTTTCCCACATGCACCGACCACTTCCACCCCGGTTCGTAGGTCGCGCGGCCAATCGTCATCCCGCCGACATGCAGCACTTCAAACTTTCCCTTTTCAAAAGTTCTCACTTCTTCCGCCTGCTCAAACCTCTTCAACACCACTTCGTACATGGTTCCTCCCCAGCAAACCGCTCTTGTGGAACGGCCACTGCCCGTCCGCCATCTTTATCTCTGATTTTGATTTGACTCAGGCAGTGATCGACTCTGATTTTGATTCTGGCTTCGCGCCGATGTCATTTCGAACCGGGCGCCAATCCCGGCGAGGAATCTGCTTCACCTGCACCTAGAACCGCGGACCATTTCAAGACAACAAAAAGCCACGACGCAAGCCGTGGCGTTTTTCTTTTTGTTTTTTTTTATTATCCGTTTGAATCCGCGCAAATCCATGGCGAGAAGTTAGTGTCTTCCCCCGCCCGGCCCGCCACGTCCGCGATCCCGGCCGCCACCACCCGGCCTGCCGCTGCGTCCACCGCGTCCACGATCCCGCCCACCGCCGCCGCCCGGACGTCCACCGCGTCCACCACGGTCTCCGCCATGTGGCCGATCTCCCTGCGGACGGTCGCCTCCACCCACCGGCGCTCCGCCTTCGCGATTAAAGTTCGGCTCATCATCGGGGAAATCACCGCCGCCTTCAATCACCATCGAGCCGGTCAGCGCGGGCGCCGGAACCGCCTCCGCTTCTGGGCCGCTGCCACCGTCGACGGGGGCTGCTCCATCGCCTCCGCCCATCTTCGCGCGCTGCTCTTTCAAAATCGCCTTGCGCGATAGCCGGATGCGGTTGCCTTCGACGGCCAGCACCTTGACCAGCACCTGATCGCCTTCCTTCAACTCGTCGCGGACATCGGCAATGCGATGCTCCGCCACTTCGCTGATATGCAGCAACCCATCGGTGCCCGGAATGATCTCGACGAATGCTCCGAAATCCGCCAGCCGCGTAACCTTCCCGAGGTAGGTCTTTCCCACCTCGGCCGTCGCCGTCAGATCGCCAATGATCTGCAGCGCCTTCGCCGCCGACGCCTGATCGCTCGACGCAACCTTCACCAAGCCGGAATCTTCCACATCGATCTTGACCCCGGTTTGTTCGACAATGCTGCGAATCATCTTTCCGCCCGGCCCGATCAGATCGCGAATCTTGTCGACCGGGATCTGAACAGTGTAGAAGCGCGGAGCAAAGTCAGAAATCTTTTCGCGCCCGGCCGCGATCACTTCCTCCATCTTTCCCAGAATGTGCAACCGACCGACCTTCGCCTGCGCCAGCGCCTCGCGCATGATCTGCGAAGTAATGCCGGCGACTTTGATATCCATCTGCAGAGCGGTGATCCCACCCTTCGTGCCGGCAACCTTGAAATCCATGTCGCCGTAGTGATCTTCCGCGCCGGCGATGTCGGTGAGGATCGCATACTGCTCGCCCTCCTTCACCAATCCCATGGCAACTCCAGCCACCGGAGCCTTCAACGGAACCCCCGCGTCCATCAGTGACAACGACGCACCGCAGACCGTCGCCATCGACGACGATCCATTTGACTCCAGAATGTCCGACACCACGCGCATCGCGTAAGGCCACGACTCTTCCGACGGCAGCACCGCCGACAACGCACGTTCCGCCAGCGCCCCGTGCCCAATCTCTCGCCTGCCGGCCCCGCGCAAAAACGCAACCTCACCCACCGAGAACGGCGGGAAGTTGTAATGCAAAATGAAGCGTTTCTTGGCCTCGCCTTCGAATCCCTCGAGGCGTTGCATGTCGTCGCTCGTGCCGAGTGTGGTCGTGACCAGCGCCTGAGTTTCCCCGCGGGTAAAGATGGCGCTGCCGTGAGTGCGGGGCAGGATTCCGGCTTCGATCCATATTTCGCGGACTTCGTCGAAGGCGCGGGCATCGGGCCGGCGCTTCTTTTCGAGCACTTCTTCGCGGAAAATTCGCTCCCGCAGAGTCTCGTAGTACTGTTTCAATTTCGCCAGCGCCTTCTCATCGTCCTCGGGAATTTCCGCTTGCAGCTTCTTCTTGATGTCCTTTACTAGCGTCTGGCTTTCGGCCTTCGGATGCTTTTCGGTGTCGAGCGCATCAGACAACTCGGCGCCAACTTTCTTCTTCAAGGCGTCATAGTACTTCTGATCGAACTCCGGCGGCGTGACTTCACGTTTTTTCTTCCCGACTCGGTGGCGCAGGTCGTTGATCGCCGCGCAGATCTTCTTGATTTCGGTGTGGCCGAATTCGATCGCGTCGACGACCACTTCTTCGCTCACTTCCTTCGCGCCCGACTCAATCATCACGATGCCATCGGCGGTGCCGACGACCATAATGTTCACCGTACTCTCGCGCATCTCATCGTAGGTCGGATTGATGACGAACTGCCCGTTAAGCTGTCCCACGCGGACCGCACCGATAGGCCCGAGGAATGGAATATCGGAAAGCGTGAGCGCGGCAGATGCGCCGTTAATTCCAAGAACGTCCGGATCGTTGCTGGCATCGGCCGAAAGCACGAAGGCGATGACCTGAGTCTCGCACTTGAATCCCTCGGCGAACATCGGCCGCACCGGACGATCGATCTGCCGACTGGTGAGCACTTCGCGCTCGCTCATGCGGCCTTCGCGCTTGATGAAGCCGCCCGGAAAACGTCCACCGGCGTAGGTGTATTCACGGTAATCAACCGTGAGTGGGAAAAAATCGATGCCCTCCCGCGGATCGGCGTTGGCGACGGCGGTGGCGAGGACGACGTTATCGCCCTGGCGTACAACGGCGGCTCCATGAGCCTGCTTGGCTAATTTTCCTGTTTCGAATGTGATTTGTTTTCCGCCGGCGAGGTCTACTACTACTGCACTAACTTCTGGTTTCATGTTTCATCCTTCTGATTGGAATCAGGAGCGCGGTCGCGCTTTCCGGTTGGCGCTGGTGGCTTGGCGATTTGCGGGGCAATTTTCGTGGATCGACAGCCGCGTACGTCATGGTTAAGCCAGTTTCGACAAACGAGTCCCGACAAGCAAGTTCTGATGAGCGGGTGCCAATGAGAGCTTGGGGCCCGAATCTACGCCTCGAATACGCACGCTGGAGTTGGCTCAATACTGTACCGGCTTCGAGAGGAAGGCGGTGCTCTCAGAGATTGCTTTCCAGAAAATTTCCCGGGCAAACGCCTTATGGTCGCGCTCCCAGCCCTTTCGCAAAATACACGGAAGGACCGGACACCCGGGCTTTTCCCATTTACTTGCGGATGCCGAGCTTCCCAATGACCGTCTTATAGCGCTCGGAATCGTATCTCTTGAGGTAGTCGAGCAAGCGACGCCGCTTGCTGACCAGCATGAGCAGGCCGCGGCGCGAGCCGTGGTCCTTCTGGTGCGTTTTGAAGTGATCCGTCAGTTGGCCAATGCGTTCACTGATGATGGCGATCTGAACCTCCGGACTGCCAGTGTCAGTCGCGTGCGTCTGATACTGGTCAATGACAGATTTCTTTTGCTCTCTGGCTAGCACTAACCTGGTGCACTCCTGTTCTGGTTTCGATTTATCTTGGTGACGTTAATGAGGTTATCATGCGAGAAGCGGGGTGTAAAGGCGAGCCGAGCGGTGCGGTGCGCCGAGAGCACAGCCTGCCTTCCGTACGTGTCTCCCTAGCCGGATCGTCGGTCTTGTCTCCGCCCAGGATCAAACCAAGTAACACCCGCAAGTATCTTTCGTCGACCTTCCCCGGCAACCCTTGTTAGCAAGAGGTTTTGATACATCTGCATGGGGGCGAGACTAGCGTCGGACGGCCGTCTTCAAGAAGCTCCAGCTTGACCTCAATCTCTTCCTGTCCGCTTCAGAGAGATGGTTCCCCAACCCTCAAACTCATCGGTGAACTCGATCTCTCAGGCGTGTCATTAATAATGACAAGAATAGTCCGTCAGCGGAATGCTACGGAGCCAGTCTTGGTGGCCTTCGGCTCGGTTCGGAATGACATTCTGAAGACAGGCTCCGAGTTGGCCAACCCGCATCGCTCAGTGTGGCGCGGGAGGCCGATAGATAACTCCAATGACGAGGCCGGTGACTGTCCACTCGACGAAGTAGGCCGCGGCTTGCTGCAAGGTCAGCGGCAAGCCGATGTTGAGGTTGACATAGTTGTGCACTACAAAAGAGCCAACCGCGAAGATCCCGATGAGCGCGCCGAAGATGGCTCCGAGGCGTGCCCCTTCCCCAAGGCTGGAGCCCCCCTGGTAGAGCATGGCGTAAATCACCGCAAGCGCGAGGATCGACACAAACATGGCAGCCATTCCTGCCGGCATGTAGCTCATCTGTCCTTGCTGGGATCGATACACGGCGGGGTATTTGAGGAACTCATTCTTCAGAGAGCGAAACAGGCCGAAAGCGAGGCCGCCGAGGACGAAATAGGCCGCAAAACCGCCAAGGGCTGCGAGAGCGATGCGCGAGAGACTCATTTGGCCATCCTTCCAGATGCCCTCACGGCCCAATCCTTTTCCGGTCCTGAGGTCGGCGCTATTTTGCTTTGCGTCGTTCCGTGGGTCGCGGGGTTTTGCGACATTCACGCGAAGCCTCGCGTACATCGGCTGGTTTGCTGCCACTGCTATCAGAACATCCGCTCTGGAAGCCGCGAACCGAAAGCCGGATGCCACTCTTACTTCCCCAAGTCCTTCATCCTCCGCCGTAGGCGGTCGTATCGGCGCCCGAGGCTGCCGAGATAGACCCCGTGAATCAGCCAGGTCGCGATATAAGCTGCATAGAGATATTTGACAGAGTTCATGGCTGTACTCCCATCAACGATTCCAGGCTTTCCGCCTCGTCCACCGCCCGCCGCAACATTTCCAGGCGATAACGCCACCAGCAAACCACCAGGGCGAAGCAGGAGAATGCCAGCCAGTTGATCAGCAGGACATGCAGCATGCGCGGGTCGATCGAACCGCCACCGCCAATCACCGGCTGGGGATGCTGCGTGCGGAAAAACCAGATCGAGAAATAGACCAGCGGCACATCGAGCGCTCCAAAGATTGCCAGCACCGCTGCCAGCTTTGGAGTCTCGGAGCTATCCGAGAACCGCCGCAGTACCAGATAACTTACATAAATCAGCCACAAAACCAGAGTGGTGGTGAGCCGAATATCCCAAGTCCACCAGATGCCCCACACCGGCCGCGCCCAGATTGGCCCGGTCACCAGCACAACCGTACAGAACACAACACCCACTTCTGCCGAAACCAAGGCTATCGCGTCGGCTTTGGCGCTTCGCTGAATCAGGTAGACCAGCGAAGCCACCAGGTTCACGAAAAATAGCAGGAACGCCGTCCACGCCGAGGGCACATGATAGTAGAAGATACGCTGGACATCGCCCATCGTCCGCTCCATCGGCGCCACCCAGATCGCTTCGTAAAAAGCATATGCCAGCAACAGAGCCGTAAGACCCGCGAGGATGGGGAGGGCCCGTTTCATTCCGCCTGCAGGATAGTCTCGAATAAAGCCAGACAAGCTGTAGTAAACACCACATCGTAGGTGAGAAGCAATATGATCCAGAAGCGCGCCGAGCCATCGCCGGCAAGGATGATGCGGGTGGCCTCCACCATCGATTGCACGGCTGGGATCGAGATGGGAAACAGCAACAGCGGCAGCATGATTTCGCGGCTACGAGTGCGTAATGACATAGCCGCGAAAAACGTTCCATTCACCACCAGTGCCCACGTCCCCAGAATTGCCACGGGAACCAACTGCCAGGCCGGACCCAGGGCGCGCAGGTTATAGAAAATCATGAATAGCGGCGCCATTACCGCTTCGAGCAGGCTCACCAGAATGAAGTTGCCCAAGGCCTTCGCCAGGAACAACGCATTGGCCGGAGCCGGAGAAACGCGGTAGGCATCGAGCACCTGGTTGCGCAGCTCGCGTGCCCAGGTCTGATTCAGGGCAACCACCGCGGCAAACAGGAAGGCAACCCAGATCAGCCCACCCGCAATTTCGCGCGATTCCTCGGCATTGGGATCGAATGAGAAACTGAAAATCACCACCACCAGCAGCGAGAAAAATAACATGGAGTTGATCGCATCACGGGAGCGCCACTCCAGCCGTATGTCTTTCGCCAACGTCGCAAACGTGATGGAGCGGAGCGAACTCATTGCGGCCCGACTCGCGCGCGATTCAGACTGGCCGTGCGTTCCACGATCTGTCCGAATTGCATCCACACAAACTCGTCAGCCACTCCCTCCAGCAATGATGCTTGATGCGTGACCACAAAAATGGTTTTGCCCGCATCCCGCATCTCCTTCAGCAATGCCACAATTTCTTGCGCCGAATGCACATCCACGTTGGAAAATGGCTCGTCCAGCAACAGCATCTTAGGATCGTGCAGGATCGCCCGTGCCAGCGACATGCGCTGCCGCATGCCCTGCGAATACTGGCCGACCAGTCGCCCCAGCCCAGGATCAAGCCTCACAGATCGAATCACCTGCTCGCAGCGGCTGTCGCCTGCAATGTCATACAGTCGAGCGAAGTAGCGCAGGTTCTCGATGCCACTCATCTCGTCGTAAAGCAGCGACGGATGAGCCATATAGCCAATTTCGCGGCAAGCCTCGCGTGGACTCTTGCCCAGAATAGAAACTGTGCCCCGTGTAGGATGAGCCAACCCGGCCAAAGTTCGCAGAAGAGTAGTCTTCCCGGCTCCGTTGTCCCCAAGAATTATGTGAAGTTTACCGGCAGCAAATTCCGCGTCCACTCCACGCAACGCGGCGAAGCGACCGAACTGCTTGACTATGCCCTTGGCGGTGATGACGGGTGCGCTGGGGGGCGCTTTCGCCTGAATATTCACAGCTCAGACCCGAAAGTAATTTGCTTTCCAACAGACACAGCAACGAATCTATGGATTTTCCCGAGTTTTTGCAAAAGCGGAAGCCAGAGTGAAGGCAATGACACTCTGTGAGATCAGAAAAACGCCGGGAACATGACCTCTGATTCCCGGCGCGGTTTGCGGCTGTTGTTTGAGTCTTGACTCTCGTTCTACGGTCTGAACTTGAGCCCATGTGACGCATGGACCGCTGCGGCAGGAATAGTGCACGAAGTGGTGGTGGTGGTGACTGTGAATGGCACTGTGAAAAAAGTGTCCGGGGAGGTAGTACCGCTTGCGCCAGAGTCTACGAGAATGCCGGCGCATGCGCTTTCCAGAATCGTGTTGCCGGTAACCTTGTTGTTGCTGGGTGTCCCTCCACAACCCACATCCAGATGGATGCCCGACTGGGCGCTGTTGAAGATGATGTTGCCGGTAACTATATTGTTGCTTGTGCATACATCGATGGCATCAAGAGTCGACGTGCCAAAGATTTTATTGCTAGTAACAAAAACTCCATCCCCAAGAGTGCCCGCCATATCGGTTTGCAGTGCTATGGCGATATTACTGTTGCCCACTATATTGCCGGAGACCGTGACGGAGCCATCCTCCTTCGCGTCGAAGAGCAAAATGTCAGACGCACTGGACGATGTCGGAATATAAAAATTGTCGATCACAGTATTGTCCTTGATCGATCCCCCCGCGCCACTAAAAGCAATCTCGATACCGTTCTGGGCAATATAGCTAATCGGGCCGGCTCCCTGAACGTAGTTGCCGGTCGCAGTCAAGGTGGCGCCGGCATAACGCGCCACGATTCCGTTCTTGTTGTAATTGTGGACTGAACTGTTCTCGACGGTCAGATCGGCGCTGCTTGAACTTGTCGTCTCGACGAATATTCCCTGCCCTGACTGAGCGCCGGTTGGAGTGTCGTTGGGAACCTCGTTACGCACCGCAACGTGATTCACCGTGCCCGACGCATCCTGATACAAAATGCCTCGAAGATCGTCGCCGGAAACCTGGTTGCCGGTACCGTCCACAGTGAGATTGCTGATGGAAACACCAGTCGTGCCCGTGACGAATATCTGGGCCGCAACTCCACCCCTCAGATCGGTCGTGCTTTGAGTCAGACCGGAGGCAGGCGGTGTAATCACAACCGCGTCCTCGCCTGCCGACACTCCTGAACCCGGAACTCCCTCGAGAGTTAAAGCGCCGGTGATCTTCACCTGCTCGGCGTAGGTGCCTGGGCAAACTCTGACTATCGCCGGCGGGGAGAGCAACTCTGCCGCGCTTACCGCTGCTTGAATGGAAGGGTAGTGGGTGCCCGGCGCCGCGCAGAGACCGACTGCGACGTTACTAGTTGCAGAGGCGGGCGCCACAGCCAATAAGACTCCAGCAGCCAAAACCCAAATCGTTAAACGCATGATTAGTCCGCTTACACGTAGACCTTGTCTACGCACACTGATACTCATAGTATTTCTCCTTGAAGTTCGATATAGACGTTAGTGATGCGGGGCCCGAGTGCGGAAGAACTAGCGGAACCATACATCCGGACATTGACAAAGTCAACCGATTCCCACGTTGTGAAAAACAATTAACACAGGAATATCCTGCGGAACAGCCCGCCAAAAACCAAAGATAAAGATTCAGTTCGACGTCGAGGAAGGTTTCCGCACCTAGGTGACGCTCTTCGTTGGTTCGGCTTGCGTCTGGTTGCCGGGCTGCTGCGGCGCATACTTTGAAGCGCACTTGGCCTGCAGCGCCTTGGCGTGGAAGATGCCGTCCCGTCCGAAGCTGCCGTCGGCCAGCGCCTGAGAATCGTCCTTAAAGGTGTCGGGAGGAGCTTCAGTTCCGGTGTAATCCACCGAGAGCAACTGATCCTGCTCCATCAATACAAATTGAACGTGGGTTCCCGTCCGCTTGATTGACCCCGGCTGCACATTCCCCGCCACGCGCAGACGCTTGGTATAAGCGCCATTCCCCATCTTGTGCAGTTCGCTGATGGTGACGTAATAGCTCTTGCTATCCTGCACTCCCGTATAGGCGAGATAGCCCAGCAGAAGCAGGATCACAACCGTAGCCCCGCCAAACTTCAGATAGGTCTTCCCTTGAGTGGACATAACCAACCCACAAGTGCTGTGTTTCTATCACTCTAATCTTCCCTAAGTTCAGAATCAAGACACCAGCACTTAGAAAATAGAGCAGGAACTGGGGGGCAGCCTCCGACTACAACGTAGCTTCCATCTGCAAGCCTTCGATCATCTCATTCAGCGTCTTCTGCGCGGCCTCGCGCTTCAGTTGCAGATCGGCCACTTCGTGGTGCAACGACTGCACCCGGTCCTCCTGCTCGTTCAGCTCGCGGACGTAGCGAGCCACCAGTGCTTTCTCTTCCGCGCTGCCTTTCAGCGCTTTCATGTTCTCGCGGACTCGCTGCTGGTCTTCCGCGATCCCCGAAATCTTCGAATTGCGCGACGCCACTTCACCATCGATCACCGCGACCGTCGCCTTCTGCGCCATCACTTTCCGCAACGCCTGTTCGATCTCGGGGCTAATCATCTTTTGGCTGAGAAAGAACTTGATCAGATCCTCTGAGATATTCGACAGCTGGTAGCTGTTGGTGATCGGCCGGTATTCCTTGACCAGCAGGGTCTCCGTCTTCTTCGGTTCCACGGTGAGGCGGAAGCGGTGGAACGACGTCGAACTCTCCACCGGTTTCTCGTCGTCGTTGAGTTTCCATCCCGGACGCGCCGGATGCTCGATCACGATGGTGCGCGGCGAACTGTCACGGTTGCGGATGGTGTACGTATTCTCCTGGCGCTCCTGCGTGGACTGCATCATCACTCCATGCGCGATGATCACTTTCGTGACCCGCTGGTTCTCGGCTTTCTGCTTGCCATCGATCAGGACGCCAAGGTCGGCCGCGTAGGAAAGCAACCGCTTCTCGCCGGGCTTGATCGCATCCATCAGGCCTTCGCCGGCAAAAGCATCGCCTTCGAGCACGTTGAAGCTGCCGCCATCAAGTGTGAGATCGCTGGTATTGTCGACCCAAAGCGCGCGCAGGACGGCGCTCTGCGAAGGATTCCATACGGATACTTTTTCCGCATCGATACGCGACTGCAGAATGGGCACAAGCGCAGACTGGTTCTTGCGGATGGTTACGCGATCGTGCAGCTTGTATTCGAACAGATCGCCGAGTTCGCGGGTCTGAGCAGTAGTGGTGCCGGCCTCAAGAGACTCGGCCACTTCGGTGACATCGGGACGACCGGCCATGGCTGTAAAGACGCCGCCCCCAACGCCACCGCCGATCCCGGATCCCATCCCCATCTGGGCCCTCGGGGCGCTCGGCACGCTCATACTCGCGCCCATCACCCCTCCGGCGATTCCGCCCGGAACGCCTCCAGCGATGCCGGAGGGCGTTTTGAGTGCGCCATTTATGACTTCTGTCTGAGGCTCCATCGTCGCCTCGTGCGTCTGCGGCGTGATCATCGCATTCTGCGGTAAACCCACTACCGGACGCCGTGTGTAATAGGGCTGCGAAAGCTCCTGCACAAACGACTGTGGCGCTCCCGCCACCAGCGATAACTCCACGTTCTTCCAATCTTCGCCCACCGTGTTATCGACGATGGCCCAGCCTTGTAGCAGCGGCTTGCCTTCGTTCGGAATCACGATCCGGTATGTGCTCTTCCATACCGGCACTTCGCTGATGTAGCTCACCAGCAGATTGCGCTCGCCCTCGCCCGCGGTGGAAATGGTCATGCGCCGGAGGTCCTGATCGCGCGTAGAGGCGACGAGGCCCAGATATTTCCCCACTTCTTCATTCACTTCTTTCTCCGCCACCCGAACACTTGTAGAAGGAGTCAGATCGAATACGCGGACTTCTCCGCTATCGCTCACGATGGAGATCTGATCGATGGTGACTTTCTGATCGCCCTTGGTGGGAATCTCCCGCTCATCGACGCTGAGCAGGCGTCCGGAGGCGCTCTCCGATCCGCTGTGCACCTCCAGGCGCGCCCCGCGCAATGCATCGAGAAACTGTGCAGTCGTGGGGTTCTCGCCGACGGCGAGATGCAGTGAACCGAGGCGCCGCTCGAGAGGAGCGTTGGAGTTGTAGCTGACGCCGGTGATGCGTCCCTTGCCAAGATCGAGCACAGTCAAGGACTTCAGAACGTCGTTCAGTTGCGCGGTGGTGAAATCCACGTTGACCTCCTGGCTGCCACGCAGGCGCCCCGCGTGCTCAAAGTAGCCGACGCCATTCTTGTAGAGAATCACGCGTGTCACCGGCAGACGCGCTGCAGAATCGTCCGCTGCCGAAGAATTTGATTGGCTGGATAGTGATTGGCCAACTAACGACTGAACTGCTGGAAACGAGGCGAGTAGCACGCCCAAGACAAAAGGTCTGAAAGAACACATGGCTCCTCCATCGAACTGGGGGGCCGCTCATCCCAGACAGAACGTAGCTGGGGCCCGTTCTTGCACGACGATGCGGCCCTGCAGAGGTTAGACACCGCAACGAAGATGTCTGGAGCCATGGATGCCAGCCGGCGTTGTTGAGATGGCCAGCATACTCAAGGGAAATATCGTCCGTTAGAATGGTCGTGGTTCGAAAAATCCTATGATCCATCCCTGGCACGACGTAACCCCCGGCGACAAACTCCCGCAGGAATTCGACTGCGTGATCGAGATCCCTTTCGGATCGAGCGTGAAGTACGAACTCGATAAAGCAAGCGGTCTGATCAAGCTGGATCGTATTCTTTACTCCGCCGTTTATTATCCGGCCAACTACGGCTTCATTCCGCAGACCCTAGCGGAGGACGACGACCCGCTCGATGTTCTTGTGCTCTGCCAGGAACCCGTGGTGCCGCTCACCATCATCCACGCCCGCGCCATCGGCCTCATGACGATGATCGATGCCGGCAAGCAGGACCACAAGATCATCGCCATCGCCACCGAGGATCCTGAGTTCAACTCCTACCGCGAAGCCGCGGAGATGCCGCCGCACCGCCTGCTCATGCTGCGGCGCTTTTTTCAGGATTACAAGCAGCTCGAAGGCAAGGCGGTTGAAGTGGACGAGATACGCCCCGCGGGCGAGGCATATCCCATCATCCTTGACGCCCTGCAGCGCTACAGCGACCAACGCCGCAAAGGCTTCAAGACTCCTGAGAAGCATTGAGACGAATTACATTCCTTTGAAAACGAAACTGATCTCCTTTCGTTTGCACCAATCGTAATCGTCTGCGTGGACGTCCCTTGTTTTTCGTGCCACGCTTTGATGGTGTAGGCGCCGGCGGCAAACTGCTCAGGTCGAAAGTTCCGTCCTTGCCGGTCACTGCGAAGAAAGGATCTTTGAACACTGCGATGTATCTGTGCATCCAGGGATGCAAATTGCACTTCACCGGAATTGCGATTTCTTCCCGCGTAAACGATTCGTCCATGCTCGATCCCGGCGTCTCCACTTTGTTCCATTCGACGATTGTTGGCCGGCCTGGGATGGAAGTTGTATGACGTAGGATCGTCATTCACCACGTGCAATGGCTGGTTTGCCCGCACCGCCAAAACATGCGGCCTGTACATCCAACCTTTCTGTTCGACGATTGCGGGCTGGGTGGGTCGATCAAACGTTCGGTCGCCCAACCTTTCCGCAACGAAGATGATTACGTTCTGCAGATCGCCTTGCGCGTCCGTTATCACTTCCTGTGCAAAAAAAGGCGAGGGATGCTGTTTGGCACAGCTCCTGTCTGCGGCCAAGCTGACGTCCTTAGGCTTCGGCACGACAGCTTCAAATCGGACCGTGCCCTTCACACTTGGCAGCGTCTGTTGCGGCTGTGTTGGGAGGAGCGCCGCTGGCTCTCGCGAGGCGAGTAGCGACGACGCACATCCCCAACGAGAGACATAGCGAAGGAGTGAGTGCGAATAGGGTAAGCAACTTTTCTCCCGCATAGAATTTCACCTCAATTCCGGATTCGCATTTCGCGAATTCGCTTTTATGGCTCCGTGTGAGCGAGAAAATCTTTGTATCCACGGCGATAGCCGGCCGTGAACCTGGCGCGGTCTGGCCCGTCGATCAGCGGGCAATGGCGGGATGCCGCAGCTGGCCGCTTTCGGCCGCGAGTTTTCCCAGGTACAGCCCGTCGCGGAAGGCTCCATCACCTTGCTGTCGTGCTTCGGCGCTTGCGTTTAACTTATAGGAGGGTTGGCTGTTGTCGAGCATCGCCGTCGTTCCCAGGGAGACGGCGATCGCGCCAGCGTGTATGCAGAAACTTTGCTCATTTTTTCTCTCGAGCGGTTTCGTGACGTATCCGCTGGCTGAACGAGGCACTCCCACGGCTGGTCGCAACCGGTCAGCGCTCGATCTACTTATTCCGTTCGCAGGGGTTTTATTGGAGACGGATCGAGCAATGGCCGACGCACAAATCAAATAAAGATCGTCACCGCATCGTCGAACGTGAGTCACTTTGTCGTCACAGGCGTTCACCCTCGATTGACAAACTCCACTCGGACAAATCACAGCGCAGCAATCTCGACGGTAGCCTCAGCCGGATCATCGATCGCCGCAACTGCACAGCAAACAATGACTCCAACCGGTCATGTCCTGAAGTAACTTCAGCGACCGCGAGGTGACTCGTAGAATTCAACGAGTTGAATCCTGTCGTTCCGGGTTAACACCAACGAAGTTCATTCTGCCGAGAGGCGTCGAGGGGACCATGAAAATTGCACGACATTGCACCCTGGTTGTTGTTCTTGTTGCTATCTGCGCTGCCCTTAGTTTTGCTGACGAGCCGGGAAGACATCCAGCGTATCTCCACGCGCTGACCGACTTGCGGCATGCCCGCGCTCATCTGGAGAACCTAGCTGCTACTCATCACATGGACAAGGAAGAAGAACACGCAATTAACGAAATCGACAAAGCCATCGAGGAAATCAAACGGGCCTCGATCGATGACGGCAAGAATTTGAACGATCATCCTCCGGTCGATGCGCGAATGGACCGGGCCGGCCGCTTTCATCGCGCAATGGAGTTGCTCGACAAAGCTCACAATGACATTGCCCGCGAAGAAGATGACCCGGCCGTGCGCGGCTTGCGCGATCGCGCCCTTCATCACATCGACGAAGCCCACCGCATCGTCGATCATCTGATCGTTCAGGCCGCAAACTACTAGCGGTCAAGAAGGTCTGCGGTTTCGCTGCACCTAAATCCATCGGAGTAGAACCAGGCCCGGCATTTTGCCGGGCCTTTACTTTCCGAGTTGAGCGCGCCGCGGCAGAACGCAAGCCTTCCCCTTTTTTATTGACTTAATGTACTAATAGTATAGTACACTGACACGCATGGGGCGCACGACCGCCAACGCTCAGGGGTTCCAGCTGAAGCTGGACTTGCACAGTGGAGTTCCCGTCTACCGTCAGCTTATCGACCAGGTGCGGACTGGCGTCGCGGCAGGAACGCTCGTTGCCGGCGATCAACTTCCCACGGTACGGCAGCTTGCGGTCGACCTGGCCATCAATCCGAATACCGTTCTGCGAGCCTACCGCGAGCTCGAACTCGGGGGTAGTCTTGAAACCCACCAAGGTACCGGAACGTTCATCAGCAATAAAAAAACTGTCAGGAACAGTGCCGAGCGGGAACGGCAACTTACGCAGTTAGCCAACGAATTCGCGGCGCGCGCCGGCGCGGCCGGATTCAACGTTGAAGAACTGCTGGAACGCCTGAGCGAGTTGGTGCCTCAGTCGAGGCAAAGGAGATAGAGCCATGACGAAAATTGAAATCGGCCAGATCAGCGGCGTTGGAAGGTCACTGTTTGTCATCTGCCTTTTAGCGGGAGCAATCACCACCACCGCCACCCATCATCCCGCAGGGATTATTGCGGGTGCTGGGCTCGGCGTATATCTGATGTTCGCCATCAAAGTGGTGCAGCAGTGGGAGAAAGTTGCGGTGCTGCGACTGGGGCGTTACATCGGACTGCGCGGCCCCGGCATCTTTCATATTGTGCCGATCGTCGAAACGCTCAGCCCCTACGTGGACCAGCGCGTGCGCGTCGCCAGCGTTTCGGCCGAATCGACACTGACGCGCGACACGGTTCCCGTCAATGTGGATGCCATCGTGTTCTGGCTGGTCTGGAACGCGGAGAAATCGATTCTGGAGGTGGAGAACTTTATCGAAGCCATCAACATGAGCGCCCAGACCGCCCTGCGGGAATCGATCGGCCGGCACGAACTGGCGCAGATGATTACCGAGCGCGAGACGCTGGGGCGCGAACTGCAGCGCATTCTCGATGAGAAGACAAATCCGTGGGGCATTACGGTGCAGTCGGTTGAGATTCGCGACGTAAAGATTCCTCAAGGGCTGGAGGATGCGATGTCGCGGCAGGCGCAGGCCGAGCGCGAGCGGCAGGCGAGGATCATTCTGGGTCAGGCGGAAACCGAAATCTCCAACAGCTTTGTGCAGGCTGCGGCTGCGTATGCGGAAAACCCCGTGGCCTTGCATCTACGCGCCATGAACATGCTGTACGAAGCAATTAAGGAAAAAGGGGCGATGGTGATTGTGCCTTCGTCAGCCGTGGAGACGATGGGGTTGGGCGGAACGCTTGCGACGGCATCACTCAGCGGAGCGAAAGCTCAGTAACCATAACCAATGAACCGAAGCTGAAGCTTACGACATGCCGGAAACGGCTATGAGAGGAGAAAAATATGAGTGGGCTTGCAATCAATAACTTGGGCAGACTAAAACAGAGGGCGTGGAGCCTGGCATTCCTGGTAGTCCTAGCGATGATGTCGGCAACACAGTTTTGCCGCGCACAAGCGATGCAACAAGGGATCAGCGTAGAATTAGCTCCCACCAGCAGCGCGGTGCCAGTGCCAGATGCGGATAGTCAAGTCGCCTTGATTATCACTGTGACCGACACCGGCAGAATCTATTTTGGAATCGATCCGGTCACCCCCGACACGCTGGCGGACAAGTTCAAAGCTCGCCGGTCTCGGTACACAGGAGCTCTTTATATCAAAGCGGACGCTAGGGCACCTTACGCAAGCGTCGTGAAGGTTTTGGATGCCGCGCATATAGCCGGTGTCGCCGGTGTGACCCTGCTAACAATCCAACCAAAGACGACGCAAGCGGGGAAGCCAGCATTCCCGGAAGGCATTGAAATGGAGTTGGCTTGGCGCTCGACTCCGGCAACGAAATGAAAACAAGAGCGAAGAGCCGACGTTGCTAGCGAAGCTCGGCACCAAGCGAAGAACATCTTAATTCTAGGAACCTACGCCGTTGCCGGCCGTGAGCGCGAGGCTGGCCAGGGGCGTTGACCGTGGGGACAGCCCCGAAAGCCTGCCCTGAGAACTCGCAGGGGCTGCCCCAGATTTTACCTACCAGACGTGGCACGCGTTCTCAGCCACCATGGGCTGTCCCGCTTTGCATCCCCACGCCTTCTGAAACTCTGGCATGTTCTGCACCACCCCATCCACGCGATACTTGCCCGGCGAGTGCGGATCGGTCAGCACTCGGGTGCGCGCGATCTCCGGACGCCGCTTCTCGCACCACACGCGCCCGAATCCGAGGAAGAAGCGCTGCTCGGGGGTGTAGCCGTCGATTTTCTGGCCTTCTTTTCCCGTCCTATCGTCGGCAATCATATGCTCGAGCGCCGCCAGGGCAATGCGCGCTCCGCCATTGTCGGCGGTATTCTCGCCCAGCGTGAGGCGGCCATTCAGCTTCAGGTCGTCCACCGCCACAAAGTTCGAGTATTCATCGGCGACGCAACTGACCCGCTTTTCAAACTCCCGGCCGTCCTGCTCGGTCCACCAGTCCCGTAGGTTGCCGTGAGGATCGTACTTCCTCCCCTGGTCATCGAAACCATGTGTAAGTTCATGGCCAATCACCAGACCGATGCCACCGAAATTGACCGCATCATCCATGCTCTTGTCAAAGAACGGCGGCTGCAAAATTCCCGCCGGAAAAACGATTTCGTTAAACGAACCGCTGTAATAAGCGTTCACCGTCGGCGGAGTCATCCCCCACTCTTTGCGATCAAGCGGCTTGTCGATCTTGGCAATCTCGCGCTTCGATTCAAATTCATCGGCACGAGCGATGTTACCGAGCAGATCGTCCGGCTTGATCACTACCGAACTGTAGTCGCGGTAGACATCGGGATAGCCGATCTTGTTGCGAATGGCATCCAGCTTCACCTTGGCTTGCCGTTTCGTTTCAGCGCTCATCCATGACAGACCCTGAATATCATCCGCGAGCGATTTCTCCAGTGCGTCCACCATCTTGAGCATGCGCTGCTTGCCATCCGGACCGAAAGTCGCATCCACGTATCTTTGCCCTAAGGCTTCGCCAAGCTCCTGGTCGGTAAGGCTTACGCAGCGCTTCCAGCGCGATTGAATCTCCTTCTGGCCGGTGAGATTCTGCTGGAACTTGAAGTTGACGTCGACGAATGGCTCGGAAAGCCATGGCGCCGCCGCGTTCAGCACGTGCCAACTCACATAGGTCTTCAGCGAATCCAGAGATTCGGCCTCCAGAACTCCATTCACCTGTTTGAAGAAATCGGGATTGGTGACGTTGAGCTGCGTGAAGCCGGGCGCACCGACAGCGGCAAAATAGCGGTTCAGGTAAAAGTCCGGACCGAGCGCGACAGCTTCGTCGCGGCTCATCTTATGATCCCGATTCTTCGGGTCGCGGCGTGCAGTGCGGTCCATGGAAGCTTTGGCTAGAGCGGTCTCGATGCGCAGTACGGTCTGCGCGGAATCGGCTGCCTGTTGCGGAGTCTGGCCCGCCAGTGTGAACGACTGCGTCACATACTCCACCAAATGCTGCCGCATCTCCTTCATCTTTGGATTGTCTTCCCGGAGGTAGTAGTCGCGATCCGGCAACGTGAGCCCCCCCTGATCTATGTAAGCAATCACCTGATCGGCATTGTGCAGGTCGGAAGAAGAGTAAAAACTAAACAGCGCCGCGCCTCCGACCAGATGCAGATGAGCGAGTTCATCGCTCAACCCAGCCTTGTCCTGAACCGCTGCCACACGGTCAAGCTCCGGCTTGAGCGGCGCAAGGCCCTTTGCCTCCACCGCCTTCTCATCCATGCAGGAGCCGTAAAGATCGCCGATTCTCTGGTCGACGCCGTCGCGGCTCACCCCGCCTCCGGCAGCCTTTTCCAAAACGCCGTGCTCAATGTCGAGATTGCGCTCGCGAAGTTCCACGAAGCTGACCCACTGCGACTGGTCAGGCGGGATTTCCGAATTCTTGATCCAGTTGCCGCAGGCGTACTGATAGAAATCCACGCAAGGGTCGACGCTCTTGTCGATGTTGTCCAAGCTGAAGCCGGGAGCCGGCTTCGGGGATGAATTGCCGGAAGAAGATGTTTGAGCGAAGCCGCTGGCGGTGATGAGAAGCAGCAGGGCCGGCAGGAATCGGAACAGACGCATGGGCGAATCTCTCCTTTTAGGAACGGATGAAATTCTAAGCCCCGCTGTTCCCCTGAGCAAGGACGCAAGGATGGAAGCCTGCGAAGCCGGAATCCAAGTGCTGGGGTCGAGAAAGGGGGGAGGTTCGTAGCTCTGTCCAGCCGCCAGCCGGCGCGTCTCTCGGACGTAACCCACAACCGGAGCGGACCGAGCGATGCCGCTATAAGCCGGGCGACAACCGGGAACTCCTTTCAACTTCGCGCCGCAGCTGTGAATCTTCTCGCTCATGCTGCGATTCACATTCGTGAAATTCCGCTCAAAGCCCGCCAAAGCGCCCAATCGAGAAATCGTTTTGGATCTTCGCGAGAGCTTGCACCATGCTTGAAGTTGAATTTGAACTGTCCGTGAATGTCGGCATAGTCAATGTTCGATCGCAGGCGGCCTTACTCCACCATCTCTTGGTAAAGCCGCGCGCCCGGAACCGGCTTGTGGTGTTCGACTTGTGGTGTCCGAGTCCGATGATCGTCAAGCCCCGCACCCCTGTGCCGGGTTCGCGCAGCTCTTGCGTCAGCGGCGTGAGATCGTACTCCTGATTCCTGACTTATTACGAAACTATTACCTGCAGCGAAATCGCCACTAGCCGGCCTGTCCCGCTCACCTCCGGGACACAGGTATAATCAAACCTTCGGAAAATTCCAGCAAGGATGGCCCCGTCATGACTTCTCCCAACCCTTCCAACAATAACGGTAGTAACGGTTACAACGTGCCTCAGCCCCGCGCCGAGTGGCTTGCGCGGCGTAAGCAAGAGAACACCACTGGCAACTTTTCTCAGATGCACTACGCTCGCCAGGGCATGATCACGGAAGAGATGGCTTACATTGCCCAACGGGAGAAGCTGGCTCCGGAGCTGGTTCGCGATGAAGTCAGCCGCGGGCGCATGATCATTCCTGCCAACATCAACCATCCGGAACTCGAACCGATGGCGATCGGCGTGGCATCGCTGTGCAAGATCAACGCCAACATCGGCAATTCGGCGGTCACGTCAGAAGTCAAAGAAGAATTGAAGAAGCTGCACACGGCCGTGCACTACGGCGCTGACACGGTGATGGATCTTTCCACCGGCGGCGACATTCACAACATCCGCGAAGCCATCCTCCGCCACTCGCCCGTGCCCATCGGCACCGTGCCAATTTACGAAGCCATCTCCCGCGTCAAGCGCGTGGAAGACCTGAATGCCGAAGTGATGCTGGAAGTGATCGAAGAGCAGGCCGCGCAAGGCGTCGATTACATGACCATTCACGCCGGAGTGCTGGTCCAGTACCTGCCGCTGATCTCGAAGCGCATCACCGGCATTGTGAGCCGTGGAGGCGCGATCCTCGCCCAGTGGATGGCCTACAACCACAAGCAGAATTTCCTTTACGAGCGCTTCGACGACATCTGCAAAATCTTCAAGAAGTATGACGTTAGCTTTTCGCTGGGCGACGGCCTGCGTCCCGGCTGCGTCGCCGATGCCAGCGACGAGGCGCAATTCGCGGAGCTGAAGACTCTGGGCGAGCTGACGAAGACCGCCTGGCAGCACGAAGTGCAGGTGATGATCGAAGGTCCCGGCCACGTTTCCATGGACAGGATCAAGGAGCAGGTCGAAAAAGAAGTCGAGCTCTGCTACGAAGCTCCCTTCTACACGCTCGGCCCGCTGGTCACCGACATCGCTCCCGGCTACGACCACATCACCTCAGCCATCGGCGCGGCCATGATCGGATGGTACGGCGCCGCCATGCTCTGCTACGTCACTCCGAAAGAACACCTCGGCCTGCCCAATGAAAAAGACGTGAAAGACGGTATCATCGCCTACAAGATTTCCGCCCACGCCGCCGACATCGCCCGCGGACGCCCCGGCGCCCGCGATCGCGACGACGCCCTCAGCTACGCCCGTTACAAATTCGATTGGGAGAAGCAGTTCGAGCTCTCCCTCGATCCCGAAACCGCCCGCTCCATGCACGACGAAACCCTGCCCGACGACCATTACAAAGAGGCAGCCTTCTGCTCCATGTGCGGTCCAAAATTCTGCTCGATGAATTATTCCTCGAAGGTGGACGAATACAACAAGCAGGTTCACGGTATCGAGAAGAAAGATTATTCCGAACTGGTGGAGAAGTTGGTCACGCTGAAGTATGGAATGCGTGTTGGGAACACGATGATCCCGATTCCCTCCCAGAACAGGCCATACCGATGGCTTCGTCGGCCAATCTGGTTGCGTTGTGAGGTCACGGTTGCGGAATGCCTGCTCAAACGCTACGTTCGTGATCAGGCCCCAGACTATTTTTCCCGGAGACTCGCACAGAGCGGTCAGCTCTTGAAGTCAGCCACACCGTCCCACACCAACTGAACGGCAATGGCCAAAATCAGGAAGCCAAAAATTTTGTTGATCGCTCCCACCGCGCTCGGGCCCAGTCGCCGCACCAGCGGACCTCCCAGCCAGAAGAACAACAACACCGACAGGGCTACCCCCGCGATACCGATGACCATGCCGAAATAGGAAGCGGGGCTGTCGACGTGGGCCGCTAGCGCCATGACCACCCCGATTGCTCCCGGACCCGACATCAGCGGCATCGCCAGCGGCGTAAGAGAGATGTCTTCCTTGTCCTCGGCTTCGTGAGTCTCTTCCGGCGTGATGCGCGCGTGAGAAGTAACCATCCCCCAGGCGGTGTTGGCCACGATCAATCCGCCGGCAATCTTCAAAACCGGCAGCGAGATGCCGAAAAAATAAAGCACGAACCGCCCAAAAAACAGAAAGGTCACCAGTATGGCAAACACCCACAAACCGGTTTTCACCGCCGTGCGCCGTCGGGCCTGGGCAGTCCACAACGAAGTCATCGTGAAGAAGATCGGAATACCGCCGAAGGGGTCGACGATGGGAAACAACGCAAGAAACGTCGCCGCCGCAGAGTGCGGCAGCGTGTGCAGGAATTGCCCGAGCGCGTGCGCGGCGTTCATCGCGTTACCGGTATCCCTCCAGCACCTTGGCCGCCCGTTCGAGCGCTGCCGCCAGAACCGCCAACTGCTGCCTCGCCTGTCCCGCGTCCCCTTTGTCGAGAGCTTCGTTCACCCCCGGAATCACCACCGCCGCATACCCGGTATATTCTCCGGGAGCGGAAATCGCAGGGCGAAACCAGGGACGATGCGGCAGCCCTTCCGGCACCAGCAGTGACCGCTCCGCCCCGAGCAGCGCCCGATTCAGCCGCGCCGCATCACGCGGAGGATTCTTCTGCTTCGACAGGATCTTTGCTCCCGCATCTTGAAAGTGCTTGGCCGCCGTAGTCACGGCACTCAGATCGAGCGCATGCTCGCCAAACTTGCTCTCTGCCCGCTTCCCAGCCGCGTCCAGGTAGGCTGAAACTTCTTCGCCGTATTCCTGGTAGTCGTAGGGCAGCACGTCGGCATCGGCCATGCGCAACGCCTCCAGACCAAAGATCCTGGCCATTTGCTGCTCATACACGAAATCCGGATCTCCAAATTTCTTGAACCACGCGAAATTGTCGAACACCGAGTGATACACACCATACGGCCCGCTGGAACTAATGTCCCTGGAAGGCACACCCAGGTGCTGTTGGAAAGCGCTGTAGTCAGAACCGCTGCCCAAATCGCCGACTGGAACTTCGCCCTTCGCCGGCCCAGCCGGCGCGCGGCGGCCGTCCCCAATCACTTCCGCAGGCGATTGCGTCGCCGGAACGGCCGATTGATCCACCTTCTGCCACGCTTCGTAAACCGTTCCGCCCTTGGGGCTGGGCACGGCCTTGGTCACGTCGCGCAAAAACCGCTTCAGACTCGGCACCGCCGAGGCCCCGAATTTCGGCCCCGAAACGCCCACATCCATATTGAAATATGCGGGAGCATTGGCCAGTTCGGACTCATGCTGCTCGGCCCACTCGGTCGATCCCATCAGCCCCTCTTCTTCTCCATCCCAGCTTGCAAAAACCACCGTGCGCTTCGGCTTCCAACCTGACTTCAGCAACTCGCCGACACCGTGGACCGCCTCGAGCATCGCCGCGGTGCCGCTGTTCGGATCGACTGCACCATACACCCAGGCGTCGCGATGATTCCCCGCGATCACCCACTCCTCTGGCGAGTCGGTGCCGTGCACTCGGCCAATTACGTCCCACAATGTGCGGAGCTGGTAGTCCTGCTTGAGGTGCATCTTCACTCGCACCGGCCCCGGTCCTACGTGATAAGTGAAAGGCAGCGCCCCCTGCCATTCGCGCGGTGAGTCGGCTCCGCCGAGATGTTGAAGAATCGGCCAGGCATCATGGTAGGAAAGCGGAGTGACCGGTATCTTGGGCATCTGCGCGGATTGTTGAGGAGAGACCCGCTTGTTCTCCGGCAACAATGGCAGCGAGGCGAACCCGGGCGTGGTTGGATCGCCGGGAAATTCGAACATGTACCCCACCGATCCGCGCTGCACGCCAGTATCCGGGCGCCAGGGCCCATCCGGATACTTATCGCCTCGCCGCCATCCATCATCGAATGGATCCGAGTAAATGATCACTCCCGCCGCTCCGTGTTCCTGCGCGATGAATTCCTTCACTCCACGGAAGTTTTGCCCATAACGCACGATGACAATCTTGCCGCGCACATCGACCTTCAACTTTTCCAGCTTCTCGAAATCCTCCGGCGTTCCGTAGTTGGCGTAGATCACCTCCGCCTCGGCGTCTCCGGATGGCGACATGCCGTTGAACGGCATCACCACGCGCGGATCGTCCTGATAGGGATCTCCATCCACGTGCTCGCGGGTGGGACCATGCATTTCGACTCCAGCCGGTGCCGTGACATCGACGCTGATTTCCTGGGGATAGTTCATCCACACTTTGTATTCGACAATTTCGGTATCGAGCCCGGCCGCGCGAAACTTCAGCGCCACATAGTCGGCGGTCACGTAGTCCTCGGGCGTGCCGGCCATGTGCGGAGCTTGAGTCAGACTGCGTAGGTGATCTTCAGCCAGTTTAGGATCAGGCACGGCTAAGAAATGGACCTCGGTGGCGTTCTCCGCGGCCGCATCGCGAAAACCAAAGATGGGTTGAGGCGCTCGAGAAGCCTCTGGGGCATGGCCGCTGACGCTGGCCAATACAAAACACAGGAAGACGAGCGAGCAAAAAAGCGCCGAATAAAAGAATCGCATGATGCTCCTGCTAGGAAAGTAAGTAAGGTAGCACAGCGCTCGTTCCGCCTGCTCCACGGCGGAGCCCCGCAACCCAAACACTAAGTGAGGCACTTGGTGAAGGTGGTGAAAGTGGTGAATATTACTCTTGGGACTCGTGATCGGTGCTGACACTGACCCAGCCCTGTTGTCGGCGATGTCATAGACACCATGGGAGATGGCACGTCCCAGTTTGGGGTTTATAAAGTCGTGCACATGGACCGCTTCGGCGCCTGCTTTGGGATGCCATTCCCGGCAGTTATTATCCCGAGCAAAGGATTTTTCAGCGAAATCGGATCCCAGCCGATCGACCCATCTTCCCTGGACCGGGAAGCGATATACAGGTAGAGTCCCCCACCACAAATCGCCGGGGCCATGGCATTAGAACGGCGACCATCCCGGCGCCCAGACTCTGGCTCTAAACCACACCGGCCTCGCCCTACCGCACCTGCCCCGTCCCGATAATCTCGTACTTGGACGACGTCAGCTCGGTCAGCGCGAAAGGCCCACGGCAGTGCAGTTTCTGCGTGCTGATTCCCATCTCGGCACCAAAGCCGAATTCTGCGCCATCGGTAAAGCGGGTCGAGGCGTTCCAGTAAACCACGGCAGAATCCACGCCGCGCAGAAACTTGCGGGCATTCTCCTGGCTGCGCGTCACGATGCAATCGGAATGCTTGGTCGAGTAGCGATTGATGTGGGAGATGGCCCCGTCCACATTCGCGACCACGCGAACGGCGATGCAAAGCCGCAGATATTCTTCGTGCCAGTCTTGCTCCTCCGCCGGCCCTATCCTGGTTTCAGCCAAGCCTCGCGACTTCGCATCCCCGCGCACTTCGACTCCTGCCTCGATCAGCTTCTTCACGATTCGTGGGACGTACTCCGTCGCGATCCGTTCATGCACCAAGAGCTTCTCCGCCGCATTGCACACCGACGGCCGCTGCGTCTTAGAATTGATCACGATGTCATCGGCCATCTCGAAATCGGCGGATTCGTCCACGAAGATGTGACAATTCCCTGCTCCGGTTTCGATCACGGGCACCGACGAGTTCTCCGTAACGAATGTGATGAGTCCAGCGCCTCCGCGCGGAATGATCACATCAACCAGTCCACGCGCTTTAATCAACTCCTCGACCGACTGGCGCGTGCTCGAATCGAGGAGTTCGATCGCTCCCTGCGGCACTCCTGGCACGCCCGTAAGAATTTCCACCAGTTTCTGATTTCCACACGCGGCTTCCTTGCCGCCCCGCAAGACGACGGCATTGCCAGTTTTCAGCGCGAGCACGGCCGTATCCACGGTAACGTTCGGCCGCGATTCGTAGATGATTCCCACCACTCCCAGCGGCACGCGTACTTTGCGGATACGCAAGCCATTCGGCCGGGTCCACTCGGCCAGAGTCTCGCCGAGAGGATCGCCCAGCGCCGCAACCTGGCGCACACCTTGCGCCATCTCCTTGATGCGTTCAGTCGTGAGCAGCAAGCGGTCGCGCATCGCTCCTTCAAGACCGGAGCTTTCCACATCCTCGTGGTTCGCCGCCAGAATCGTCTGAGTATTGGCTTCAATCGCATCCGCCATCCCCAGCAGCAGTGCATTCTTCGCCTCGGTCGAGAGCAAGGCCAGCTTCGCGGCAGCTTCGCGCGCGCGCAGCAGTTTTTCCTTCGTGGACGCGGATTGGGTGATGGTTGCTGCCATTAGGTTCGCCCTTTTAGCGGAGGGAAATAGGTTCCGATCTTGCGTGCCACGGCCAGCGCAATGCCCTGCGGATGGCGACCGTTCACAATCGCCACGTGGACACCCGCTTCACTGGCCAGCTTCGCAGCCCGTAATTTGGAAATCATCCCCCCCCGCCCCAGCGTGCTTGTGCCATTGCATTGCGCCTCCAGCGCCGGAGTCAGCTTGCGCACCACCCGCACCAGGCGCGGCTTCTTGCGTCCATTCGGCATGTAGAAGCCCTCCACGTCGGTGAGCAGCAGGAGCCAGTCAGCTTTCACAGCCGTGGCCAGTAGCGAACTCAGCTCGTCGTTGTCGCCGAAAGCGCCCACCAATTCGCGCACGCTGACGCTGTCATTCTCGTTCACGATGGGCACCACACCCAGTGAAAGCAACTCGGCCAGCGCGTTCTGCAAGTTGCGATAACGCACCGGCGAAGTGAAGTCGTCACCCGAAAGTAAAAGTTGCGCGACCACCTTCTTGCCGAAAAAAAGCCGCTCATAGGTATGCATCAGCTTGCTTTGCCCAACCGCTGCGCACGCCTGCATCCCGGGAACATCGTTGGGCCGCTTACCCAATCCCAGTCCGGACATTCCTAGGGCAATTGCGCCGGAGGTGACGATCAGGTACTCGTTCTTGCCGAGGTCGAACTGATCGACCATAGAGCGCAGAATGGTCGCGTCAATCTGACCGCCAGGAGCGATTAGGCTGGTGCCAATTTTGATGACGACTCTCATTCTTGGATCCCGCTCTCCTGGCCTAATGGGAATGGTATCGCACTTCACGCCAGACGAGATTTCGGTTATTTTCTTCTCTAGATTCTCGACCGAAGCCGCCGGGATCGGGGTACAGGGAACCCAGCAAGGAAGGGCAATACCGCTATCGTGCCATTAGAATAGCAGTGTGGCAAGATGAAAAGAGTTGCCACTTTGTGTTGACTATGCCAGTCTCCAATGCCACCAGCCGTTTTTCCGATCGCGTCGAGAACTATGTTCTCTACCGGCCGGGATATCCTGCGGAAGCGCTGCAGGCTCTCGAAACCGAGTGTGGTCTAACGCCGACGGATGCGGTGGCTGATGTGGCCTCAGGAACTGGCATCTGGACGCGCATGATGCTGGAGAACGGAAATTCCGTCTTTGGCGTCGAGCCGAACGCCGAGATGCGTGCGGCTGGCGAACGGATCCTGTCGGGATTCCCAAAGTTTATCAGCATCGCGGGAACTGCCGAAGCTACCACTCTCCCGTCTCAGGCCGTGGATTTCGTCTCGGCGGCGCAAGCCGCACACTGGTTCGACCGTGGGCGTGCCCGGCGCGAATTCGTCCGCATCCTCAAGCCCGGCGGTTGGCTGGTGCTTCTGTGGAACGAGCGCCTCACCGATTCGACGGCATTCTTGCGCGACTATGAGCGGCTGTTGCTGACCCACGGCACCGACTATCAGGACATCCGCCACGAGAAGACAACCTCGGAGGTGAATCAGTTCTTCGATCCCGCTCCCTATCAACAACGAGTATTTGAGATGCGCCAAACCTTTGACTACGCTGGGATTGAGGGCCGTCTGCTATCGTCATCCTATGCCCCAGGACCGGAGCATCCGCAACACGCGCCCATGCGGCGCGAGTTGCGACGCATCTTCGATGCTCACTCGGTGTCTGGACGAGCGACCTTCGAATACAAGACCCGGCTGTATTTCGGACGATTGAGTTGAGAGAAAAACCCGGCCTGCTCTGATACGATCTGCTCTGGTTTCATCCTCCGAGGTCAAGACTGTGTCCGAAGAAAAATCCTTCCATATGACGCCCGACGAATTCCGCCGCTGCGGCCACGCCGTAATCGATTGGATCGCCGACTATCACTCCCGCATCGAGTCGTTCCCGGTGCGGTCGCAGGCGAAACCCGGACAGATTCGTGCGTCGCTTCCGGCGAACCCTCCGGCACACGGCGAGCCCTTCGAGGCCTTGCTCCAGGATGTCGAGAATCTGATTCTGCCGGGGGTCACGCACTGGCAGTCGCCGAATTTTTTCGCTTATTTTCCGTGCAACGCCTCCGGCCCTGGCATTCTCGGCGATCTTCTCTCTTCCGGACTCGGCGTACAAGGCATGCTCTGGTCTACCAGCCCAGCGTGTACAGAATTGGAGACCCATGTGCTCGACTGGCTCGTGCCCATGCTCGGATTGCCGGACAAATTTCTCTCGTCGAATACCGGTGGCGGAGTGATTCAGGACACGGCCTCCAGTGCCGTGCTGTGCGCGCTGTTGGCCGCCCGCGAACGTGCTACCAACTACACCAGCAACAAGAAGGGGTGCGATGGGCGCATCGTCGCTTACGCGTCCACGCAGACCCACTCCTCGCTGGAAAAGGCTGTTCTGATCGCAGGCATCGGCGTCGACAACCTGCGCTTGATAGAAGTCGACGACAAATTCGCCATCCGTCCCGATTCCCTGAGCCGTCAGATTGAAGCCGACAAGCGAGCCGGCATGGTTCCCTGCTTTGTCTGCGCCACCGTGGGTACAACCTCGTCGAACGCGATGGATCCGATCCCCGAGGTCGCCCGCGTCGCACATCAACACAATCTATGGCTGCATGTGGACGCGGCCATGTCCGGCACGGCCGCGCTTTGTCCGGAGTTCCGTCACCTGCAAAACGGAGTCGAACTCGCCGACAGTTACAACTTCAACCCGCACAAATGGATGTTCACGAACTTCGATTGCAACTGTTTCTGGGTCGCCGACCGCAAGGCGCTGATCCGGACCCTAAGCATTCTGCCGGAATATCTGCGCAACCAGGCCACCGAGTCAGGTGCGGTCATCGATTATCGCGATTGGCACATCCAACTCGGCCGTCGGTTCCGCTCGCTGAAGTTGTGGTTCGTGATCCGACACTACGGTATCGAAGGCCTGCAGCATCACATTCGCTGCCACGTGGAACTCGCGCAGCAGTTTGCTGCATGGGTGCGCAACGACAAGAATTTCGAACTCGTCGCGCCGGTGCCGTTAAACCTGGTCTGCTTTCGCCACAAAGCCGGGGACAGCGCGAATCAGATCCTCTTGGATCGCCTCAACCGCAGCGGCGATCTCTTCCTCACGCACACCAAGCTCAATGGACAAATGACTTTGCGTTTGTGCATCGGCCAGACCAACACGCAAGCCAGGCATGTCGAACGTGCATGGCGGAGAATCCGCCAGGAAGCGGAACAATTCGCGGCGGTTGCGTAGCTTGCCTTGCGCGAATGCTTCTCGCGGCATTTCAGCTAAAGTAAAAGTATGCCTACCATCCTCGGCCGGCGTCCGTTGCGCTTCGTCTTTGCCGCCAACGTGATCTCCATGTTGGGGAGCGGGATGAATTCGGCCGCGGTCGCCTGGTACATTCTCGAAGCTACGCACTCGGAAATGGCGCTTGGCACCTTCGCCGTTCTGCAAACCATTCCCGCGATGCTCATGCTTCCCTTCACCGGCGTCATTATCGATCGCGAAGATCGCCGTCTGCTCGTGATGTGGCTCGACGCATTGCGCGCTGTGATCATTGCGGCCGTCGCCATCCTCGCGTTTCGCCATCGAGTACAAGTGTGGCAACTGTATTTGATGAACACCCTCGTCGCCGCAGGTTTCTGGATGTTCTGGCCGACCATCACCGCACTGATCCAGGAACTCACGCCGGAAGGTCAATTCGTGCAGTCGAATACTTTCCTCTTAGCCGGAGTGCAGGGAGGGTGGCTCATCGCCGGAGCTCTTGTCGGCTTCATGTACAACCACATCGGCCTCGGCGGCGTGCTTTTGATCGACGTTTCCACGTATGTGGTTTCGTTCTTGTGCTATTTCGCCGTCCGCAAGGGACGCCATGTCGTTCTGCGACCGGAAGAATTGCGGGCAGATATCCTCGCCGCCGAAACCCAGTTCCAGCGCTTCTGGCGCGAACTGCGGGAGGGCCTCCGGTTTCTCCGCGCCCGCCGCGCCGTCATTTTGCTCGGCGTCAGTTGGGCGCTATTTCTCGGCGCCATGATCACGGGAGTCGTGGTCACTCCGTCGCTGAGCGAGCGCGTTTTCCATGCTGGTGCTGTCGGCTACGGATGGCTCAACGCTGGATGGGGCAGCGGTGCGTTTCTCAGCGCCCTCTATGCGCCCGCGATTATCGCCAGTCTGGGCGGCCGCCGCTCGGTGGCGTTTTCCATGGCGATCATCGCCGCCTGCGTGGTCTGCGCACCGGTTTCGCATTGGCTGGCCGCCGCCATATTACTGTACGCAGTCATGGGCTCGGCACGCGGCGTAGGCGGCATCGCCATGAACACGAGCCTGATGGAGATGGTCCCGCAGCATTTGATGGGACGTGTGCAGAACACGTTCTATTTCTTTGGAACCTTCCTCCAACTTGTGCTGGCCGTTGCCGTCGGCGCAGTCGCCCATAAAGTCAGCCTGGTCGCAGCCTTCGCCATTCTGGCCTGTGTGTACGGGTTCTCGTTCGTAGCCGCGAGTTGGCCCATCGGAACGGTCACCGTCGAAGAGGTCAGCCCGGCAAAATGAAATTGATTCACCCTAGAGCACTGAGACAGGGAGAAGCGACAGCCGCCGGGCGATCGCCGGTTGCTGATTTTTTCTCTGTTCACGCGTCTCCGTGGTAATTCACTGCCTTGCGCTGTTATTCTTTCCCATTCCAAGGAGAGCCCATGTCTTCTGACCTGCAAGGCCGTAACGCTGTCGTCTTTGGAGTCGCAAATAAGCGCTCGATCGCCTGGTCGATCGCTCAGGCATTGCACGCAGCCGGCATGAAGCTCGCCATCACCTATCAGAATGAGCGCCTGGAGCAGGAAGCCAAGGACCTCATCCTCTCGCTACCCGGCGCGGAAGCCTATATGTGCGACGTCAGCAGAGACGAAGAAATCCACCGCCTCTTCGCCACCCTCAAAGAACGCCACGGCAAGCTGCACGTCCTGGTTCATTCCGTCGCCTACGCTCCCGCCGACGAACTGAAAGGGGACTTCATCAACACCACGCGTGAAGGCTTCCGCATTGCAATGGATGTGAGCGTGTACTCGCTGGTCGCTGTTTCCCGCGCCGCTGCGCCACTCATGGAAGACGGCGGATCGATCCTCACCATGACCTACTACGCCTCGGAAAAAGTTGTGCCCCGCTACAACGTGATGGCCATCGCCAAAGCGGGCCTCGAATGCTCGGTGCGCTATCTTGCTTATGAATTAGGCAAGAAAAAGATTCGTGTGAACGCCATCTCCGCCGGCCCGATCAAGACGCTGGCCGCCCGGGGCATCGCAGGCTTCGGCGACATGCTGAAGGGCCACGAAGAGCGCGCCCCGCTGGGCCGCCGTGTGGAAGTGGAAGAGGTCGGTTCGACCGGAGTCTTCCTGGCTTCCGACGCCAGCAGCGGCATCACCGGCGAAGTCATCTACGTCGACTGCGGCTTCAACATCATGGGCTTTTGAAGCCGGTTCTTCGTCCTCGGTTCCCAATTCTCAGTCGCTACTCCACGGAATCATTCAGATGAG
>Ga0210398_10000758_pt1 | contig 35574 bp, 31 predicted proteins | sample IncBWC4OmetaG_FD_161047 | JGI IMG/M metagenome (GOLD analysis project Ga0210398, IMG submission 161047) | Forest soil microbial communities from Barre Woods Harvard Forest LTER site, Petersham, Massachusetts, United States - Inc-BW-C-4-O | ecosystem: Environmental > Terrestrial > Soil >... | reverse complement strand
CCTATGCGCACGCCAGCTGGCACTTTCCTTTCGAACGCTTTGAGGTTTACGGAATGCACTCCACGTATGAGACCTTCGAGATGGAGAGAATCTCCATAACGAATGGTTTGGAAACCAACACCACGACGTATGATTTTTCCCTCGCGACCAAGCACGAGAAATGGGGTTACGTCGAAGAAGACCGGCTTTTCGTCGACGCCCTCGAAGGCAAATCAGCCGCGCCTGTCACCGCCGAGGATGGCCACAACGTCGTCGAATTGATAGAAGCTTGCTATCTGAGCGCTAGGGAAGGGTCGCGGGTGCACTTGGACGCACTGGTGAGGAAACTCTAAGATGGATACATTCTCCGAACAAATTCGCTTTGCCTCAGCCCCCGTCAGTTGGGGAATTCAGGATGATCCCGGTCCCGCCTGGGAGCAGCCCTATGAACAAATTCTCGAAGAAATCGTTTCCGCGGGATACACCGGCACGGAGTTGGGACCCTACGGTTACTTCCCGACCGATCCGAAGGTTTTGAATAAGACCTTGCAGCGGCTCGGATTGACCCTGCTGTCCTCCTTCGTTCCCGTTCCGATCACCGATCCTTCGCGAATAGAAAAGGTAATCGAACATGTCCGCAGGGTAGGTGCTCTTCTCTCCACGTTGGGCGCCAAGTTCCTTGTTCTGTCCGATTGCCAAACATCCCAGCGGCGGGAAATCGCGGGCCGTGTCCCCGTTGATGGAAGCAAATCCTTAAGTCTCGCTCAATGGAATCAGGTGGGAGCGGTCATTGGCCAAGTCGAGCACGCTGCTGCGGAATTCGGCCTCCGTCTTGTTTTTCATCCCCATGTCGCCACGTTTGTAGAGAATCCCATGGAGGTCGAGTGTCTTTTCGACGCACTCGCCGGCGCGCAGGTCGGTCTGTGCCTGGATACGGGGCACTGTGTTTACGGCGGGGGAGACCCCGTGGACGAGGCGAAGAAATATCGTTCCTTACTCCAGTACGTACATATTAAAGATATAGACGCCCGGGTTCTGGGCGAGGCCAGACGCAAGAAGCTTAACTTTGAACAAGCAATCGGCGCCGGTGTGTTTTCCCAGGTCGGAACGGGATGCATCCACTTCCAGAGTTTCTTCCGATTCCTCGCCGAAAGCGGGTATTCGGGGTGGGCGATCGTGGAACAAGATGTACTCTACGGCAAGACCATGGTTCCTCCGGTGGAGAGCATGCGCGCCAGCCTCGGTTATCTGAAAAACGTGGTGTCCAATTTACGGCCCGCAAGCCAATTCGCGGCAACGCGCGCCTGATCTCGATCAGCCATCAGACCGAATGAACTGGCTTACGCGGCTTGAAGCTTCATCTGCTGTCCAAACGCCCCAAGGTATTCCGCCAACACCTGCTCGGCCAACTCTCGGGTGCCGACCAGGGGATTTTTCTCCAGAGCTGCGAGTGCCATCTCGCGCGAGTGCTCCACCGAGGCCCGCACCGCAAGGCGCTCATATTCTTTAACCTGCAGCAGCAAGGGGCGAACCGCTTCCGGCGTGCGCCCTGCGGCGGCCACTTGAACGCCGCGCGAAGAGACTTGGCAGGGCAGCTCGACCGCATCATCAGGATCGAGATCTTCGAGAGCCCTACCGTTGCGAACCGTAAGAGGAATCAACGCGGGCGTCTCCGCTTGCAGCGCCTGCAGCACGAGCAGGGCAATCCGCTCGTACCCGGAAAACTCCGAATAGAGTTCTTGATTTTCCCTGCGTCCTTCGCCCGCAGTGGCCTCGATGCTGAAGTAAGAGGCATTTCGTTCCCGCAGGTAGCGTTCATAGATTTCGATTAGTTTCGACTCGGGAGCCTGCGCCAGCGTTTGAAACAGCCGTGTGTTCATGGCGGTGATGGCCTGGCCGCGCGATTGGCCGCTTTGTTTCGTATTCTGGTACGCCGCCTGCGGAAAGTAATAGAAGTAGAGGTACTCCGTAGGCAGCAACCCCAGTTGTTGTATAAACTTTGCGGGGAAAAGCCCGTGCCGATAGCATCTCTGAATGATCTCCGGAGAAGACAGCACTTTGGGCAGCAGTTCCGCGTCCCGCTCATCGCGAATGGACCGCACCCAGCCTAAGTGATTCAGTCCGAGATAGTCGAAATGCAGTCCGAATGGACTGCGGTCCAGCGCATGGGCGATCGCTTCAAAGGTTTCCAAAGGCGTATCACAAACGCCAATTACATTGACTCCGGAATGATTCAGAAGTCCCTGGGAAATAATTCCGACTGGATTTGTGAAGTTGATGATCGTCGCCCGGGGAGCCACGCGTTCGATCAGGCGCGCGTATTCCAGCATGGCCCCCAGATTCCGCATGGCGCACGCGAAACCGCCTGCGCCCACGGTTTCTTGGCCGACTAGCCCGTGCGCAAGAGCTATCGTTTCGTCCTTTACCCGCGCATTGATACCACCCACACGAATGCTCGTGATGACGTAATCCGCTCCTTCAAGGGCATGCTCGGGATGGGAATACGCTTTGAGATGCGCGCGAAGTTCGCTGCGCTTGCCCATCGCCTCCGCGACCCGCTTCATCGTTCTTAGGCGCTCCGGATCTGTATCCCAAAATGCCAGCTCGTCCAGCTCGACGCGGCCGCGAAGGCCTGCCAGGCCGTGGACCAGGAGTGGGGTCCTAACCCCCGCGGCTCCGATGAGACTGATCTTCATAATGACGTTGTGTCCTCCCGAACGATTTCCGGCGAGCAATTCCGATGCGAGTCGGAATTCGCCTTGCCCTTGCTCAACTCCAGTTCAGCGGAGCTTGTTCATCAGCTTGCTGAGGCTCTTTCGCGTTGGTAGGGCAGAGGATCCGCCTGCCTCCGTTGTGGCCAGCGCTCCGCATATGTTGCCGGCTCGCAAGCACTCCTCGAGCGGCCATCCGGCGAGGTACCCGTGAAGAAACCCGCCGTTGAAAGCATCACCTGCCCCCGTTGCATCCACGGTGCGCACGCGAATGGATTTCACTCGCAAAATCTTTCCGTTGCGAACGGCCAAGGAGCCATCCGGACCAAGCTTGACTACAGGCACTCGCACCCAGCGGCCCAATTTCCTCGCCGCTGCCTCAACTGTCTTTTCACCGGTCATGGCTTGCACTTCCGGTTCATTTGGAAACGCAAATTCAAATTCCTTCAGCAAGGACGGCAATCCGGGACACTCAAATACGTCTGGGTTCCATCCCAAATCCGCGGACACCGTCAAGCCTGGCTTGCGCAGTTTGCGGATCTTCGGTTTCCACACCTGGGGAGGCCGCAGGGCACACGCCATGTGGACATGACTTGCTGTCCCGAGCTTCCCCAGCACGGAACTCCGGTGCAAGAGTTTTTCCAGTTTGAGATTGATGGTGTCGTGAGTAAGCATCATGCGATCGCCGCCAAAGGCGGCGCAAACGGTCATGGCCGTTGGCAATCGCGGGTCGAATTCACAATCCTCGGTGGAGATGCCGCTTTGGGCCAGCTTTTGCCACTCCGGGCTCGCGAGTGCGTCCCGTCCAACCCTGGTGATGACTTTAGTCGGAGTACCCAAACTGGCCGCCACTAATGCGGTGGTGGCCACACCGCCACCCGGAAATCGCGCGAAACTCGCGGTCTTAACCTCTTCGCCCATCCGGGGAATCCTCGGGAGGTCATAGAACACCAGATCAAAAAAAAACTCCCCAAAGACCACCAGGCCTTGGGCGAAGGCGGGAGTCATCACGCTTCGAATTTTAGCAGAGTTGCTCGAGCAGACAAAGCAAGCGTGTCGCAAGACCGAAACGTTTTGGTATCACTAGAGATCTTCCGGATGTTCCCCGTATTGCACAAGAATGTATTCTTCGGCAATTTGCAGTTCTCCGATTAGGGCCAAGATGGCCATGACGCACGAGAACGAACAGGAATACGCATAGTCTCAAAACCGCAAACGGCAGGACGCCAAGGATCTCCTGCCCGCTTCCTATTCCGACGCAACCCGAACCAGCGTCCTGTAGATCATCTCCGTTCCCTGTTCGAGCGACTCCAGCGGCACGCGCTCATCGTTGCCGTGCATGCGCGTCAAATCTTCCGCCGTGATCGGAAACGGATAAATCCCATAAACAGGAACTCCTCGGCTCCGCCAGGCGATCGCGTCTGTGCCCGCTTGAAAGAGATAGGTTGTGACCGGCCTCCCCGGCCAAATCGCGTGAGCGCTGCCTTCTAACGCCCGGTAAAGATCCGTGTCTTTGCTCGATGGCTGTAAACTCGCAGCCTGTCTCACAAGCCCCTCCAGCCTCGCCGCTTCACGGCTGTCCCCCGAAGGCAGCGAAACCTCAACCTGGGGGTCGCCAATGGCTCCCCGGATGTCGGCGATAAGCTTTTCCAGGTCGGTTCCAGGAATAATCCTAAGATTAAGAGTCGCTTCCGCCGAGCCGGGAATCACGTTTCCCCGAAATCCTGCTTTGAGGAATACGGGCGCGATAGTGTTTCGCAGAAGCGCATGCAGCAATACGTTCTTGCTGATTTCTCGATCCGCCTCATGAATCACATTCGGGTCCTTGTTGCTCAACAGGTTTTCTAAATACGTGGACAGAGGAGGCTCGCTGGTTTTTGCGAGCGTTTCGAAAAATTCTCTTGTGCTGGGAATCAACTCTACCGGCGTCTCGTAATCCGCAACCTTCGCCACCGCCTTGGCCAGTGTGAAAATGGCATTGTCGGGTCTGGGCATCGAAGAATGCGTCGAGGTTCCTTTGGCTGTAACGATCAGAGGAATGGACACCTTGTCCGCCGTGGAGATGCTCACATACTGCACTCCACCCTTGGCATCCTTCATGATCCATCCACCCTCATTCAAAGCGAATTCGCAATCCATCAGGTTCCAGTGTGATTCGGCAAGCCAGCTCGTGTTGTAGCGGCCTCCTTCTTCATCCGCTTCGGAAAGAAGAATCACATCGCGATGCAACGGGACGTGATTCTTCATCAACTTCATGACCGCTTCGGCAAAGACAGCCAGGCCGCCCTTGAAATCGATCGCGCCGCGCCCGTAGATGTAGCCATCCCTCACCCGGCCGGCGAAGGGATCGTCGCTCCACTTCTCTCGTTCCACTCCGACGACGTCCGCGTGCGCCGCCAGCAAGACGGGCTTCTTTGATCCATCGCCTTTGATTCGGGCAATAAAATGCGCTTTCCCCGGTTCCGGGGTAGGAATGATTTCAACTTCGAAGCCGAGCGGGCGAAACTTTGCCGCCAATAATTTCGCCAAATTTCCCTCATTCCCAGGGGGATTGCTGGTATCGACCCGAATGAGCTCCATCAAAAGATCCGCCGTGGGATTCTCTTTGCGCTGTGCTGGCACGTCACGAACGAGACTTAGGCAAATTGCAGCCGCGACCGCCGATTTGAAAATCATGGATCCATTCATTTTCCCAGTTCTCCAGAGTTTGAGTAGGTATGGTTCGCCGGCGAAGTGAATCTGCTCTCGGGGCGCCCGAGCTTGGTCCGCGGCCGAACCGGTGAATCCGATGATCACTTTGCCCAGCACGTTAATGGCGTATGTACTCGCTGGTTAGCGAATTCTTTGCAGTGAGCAGCTGTTTGGGCGTGCCTTCGAACATGACCTTGCCGCCCTTCGTGCCGCCTTCGGGGCCCATATCGATGATCCAGTCTGCATTTTTGATCACGCTTGTATTATGTTCGATTACAATAACCGTGTTGCCGGCGTCCACGAGGCGGTTCATGATCTCCAGCAGGTGACCGATATCTGACATGTGCAGGCCGGTGGTCGGCTCATCGAGCACATAGATACTGCCTTCCTTATGCAACTCGCTGGCCAGTTTGATGCGCTGGCATTCGCCACCGGAGAGCGTGCTCAACGGCTGACCCAGAGTCAGGTAGTCGAGGCCCACGTCGCTCATGGCCTGTAGCTTGCTCGCGATCTTGTCGATGTTGAAGTATTCAAGAGCCTGCCTGACAGTCATTTCCAGCACATCGTTGATCGATTTTCCGTTGAGCTTGTATTCCAGCACTTCATCTTTAAATCGTTTGCCCTCGCAGATCTCACATGGCGACTTGACCTCGCCCATAGCGGGGATTTCCGTGTAGATCACGCCCAGTCCCTGGCAGTTCTCGCAGGCGCCTTCCGAATTGAAGCTGAACAGAGCTGGGCTCACCTTGTTCGCGGCCGCGAAAGCCTTTCGCACCTCGTCCATGATGCCGGTATAGGTGCCGGGATTGGACCGGCTCGAAACACCCACAGGGGACTGGTCGATCACAATGGAGTTCGCGTGTTGACGTAGAAAGGTCTGATGAATCAACGAGCTCTTTCCCGAACCTGCCACACCTGTGATCACCGTGAGTACACCCTTCGGGATGTCCACGCCCACGTTCTGCAAGTTGTTGGCTTTGGCATTCTTGATCGGGAGTTTTCCACTGGGGGAACGGAAATCGCTTTTGATCGAAACCGACTGCTTCATATATTTTCCGGTCAACGTGTCCGCGCTCAACAGGTTCTTGAACGGACCTTCGTACATGATCTGGCCGCCCTGAGTTCCCGCCTGCGGACCCACGTCCACGACATGGTCAGCCACTTTAATGACATCAGGATCATGTTCTACCACGAGAACCGTATTTCCTCGATCACGCAGTTGTTGAAGAAGTTCATTCAAACGATGCACATCACGCGGGTGAAGACCCACGCTGGGCTCGTCGAACACATACATCACATCCACGAGACTGCTGCTCAGGTGTTTGACGATCTTAACGCGCTGCGATTCGCCGCCGGAGAGCGTGTCTGTTTCACGATTTAAAGTGAGATATTCGAGGCCAATATCCACGAGATATTGCAGGCGCTGGACCAGTGTTTTCAAAATGGGTGCGGCTTTCGGCTCCTTGATCGTCTTGATCACACCGATCAACTCGCCCACTTCCATCGAGGCCAGCTCAGCGATGTTGAACCCGTCGATCTTGCACTTCAGCACTTCCTGACTTAAGCGCGCGCCCTTGCACACCGTGCACGGCGCCATCGTGATGAAAGGCGCCACGGCCTTTTGTGTACGTTCCGACATGGTCTTCACGTCACGCGTGATGTACTTGGCGATGAATCTGCTGATGATGCCTTCGCACGTTATATTGATGACCTTGCCGCCGATCTTTGTTTTCACTTTATATGGCTTGCTGTACAAAAGCAGTTCCATCTCCTTTTCGCTGAACTTCGAGAGCTTTTTGTCCATGTCGAAGAGTTTCGACTGGCCGAGGAAGTTCCAGCCCCAGCTGTCGATGGCATATTCATTGAACAGGATCGCGCCTTCGTTCAGTGTTTTGGATTTATCGAGGAACAGATCCAGGTCCACGCCCACCTTGCGACCGAAGCCGTTGCAGTTCGGGCACATGCCCTTCGGGTCGTTGAAGGAAAAGACGTTCGTATGTCCCACGTACGGTTTGCCGATGTGAGAATACAACCGGCGCAGCACCGAGTAGATGTCGGTGATCGTGCCCATCGTCGAATGGGACCCGCCGCCGAGCCGTTTCTGGTCCACGACGATCGGCATGCTCAGGTTCTCAATGGCGTCGGCGTCCGGCTGGGAGTAGCGCGGCAGGAAGGTGCGGATGAACATACTGAAATTCTCGTTCATTTGGCGCTGGGCCTCGGTCGCGATGGTATCGAAGACGATCGAGGACTTGCCCGAACCAGACACGCCGGTGAAGATCGTGATCTTGCGTTTGGGAATGCGCAACGAGATATTCTTCAGGTTGTTCTCCCGGGCGCCGCGAATCTCGATGTATTCCTGGGGCATGAAGTCTCCTGGGGTGTTTCAGTATTCGTTCTTAGACACAGATGAAAGCAGATGAATACGGATACTCGGAAAAGAACACATCCATGTCGCCCAAATCTCTTTATCGGTGTTCATCTGCGGCCGCTGCGCACGCGACAGGGCCTAGCCCAGCCCTGGCAGAACACTAGGGGCTTCCTCGTTGCAACTGACGCAGTGACGGTGAGACCAGGCCACCCAGCCCGGCGAAGATACGGACCAACAGCTCCTAGTTGGCGTTGAGGTCCATCTCTACCCACCGCTTGCAACCTATCAAAATATAATTTTCCCCTTCATAGCTTCCGACATAGGCGCATCCGGTGAAATCTTGGTCTCGTGAACGTAAAGATGGCGCAACTTGGGCAGGTGGCCGATCGGGGTCAGGGCGGCAGGTGTGACCGGAGTGTCAAAGAGATTTAAGGACTCTAATTGTGATAGCGGGGCGAGAGCCTCGACCGTGGCGTCCGTGATTTTTGTGTGCATCAGGCGTAAGGAGCGCAGGCGCTTCATCGCGCTGAGAATACTCGAAGAGCTGTTGGTGATGGCGGTGCCGGAGAAATCCGCAACGACGATGTGCTCGCTAAGAGGGGCGAGCGCAGCCAGATCGTTGTCTCCAAACTTAGAAGCTAGCAAGCACGCGTTGATGACCAGATCGGCGGAGCCACGCGACTCGTAGTCCAATACACCTGGGAAGCGTTGCTGCAGTTGTGCGACGAGGGGTGCGAGGCCGGCGCGCTGTTTGGCAATCGCAACGGGATCTAATTGCTCAAAGTTCACTTCGGCAACGGCAGTTAAAGGCGTGGCATCCGGGGGGAGGTCTTTAATCGAGTCCGCCAATTGGGTGCCCGAAGCTCCGGCGGAAATCCACAGTTCGATCAGTTTCACTTCGCCGGACGACAAAGGAGGCTTGTTCTGAGCGGGCATGAAGTCATCGTCGGTCGGGGGCAAAGTGACGCGGTGAAAAAGTTTGCTGCTTTTGGGGTCACCGGCCTTGATAACCGGGCCATGCTTGCTGCCGCGCATGACTGCATTGTAGCTGTAAAGGCGGAGGTTAGCTCTGTGCTTGTCGCGGCCGTGGCAGCCAATACAGTGTCCCGTGAAAACCGGTTGAATGTGAGCGCCATAGAATGTGGCGGGTCCGCCGTTCGATGAGACAGTTTCCGAAATCTCGAAGGCCGGGAGTCCCAACAAACTGCGCAGGGGTGCCGGCATATGTTCGGTCAGGTGATTCTCTCCTTGTGATACCTGGCCACCGCGATAGCCCGTAAAGGACACCAGGCCGACTGTGGCGAGCAACGCGATGGCATAGACGGGATCCAGGTGCGATTCGCTGCTCCGCGCCCGAAAGACCCAGCACAACCAGGCGGCGAATGCGACGGCTACGCCGCCCCACATGTGCTGAGTCACGAGAGGACCGGAATAACCACCGCTTCGTGCGAGACACCATCCGAGGACTGCGGCCACTATAGCGCCGCAGGTTGCCACTCCCAGTAGGAAGCCGGCCGAAGGAAGCAGATAGGGAAAGTGGCGGCTGCGTCCCGCCAGCTCCAAGACCGGCACCATTGCGAGCAGCGCGATTGGCAGGTGTATAGCTAGGATGTGAAAACGCCCGAAAAACTGCAGCAATTGCGCCCGCTCGTTTCCGTCCGGCGGCGCGAGCAGCACAAGAACCGGAAGAATCAAGATAGGCGCAAGCGTAAGAAGCCCAAACCAGACCCGGGATGAGAAATTGTGAACCAACGATGTCATGAATTCGCGAAACCCCGATAGCCTACCGCGCCTCAGACGGACATGGTCATGCCAGAACATCCGCCACAACTCGCGACGGCTTTACACCGGTCACTTTTTGATCCAGACCCTGGTAGGAATAGTTGAGCTTATGGTGGTCGAAGCCCAAGATATACAGAATGGTTGCGTGCAGATCCCGGACTTCAACGGGATCCTTTACGATCTCGTATCCCATCTCGTCGGTCTGGCCGAAAGTTATCCCGGGTTTGACTCCGCCTCCGGCCATCCAAATGGTGAAAGCGCCGGGATTGTGATCGCGGCCAATCAGTGTCATGGCCTGCCCGCCGCGATTTTCCCTCATCGAGGTGCGGCCAAATTCGCCGCCCCAAACCACCAACGTATCCTCCATCATGCCGCGAGCTTTCAGATCAGCCAGCAACGCAGCCATGGGCTGATCCACTTCGCGGCAACGATCCGCGAAACCGATGTTCAAAGCCTCTTTCGCGTTTGCACCATGGCTATCCCACCCCCAATGATAGAGCTGAATGTAACGCACGCCCCGTTCCGCCAGACGCCGCGCTACGAGGCAATTATTGGCGAAACTGGATTCACCCGGCTTCGACCCATAGGCTGCGCGAATCCCGTCAGGCTCTTTGCGAATATCCATCGCGTCAGTCGCTTCCATTTGCATGCGGAAGGACATCTCATACTGGGCAATCCGCGTGACCGTTTCAGGATTCCCAAACTCGGCATAACTCTGATGATTGATTTCGTCGATCGCGTCCAACATGCTCCGGCGAAGGGCCCGGCTCACTTTTGCGGGATTATCGAGATAGAGCACAGGTTCCCCGTGGGAACGGCATTGCACGCCCTGATAAACGCTCGGTAGAAATCCGGGCCCCCAAAGCTGCTTGCCCCCGTCGGGAGAATTGCCTCCCGAGAGCAGCACGATGAAACCCGGCAGGTTCTGATTTTCGGTGCCCAGCCCATAGAGCACCCAGGAACCGAGTGAAGGGTGGCCGAGGCGCGCATCGCCGGTCTGCACCAGCAACTGTGCGGGCGCATGATTGAACTGATCCGTGCGCATCGATTTAATCAAACAAAGATCGTCAATGTGTTTTTCGAGATGAGGCAGGCGATCGGAAATCCATTGCCCGCTTTGCCCTGTCTGGTGAAAAGGATATTGGGAGCCGAGCAACTTGGGCACGCCATTTATGAAGGCAAAACGTTTGCCAGTCAAAAACGACATGGGGCAATCCTGGCCGTCCAGCTTTGCCAGTTCCGGCTTATATTCGAAAAGCTCCAGTTGACTTGGCGCCCCGGCCATATGCAGGTAGATGACGCACTTCGCCCGCGGCGCAAACTGCGGCGGCAGCGCTGCGAGCGGACTCTGGGGATCGCGAGTGAAATCGAGGCGCCGCACGCCGTTTGTGTCAATTTCTCCTGCTATCGAGGAACTGACGAGGGGCGGGGCCAATGTGCCCAGGAACATCGTGCCCACTCCGGCGGTGAACGATCGCAGAAAATGGCGGCGGGTTTGCGCCTGCAAGCGCGCGTATATCTCCTCGGGGAACCGTTCGGTTGCAGGTTCGCGGGGGTTTTGCCGATTGGCTTTGGAGTTTGTCATAGGAGTCACCTGGTGAGAGCGGCGTCAAGATTGAACAAAACGCTACCCACAGCCGTTAGTCCATCCAGTTCTTTTGTAGAAGCATTTTCTTCTCGCACCAAGTTCCCGCCTATTTTCATTCTTGCCCGTACGAGAGACGGCTGATCAGAAAGAGCGAGAGTCTTCTTGAAGAAGGCGCGCAGGACCGCCAGTTCCCGTGGAGTGGGATCGCGAGATAAGACCAAACGCGTTTCATAGGACAGACGGGCATCGAGAACCTGCTCAGCGCTCGCGCCGCCGTTTGTTCTCGTCACTGCCTCGGTCATCGCTCGTCTCGCTAGTGACTCCGCCGCTTCCTGATAGACCGGATCGTTCAAGGTCACCAATGCTTGCAAAGGAGTGTTTGTCGGTATGCGCCTCGGAAGGCTGGTATCCCGGTCAGAAGCGTCAAACATGAGGAAGCTTGGATATCCACTCGTGCGCTTCACGAAAGTATAGATTGCGCGCCGGTAGCGGTTGGGACCGGTGGCGTCCTTCCAGCCATCATCGTTGTACACGCTTTTCCAAACACCAACGGGCTGAGGTGGCATGACCGGGGGCCCGCCCATACTTCTATTCAGCAGGCCACCTGCCAGGAGTGCCTGATCGCGCACCATCTCCGCCGTGAGCCGTTGTTGGGGACCACGTGCCAGCAGGCGATTGCGAGGGTCTCTTTCCGTGAGAGCTGGAGTGGATGCGGCGCTCTGCCGGTACGTAGCGCTGGTCACAATCTCGTGCAGCAAGGCCTTCATATCCCAATGCAAGTCGTTCTGAAAATGAAGCGCCAGCCAGTCCAGCAGTTCGGGGTGGCTGGGGGCCTCCCCTACGCTTCCGAAATTTTCCAAACTCTCCACGATACCGGTGCCGAATAGCTCTTCCCAATAGCGGTTCACGGCCACGCGGGCGGTCAGCGGCTGCTCTGGAGCAAAGAACCACTTTGCGAGAGTGAGACGGTTACGTGGCGCGCCCGCAGGAAGTTTCGGGAAAATAGCCGGCACATCCGGGGTAAGGTCCGGTCCCATCTTAGTAAGAAAGTTTCCGCGATCGAATTCCAGCGTGGCCCGCTGCTCATAGGGCTGCTCTTCCGACATGATGGGAAGTTTGACGGCTGGGATCTTGGCCAATTTCCGCTCGAGGAAAGTGAGACGCACAATGTCTTTCGCGCGCGAGGGATCTTGGCTCAAAGAGGTCCAACACAGATCACCGCTTAGTGCCAGGCGAACACGCTGGATGAGCGCGGGCTTTGAGTCAATGGTTCTCATCTGTTTCAGGGCGACCATAATGCGGGATCCGGGCGACAGTTGCAGAGGCTTCGAGGGAACCCCCACGATCCAACGCGTCCGGAATAGCTTGGTGTTGGCTGAGAAACCGCTGGGAACTTCCCCGGCCACGGGCGCCTTCTTTGGATCAGGGGGTCCCGACACGGAATCTTCGAGATTTGCTTCGGAGTCCTGGATGAAGTAGCGAAAAGCAATTTTTTCCTCGAAGCCATTCGGTTGGAAGATCGAGGCTTGTACCTTATCCACAAAAAAGCCGTTCTCCGGCGTGTGGCGGGCCTTTATCTCGTCGAGCGGCGTCACCTGGACACGAATCGCCGTTACCACCCTAGTGGTTGAGGCACCTGTCAGCTCATAGAACGATTGCGGTGGAGTGTCTGCATCGGCGAACGCCTCGCCATCGTTAATGTGAAAAGTTCTCGCCGGATGACCCATCGCCTTGGCATGAGCGAGCCGCTTTTTCGTTACCGCTAGCGTGTCAAGAAGATCTTTGATCGCCTCGGCCTTCGCCTGCGGCGGCATTTTCTTGTCTTTGAGTTTCGAGAGCTCAAGTTCCAGCTCCGGCACCCTCGGTTCCAGCGCTGATACCTCATTGGCCGCCGCCGCCTGGATCGGCAGAGGCTCCCACGTAGATTTCTCTTCAACGGCGCGGTCCGACGCTTCTCGCAAACGAAGCAGCTGGGCAATCTCTTGCTGGATTTCAGAGGCCTCTGCATAGTGGGCTTTATCTTGGGGAACACGGAGAAATGGCCAATCGTCATCCAAGTCCGCGTCGTTCGTCGTGTTGAAAAACGCCAGCGACTTGAAATAGTCCGTGTGGCGGATTGGATCGTACGGATGCGAATGGCACTGCACACAATTCATGGTGACGCCGTTTAGCACAGACCATGTGGTGGCCACACGGTCCATCACGGCGATGGTTCGAAATTCTTCGTCGTCGGTGCCACCCTCCTGGTTGTTGGGAGTTTGCCGGTGAAAGGAAGTGGCGATACGGTCCGCAAACGTTGGATTGGGAAACAGGTCGCCCGCCAACTGCGTTATCACAAACTGGTCGTAAGGAAGGTTGCGGTTGAATGCCTCAATCACCCAATCGCGGTAGGCCCACACGCCGGGGCGCCGGCGATCCGCCTCATAACCCATCGTGTCCGCGTACCGAGCCAAGTCCAGCCACAGGGATGCCCAGCGTTCGCCATAGCCCGGCGATGCCAGCAAACGGTCTACCTGTTTCTCGTACGCTTTGGGAGAAGAGTCACTCAAATAGGCAGCTTCCTCCTCCGTGGTCGGTGGGAGCCCCGTGAGATCGAGAGAGACACGGCGTAGAAGTTCCGATTTACTGGCTTCAGGCGAGGGCTCGAGCGACTCTTGCTCCAGGCGCGCGAAGATAAAGCGGTCCAGAGGTTGACGTACCAAATCCGGGTGCTTCACCAGCGGCAAAGGTTGCGATTTTGGAGGTACAAACGCCCAATGATCTGTCCAGTTTGCGCCTTCTTTGATCCACCGGCGAAGTAACGCGATCTGCTCTGGCGGGAGCGGCGGCGCGTGATAGGGCATGCGCGTATCCGGGTCCCTCGACGCAGCGCGTGCCATCAACTCCGAAGCGTCCGGGTCGCCAGGCACAATGGTTGGGCGACCGGACTTGCCTATACCCAGCGCCGCCTCCCGGAAAATAAACGATACGCCGTTTTTCTGCCGGACTCCTCCATGGCAGGCAACGCAATTCTGGTTAAAGATAGGTCGGACATCGCGGCTGAAATCCACCGGCTTGCGAAAGATCCTGGAAAATAGCGGGACCGCATGGGACCAATTCACCCACAGTAGCCCAGCCGCCCCAAGCGAAATGGCTATCATTCCGAGGCGGCGGGAGCGAAATGGAAATTTGGTCGGCATTTACAGGGGCCTAGACACTCCCCTCGTGATCTCGGGAAGCCCCTCGAACAAATGTAACAGCGAGTGCGCTATTCCACAGAGCAGGCAGGCAATTACATTGAGAAGCGTCTCGAAACCAGCATCCAACATCTCGAAAATAGCGAGTCGTGCAGGTGGTGTCAAGATTAGAAGCACATCGGCCGAGTTGTGTGAGACCGATGACATCGTCGTCCAGCCTGACCTCAAGCTTTGGTAGGAAGGAAATCATTCGGGCACCTAAGCCGTCCTGACTAATGGTCGCGAACGAACTCAGAGACGAAGTGCTCCAAATCAAGTGCTTCTACCCCGCTAGCGACGGCCTTGGTGGCCAGGGTTAAGCGCGACTTTCCGTGGACTACAGTCAGCCGGGTTGAGCGCTTTTCCAAAGTGCGGCGCAAAGCAAGAAGCGGAGCCGCCATTGCAGGCCGCACAGTTTTGCCAGCCTTACACTCAATGAGCCATAGTCCGGCATTCGGCCTTGGTATCAGAAAGTCTACCTCCAAACCCTGCTGATCGCGAAAGTAATAGAGCTCTTTTCTCGCTCCCCGATTCACCTGACTCTTGAGTATTTCTGCCGCCACAAAACCCTCAAACAACTGTCCCAAAAAAGGCGAACGCTGAAGCTCAGCCTCCGAAACAATTCCCAAGAGATAGCAGGCAAAGCCAGGGTCACCCCAATAGAGTTTCGGCGATTTGATAAGCCGTTTCCCAAGATTCTCGAAGTACGGCGGAACAAGGATGACCTGACTGGTGATTTCGAGAACCTGCAGCCACTCGCCTATGGTCGGCACGGAAACGCCGAGCGGCGCAGCAAGATCGGTCTTATTCAGAATTTGACCGTGCCGACTAGCCAGCACCGCCAGAAATCGACGAAAGGTAACTAAGTCTCGTACGTTCGTAATTGCACGGACGTCTCGCTCCAAATAAGTTTGAAGGTAGGAAGCAAACCAAAGTCCTCGAGTTTTTGGGCGAGCCAAAACCTCTGGAAAACCACCGTGAAGCATATTCACTTTTGCAGTCTCGACGATACTGAAAGGCAGAAGTTGCAGAATGGCAGCCCGGCCGGCCATCGATTCCCTGATGCCTTGCATTAACGGCGCTTCCTGCGATCCGGTGAATAGCCACCGTCCCATCCGGCGTGGCGCCGCATCGATGAGCGTGCGCACATAACTGAGGAGTTCGGGGGCATTCTGAATTTCGTCAAATAGAACAGGAGGACGAAGCTCTTCGAGGAACGTACGTGGGTCATTGCGAATCCGTCCCTGGATGTCAGGATCCTCAAGGAGCACATATTGAGCCTTGGGGAACAATTGGCGAAGAAGTGTCGTTTTTCCGGAGCGGCGCGGTCCGGTAATGACCACTGCTGGGAATTGCCGGGCCGCTTGTCGAGCCACGCTATCGAGATTTCGAGGTATATGCACCATTTGAGTATTCTAAGATGGAACTTTAGGATAATCAACAATTGAGCGATGGACTCCTTGAAGCCTGGCGATCGCACGCTTGCCGTGGAAGCATGGCGGAGTTCGAACGAGACCGCAGCCTCAATGCTCGGGGTGCCTGGGATGTGGAAATCAGACAAGCAAATGAGGGCTTCCGCTTCAGGTCGGCTGCATCGTGGCGGTTGTGTCTGTGCCGATCTCTGGGCTGTGGCACGCTCGAGACCTGAGCTACTTTGTGGGCAGCCCCTTGGAGCCGAAGAGGATTTCTTCTGGATTCTGGCAGCCTTGCTGGCGATCGAAGTGGATTCACACGTCCCGTCGTAATCGTCGCAACATGTTATCGATCATGCGAAAACGCATGTTCTTGGACCCTGGCCGAACGGTCTCCTTGGTGCCCAGGGCCCGTGCCGCGGCGGAAGGGGCCGAAGCGGTCAATTCAGACGCTCTGACCGCTGGCGATGAGCTCTTTGCCGATGGCAGTGTTTCAACCGGCCAGGCTGGGTGCGCTGATAGCGGTGATTGGCCTGACTTCGTCGCTGGCACCGAGCTGCTGCTCGGCAGGATTCGCTGCAGTAGCGTTGACCATGGTCGCAATGGCAGCTGACGAAAAAGAGAGAGACACAGCCGGGGCCACGACAAAAGCGTGGTCGGATAGGAGTTTTCGACGCAAGTCTCTTGCGGTGAACGCCGATTCGTGTTCCTGGCCACTGCTTGAGTTTTAGCTGGCACCTTTCAATCCCGCTATGTGCATCTCCGTGGAATTTCACCTTTGTATGTAATGCTGATTTCCTCGCCATCATATTTCCACAACGATGGCATTGGGGCGGATGTTGGGATGACCTCTTCAAGATATGATCTCGTCCGCCACGGCATACCCTAGAGCTTCCTTGCCGGCGAAATGGTGGTACAAATGGAAGTACGATCCTATTAGGCAGCCCGCCTTTCTCAAGGCAGCGCTGTTTACTTTGACGGCCTGCTGCGTCGTTCTGGCCGATTCTGGCAAGTGCGCAGATTGGCTGGGCGAGGCAAGGCTGGTAAATGGGTTTACTCCCGATATGCGAGAGTAAACGGAATGACAATATGGAGAACTGATTATGACGTTAGAGGGAAGAATGATGAAGGCGATTATATTAGGAGCATCGCTTGTGGCTGCTCTGCTGAGTACCTTGTGGCTGGCGCAGGCACAAAACCTCAGGGCATCGTATCCCAAAATGGCCCCAATCGATCAGTACCTAATGGCGGATCGAAATGCAGAGATCGCAATGGCACGTAGCGCAGCCCCTACGGCAATATCCGGCGATGCCGAAGTCTTGGTTCTCGGACGACACGGCTACGAAACCGCGATCAAAGGCAAGAACGGTTTCGTGTGCGTCGTAGAGCGATCATGGATGTCTCCATTCGATTTCGCGGAGTTCTGGAACCCCAAGATGCGAGGTCCGATCTGTTTCAATCCGCCGGCGGCGCGATCCATCCTGCCACTCACTATCAAGAGGACGGAGTTGGTATTGGCTGGACGGTCCAAAGCAGAGACTATCGATGGCATCAAGGCATTCGAGACGAGAGAACTGCCAGCCCTGGAACCGGGCGCGATGTGCTACATGATGTCGAACCAAGGATATCTAAACGACTCCGCCGGGCATTGGCTTCCGCATTTGATGTTTTACATCCCCCTAACAGATCCCAAGGTTTGGGGTGCGGATCTGCCGGGCTCCCCGGTTATGTTGAATCCACAATTTCAGGGCGCCCCGGAGCCAATAACCGAGTTCATGATTCCAGTACACAATTGGTCGGACGGAACGGTCGCACCTACGAATGCGAACTGACGTCCCATCACATTACGCATTTATGACAACGCGTGCCGTTACCGATTCTCATCGATCTGTGGTCGCAATATGAAATAATGAAATTGCAGTTGAGGCTGAGGATGCCCGTTCGTCGCTGGGCATCTTGCTTAAACGACATAGACATAACTGATTTTGATGGTCGGTCAACGGCGCAAGAAGCAGACTCGATTGGCCGAGTCCCATTTGGCGGTTTTTCTCAAGAGATTGCTCAAGGCCCGTACGAGGCCACCCGTATCCGATGGCGATATGGTCTTTTCGTCAACAAAAATCACTCCGCCGTGCTTTCGCTCTTCTTCCGCCCAGGCTTTGAGCAACGGGGGAATCGTCCTTCGTTCGTAGGTAACAAACGTCAAACCCTGCACGGCTGCCTGTTGCAGGCAGGCAGCGTCTTGCTGTCCTAAGAATTCTCCCTCCTCCCATTCCGCCAAACAAGAAACTACAAGCAGCCGATTGCGACGGCGAAGACCATCCGCGACCCTCAGCGAGATAGGCTCATCTAGAAGAAGCCTGAGCATCTCAGTCCGTCGCTTCTCCTCCGGAGGAGAGTTCGACAGCCTGCGGCAACATGCGCTTTAGTGCCTCGAAATCTGTTGCAGCATTCTCGGATAGTGCACCCTCAATCTCTTCTGGAAACGCCTTTGCGTAGTTGATGGCGGCTTGGACTTTCGCCTCTGGCCATTTGAGATGTTCGCCCACGACGGAGACATCAGCCTTATAGCTTTGAACGAGGAGCAAAACCTCCCACACAGCGAGCGCACTCCCTTGGATGTAGGCTTGTCGGCCCACCGGAGAATCGCGGAAGTCGATAAACGCGAATTCCGACCTTCTGAGCCCTTCTTCCACCAACCGAGCGCTTGTATCGCTAGATGTCCATCCATGGCGATTGGCCATTCGCTTGAGACGTTTTCCACTCTCTGCCGGCAGACGCATGCTGATGACGACGGAACGAGTCCCTCTCATAGGAGCCTCCCCTTCTGTAATGTAACTGTTGTAAGCATTGTAGCATTTCTGGAGTGATCGAAACAGACTATCAGTCGAGGATCGAGGAGCACAAGGTTCTTGACACAGAGCCGGTCCCGAACTAGACTAACTGAACTAAGTTCTATGGCGGCTTCGTGATTACGATCAACATCCATAAAGCCAAAACGCAACTGTCCCGTTTAGTGGACGAGGCAGCGGGCGGAAAGCCGTTTATCATTGCCAAGGCAGGAAGGCCGATGGTCAAGGTCACAGCCCTGGACACGCCGACTGGAAAACAGGTACGGAGGCTCGGGTTTCTTCGTGGCCTGTTTTTGGTACCGGATGACTTTAACACGATGGGCAGCTCTGAAATCGCGCGGATGTTCCAAGGTGAAGAGTGAAGCTGCTGCTGGATACGCATCTGCTGCTATGGGCAGCTCATGATCCCAAACGGCTGACAAAGGCGGCGCGTGCGCTTATCGAGAATTCCGAGAGTGAGCTCGTCTTCAGTGCTGCGAGCTTATGGGAAATTACCATTAAACAGAGCTTGGGACGCCAGGATTTCCGTGTGGACGCAAGGCGGTTGCGCCGTGGGCTGTTGGATAATGGCTATGCCGAACTCCCGATCACTAGCGAGCACGCGATCAACACGGACCAGTTGGCACCCACACACAAGGATCCCTTTGATCGGATTCTGCTGGCTCAGGCGATGGTTGAGGGAATGACACTGGTCACCAACGACCGCAAACTTGCGACATATCCAGGCCCGGTGCGCAAAGTGTAAGGAACGAGTCGTCTGGAACCAGTTGAACGAAAAAGGATTCGCTCCCCGGGCTAGATTCGAACTAGCAACCCTATCGGTTATCAGCCTTGAGACCAACTTAATCACAATTTCCCTGAGCCGAGACAAATCGAAGGGAATACAAGGTCTGATCAAATGGGGTTAACTCCGATTCACCTTCTCTTTTCAGTTTTAGTCGTCATTCGCCGCGATTCATCACAATTCGCATGATACCTACATGACACCGGGTACTGCTACCGATTCTCATCGAAATTGCGCCATGGCACCTGCTCGACTTGGTCTGCGTCCGTGTGCTCTGCGAAAACCCGGCACGCAAGATTTCCACGCACTCAGATTGGACGCGAAACCTGTCATCTTGCAATAAGGATGGCCGGAGGGCGGAAATGGGGCTGTCGTCGATAGGCATGATCAACCCGCATGCTTATCGAAGGATGCGGCGTCTTAGTTCAGGATTTTGCTTTTTCCGACATGCCGCGGAATGCCAAGGAGACCTCCAGTTCTGGTTAGCTATCGGACAACTCGGAGGCCGGTTGTAAGTCTCCGTAAGAAGGACATGTGTAGGCTCCTACTCGTAACGCAAGGCGACCATAGGATCGACGCGAGTGGCGCGTCGCGCTGGCAGATACGCAGCCAGCGCGGCTGCGATAATCAGAACGAGGCATGCCACGATCATCGTCCCTGGATCCTGAGGTTTGACGCCGAAAAGCAACGACCGCAGCCAGGAGGTTGCAAGGAGCGCGAGCGGGACGGCCACGAGGATCCCTACGGCGACAGGGCGTAGCGCTTGCTCTAACACCATTCGCAAGATCGCCCTTCGTTCAGCGCCGAATGTCAACCGGATTCCAATCTCTGTGGTGCGCTGTGTGACAGAATATGACATCACGCCGTAGACTCCGAGGCAGGCTAGCAGCATGGCCCCCGCACCGAACGCGCTGACGAGGTTCGTTTGGAACTTACGTTGTGCCAACGAACCTTCAACGACCTCGCCCATCGTTCGCAACGCAGAGAGGGGAAGCTCCGCGTCTATGCTACGAATTGCCTCTCGAATGGCTGGTGCGATCGATGTGGGAGTGTTCGCCGTCTTAATAGCGAACGACGTGGCGACGAAGTCGCCCTGCCAGTAAGGCAGGTAGACGTTGAGTGACGGTCCAGCCTCCAGGCTGACGCCTCGAACATCGTTGACGACCCCGATCACTTCCTTATCGGCATTGCTCGGTGGACCAAAATGGAAGCGTTTTCCGATCGGGTCTTCGCCGGGCCACGCACGTCTGGCAATCGACATCGAGATCACCGCAACCTGGCGCTGCTGATCAGCGTCCGTGAACAGGCGGCCGGCTTGCAGCGAGATGCCCATAGTCCTGAAGTAATCGCTATCGACAGTGCGAATATTGCTGACTGCATGCTCGAAAAGCGCGACATTCGTACCTGGAATCAGCAGTTGGCTATTGCCTCCTTCCCCGGCGAGGGGCAACATGTTCGCGGCTGCAGCGTCGGTGACTCCCGGCAGCACTCTTAGCCGATCCAGCGCGGTGCGGACGAATGCGACTCGGCTTTCAGGAGTGGGATAACGACTGTTCGGGAGACTCACACCCGCAGTGATAATGTGGTTTGTGTCGAAGCCGCGGTCGACATTCAGAAGATTGAGAAGACTCTGCAACAAGAGACCGGCAGCAATCAGACATATGGCACTCAGCGCCACTTGCGCGCTGACAAGCGCAAACCGGAGGCGCCCGGTCCCACGGCTTGCCGTCGATCGCATTCCGCTTGCCAGGGCTTTGCCAACGTCAGCCCTGCCTAATTGCGAGGCAGGCGACACGCCTATCACAAGGCCTGCGATGGTGGAAATAGCCAGCGCAAACACGATGGTTGGCACGTCGATGTGTACCTCATCCAGCCGCGGAAGGTCAGCGGGTGCTAGTGCCAAGATCGATCGAATCCCGAGATAAGCGACGAGCATGCCGCATGCACCACCCACCGCCGATAGCGTAAGGCTTTCAACAATCATTTGACGCTTGAGGCGCCAGCGGCTGGCTCCGAGCACTGACCTCACCGCCAGTTCGCGGCGACGCGAGGAAAGGCGCGCGAGCAGCAAGCTTGTGATATTGACGCAACCAATGAGCAGCACGATGCCTACGGCCATTAGCATCAGCTCGAGACCAGTTTTTGCTCGTCCTATGATGCGGTCCTGAAGCGGGATCACATGGGATCTCAGATCCGAGCCAAGCGCTTTCGGCATCTGAGAGGAAAAATCCCTCTCAATGGCATCGAGTTCGGAGGCCGCCTGTTGAGGAGAAACACCTGCTTTGAGGCGACCAATCGATACGAAGTTGAACCCGCCGGTTAGTGCAAGTTCCTCAGGACCCAGCGCGATTGGTTTCCATATTTGTGGCTTGTCTTGCACGATCGTGAGCGGGTACAGGTCATCGAGCCTTGGAAAACGAAACCTGGCAGGGAGGACCCCCACGATCTCATAGCCCACACCGTCGAAGGAAATTGTTCGACCTATAATCTCGGGATCGGCCGAATAGTGACTTCGCCAGAGTTCGTTGCTGATTATCACGACGTGATCGCGCCCTGGAACGTCTTCGTCGTCGAGAAAGATACGGCCCAGTTGTGGTCGAACCCCTAGCAACGGAAATAAATCGGGTGAAACCCGTGCGGCAGGGAGACGCTCCGGTTCGCTGAAGTCTGTCACGTTGACGTTCCCACCACCGATAAGGGCAATGCGGTCGAATGATTTCGCCCCCCTTCGCCATTCTTGAAAATGCAAGCCATTCACCGGGATGGATCCAAAGCCTGGCGTCCATTCGTCAATCATCACCAGCTGGGTCGAGGCGGCGTACGAAAGCGGCCGAAGGACAACGGTATCGACGACGCTAAAAACCGCCGTCGTCGTGCCAATTCCTAAGGCGAGTGTGAGGATCGCCGCAAGAGCAAATGCTGGATTTTTTTGCAACATGCGGGCGGCGAAGCGCACATCCTGCCAACACGCGTGCACAAACGATTCCCAGCCGCCAGAACGGACGACTTCCTTCGCAGCGTCGACGCTGCCACGCTCCAGGCGCACTTCGCGAAGGGCGGCCTTGCGGCTCATCCCCTGCTTGATCTTTTCTTCAGTTGCCATCTCCTGGTACGCGCGAAGCTCCTCATCCAACTCCCGGTCGACCTGCTCCTTTCTGAAAAGGGAGCGAAGCCCGCTCGTTATATTTCGCAGCAAGGACATCATTCCACCTTAAGAAGCCTCGAGAATCCTCGCGATTGCCGTGACTTGCCTGCCCCATTCTCGTGTTTCGGAGTCGAGCCTCTTTCGTCCCTTCGCCGTCAGAGTGTAGTACCTTGCCCGCCTGTTGTTTTCAGTGGGTTTCCATTCGCCATCGATTAGCCCGTCCCTCTCTAGTCGTTGAATGGCGAGAAATAATGAGCCCGCATTCAGGCGGAAAACCCCCTTGCTCATCTGTTCGATTCGCACGGAAATCCCATATCCATGCATGGGCTCCGGCGCCAACGTTTTTAGGATGAGCATATCCAGCGTGCCCTGGACGAGATCACTCGGCTTGTCTGACATAACCCTCTTCCCCTTGGCTACCAAGAGGAGAATACGCTTCTCCTTCTGGTTGTCAAGGGGAGCGACACGGTAGTCCGAAACTTTCGGAGACAATTGGTAGTGCTTCGGCCGCTCCCTCCACTACGGCCGAAGCGCGCCGTCTGCGGCGTCGCCGGCCTGCGTTCCGGGAAAATGAGTGGCAGAAAAAGGTCAGCTACCGGACTTAGTGAGGGTTGGCACCACCAGCAGAACGACGCTGCGTCCAGCTGGAATCACAGCGGCAATGCACAGAATAGCGTCGGCGGTAACCCTCTGATAAGCTACGTCGCGATACTGTCCTTCTGGTTAGATTTGGGAGAACACATACGGGCAATTTGGACTGCCCGAGATCAGAACGAATTTTGTGGGCAACTCGGAGGAAAACCGCGTGCCACCTATCTGGAGCGCTGTTCTACACGCGTCCCGCGTATTAAGAAAGAGTCCGACCTTCACGGCAACTGTGTTACTTACGCTCGCCCTCGGCATCGGTGCAAATGCCACCATCTTCAGCGTAGTTAGCACTGTTCTGGTGCGCCCCCTTCCGATCCAAGATCCGAAACGCGTCGTTGTGCTGCACGACCAATTTCCCACATTGAACGTGCCGCGAACGACCGTCTCCGTCCAACAGTTTCGCGACTTCAGCAAGAGAAAGGACCTTTTCCAGTCGACCGCTGCTTTAAAGCGAACAAACGTAACGTTAACTGGACACGGCCAAGCATTGCGCTTGCAGGGGATGGAGGTGACGTCTCAGCTATTTTCACTGCTTGGGGTTCGGCCGGACTTCGGCAGAGATTTCACAACTCAGGACGACACATATGGAGGTCAGCGTGTCGTTGTACTCAGTCATGGTGTGTGGCAGCGGTTGTTTGGCAACGATCCCGGCGTCATCGGTAGAGAGTTGCATCTCGACGCCAACGCCTACGAGATCATCGGTGTTCTGCCTGCCAAGCTTGATGCTCTTTATCCAAACGTGGAAGTGTGGATTCCAACGGCATTCAGTGCGGATTCCCTATCCCCGAAATACCGCTGGTACGTGGGCTATACGATGCTGGCACGCATGGCTCCTGGAGTGATTCTTCGGCACGTGCAAGCGGGCATGGAGACCTCCGCAGCCCAATTCAACGATGGTACGTTTGCGCAATTTCATGTTGAAGTTCGTTCGCTTATAGATGAAGAAGTTGGCGATACCCGGAACCAGCTGTATCTGCTGCTGGGCGCTGTCGGGCTTTTGCTGTTAATTGCCTGCGCAAATGTGGCGAATCTAGTCATGGTGCGTAACGAGGGGCGCGCTCAGGAAATCGCCATCCGAAGCGCCCTAGGATGCGGACGCATGCGAATTGTCGCCCAACTGCTTACCGAAAGTGTGGTGCTCTCCGTGAGTGGCGGAGGTTTAGGTCTTCTGTTGGCTGGGGCTTTGCTTAAAACGCTCATAGGACTCGCGCCTGCGGACTTACCCCGCGCGGGCGAGGTTCATCTTGACGTGCGCGTTTTGATTTGGACGTCTGCCACCTGTTTGATTGCCAGCACATTGTTCGGAATACTCCCGGCATTTCTTTCAACACGGACCCAACCGGCGGAAGCCCTGAAACAGGGTGGCCGGGGAGCGGCTGTTGGCCCCCGCTCATTCGCTAACACATTGGTAGTGTCTCAAGTAGCGTTGGCCCTGGTGCTCCTCGTTGGCTCGGGGTTGCTGCTGCGAAGTTTCAGAAAACTGCTCGAGGTTAATCCCGGGTTTGTACCGAATAACGTGCTAACGATGCGTTTTTCTCTGCCTATCGAGGCCATGAACTCTAACAAAACTGGTTCGTCGTCGGCTCCTTACGATCCGGCGCGCGTCGCCTCATTCTCCACCTCCCTTCTGGATCGCGTTTCCGCGGTGCCTGGTGTTTCGCAAGCCGCGATCACCACGGGAATCCCCTTCGCGCCTGACGGTTACAATGGCACGTTTGACATCAAGGGACGCGAGGTTGAGCCGAATAAGCCAGAGCCATTCGCGAACGTGATGTACGTCACACCGCAATACTTCAACACGATGAAAATACCCCTGATTACCGGCCGCTTGTACACTTCGGCGGAGATGCGCATAGGCAATGCTTTGGGGAAAGGAACCGTGCGGCTCATCGATGAGACGCTCGCTAAACGATTTTGGCCAAATGAGGATCCCATCGGCGCCGAAATCGGTGACGATGGGGATGGATGGGCCACGGTTGTAGGCGTGGTGGGAGCTGTGCGTGATACCGATATCGTTGCGGAATCCAAGGGAATGATTTACGTTCCCGGATATGCAGGAACCACTCTTGTAGTTAAGACAAAATCAAATCCGGCGACATTCGTGGCGGCTGTTAGAGAGGCAATCAATCGGACCGATCGTAGCGTGCCGATCTACGATGTGAATACGATGGACGGCTTGCTGGCCGCATCTCTGCAGAGGCGCAAATTCGCGGCGGCGCTTCTCACACTTTTCGCAGGTCTGGCCCTAGTTCTAGCCTCTGTTGGTCTCTATGCGGTTCTGAGCTACCTCGTAACCCGTCGAACGCGTGAAATCGGGATTCGTATAGCGATTGGAGCATCGAGGGATAATGTTCTTCTGCTCATTTTCCGATATGGACTCACGATTGCCATCTCTGGAGTGACGCTCGGATTAGGAGGCTCGCTGCTCCTCAAGCCATTGATTGCAAGCCAACTCTTTGGTGTTCAGCCCCTGGATGCGCTCACCTTGAGCTTGGCTTCGGTGCTGTTGGTAATGACCGCGATGTTAGCCACTTACGTGCCAGCCCATCGAGCTACGCGCGTAGACCCCATGGTTGCTTTGCGTCACGAATGACGCTGAGGGAGGGACCTGTGCCGTTCGGGAGGAAACGGGAAAGCAGAAGCCGCGAAGCTGCCGAAGACACCAGGCTCGGCGGAACCGGTTCCCTTGTCCGAGTATGCGTGCGAAGTTTTGCAGGCATGGAAACAAGGCGCAGGCCTCCAACAGTCCGTTTCCAAATCAAGGGTCTTGCCCCGATCGTCCTTGAGGTTGGCCATCTCATTGACTTCTCTGCTGGGCGATCTGCCATTGGGCAAAGTGATTGGCGGCGAAACGAGCCCCGGCCCCCGGCACGTTTTCAATTTCCTGCAAGGCTTTCGTATCGGGTTCGCCGCCCGAAGCCAAGTGGAGCCTGTAGTATCCGCGGCTGTGGAGGAAAATGGTTCGGTCCGTACCAGCATGACGAGAAGACACGGGGAAGGTCAAATCGGCGGTGTCGCCAATGTTAGGCATCGCCAAGTACCGATCATCACTGGCCACCAAGTCCGGCAGCACGTCGTTCCCGTCCAGGTCTCGCGCCGTCAGCGGTTTGAATTTTTCAACACTGATGGAACGGTCTTGGCTGTAATCCACAGCAAACGAATTGAGCGCCCAAAAGCCAGCAGGCGGACGAATCCGGACGCGCAGCTGGTCTCCCTGGACACGACTCACATCCAGAGGAATGACGCGATCCTTCGAGATAAGCGGTCCCACGCCGGGAAGAACCCCACGCACTTCCCAACCGGTAGGTTCCTCGACATAGATCTTCAGCGCGAAGAGTTGCTCCCGCACCTCCCAAGCAAACAAGTCATCCCGCGCGGATTGGCTTTGATCCATCAAGTTGTACCACGCTCCCACATCTCTACCGCGTAGCTCGACCATTTTCTTGATCATGTAGGAACCCCAAAGCCCGGTCGCGACGTTGGCGATCAATTTCGCCTGAGTCACACCAGGCGGCTTTGGGAAGGTCATTACAATCTCATCCTGGAGGCTGCCTTTTGCGTCTGGGACAGCCGGCGGTTCCCAAATGAGGCGGTCTGTGGCGCGAAGCCAAGGAAGCAAATCATGTCCAGCGGCATCACGCGCAGAAAGCAGGCTCTGAGGCGCTGCTAAGGTGTGCAGGTTTCCTTGCACGTCTGCAACCACGCGGGTTCCTACAGGGTGATCAACGACCCATAGCTCGGTAAGATTCGTGAACTGGGTTTCGTCAACTTCGTTGGTAAGCTTCAGGCGATAGAGCCCATCCTGTGCGCGTAGTCGGTCCAGTGGTGTAAAGTCGTCCTTCTCCAGTCCCCGAGTTATGGCGCCGCCGTACGGTTCGGCGTCAAACACATATTCGGTACCGTCCCATGAATAGACGAAAGGGCAAGACTGCTTCGTCTTGGCGACGATAACCGCGGTTATCACGATCGCTCCGACGGCAACGGCGGCAACCAGGCCAATCGTTCGGGACTTTGAAAGCTCCTTTCGCTCTACCCAGAACCGCTGCACCTGGTCCAACGGAAGTTCATAGGGAGTCTTCTTTACGGAAGCGTGCAGGGTCTTGTCTCGGATGGACGCGCCCGGTGGATCGAAGGAAACTTCCTCTCCCTTGAGGGTCGTGACCCCGACAATCGTTTCCTTTTCTGGCTGGGTTACACTTGTGGGGGGCAGCTGCTGAACTTTTTGCACGTGGCATCCGCCCAGACAAAGGAAAACTGCGAGAACGATCGCAACCATTCGTTTTGGCATGGAGGACCTTTCCTAGCAACTGAGTGATATTCAAGGGAGCCGTTGCGAGGAACTATACGCTGTGCATTGCTTCAAGTCTATTTCAGATCGCGATAGCCTGTCCGAGTGGCGTTGACAACCGATTCTTGCCACGCTGTTTTTTTTGCCTGGACGATCCCCGCTGGCAGCACTTCCCACAACTGGTGAAGCCGCGCAGGACAACAGAGAAGTTAGAAGCGCGATCCGCCTCCGCACATTCCGTGTCTATTGTCCGCAAACAAGGAGTAATGCGGATACTTCCGGATAGCCGTCACGGGGCAACAATCGCCAAGAATGTCCCCAAATAGGCTTGCGAAATATCCCTTCGCGGACAAGTTTTGCGCTAGGCCGAGGTGCAGAGCGCGGAGTACCTTGCTGTCTAGGAATTCGACTTCACGTGGTCATAGATTCCTGCTGGTGCTTTGGGGACCCTAAGTTCGTAAACGTACCAATTTGGGCCGCGCTTTTTGAGATCGAACGTATAGATCATGATGGTCGATTCGGAGGTGTGGGGAGGACTCACGGACACCGAGACCTTGACTGTTGCGGAATCCCCATTCGATTGCTGGTCGGTCACGCTGGGAGACTCGGTCATGTTTTCGGTTATGTAAGTGCAGAGGATTCCCCTGCGACGTATATCCCGGAGCACTTGGGAGAATGCTTGTTCCTCTGGAGTCATATCCTTTCCCTCTAAGAGGTGAAACTCGTTGAAGCGATCAACGACGGGGGGTGCCGAAGTATTCGGATCAGGCGTTGGATACCAAGCTTCGCGCGGAACTCATCAGGCCGAGCTCGACGAGGAGGTGGACAAAATGTCGAACGAAGCGAGACGACGAAGATGTTTTCTTCATAACGCGGAACTGCCTTAGAATTTGAGCGTGCCTCTTTTGCAGGTTCTCATTCTTGCTGTCGTGCAAGGACTAGCGGAGCTTCTTCCCGTGTCGAGTTCAGCCCATGTCGTTGTAGTTGAAAAGTTGCTTGGCCTCGACCCATCCTCACCGCCCGCGACATTGCTCCTGGTTATGCTCCACGCGGGTACGATGTTCGCCGTAGTCGTCTATTTTTGGAGGCAGTGGCGGGACACCTACTTCCAGAGCACAACTGCTTTCAAAAGGTTTGCTGCACTTATCGTGCTGGCAACCGCACTCACCGGATTGATCGGCGAAACCATCATCAAAGCCATCGAAAGAACCTTCCTTCGCAGCATTCCCCATGCGGAGATTGAGGACCTGTTCAGCCATCTCGAACTGGTTGCTCCGGCGCTGGCTCTTGTGGGAGTCCTGATTCTTCTAGCGGCCCTCATCGAAAGGAGAAAATCGACCGTAGGTTTTACTGCAGCAGGCGACCTCAGCGCTAGAGACGCCGCGATTATCGGAGCCGTGCAGGGACTCTGCCTGCCATTTCGCGGTTTCTCGCGGTCCGGTGCCACAATTTCCACGGGAATGCTCTTAGGCGTAGCAAGGTCACGCGCAGAAATGTTCAGTTTTGCCCTGGCTGTGGTTTTGACTCCCGTTGTGGTGGTGCGTGAAGTGATGCGGCTCGTTCATGCCGAACACACAGGTGGACTAGCAGCCTTCGCGGCGGGAGCATTTCCTAGTATGCTCGGGGCGGCGTTCGCGTTTATCGCCGGCCTGATCGCGCTGAACTGGCTGAGTCGATGGCTTGAGAGCGGACGGTGGTACCTTTTCGGCATCTATTGTCTGGTTGCCGCAGCGGGTGTGGGTTATCTGCACCACTTAGGATACTGAGTCCAACTCAGTGTGGTCATTTCGCTCCTTCGTAGTTGCTTCCTGAAGCGCCCTTCAAGAGTTCCCTCATTCCAGATGCGCGAACAATATGTCGCTGTAAGACTAGCACTTTGTGGTTGCTCTCGACCTCACTCGATTGGTCCAGAATGTCAATCTGAATTCAAACTGGATGCTCGCGATTCGTATACATGGGGGATTTAGTTGAAATCATTTGACATGATCGTTGAGCACCCGATATCCTCCGCAGCGTCCGCACAAACTAGTGCCGATTCCGATCCCGCGACGGAACCAAAAGGTGGCCGTCCGCTGCCGGGAGCGAGGATGCTCACCGTTGTTTGCCGAATAATGGACCTATGACGCAAGCCATCGACGAGGTTTACTCCGCACTCTTGCGCAACTTTAAGGGTGATCTGTTGCGCCCTGGCGGAGACAGGTATGACGACGCGCGGATTATCTGGAATGGAATGGTCGCTCGCAGCCCCGGCCTGATCGTTCGATGTGATGGCGTCTCGGACGTCCAGGCTGCTGTGCGAGCAGCGAGCGCCGCGAATGTGCTCACCGCGATTCGCTGTGGTGGTCACAGCCTCGCTGGTTTCAGCACTTGTGAAGGCGGCATGGTCATCGACCTTTCCAGAATGCGCTCGGCGAGCGTTGACCAGGAGAATCGCCGAGGCCGGTTCGAGGGCGGATGCCTTCTCTCTAATGTCGATCAGACTACTCAGAAAGTGGGCCTCGTTTTCCCTGCTGGGGTAGTGTCCCACACGGGCGCTTCCGGATTGATTTTGGGAGGGGGCTTCGGATGGCTGACCCGTTTGTATGGCATGTCTTGCGACAGCGTCGAAGCCCTTACCCTAGTAGTCGCTGACGGATCGATTGTACAGGCAAGTGCGACAGAGAATGCGGATCTATTCTGGGCGCTGCGCGGCGGCGGCGGAAATTTTGGCGTCGTAACAGAATTTGAAGTCAAACTCCATCCCTTGACTTCGGTGTCGTTCGGCACCGGGATGTTCTTGGGCGACGATATCACTCGTGCCCTGAAATACTGGCGAGAGTTCATGCCTGAGGCACCCGACAATTTGAAGTGGAGTTTTTCTCTGCGCCTAGCTTCTGACGACAAAAGCGTTCCTCCGAATATCCGAGGACAGCAAGTCGCAAGCGAATCCGTACTGTGGATCGGCGACCCCGAGGAAGCGCGCCCCTATGTGGATCACGTTTTGTCCGCTCATAATGCCATTGCTGTGACCAAGGATGTCCTGTCTTTCCTAGACCTACAGACGATGGCTGATTGGGAGTTTCCTTCTGGGCGGCGCTACTACACCAAGTCCGGCTACCTGAAAACGCTCAATGACTGCAGCATTCGCTGCATGGTCGAAGCGCTGGCCACGATTCCGTCCCCGATGACACAGATCGAGATCTCATATCAGGGTGGTGCTGCAGCACGCGTCGGGGCCGCAGAGACTGCGTTTGGCGATCGCAGCTCACCATTCATTGTCAATGTTTTGGGGAACTGGTCAAACCCGGCCGAAGATGCCGCCAACGTTTCGTGGATTCGCAATTTGTTTGCAAAATTGCGCCCGTCGATGACGCCAGGTGTTTACGTAAATTTCATGAGCGGCGACGAAGAGGGCCGCGTGACCGAAGCGTATCGCGAGTGCTGGGAGCGCCTTGTCGCGGTGAAGACACACTACGACCCGGACAACTTCTTCCGGTTGAACCAGAACATTCCGCCCCAGAAAGCGCCGGGCAAAACTGCGGCCCGGCATCTTTGACGATTTCACGGAACGTAAGGTTGTGATGAACCTTTGACTTGGAGGATGCCGATGCCGGAAATCGTTCTGCAGCAATTTGCCCAGGCCCTTGCCGTCGGGAAGATCAAAGTGATCCACCAGTGGCTGGCGAATCAGTTTCGGACTGGATGTTGCTGATTGTCGAAGCGGATGAGCTGTGGGCCGTTGATGGCTAAAGTTGGTTTCCTCTGCGAGAACCATGTTTTCCGCGAAAAATGAGCTTATGCCTTTGGTCCAGAAAGGCATAGGCAGGGTGAAGTCGCGCTGGCCGGAGTCGCTGAGGCGCGTGAGGCGCGCTTCGATGTGGACGTTCAGCGGGTCGCTGGGCTGCTTGTGGGAATCGACCCAGGTCCACGCGGCAAGCACGCCGCCGAAACCATCGGGGATGGATTCGCCAGCGAAGGCGCGAGGCTGTACGTGAAAGCCGCCGTCGCCATCGGTATAAACGAGCTGAAAAACGAGCCAACTGAATACTCCTTACGGAGTGACGCGAAGAAGCGAGAGTGTATCGTCCACTAAGAACTGCGTGGGCTTGCAACTATGGTTGTCAGAAAACTCGACGTGTTTTCCTACCTGGATGTACATGTTGCCATCCTGGGAGGTGAAGACGGAACCGAAAGCGGTTGGTGCTTGCTCAGCTGTTTTATCAATCAGCACGACTTTGGTAAAGAATGGGGGTTAGAGATGACGGTACAGATCAAAGGCGTACGAATTGCAGGAATCTCCGCCCTCACGATTCGCAATATGCTTCGTGGAGTAAACGAACTGGTGTGCGCGGAATACGTGGCCCAGCGGTGCAAAGTCCCACTGCGGCGGGCAAAACAAATCGTTAAGACGCTGGTCTCCGAAGGATACCTGGAATTTGACAAGCGTTACAAACAACTGGCGAATCCCTACGTGCCCGGCAAGGAGAAGCCGCGATACCGCCATGTTCCCTATTACAAGCTGACGGTCCAGGGAGGGAAACTGGCCCAAGCGTCCGCCCTCAACAAGATGCCCCGCGAAAGGGCAGAGCCGATCCTAGCTGGCTTGCTCAGAAGGGTCGAAGAAGTAAACGCGACGCCACCCTATCTGTTTCGTATTCCAACCGTGATCGTGTACGGAAGCTATGTCCGCGGCGAAGCCTTCCTCAGCGATGTAGACATTGCTGTTGACCTCGAACCCAAATGGGAACGTGCCTCGAAGGAGTTTGAGGTCCAAAGTAAAAAACGGGTTGATGTGGCGGAAGCGAAAGGAAGAAGGTTCTCAAATATCGTCGAGTATCTGTACTGGCCGGAGCGCGAGGTCATGCTCCATCTGAAGGCCAGGACACGGGGCTTAAGCCTTCACCCAATGGACGATTTTGTCGGCATGAGAAAGGACAACAACTTCGCGTACAAAATATTGATAGGCGACGCCGACAAGATAGCCGAGCAGCTGGCGAAGCAGGTGGCCGCTAATGCAACCCCCATAAACCTTCCCTCACTACTTTTATAGCCAAGAACGCTCCCCGGGAAGGCTCTTCGGTCTTTTTGTTTTACGGCTGTATTTCAAATAGAAAAAAATGCCAAAAAAGTGGCTCCCCGGGCTAGATTCGAATTAGCAACCCTTCGGTTAACAGCCGAACAACCGACTTCATCAGAACTTGCCGGAGTTGGCCATAGTCGAAGGAAATCAGCAAGTTGCGACTAAACCCGATGAATCCTTTCTCCTTCTTTGTTCACCTTTCGTTCACATTTTACCGCCATTCACCGCCATTGGTATTACGCATTTATGACAGCGCGTACCGTTACCGACTCGGATCGATTCTCTACGGCTGCAGCCGCTCGAACCCTGATCTGCGCCTGATGGGGTCGAGGAACGACACCATACCCCGTAGGCTACACAGACAGTGCGTCGGCGCTCTCAGCTCGAGGTCGCGCCGAGTACTGAAAAAAGCCATCGTCTACCACCCGCCAACCTCACGGGGCTGACGCGCTACGCGAATCCTGGCACGCTTGCGGATGCGTACACATAGGTGTACACTCAGATGAGGAGCAGCCCTATGACCACGATCAAAGTCGGCGTGCGCGAGTTCCGCGAACGGATCGCCAGTTTCCTGGAATCGGACACTCCAGTTGCTGTCACTCGGCGCGGCGAGACTCTCGGTGTCTACGTTCCCACGCGTCGAAAGCGTCCTAAGACAGCCCATATGTCCGAACTGAAGGAAGCAGCGGACCGTCTTGCCAGTGCACTCGCGGATGTTGACGAGGAAGAACTAGTGGCCGATTTCAAGGAGCTGCGGCGCCGCGGGAAGAGCGCATCCCGCTGAAATGATCGTTCTCGATGCGAACATCCTTATTCGTGCAGTCCTGGGGCGACGCGTTCGGCAGCTCATCGACACCTACGCGGGTCAAGGTGTCCGCTTCTTCGCACCTGACGTAGCGTTCGATGATGCCGAGAAATACTTACCTCCCCTGTTGAAAAAGCGGGGAAAGCCCGACGCCGACCTTTCAGCATCGCTCGAATACTTGCGAAACATCATCGAGGTGGTTACTCCGGAACTTTATGCCGTCTTTGAAAGCGAAGCCCGGCAGCGGTTGCGCGGTCGAGACGAAAGTGATTGGCCAATACTCGCCACAGCACTCGGACTGGCTTGTGCGGTGTGGACCGAAGATGCGGATTTTTTCGGTACTGGCGTCGCCGTGTGGACTACAAATCGAATCGAGATTTTTCTCAAAGGACAAGCACAGTCGCATGAATCTCAGGATGAATGACGTCGAAGGGCGACGGGATCTTTCCAATGGAGCAACTTCGATCATATGCGGTTGAAAGGCTCGCTGCCGGATGCGTTCGCTGTGGCCGAGGTACCGAAACACGAGATCAGGAGTCCTCATGACTGGCTGTTCCCGCCTGGAATCTCTAGGCGAACCGATTCCTATAATCCCTTCACAGGAACTCCAGATCGCTTAACCTTTTCACTTGGACGAGTGCGCGACAAATCTGGACTTGACCCGCGCTGGCACCTCCGACTACCGACGACAAACAAATTCAATCTAAGTAGCCGTACAATCTGAGGCTAATGGACTCACCTAAATCTGATTACATTAGAACGCTTCGTCGGCTACCGCTTTTCACCGATCTGTCTGACGTAGAACTGGCGCAAATCGCCGAGGGTGTGAGCCGTTTATATTTCGAAGAGGGGACCTTAATTTTTGGAGAGGGCGACGTGTGCCGCGAGCTTTTAATCGTCGAAGAGGGAACAGTGAAGATAGTTAAGTCGGCATTGAGCGGGAGACAGCAACTCCTCGGCATGGAGCGCAAAGGGAGTTCGCTAGCGGAGGTGGCCGTCTTTGACGGTGGTCGGTATCCGGCCAGTGCGGAAGCGACCAGCTCGACCACTCTGTTACGATTGTCGGCAGATAGTTTTCGACAAACTTGTCTCAAAAATCCCGAGATGGCTCTGAAGGTTTTCAAAGTTCTCGCGCACAGACTGCGGCATTTGGTGAGTCTAGTCGAGGAGTTGTCTTTCGCCACAGTTCGTGCACGTCTGATTGCGTACCTCGTTCGACTGGCAGAAGAAAACGGACACCGGACACCCAGGGGAATCCATTTTCAATTGACCGAAAACAATGAACAACTGGCCGTCCGTCTCGGTACGGTTCGGGAATTGATTTACCGAAATCTCGGGCGTTTGCACGGGGATAAGCTAATTGAGATGAACAAACGCACGGTCAATATTCCTGATCTCGCCATCCTGCGCGATGAAATTGGGGCTAGCATCTAAATTTCGGACCTTGCGCGCATTTTTTCCCGATGACCGTGACTAAAGTCATCGCCCTATTTGCCACACGACTCTATTCTGCGTCCTTGCGGCGGCATGGCTTTTTCAACTGAAGACCGCCGTCGCTCGCGGGTGGAGGATCAGCCGAGCCTCTCTTTCCGTGATATCTAGGAGGGTAGAATGGCATACGTAATTGCCGAACCGTGTGTGAGCACAAAGGATACTGCGTGCGTGGACGTCTGCCCGTGTGATTGTATTCATCCACGAAAAGATGAAGGCGGGTTTTCGACTGCACCGCAGCTTTACATCGATCCCGATGAATGCATTGACTGCGGTGCCTGCATCCCAGTCTGCCCGGTGTCGGCAATCTTCCCCATCGAAGACCTTCCAAAACAATGGAAGAGCTTCGCGGAGATCAATGCCCAGTGGTACGTGGCAAAAGAAGGCTAAATCGCAAATTCCGAAGGCCCCACCCATGTAGTGCCCGTGGCGCCACGGGGGGCCATGAGTCCGATGCGACTATTACGTTTTTATGACAGCAGTTGTTGACATCGGATTGGTCACAAAAAGTGCCTTTGCTTCACCAACTTGCAGACCTGATTTCACTTCGCACACCCCAAGCATTCGGTCGAAAGCCGAATGCTCTACCTACACTTTGTAATTGATTGAGGCTAAAGAGGTTTGGCTCGGGTGCGCGACTTACAAGTGGAAGTTAAGCCGCCCTGCGTTCCTCCCAATAGTCTTCAAAGCGATCGTTGAGATGAGAGCAGCGTAGTGCCAGAATGGCGTTGGCTCCCCGGACGGTCCAAAACA
>Ga0210398_10000756_pt1 | contig 35600 bp, 37 predicted proteins | sample IncBWC4OmetaG_FD_161047 | JGI IMG/M metagenome (GOLD analysis project Ga0210398, IMG submission 161047) | Forest soil microbial communities from Barre Woods Harvard Forest LTER site, Petersham, Massachusetts, United States - Inc-BW-C-4-O | ecosystem: Environmental > Terrestrial > Soil >... | reverse complement strand
CCGTGCCCTGTGCCCTGAACGCTGAACGCTGGCGACTGTCCGCTGTCCGCTGTCCCCTGTCCGCTGTGGTACCCGGAGCCCTGCACCCGGAGCCCTGAACGCTGAACGCTGTACGCTGAACGCTGTACGCTGTCCCCTGTCCCCAGTCCCCTGTCCTGTGACGCCCTTCACATCGCTCCGCCCCGGCAATCTCCTAGTCTGATGGCGGAAGGAGCTACCAGCCACCAGCTACAGGCTACCGGCTGCACCCCAATGAACATCACCATCCTCGGCGCAGGCGCCATGGGCTCCCTCTTCGGCGGACTCCTCGCCGAAGCCGGTGCCTCCGTCACCCTCCTCGACATCAACCAGCAGCATCTCGACGCCATCCGCCGCGACGGCCTCCGCCTCGAAACCGACAGCCGCTCCTCGACCGTCACGCACCTCACTGCCTGCCGCCCCGAAGAAGCCTCCCGCGTTCCCGACCTGCTGATGCTCTTCACCAAGACCCATCAGATCGCGCCCGCCCTGCTGTCCGCGCGCCATCTCCTCGGACCCGCGACCTGGATCCTCACCCTCCAGAACGGCCTGGGCAACGTCGAAGCCATCTCCGCTTTCGTCCCCCGCGAACGCATCCTCGTCGGCGTCACCACCATCCCCGCCGACTTCCTCGGCCCCGCGCACGTCGCCTCCCACGGCCGCGGCCAGATCCGCATGGGCCACGCCGATCGCGCCGCCCTCACCGACCACCCCGGCCATCGCCCCTTCAACGAAGGCTGCATGCTCTGCCAGGCCCTTGCGCTCCTCAACCGCGCCGGCCTCCACGCCGTTGCCGATCCCAATGTCTGGGCCGCCGTCTGGGAAAAAGTCGCCTTCAATGCCGCCTTCAACGCCCTCTGCGCCGTCACCGGATGCACCGTCGAGCAGATTGAGCTCGTCTCCTCCGGTCCCGAGATGGCGCTCGCCGTCGTCGCCGAAGCCATCGCCGTCGCCCGCGCCTCCGGCGTTCCCGCCGACCTCGAACGCACCCAGGCCATGGTCCTCCAGTCCTTCAAAACCCACGCCGGCCACCAGCCCTCCATGCTCCAGGACATCCTTGCCGGCCGCCGCACCGAAATCGATTCCATCAACGGAGCCATCGTCCGCGCCGCCCAGGCCCACAACCTCCCCGTCCCCCACACCGCCATGCTCTGGACGCTGGTCTCCCTCATCGACGCCCGCCAGGCACGCCAATCCGAAGAGCGCACCAAGCCCGTGGCCATGGACCTTGCGTTGCACGCAATGTCATCCTGAGCGGAGACCCGGCCCTGTTTGCAGAACGGAAGTATCAACTTTACGCAACATGAGCGATGAACACAGCGCCTATCGGGGGAGAGCTATACGGACGGGAAAATTCACCCCTTTTACCAGCGGGTAAGCAGATTAGATCGTCAGGAGAGCCGGGGTGGCGCGGCGGTGCAACCCGCGAGTTCTTAAACTTGAGCGCGATTATGAACCAAAGGTTGGAAAGTCTCTCCTCGATCAGGACAAAATCACAGTCCATCACGATCGGAAACGCCCGAGGCAGGTTCGGGAAATCTTCCCCGATACAACTCGGTCACAGCTATTCGCCTTCTGAATCGCTTTCTTGAAATCTCAGCCACGTAAACGAGCAGTTCAAGATCGGCTTCTTCTACAACCACCAAGACGATGGCGAATGAAACAAAATCATAGTCGGGATCGATGAAGATACCAGCCAGCGTTGTCAGATCTCCGGCGGAAAGTTGACGAAGGTTCACCACGTGACTGTGCCATTCGCCGACGTAGTCCGCACCCGCGTCCCGGTAGCTACGAGCAAGAAACTCTCGGCAGTATTCTGTGTCCCGAAGGAAATGCGCAGCGGACTGCTTCGCTCTCGGGCCCGGGTCCGAAGCTGCAACTACCTCAATATCTCTGCCCTTGTTGTGTCCAACGAGGATGCCGCCGCATTCAACATCTCGAGACCGACGAGCAAAATCCCTCATTGCTGACAGGGCTGAAAAAGTAATCGATATAACCGCTGAACCCTCACGCTGGAAGCTTACCGAGGTCGGCGATGATTTCAGCGAATTCTTCATCGATATCGAGCCCTTCTAGATCTGTATTGGGAAGGCCGCAAACCGGACAATCGTCTCTCTTTGAGAGAGGAACGTAGTTCAAGGAGAGGGGATGCTCGAACCTGAATGGATCAGAATATTCGGCGCTTTTTTCACGTCCCCAAATCAGATAATCTGCCGGAAGACGTCCGTATGAACTGGGGTCCAAAACCTGAAGAGCGACGCGCGTAGCGATCGATGAGACAAATCCGACATCAAACCTTTGGACAGCGAACTGCAAATCAGCTTCCTCGCCCCCAGCGTACGGAGTCAACGAACGTTCACCCGACTCCGGAGTTTCCAGTGTCGCCCCCAACCCCATCCTGATACATTCGTAACACGCCGATTCTCCGGGCCGTACAAGCAGGATTTCTCCGATACGGCCAGCGTCCAGGATCCCCGCAATTACCAGTGGAATGCCGAAGACTACGCAGCACACGTTGGCGAGCCTTCTGCTGTCTCTGGAATCGGTCGCACAGATAACCAGTTCGGGTCTGTTTTCAGAAAGACTTTCGCGAAACTTATCAGCCCAAAGAACAATGTTGAGTTCATGCCCGGTGACCTTCGTGGGGAGGCACCTTTCCCGGATAGCGTCTTTAACCCCTGCAATTTTCATACGGCCCACTTCGCGCTTGGTCAGAATATGCCTAATATAGTTCTCTGAATGGAGCCGGTCGTCATCGAACAATACGATCTGACCGACGCCCGCGCAAGCAAGATCCAAGGCAACCTCACCGCCTCCGCTCCCCGCACCAATTATAGTTACCCGTTTGTCCAGAAGCGCCCCGATTAGCTCTGCTGGTATTCTCACGTAAGGGTCTGGGTTTCGCGGGACCATAATCACTTCCATGGGTAGTAATCTGCTGGAATCAGCTCGCGATTCGATGAGAAACGCACGCACCTTCGGCCCTTCGTCGTATCGTTCAATCACGCAAAGACAGATTTTATTGTCACCCATTTCGGTATCTTCGAGAGAGAGCTCGGACGACAGCTGGGTCGTCTCAAACCATTGGTAAGGTCTATAACTCTCTATTGTGTCCGGCCGAATCTTCCTCCATGGGGCTAGTTTCTCTCGGAAACTGCCTTCTATGGCATCGAGGCTTCGATGCGGGAACAACTGATCGAAGTACCCTGTGTATTTTGTGTCGGTGCCGATCTGAGCTGAAGTCACCGCGAAGACTTGCTCGGATTGCAAGGTGCCGCCACCAAACCATCCAGCGGTGGTCTCCGCTTCAGCGACCGCGACAGCGAGATCCAAGGGCATGACTAAAGCGCCGCCGTTAGCCATTGGCCCTGAACTCACCAGGCAAGATCGCTCGCCCCACCTCAGGCATTTCCTCAATTAAACCGTTCTTGAGCGCAATGTAGTTGAAATACCAATCTTCAAGCTTCAAGATTATCTCGTCCGCGGTGGTACCGATCTGCCAATTCTTAGGCATTACAAAGCAAATGCTCCCTCTCCTGGGCCACCGATGCCATTTATGGCCAACCTCCTCCGGTGGCAGTTCCGGCCTAACAATGAAAGCGTTAGGGTATGTGGCAGGGAAATCTTCTGGGTAATCCACCCGGAACGCCATCGTTTCCGGCCTTATCGGACCTACTTCAATGGTGGACTTACCGGTCCAGAAGAGTGTAGCATCACTCGCTCGATTTAGGACGCAATTCGGGTAGCTGCGCGAAACCCGCAGGTACTCCAAGACGAGGCGGGAGTGGTCCAATTCATACCATGTCATGGATTTAAAAAAAAGGTTGGTCTTTCAATGGACGCGGTCCCCCCGTCGCTGGGGTCGGAGGTTGAATAATTCTTGTAGCGGATGTTGCGGTGGCGAGACTCCCGGTTTTTGCGAACCGCTGGCGGACGCGCGCTTCCACCCCACCTTGGTTAGCAAGGGTATCTGTCGCAAACTGGCGCCAGTCAAAGAGGAACAGCTCCCGCGAAAACTGCTCCCCGTTCACAATTACCGGGCCATATTGTGGGGCTCTCGTCCTAAACTCCTCGGGAATCCATTTCGCCAAGTCCCCGCCAACCTTGCACTCCCACGACTTTGTGAAATCGCCCTGCGAGAGCTTACCAGCCAAAAACGTGGCCGTTCCGATCGGCTTCAATTGACTTACTCCGCCAACTCCGATCCGGGACCAAAGAACCTCACCGAACTCCATCCCGGCGGAAATCCGTATCGGGTCGAGGCCCTGCTGCTTCAATCGTGGATTAACGATCTCCTCGACGCTCTTGAACAGGAGACTTGTCGTTTCTAGCGCCGCTAAAGTAGCCTCCTCATCACTCTGTGAAGAATCGCCGAAGTAGGCCATTACGCCGTCCCCAGTGAACTCTCCAATGTAGCCGCCTCCGTCGTGGATTGTTTGGATTGAAGCTTCGGTAAGTGCTTGGATGACCCTAAAGAGCTCAGTTGACTCCAATGCGAAAGACAGGCGCGTTACACCGCGGATATCTACGAAACTGACAACAGCGTTGGCGAGCAAGCTTTCCCCGGCCTGAAGGTTTACATATTCGGGGTGCCCCAAAGCAGCTGCGCCCTCTATCAGCGCTGAGTCGAGTGCCCTCGCTGACTTCGTCAGTGGGGTAGATTTGTCGTAAACTCTCCGGAAAGAATCGCCGAAATTGCTGAAAGCCTGCTGACCGGAAATGCGTTGCCTAGCCATCGATCTCCCCTTCCGTGACATAATAACACCGGCGAGAGGGCTACATGGCTGAAAGCGAACAGACGCAAGCGCTTACATTTCTCTACAAGGTGATCGATGATAACCAAGACACGATTCGGTTTCTGGACACTAAGGCCGCTTTCGGCATTGCCATCTTAGGGGCGATTGCGAGCAAGTTGCTAGAACAAGACCAGATCAGTGCTTGTCGGTCCCACGGACCCGTCGCAATGACCGCTTCAGCCGCCCTTGTCGTTCTCCTGATTCTTTCGGCTTTTCTTGGCTTTAGGACAATATTCCCCGTAATCGATCCAGCCGCGAACGTCTCATTCCCAGACGACCTCAAGCCAAAGTTCTTCATCTCTGAGTTTGGGCGTAGGAGGATTCTCAGACTATTTTCGAGCAGTAATAAATTCTCTACTCTGAAGATCACGCACACGGAGTACCTAGCTTCGATAGAAGGAGCGACTACTAAGGAGTTTGTCGCCGTGGCGACTGCCGAGGTCTTAAAGCTCTCATTCATCCGCCAACTGAAGACAGATAGACTTCAGTGGTTTGCGAAGGCCACGATCATCACAATTATTCTCTTCATCATTGTAATGGTCCTTGCTCCTAACGTCGCTCCGGTGGAGCGAATCCACGTTGTGCATGACAGCACACCGGTCGTTGTTCAGGTTCCTCAGGTGTCGTGCAACGCTCCCCGGAGACAAAAAGAGCCGAATCCGCAATCGAAAAAACCCACGCGGGGAGGGGTGGCGCCGGGCGATGTCAATATGCATTAAGCCCGGAAAGAGTTATTGTTTCTTTTCCGCCCTGTCTCTGCTCTCAATCTGTTTGTGCCATTTTCGAGAGTTTCATCCAGTGCCTCGGATGCGGCAACCGTCCCTTGCGAATGAGATTCGCGTAAACGCGCGACACTTTGAGGGCTCGCGCGATCTCGGAACCCGAAATTGAGGAAACGACGGGCTGGACCTTTTCCATATAGAAACGTTCGGTGAGCCAGCTCGGCTGATCAGAGGGTTTCCAGGCATACCGCGCTAGCGCCCGCTCCCTTTGAGTAGCGGATCGCCTCGCTCGCGCTGAAGGTTTCTGTGCGGCCAGGCGTCCGAGACGGGCAAGGTCCGGCACTCGTTCCGTACTGGTCTGTTCCCCGCACGTCTTGCAAAAGGTCTGGTATTCCCCAACGCCTTTTCCGCAGTCCCGGCAAATCTTGCCGATGCGCGGTGCCGAATGGGGCCCCCCCCGAAGCCGAACGCACCATTCCAGCCCGAGCGCTCGAAGCGGAGGGGAATCGGTCGCAAAGCGGCCGAACAAAGACCTCAAGCGGTGCACGAGCCCCTCGCAAAGCGAAGGCATTAGCGCAAAGCGCCAACCTCACTGGCTTTTCCGTCGACTCCAGCCACCTCCTCCCGGCTGGAACGCCCCCAAAGTCCCCAATGTGGAAAACTTGTCAAGCTTTCCGCGCACGGTACCGAAGTGTTGTCCCTGACTGACAACCACTTACACGCCAGAATCCGCAAAGATATTTGGCGTGATTCATCGCTGGACTTGGTATCCTAAGAATAGGGAGTAATTTTCAGAAAAAGGGTCGCCTGCGGCGGCCCTTTTCTATTCTCGGAGACACCGATGCCACGCTTCTGCACCGCCCTTTGCGAAGGCCACCCCTGCGGCCGCCGGGCTCTTCCCGGCCAACCCTCCTGCTGCGGCCATCAGCCGCATCCGTACACCCCGCACCAGTGCGAGTACTTCAACCAGCGCGGCCAGCGCTGCCGAGCCTTCACCCTCCGCGGACAGGACCACTGTTTCGCCCACAGCCCCCGCAATCGCCGCGCTCGCCGCCCCGCTGTCCCCATTGTCCCGAGGACCCGGCGCCAAAGAGACCAGGCCAGGTGGTTTATTTTCAGAAACATGCCGGAGTCTCAAAAGACCCTCCTGGAAGCCCTGCCGATGCAATAACTTGCCGGAGATCCCGTCAAAAAAAATAAAAGCGCAGCGACGCCACCCGGTACCGCCACGAAGCAGCCTACTTGCGGACATAGATCCGGAAGCTCCGTGGCTCATCCTTCCGAGCCCACCAGAACACCGCATCCGGAGGCCGCACCTCGTCCACCATCACATAATCCCGCTCCAGCGCCGACTGCAGCTCCGGCCAAAGTGCCAGCTTCCCAAACCCCGGAGGCCCCGCTGGAAACAACCCATCCACCACCACCACCACCCGCGGAGGACACGCCTCGAACCCTTGCCGGAACTGCTGCCGGCTCGCCGCCACCACCCCGTTGCGCTCCGGGCCAAACAGAAACTCGTCATACATCCAACCCGAGCTCTGCACCAGACGCGCCTGATACAAAGCTCCATAACATCCGCCCGTCGTATCGATGCACTGCACCTCGCCGTTCAGCCGCTGCCCGCCCAGCCGGTCGAGATCGGCCACCAGCGCATGCTGAAACTCGAGGTTTCGCCCCTCATACCGGCTCGCCGCCCACGCCGAAACCGGCGCCAGCCACAGGACCCCAAACGCAATGCCAACCCACCCCAGCACCCGCGCCAGACCAGCGCGCCGCGTGGCCGCCATCAGATCCATCCCAATCACCAGCAGCAAAAGTGCCAGCAGCGGATACCGCTGGTACGGATACCCTTTCGCCTGCATCAGATACGACACGAGCCCGACCGCCATCCCCACCACCAGCGCCGCCCGCTCCCAGTTCCACCAGCCTTTGCGCTCCAGCACCAGCACCACAACGAGCCACACCATCACCAGCGGCATCAGCGGCGCAATCGAATGCAGCAGCAGATACCCAAACGGCCGATGCGCCAAACCAGCGTGATACACCACCAGCGTCCGATTGATGCGAACAAAGGCGCCCAGCGCCCGCATGCGCCAGAGCCACAACACCACCGTCAACAAGGGCGCCAGAAAACCAACCGTTCCCCAACCAGCGGGAACACGCCAGCGAACATCCCGCCTGCGCAGCCAGATCACCAGCGCCACCAGAATCGACGGAGCCATCAGCAGATACGTCGGCTTGATCGTCGCCGCCAAACCCGAGCACAATCCGAACACCACCATCCACTGTGCCGATCCACCGCGCGTCGCCCGAAACAGCGCCGCAAACCCAACCAGCAGCAGCACGGCCACCACGAAGTCCCGCTGCCCCAGGTCGAAAACGCCATCGCGCCCGTGAATCAACCCCAGCAACACGCCCGCAAAGATCCCCGCCAGCCAGTCGCGTGCCATCGCCGCCATCGCCGCTGCGCCAACCCCGATCAGCAGCAGATCGAAGACTCGCCACGCCAGCGATCCGCCCCCGAGCGTGTGCATCACCCCGTCATCCACCAGGAAAGCGCCCGGCATATTGATCTCGGCGATGTCCCGATACGGCCGCATGCCGTGGTCGGTCAGAAACGCCACGTAATGCATCAGCGACGCATCGCCCGCCAGCGGCCAGTGCCACGTCGTCGCGGCGAAGAACACCGCACACGCGATCAAGATCGCAGCCGCGCCTGTCCTCGCCACCGAATCACGCAAAACCCGTGTCCTCAGGAAGGACCCAGTGTAGACTGACCGGCATCGCAAGTCTGGACCCATCCTCGCGCATCCCGTATACTGATCCATGTTGTCCAAACGCAGTTCCTAAGCAGGATCAGCATGCCCAAACTCAAGACACACAGGGGCGCCGCCAAGCGCTTCAAAAAGACCGGCACGGGCAAATTTAAGCGCGGCCAGTCCAAAATGCGGCACATTCTTACGTCGAAGGAGACCAAGACGAAGCGCAAGCTCGCGCACTCGGTCCTCGTTTCCGACGCCGACCATAAGAAGGTCGCCCGCATGATTCCCTACGCCTGATCCTTCCGGGCCACTCGTGCGAGTGGCTCCCTCCGAGCGTAAGCGAGGAGAGAGGACAGGCAAGCAGAGCGCGTGAAGAGGTTCTTCCCACCTCCAGCCGCTGAACCGCAACCAAAGGAGAACGACGATGCCCCGTGTCAAACGTGGGACCAAACGCACCGACCGCCGCAAGAAGATCCTCAAACGCGCCAGCGGTTACTTCCTCACCAAATCCAAGCTCTACCAGGCAGCTCAGGAAGCCGTCGAACGCGGCCTCAAGTTTGCCTACAGCGGCCGCAAAGGCAAGAAGCGCCAGTACCGCTCGCTCTGGATCGTGCGCATCAACGCCGCCGCCAAGGCCAACCACATCTCATACTCGCAGCTCATCAACGGCCTCAAGAAGGCCGGCGTCGAGCTCGACCGCAAGATCCTGGCCGACCTCGCCGTCAACGACGCAGCCGCCTTCACCGCGCTCTGCGGCCAGGCCAAGGCCGCCCACAGCACAGCCGCTGCCTGATCTCGTAAGCCTGTCCTCCTGAGGCCGCGCAAGCGGCCGAAGGATCTCGTGTTTCCTTCCGTCCTCCGCAATTTCTCCTCACCCGCACAGCATTCCCGCGTAAACTGGGGCTTCCAAAAACTTCGAACTCCGGCAATGCCCACTCCTGATTCCAACCCTTCACCGCAGCGGAAAGCCGCTCCTTCAGCCACTTATGCCGACGCTGGAGTCGACATCTCCGCCGGCGACCGTACCAAGCAGCGCATTAAATACCTCGCCCAGCGCACCTTCAACCGCAACGTCCTCGGTGAAATCGGCGGCTTCGGCGGCCTGTTCAGGCTCGACGGCAAATACGAGGAACCCGTTCTTGTCTCCTCCGCCGACGGCGTCGGCACCAAGCTCAAGCTGGCCTTCCAGCTCGGCGTCCATCACACCGTCGGCGCCGACCTCGTCAACCACTGCGTCAACGACATTGCCGTCCAGGGCGCAACCCCGCTCTTCTTCCTCGACTACCTCGCCACCGGCCGCCTCGACGGCGAGATCGCCGAAAAGGTCGTCTCCGGCCTCTCCGATGCCTGCCGTGCCAACGGCTGCGCCCTCATCGGCGGCGAAACCGCGCAGATGCCCGGCTTCTACATGGACGGTGAATACGACCTCGCCGGTTTCATCGTCGGCGTCGTCGAGCGATCCAGGCTCATCACCGGCGCAAAGATCCATCCCGGCGACGTTCTCCTCGGCTTTCCTTCGACCGGCCTCCACACCAACGGCTATTCGCTGGCCCGCCGCCTCTTCTTTGAAGTGGCAAAGTACAAGCCCGAACAATACGTCAACGCCCTCAAAGAAAAAGCCGGCGCCGCGCTCATGAAGACCCATCGCAGCTATCTGTCGCTGATCAAAAAGCTCACGGCCAGCGACTACGCCTCGGGCCTGGCGCACATTACCGGCGGCGGCATTACCGAGAATCTGCCCCGCATCCTGCCCAAGTCCGTTTCCGCCCAGGTCGAGCTCGGCAGCTGGCCCGTCCTGCCCATCTTCGAACACCTCCAGCAACTCGGTAACGTCGAGCAGGACGAGATGCTCCGCACCTTCAATATGGGCATCGGCCTGATCGCCGTCGTCCCCGCCGAGCGCTTCAAGCGCTGCAAGTCCATGCTCGACCGCTCCGGCGAGAAGAGCTGCGTCATCGGCCGCATCATCAAAGGCGACCGCAAAGTCGTCTATGTCTGAACGCGGTACGCTGCACGCTGTACGCTGTCTGGGCATTCTCCTCTCCGGACGCGGCTCCAACTTTCTCGCCATCGCCGACGCCGTCGACGCCGGCAAAATCCCCAACGCCACAATCTCCGTCGTCATCTCCAACCGCGCCGACGCCCCAGGCCTGGCTGCCGCCCGCGAGCGCGGCCTCAGCGCCATCGCCATCGAAGCCAACGGCCGCAAGCGCGCCGAGCACGACCAGGAAATCATCGCCACCCTTCAGACCCACAACGTCGACCTCGTCTGCCTCGCCGGCTACATGCGCCTGCTCTCGCCAGGATTCATCCAGGCCTTCCCGCAGCGCATTCTCAACATCCACCCCTCGCTGCTCCCCGCCTTCCCCGGCCTCGACGCGCAGACCCAGGCCTTCGAATATGGAGTCCAAGTCACCGGCTGCACCGTCCACTTCGTCGACGAGCAGCTCGACCACGGCCCCATCATCCTGCAGCGCTCCGTCCCCGTCCTCGCAGACGACGACCCGCACACCCTCGCCGCCCGCATCCTCGAACAGGAACACATCGCCTACAGCGAAGCCATAGCCCGAGTCCTCTCCGGCAACTACCAAATCATCGGCCGCCGCTACGTGACGAAGAGCTAAGGTCGCGCTGCACCGTTCTCCCCATGAAGCACCGCCTCTCCCACCTCCAGGCCATCACCCTCGCCATCACCGGGTTCACCCTCTGGGTCCTCACCGACACCGCTATCAAGCTGGTCAACCAGTCCCACCTGCCCTGGTATGAAATCCTCGCCTTCCTCGGCCTCTTCATGGCGATCTTCATGTTCGCCCGCGGTCTCCTGCGTCACGACCTACGCGCTCTCCTGCCTCACAAACTCCGCCCGCAAATCCTCCGCGCCGCCCTCGACCTCGGCAACAATATCTGCGTCATCGTCGCCCTGCGCCACCTCGCCCTGACCACCTTCTACATCCTCATCTTCCTCGCACCCATGGTTGTCGCGCTGCTCTCGCCGTTTCTGCTCCGCGAGCGCATGACCTGGCCCAAGGCTCTCGCCATCCTCGCCGGCTTCGCGGGAGTCGTCATCGCCGTCCATCCCTGGGGCGGCGCGCACGAAGCCGACTGGATCGGCTTCCTCGCCTGCATGATCTGCGTCAGCTGCTTCTCCCTGAACATTGTCTGGTCGCGCGTTCTCACCCAAACCGAAACCCCGGAGAGCCTCACCGTCTTCTCCGCCACCATCATGGCGATCGTCGGCTTCTCACTCATGCTTCGCCATGCCGCACCCCTCACCGGCCGCAACGCTGCGCTCCTCGTCACGATGGGAATCCTCTGCTCCATCGGCAGCCTCTGCTTCTTCTTCGCCCTCAAACACACCACCGCCGCCAACGTCTCGCAGTTCCACTACACGCAACTCGTCACCGGCGCGCTGATGTCCTGGTTCGTCTGGCGCCAGACACCCAGCCTGTTTACCCTCCTTGGCGCGACCCTCATCATTGCCTCCGGCGTCTATATCGCTACGCGTGCCTCACACGACACCCGCACCTGGCCGCATCCGGCGACGGTTCCCGACTAGTCCGCACCAGAACCCGCACCAGCTCACACTTTCGTCACTACACCAAGCTCGCGAGACGCTACACACTTCTGGCCATTCCGGCTCCCGAAACCCCCCGATACACTGCGACTACTCCACATCTCCATCTCGCACGATTCGGAGCCACGAAACCGAAATGAGATATTTCAGAAACACCTACGTCCTGTTCGTTGCTGCGTTGGTTTTCGCCCTTCTCTATGAGGCTCTCAGCAACTTCTCCGCCGGCATCGACATTGCGCTGTGCGCCGCCTTCACCATCGTGGTGTTCGGCAATGCCATCCGGAAACACGGCCGCAGCCTCCTCTCCGGTGAGGATGCGCAATCGCTGACGGAAATCCTCTTCGCCCACGCCCTCTGTCTCGGCGCCCTGGTCATGATCGTCAGGACCGGCATGTTCGCCATCTCGTTGCTGCCCGACTGGCTCAATCTCCCGGTCGCAGCCGACAACTTTGGCCGCATTGGTCCCAGCACCTTCCAGATCCTGCAGGCGCTCGCCGTCTATTTCCTGGGATTCTATGAAGTCCGCATGCTGACCGCGAAGAAAGAGGTCAACCCGGAGAAAGAGGAGCAAAAGACGCAGGCGGCTCTGTGGAAGAAAGCTGGGTTAGAAGCAGAGCGGCTGGACGGTCTCCGCTTCCAGTAACGCGCGATCGCGCCTCGGGTCCCCTGGCTCGTTCGAAAAACAGGACAGGCGCAAGGCCCCGCTACGCAGCCTGCTGTCGGCTCGATTGCTCACCGCCGCCTTCGCCTTCTCCGTCTTCCCCTTCTCCGCCCTTGTCCTTCTTCTCCCGCGCCTGTTTCGTCTTCCAGAAGCCCTGCTGCAGACGAGCCACATCCCGCGCCTGCCACTCGTCCAGCCGCCTGCGCGAGTCGCCCAGCGACAACTCCTCCACCTTCGTTGTCTCTATCCGCTGGACGCGGTGCCATGGGTAAATATGATTGCCCCGAATCAGAAACCCGGACTTCGCCCAGTCCCCCAGCAGGTCGCTCACCTTGCTCTTCACGTCCTGCGCGTCTTCAAACGGAAGCAGCTCGAACGACTCGCCCGACTCCAGATGCACCGTTACATAAGCGACCAGGACGGTCTCGTCTCCCTGCTGGCTCTTCTCCTGCGTATCTGCCATCGCGCCTCTCCTCGTGTCCTTTCCACCCGCCTCTCCGAGGTGAGATGCACAACCCCTTGCCGCGCGCTGTGGCCCGGTGACTAAATCGCCCGCAGGGACTCTACCGGATCGGCGCTCGCCGCGCGGTTCGCAGGCAGGGCCGACGCCAGAATCGCAATCGCCATCATCGTCAGAATCGTCGCGGCATAAACCAGCGGATCCGTCGCGCTCACTCCGAACAGGAAGGAGCTGACCAGCCGCGACACCGCCAGCGATCCCAGCACGCCCAGACCGCATCCCAGCAACGCCAGCTTCAGGCCCGAGAGCAAAACCATCCGTGCGATGCTGTCCCGCTGCGCTCCCAGCGCCATCCGGATCGCAATCTCCCGCGTCCGCAGCGTCACGGAGAACGCCACCACCGCGTAGATGCCCGTCAGCGCGAGTAACAACGCCGCTGCGGCGAAGCTGGTCATCAGATCCGTGTTGAAGCGGCGCGGCGCTTCCACGTTCGCCATCGCTTCCTGCATCGTCCCCACGTCGGTGAGCGCCAGCAGCGGATCCACCTCCGCCACGGTCGACCGCAGCACGCCTTCCATCTGCCGAGGTTCCAGCAATGCCCGCAGCACAACGTAACCCCCCGCCGGCTGGACCAGATTCGGCTGCGCATTCGCGCCGTAGAGAATCGCCGGCTGCTCCGATGGCATGTACCACTGATCGGCGACGGGCGCATCCCGTGGGCCCAGGGTGGTGTCCGCGACCACTCCCACCACCGTGGCCCAGGGATAGCCCTTCTGCGGATTCCCCACATGAATTCGCTTGCCCAATGCGCTTTGTCCTGGCCAGCAATGCCTGGCCATCGCCCGGTTCACCATCACCACCAGGGCAGCATCGGCGCGATCCTCCTGGGTGAAATACCGCCCGGCCACGAGCGGAATGCCCATCGCGCGAAAGTAGTCGCCCTCGGTGATCACGAAGGCGGCAAACGTGAGCTTCCAGGACGCTACCGGCTGTCCTTCGACCGTATACGCAGCCAGACCCCCGTTGTTCCCCGTCGGCAGCGAGTTGGTGATGCCCGCGGCTACGACGCCCGGCTTGCTCATCAGCCGATCGATGACTGCACGGCTGAAGTTGTCCACGGAAGTTTGCGTGCCGTATTGCTCCAGCGGCAGCTGATAGTTGGCTTCCAGCACATGCTCAGGCCGGAATCCAGGATCCACCGCCAACATTTTGCGATAGCTCCGCAGGAACACACCCGCCGTCGTCAGCAGCACCATCGCAATCGCGATTTCGGCCACCACCAGCAACGACCGCAGCCATGCATGACCCGCTGCTCCGGTCCCGCTCCGTCCGCCCTCCTTCAGGTTTTCCATCACGCTCGTCCGCGTCGCCGCAAAGGCGGGAGCGATGCTGCACAGCACCCCGGTCGCCACCGCCAGCAACACCGCAAAAATCATCACCGCCGGATCCATCGAGATCGAAGCCACCCGCGGCAACGAGTCGGGCAGCAGTTGCAGTGCCGCGCGCAGCGTCACAGCCGCCAGCCCCACGCCAATCGCGCCTCCGGCAAGGCCCAGCAGCAGCCCGGCCAGGACCGACTGCCGCAGAATCGCACCTGCAGGCGCACCCAGAGCCACCTGCACCGCGTACTCCCGCCGCCGCCCAATCGCGCGCACCAGCAACAGCCCCGCCACATTCGCGCACGCGATCACCAGCACCACCAGCACCGCCAGAAAAAGTGTGCGCAGCAAAGGCCGCGTTGCCGCCACCGTCTGTTCCCGCAGCGAAAGCGCGTCGCCTCGAATATGGATCGCCGCCATGCTCGCCGGAAAATCGCGCATCACCTGCTGCGCCACCCGATTCGCATCCTCGGCGCCCTGCCGCTGCGTCACCCCGTCCTTCAGCCGCGCCACCATCCGGTACGCCCACGCGCCCACGTTCTTGTCCGACAATTCGTCCGCCGTCAGGCTTAACGGAACCCATACCTGCGCCTGATTCAATCGCCCCGGCAGCAGCGGAAATTCAAAACTCCGCGGCATCACGCCGATGATGGCGTACGCCTTCCGGTCCAGCTCAATCGATCGCCCCAGCACACCGGGGTCGCGATGGTATCGGTTCAGCCACAGCGCATCACTGATCACCGCCACCGGTTCGCGGCCGTCATCTTCCTTCTGCGTAAACACCCGCCCCAGTTGCGGCGCCACTCCAAGAGCCTGGAATGCTCCCGCACCCAGCCGCGCGCCGTTCATCAACTCCGGCGTCGCACCGCTGGCCAACTCGTATCCCGTCGCTGTGAAACCGCCCATCGCCGAAAATGCGGTCGTCGCATTTTCATACGTCGCAATCTCGCGCGCCGTCACTCCTGGATTGGGACCGTTGCCCACGTGATCGCCGACGATGACCAGCTCCTCCGGATGGGCAAACGGCAGCGGCCGCAGCAGGATCCCTTCCACCAGCGAGAAGATCGCAATCGTCGCGCCCATTCCCAGCGCCAGCGTCAGAATGGCCGTCAGATTAAACCCAGGCGCCTTGCGCATTTGCCGCACCGCCAGCCGAAGATCCTGCATCATCCCGCCCATCGCATCCTCCGCGCCTCGGCGCATGCGCCATTACAACCCGGCATCGCAGGCCCCGGCAACCCCGGCCGTCACAAACTCAACTCGTCGCGGCCAACCTCGCCTGTGGATTCTTCCCGCGCTTCTGTATCATCGCTCCACATCGATCCATTTCCACCTCACGCAGGAGTTGCGAGCAGGATGAAACGACTCTGGACTTCGGCCCTTTTCCTCCTCATCGGCTTCGCCGCTGGCCTCGGCGTCATGCGTTCCCAGCAACCCGCGGCGCAAACCCAGCGCTTTCCGCAATTCGAGAATGACAACGTCCGCGTCTGGCGTTCCCTCGTTCTTCCTGATTCCCCTCTCACCCTGCACCGCCACGATCACGGACGCGTCATTATCCCGCTCCAGGGCGGCACCATGAACATCGTTCAGCAAAACGGTCCCACGGAATCGCATATCTGGGAGGTCGGAAAAGCCTACTGGCTCCCCGCCAATCCTCCCGGAACCATGCACGCCGACGTCAACGCAGGTACGAAGCCCATCGAAGTCATGGTCGTCGAACTCAAGAACGACAAGTAAGCATTCGTTCCGCTCACTCCCGCGCATCCAACCGAGCAGGGAGACCATTCATGAGGAACTTCATCATCTGGGGCACCATCGCAGCCGGAGCCGTCGCCGCATATTTGATGTATCGCCGCGGAGCCAGCCTCACCACCATCGCCCACGAAACCATCGAGCACCCCGTCGGATCCTTCGTCCGCGAAGCGCACACTGCCGCCAGCTGAATCACGTCACCGGCTTCAGACCATTTCGCAAAAATGGAGTCCGCTAAAATAGAGATCGATGGCCACCAGCCCCGATCTCATCCAGATCGACCTTGCGCCGCGCCGCCCGCTCCCGAAACCGGAGTGGCTCCGCGCCCGCGCGCCCATGGGCGATAACTACCACGACCTCAAAAAGCTGGCCCGCTCGCTCAACCTCCATACCGTGTGCGAATCCGCGCAGTGCCCCAACATCGGCGAGTGCTGGCACCATCGCACCGCCACCTTCATGATGCTCGGCAACACCTGCACCCGCCGCTGCGGATTTTGCGCCGTCCCCAAAGGCCGCCCCGACCCCATCGACTTCGACGAGCCTCGCCGCGTCGCCGAAGCCGTCGCTGCCCTCGGACTCAAGTTCGCCGTCATCACCAGCGTCAATCGCGACGACGACATCCTCGGAGGAGCCCGCGCCTTCGTCCAGGTTATCGAAGAAATCCGCCGCCAGGCCTCCGGCTGTCAGGTCGAAGTCCTCATCCCCGACTTCCAGGGCAACGAAGAAGCGATCCGCCTCGTCGTTGAAGCGCGCCCGGAAATCCTCAACCACAACACCGAATCGGTCCCGCGCCTTTACCGCGCCGTCCGCTCCGGAGCCCGCTACGAGCGCACCCTCCGCCTTCTGCAATGCGCGAAGGAAATTAACCCAGACACGGTTACAAAATCCGGAGTCATGGTCGGACTCGGCGAAGAAATGCACGAGCTCCTCCAGGTCTACCGCGACCTCGCCTCGGTCGGCGTCAACGTCCTCACCATCGGCCAGTACCTTCGCCCCTCGAAAGATCACTTGCCCATCGCCCGCTACTACACCCCCGACGAGTTCGCCTTCATGAAGCGCGAAGCCCTCGCCATGGGCTTCCGCCACGTCGAATCCGGCCCGTTAGTCCGCTCCAGCTACCACGCCCACGAACAAGCCGACTCGCAGGCGACAGCAGCCTCCGGCGTCCGCGTGGTGATGTGAGCAAAATGAATCGGCCCGATGGCTCGGCGGCCAGGCTTTCATCTCTTGCGACAAGAAACCTGTCGCCGTTCTGAAGAAGCAGGGAATCGCCGCGCGCCTGCTCGAATAGCGAATCCATCGCAGGCGGCTCTGGCGCAGTACAATCCTGTTTTGAACTTGTTTCCTGAAGGACCACCACCATGGCACCATCCGTAATGGCGGGCATTCCCGCTTTGAAAGCCGATTACACGCAGCTCCGCACCCGCATGGACAAGGCCGTCGCCGATTTCCAGACCAACCTCGGCTCCATTCGCACCGGCCGCGCCTCCATCCATATGCTCGACCAGGTCAAAGTCGACTACTACGGCACACCCACGCCCCTGAACCAGGTCGGCCAAATCACCACCCCCGACGCCAACCTCATCGTCATCCAGCCCTGGGACGTCAGCCTCATCGTCGAAATCGAAAAATCCCTCCGCACTTCCGACCTCGGCTTCAATCCCAACAACGACGGCAAAATCGTCCGCGTCCCCGTCCCGCCCATGACCGAAGACCGTCGCCGCGAGGTCGTCAAGCACCTCCACCGCGTCCTCGAAGATCACCGCACCGCCGTTCGCAACATCCGCCGCGACGGCAATGACCTCATCAAGAAGGCAGCGAAGGATAAGAAAATCTCCGAAGACGAAGAGAAGCGCTCCCTCGACGAGATCCAGAAACTGACCGACGAAGAAATCAGAAAAATGGAAGAGATGGCGAAGAAGAAGGAAGCCGAAGTCATGCAGGTGTGAGCGCGCTCCAGTTCCGCTCCGAAAAACTCAGCTGCAAACAAAAAGGCCGTCCTCACGGACGGCCCTTTCATTCAGAGGATGGTGCGAAGAATGTTCAGCCTTACTCAGCCGCGTTGGTCCCCGCTGCCTGAGTAGCCGGAGCCACGCCAACCTGCAGGTTGGTACCCGCAAGCAGCTTGAAGTTTCCGTTCGTGCTGGAGAACGTTCCCGAATCAGCATTCTTCACAGCGCTGTTCATCGCCACACGGGAAAGAGCTCCTGGCTCCTGGTCAAACGTACGGTCGGCATCCACATGCGCGGGTGCCGGCAATCCGGACCCATCGCCCAGCGACTCGCCCACCGGATCGACTTCCGGATAAGCTGCCAGCAGCGTCGCCTTCACCGGAATTTCTTTGCCGTCCTTCAACTTCGCCGAAGTGAACAACAGGGTCACGCTCGCCGGACTGCCCTCGGCATTCTTCACCTCAGCCACTTTGCCGATCAGCTCCACGCCCCGGCCCAGCCTGGTGCCATCCAGGGTTACCGATCCGTCCAGCTTCGCGGTCACCGCCTGCCCCACCGTGGCATTCTTCGAATCCAGCGTGCGATCCAGCTTTGCATTCACGCCCACCAAACTCTGCGCGGACGCAACTCCTACCGAGACCAACGAGACCAGTGCCAGTCCAAACGACAAGTTCTTCAAAGATGTAAAACGCATGTATCGCTCCTATGCAGAAAACTCTGCCGTTACGCCGCGCCTCGTCTGCAATCCCGCATCCGGACAAGCTTCTGCGACCGCGCCGAAACCGGCTGCCGCAGGGATTATGGGTTTCGCGATTCAGCGCCAACGCGCCAGCGGAAAACAACGTGGTTCCGCCGCGTGGATCGCCTCGCAGGCCGGCACCTTCAACAAGAGAGCCGGACCGAAGCAACCCCCAACCCCCTGCAAACGGCGTCCCTGAACTCCTCTCCACGCTGCCGATCGTCACCAGCCCGTTCGGTGCGGAGAATGAGGTACTCGGAGACCCCCGTCGCAGAAGGTAGAAAACCACCCTCTGCATGTTTGGACGTCGATGAGAGAACTTTAGATTCAGGAAAAGTCCCGAAGGGCGAGACGAAGGTCTGCGCTAAAACGATTTTTTACGAAACATTTATATCGCTTCTTTACGGCGCACTTACATCACGTAGGCTACGCGCTCCAGCTCCCGCTGCATGCACTCGAATGTGCAGGCATTCGACTCCAGCCGCACTACGGCTTCGCGCACCTGCGCCTGGTCCGCCCCGTATCCGCGCCCCGAGAGAAACGTCGTCACCAGATCCGCAGCCTGCCACGAATCCATGCCCGACTGCAGAAGCTCCGTACGCAGACCGGCAAGCTCGGCCACCGGGAATTTCTCGATTCTGCTGTCGCTTGCCATGGTCGTCTCCTTGCCTCGATCTGCCCGGGCTTGCCTCTCGTGGGTCGCTCTCTGCTCCATTCCTTCTGTTCGCTTAGACACCGTTTCAGCGAATTTGTGTTGCTGCGGAGATTCTTCCGGCGCCACTATTTCGCAAACCCTCAGCGCCGCTATCCCTCTCCGGTAACCAGCCCCGTACACTAAGCAGTGATCCAGCCCCCAAAAGATTCGCCGCCTCAGGCAACTCCGCCGCCCCACGAGGGCCCCTCCTGGGGCCTGATGCTCGCTCTCATCTTCCTCGCCATGCTCGTCGCCATCGGGATCGCCTGGCTGTTCATTCATCCGCTCCTGCAACGGCACTGAATAGTGCCTGCCCTTCCAGATACGTTTCGCGACCCCCTTCCGTTCTCTCCATGCCGCCTTACAATCACATCGAAGTCCCGCTCTGTCGTTCTCGATGGAGCGATCGGAGATGCATGTTGCGTATCGGCCTCACCGGCAGTCTCGGCAGCGGCAAAACCACCATCGCCGCCGTTCTCCGCGAACACGGATTCCACGTTCTCGAAGCCGACGCCATCGCGCGCGCCATGATGCAGCCGGGGGAGCCGGTCTCCCAGGCCATCGCCGCACACTTCGGCCCTTCCGTCGTCCGGCCCGATGGCTCCCTCGACCGCGCCCGGCTGGCGAAACTCGCCTTCTCCGAAGGCCGCCTCAGCGAACTCAATGCGATCGTTCACCCGCCGGTCATCGCGGAGCAGGAACGCCAGATGAGCGAGATCTTCGCCCGCGATCCTCAAGCCGCTGTCGTCATCGAGTCCGCTCTGATCTTCGAAGCCGAAGCATGGGGCACCGTCCCCGACTGGCGTCAGCGCTTCGATCGCATCCTTCTCGTCACCGCACCCGAGCATCTCCGCATCCAGCGCTTCCTTGCCCGCATCCTTCCCGCCGGTGCCACTCCCGAAGAACAGGCCGCCGCCGAACGCGATGCCCGCTCCCGCCTCGCCGCCCAACTTCCCGACGCGGCCAAAATCCCGCACAGCGACTTCGTCATCGATAATTCCGGCTCTCTCGATGCCACACGCGCCCAGGCCGAGCGCGTTGTGGCGGCACTTGAGCCGCTTTGCGGGCGTCCGAACCCGCAGCCGAAATCCTGAGCTGCTTTGCGGGCGTGAGCGCAGCGGGAGCCCGCAGGCGAAATCCTGTACGAAGGGAAGGATCAGCCGCGGAACTCCGAACCAAAGCCGGTGTTGAAGCGTATGTCGATACAATAAAGGAGGCCGGTTTTGCGTCCCTGGTTTCTGGGTTAGGCCCGCGCCGCCCGCTCATCTCACCAACTGGGCTGTCTCATGCGGGCCCGGCAGAATCATTCAGCTAAGACTATGACCTTTCGTCGACTTCTTCTGGTTCTCATCCTCGTTGCAGGATTTTGGTACTTCGTTACCCACTTCGAAATTCGCCCTCTCGGCGCCTCCGGCGGCCGCGGCTCCGCGCTCACCCTGACCGAAGCCCATGCCGCGCCCGAGTTCACCAACACGGAGATGAACAACATCTCTGTCTACAAGCGAGTCGTCCCCTCCGTCGTCAACATCACCGCTGGCACCGTCACCCTCGACTTCTTCATGGGCCTCGTTCCTCAGCAGGACCAGGGCTCCGGCTTCATCCTCGATAAGCAGGGCCACATCCTCACCAACTACCACGTCGTGGGGGAAAGCCATAACATCCAGGTCCAGACGCACGACAAGCACCGCTACGCCGCCACCGTCATCGGCAAGGACCGCCTCCACGACCTCGCCCTGCTCCAGATCAACGCGCCCAATCTCGTGCCCGCCGTCCTCGCCTCTTCGCGCGACCTCCAGGTCGGCCAGGAAGTCTACGCCATCGGCAATCCCTTCGGCCTCAGCGGCACCATGACCACCGGCATCATCAGCGCCATCCGCTCCGTCAAAGGCGCCGAAGGGGGCGCGCCCATCGAGAACGCGATTCAGACCGACGCCGCTATCAATCCCGGCAACTCCGGCGGTCCCCTGCTCAACTCCCAGGGCGAAGTCATCGGCATTAATTCCATGATTGCCCAGAACGGCGCAGAGCAGAACGCCGGCATCGGTTTCGCTATCCCCATCGATACTGCCAAAGCGGTACTCAGCGACTTTCAGAAGTACGGATACGCCCGCCGTCCCTCGCTCGGCATCCGCACCCTCCCGATCGGCCCCGATCTCGCCGAGCAAATGGGTCTGCCCGCGCAGTACGGTGTCCTCATTGAAAGCACGGTCCCCGGCGGAGCCGCCGACCGCGCCGGCCTGCATGGCGGCAATCAGGTCGCCTACCTCGGCAATATGCAAATCTCCACCGGCGGCGACCTCATCGTCGCCATCGACGGCCAGGAGATCACCAACTCCCAGGACATCTCCGAAATCATGAACGAGCACCAGCCCGGCGACGCCGTCACCGTCACCTTCTTCCGCGGCCGCCGCAAAATGACCGCCCGCGTCATCCTCGGCGAAGCTCACGAACAGACGGCGTAATCTCTGGACCGGATGAGCACGAAGCGTGACGTTTCAGCTTTGCTCAGAGCACGACCTGGAAGCTCACGAAAAAAAACCGCCTGCCGCCCGCGCCACCACGCCCCGACACCACCCATACCAACCCCCACCGCAAACCTGACACACACCAGCCACAACCAAACGCACGAACCAAACAGTCCAACCCAACCCCCAAACCAACCCCCGAAGGCCAGGTTCACCCCACAGCAAGAAGCAAACGCGCTCGCCATCCGGCAGTCAATGCAACTCGACCCTGGGTTGATCCGAAAGTATCGTCCTGGACCGTTTTGGGAGAAAGACAGTTTCAACTCCACCGCATCGCCCTTCTCAGGTTATGGAGTCGGGCCGTAATCCGCTTGGTAGAGAATGGAGCTTCAGCACCGCCGAAAAGAGACCCCCGATGACCCGCTGGACCGCCGCGCAAATCCCTCCGCAACACGGCAAGCTTGCTTACATCACCGGAGCCAACAGCGGCATCGGTTATCATGCCGCCCTTGAACTCGCCCGCGCCGGAGCCACCGTCATCCTCGCCTGCCGCGACCAAGCCAAGGCCGACGCAGCCCGCAAAAGAATCCTCGCCGAAATCCCAACCGCCCACCTCGAAATCGCACATCTCGACCTCGCCAGCCTCGCCTCAGTCCGCACCGCCGCGCAATCCTTTCTCGCCACCGGCCGCCGCCTCGATCTCCTCATCAACAACGCCGGCATCATGGCCCTCCCCGAGCGCCGCCTCAGCCCCGACGGCTTCGAGCTGCAGCTGGCCACCAACCACTTCGGCCATTTCGCCCTCACCGGCTTGCTGCTGCCGGCCGTCACGCAGCCCTCACCCGCCGCGCCGGCGCGCATCGTCACCGTCAGCTCCATCGCCCATCGCGGCGCCACCATGGACTTCGGCAATCTCAACTGGGAGCACAACTACAAACCCTGGCCGGCCTACCGCCGCACCAAGCTTGCCAATCTTCTCTTCGGATTCGAGCTGCACCGCCGACTCACCCGCGCGCAACTTCCCGCCATCAGCGTTGTCGTTCATCCTGGCGTCTCGAATACCAACCTCTTCGCCGCCGGTCCCGGCTCTGGCGGAGGCGTTCAGGCCATCATGGCCCCGCTCGTTATCCGCCTCATCGGCCAGTCCGACGCACAGGGCGCGCTCCCCACCCTCTATGCCGCGACCTCAGCAGACATACAAGGCGGCCACTTCTACGGCCCCGATGGTTTTCGCGAAATGCGTGGTTACCCCGTCGAAGTTCGCGCCGAACAGCAGGCCTACGACGAATCCCTCGCCACCCAACTCTGGCAAGTCTCCGAACAACTCACCGGAGTCCGCTACTCTGTGGCCTGAGTTCTTCTGAGCCTGATGCTCTGTGTCCTCTGCGCTTCTGAACGCTGAACGCTATCCGCTGTCCGCTCTTCTGTCCCCCTGAGCTCTGTACCTTGGATTCACCGCAATCGAGCCCGCACCTCGGGCCGCACCAGATACAGAAAGAACACCATGTTCACGGCCACCCCCGCCAACTCCATCGGCTGATGCAGCTTCACCATCTCCCACGTTGCATACGTCCCTGACAGAAACACCGCCGCCAGCGTCATCGCCCATCCCCATCGGCGCAACCGGAACAATCCCTGTCCCGCCGCAGCGAACGCTGCGCACAACACCACGTAGACCAACGGCAGCTTGTGCAGGGTCACGCTGATCAGTCCGATCAGCGCCAGCACGAACATCCAGACCGCAATCGCCGCAATGCCAGGCAGCAGCCCGCCCTTCGCTTCTTCGCTCATAACGTATGTAAGTACGCCAGTAAATCCTGCAGTTGCTCGTCGTTCAGATTATTCGCGTAACCCGGCATCATGTTGCGCCCATGCAGAATCACCGGCGTCACCCGCTCATCGTTGGCCGGCGCGCCACTCGGCAGATATTTCTTTCTGTACATCGCGAACAGACTCGGCCCGTGCAAATCGCCTGCCTGATTCGCGTAGTGGCAGCCCGCGCAATCCTGCTGATACACCGCCCGTCCCCGCTGTTCCTGCGGCGTCAGTTCGTTCACCGGCTTCGACGGTCCCAGCGAAGGCCTGCACCCCACGACGGCACACCCCGCAACCGCCGCCAACGCAACCAACATCGGCAACCACCCGCGCAATGTCTCTCTCATGATGAACACTTCACGATACTCTGAGCGCTGCCGGCGATTCGCAACCGGCTCGTTTTCGCTCGTCTTTCCACTCGTCTTTCGCTACCGGCTACGGGCTATTGGCTCCCGGCTATCGCTTCGACAATCCTGTCCAGCGCCGCCCGCGACGCATCCCCCGCAGGCTGCCGATCGTTGCAGAGTACTGAGAACACCAGCGTCTTTCCACTCGCCGCTGTCAAATATCCACTCAGCGCATTCACTTCCGACAGCGTTCCCGTCTTCGCAAACACCTTCCCCTTCAACGGCCCCGCAAACCGTCCCGCCAGAGATCCGTCCACGCCGCCAATCGGTAACGACGACCGATACAGTGCCCCCCACGGCTGACGCGCCGCATACGCCAGCAGCGTGGTCGCCGCCCGCGGCGTGATCAAGTCATCGCCCGACAACCCCGATCCGTCATAAAACAGGAAATCTCCCGGATCCACGCCCGCATTCACCAAAAACTGCCGCACCACGCGCGCTCCCTGCGCGATCGAACCATCCTCGCCCTCCAGCCGCCCCAGCAACCGCTGCAGCAATTCCGCGTGCAGATTCTGGCTCACCTTATTCGTCACCGTCACATCCTCGGCCAGCGTTGGCGATACATGCGTGGCCAGCACCTTCAACCCCGCGACCGGCGGCTCAATGGTCGTCAAATCCAGAGGCCGCAACACCACCGTCTGATTGACCTCCGCCCGATAATCCTCCGTATCCACCGGCAGCCGGTGCCACGCCTTGGCCGTGCCCGTCACCGTCACGCCCCGCGCCAGCAGCATCTGCCGCAACGCCGTTGCCGCAAACTCCGCAGGATCCTCGATCGCCAGTGCTTCATGCATGCCGTTCGCACTCACCGATCCGTACAGCCGGATCGCCAGACTTCCCGGCGAGCGATCGATCCCAGAATGCGCCGCGGCTCCGGTTGACGCCAGCGTCAGCGAATTCTCCAGCTTGTAGTACGGCACATCCGGATTCCACGCCACCACCATCGGCGTCGCCGCCGCATCGCCTTCGCTCCCCGCCGGAGCGGCCGCGTTCGCCGCACTCGCCGGACCCGGCGTCACGTTCAGATACACAACGTTGTCGTTCACCGTTAGCGCCGACACCGGCGCGCCGTACTCCCACTGCAAATCGTCCCACGCCCAGCTGCCGCCGTAGCGCTCCCACACAAACCACGCATCGTCGCCGATCACGTCGCCGGTGATCGCCTTCACTCCGCTGGCGACAATCTGATCCGCCATGCTCTCCAGCGCACCCAGCGGCGGATTCGGTCGCGCCGTCTTTCCATCCCACGGATAGCTGCGCCCCGACATGGTTGGATCGCCTGCGCCCAACAACCGCACATCGCCCGTCAGCGTTCCGTTTGCGTCCGTCGTTCCCGAGGTGACCGCCGTCGTTGTCCACGTCGCATTCGACGGAATCAGCGCCAGCGCCGCCGCCGTGGTAAACAACTTTGCGTTCGACGCAGGCTCGAAAAATTGCCCATCGTTCAGCGCAAACACCGGCTTGCCTTCCAGGGTCGTCACTGAAATGCCCCAGTGCGCGCGGGCCACGACCGGATCGGCCAGGATCTGCCGGATTTCCGCATCCAGCGACAGACTCCTGTGCGCCGGCGCGCGCTTATGCTTCGTCGCCGCGCTGGAGTTACCCGTCACCAGCAACGCAACCGCAACCAAAAATGCGCAGCATCTCGCCAGCCGCCTGATCGCTGATCGCTTCTTACCCGACCGTTCCATCCCTAACCGCATCATCCCTGACCGCTTCTTCGTTCCCCGTCTTATCGCTGGAGTGTAGCATCGTTTTCTGTATGGCTTTCGTGCGCCGATCCCTCTTCAGCTGGCAGCTTCGCACCCGCTCGCTGTCGCTTGGCGAACGCACCCTGGTCATGGGCATCCTCAACGTCACGCCCGACTCGTTTTCCGATGGCGGCGCATTCCTTGACGCCGAATCCGCCGTCGGCCATGCCCTCTCCATGCTCGATCAGGGCGCCGACCTCATCGACATCGGCGGCGAATCCACCCGCCCCCGCTCTCACGAATCAAACCCCGAGCCGCCCACCGCGCTCGAGGAACAGGACCGCATCCTTCCCGTGATCGAAGCGCTCGTCCGGGTGCGCCCCCGAACCGTGTTGTCGATTGATACCTGGCGCGCCGAAACCGCACGCGCTGCCCTCGCCGCCGGTGCCGAAATCATCAACGACGTCTCCGGCTTCCAGTGGGATCCGTCCATGCCCCGGGCCTGCGCGCAGCTCAACTGCGGCGTCATTCTCATGCACACCCGCGGCCGCCCCACCGAATGGCGCACCCAGCCGCGCCTGGCCCCGCAGGAGGTTGTCCCCCTCGTCCAGTCCGGCCTGGCCCATTCTCTCGCAACCGCCCTCGCCGCCGGCCTCTCTCCCAGCCACATCCTCCTCGATCCCGGCTATGGCTTCGGCAAAGCCTACGACAATAACTACCCACTCCTCGCCCACCTCGATGAGTTGCTCTCTCTGGGCCGGCCGCTGCTCGCGGGCGTCTCGCGCAAATCTTTCCTCGCCCGAACCCTCGCCACCACCCTCGGCGGCTCCGACTTCCCACCCGATCAGCGCGCCAACGCCACCCTCGCCGCCACCACGGCGGCCATCCTCGCCGGAGCCAGCATCGTCCGCGTTCACGACGTCCGCCCCGCCGTCGAAGCCGCCCGCATCGCCGACGCGATCCTGCACGCGCTCTGATGGTGCCGCGATCCGCAGAGAGGGAACCTCTGATCTCCAACCCTTGAAATCAAAACTTCCCTCGTCAGGCGATCACGTCCAGCGAACCGTCGCGCGTCGTATCCTCAGCCACCGTGTCCGTCGATTCCTCCGGCTCTCCCTCAACTTCCGGATCCACTTCCTCCGCAAACTTCCTCCGCCGCATCTTCTCCCGCGTCCACGACGGATTCGGCTCCTGCCCCACTCCGCCCATCGGTGCAATTCGATCTACATCCATGGCCGCCGCCCGGCGCTTCACTCCCGCGAAGCCGCACACTCTGGACTTCGGCAACCCCTGAACCTCCTTGAGGGAACCTCGCGCAATCGCCCTGCCACTCCTCCTCCGCGTTCGAAAGTGAACCACTTCTCCACACCGTCCCGCCGCGTATCCTGAAGTCCAGCATGGGCCGCATCCGCGTTCTTTCCGACCAGGTCGCTAACCAGATCGCCGCCGGTGAGGTCGTCGACCGCCCCGCTTCCGTCGTCAAAGAGTTGCTGGAGAACGCCCTCGACGCCGGTGCCACCCGCATCCGTGTCGAAATCGAAGCCGGCGGACGCCGCCTCATCAGCCTCGCCGATGACGGCTGCGGCATGTCGCGCGATGACGCTCTCCTCGCCTTCGAGCGCCACGCCACCTCCAAAATTCGCTCCTCCGATGACCTGCTCTCCATCGCCACTCTCGGCTTCCGCGGCGAGGCCCTCCCCTCCATCGCCTCCATCTCCCGCCTTGAGCTGGTCACGCGCCAACCCGAAGATCCGACAGGCACGCGTGTCGAGATCGCTGGCGGCAAAATCCTCGCCGTCGAAGACTCCGGCGGTCCGCCCGGCACCACCATCACGGTCCGCGACCTCTTCTTCAATACGCCCGCCCGCCGCAAATTCCTGCGCGCCGAAACCACCGAGCTCTCTCATGTAACAGCGTTAGTGACGCATTATGCGCTCGCCCATCCTGAAATCCACTTCGAGCTCCACTCCGCGACCCACGCCCTGCTCATCGCGCCGCCCGTCCGCGAGCCTGCGGAACGCATCTACCAGATCTTCGGCCGCGATACCCTCGACCAGCTTCTCCCCATGGCCGCGGAGCGCCGCTTCGATCACGCCGGCCTCCCCGAACCCGCGCCCTGGCGCCGCGATCGCGATTACACACCGCCCGATCCAGGCTTCCTCCGCGTCAGCGGCTTCGTCTCCCGCCCCGCTCTGCAAAAGCTCAACCGTAACTCGATTTACATCTTCGTGAACCAGCGCCTCATCCGTGACCGCCTCATCATGCACGCCATTCTTGAGGCCTACCGCAACATCATTCCCCCCACCTCGTTCCCCGTCATCCTGCTCTTTCTCGAGATGCCGCCGCACGAAGTCGACGTCAACGTCCACCCCGCCAAAACCGAGGTCCGCTTCCGTCAGCAATCGCTCGTCCATGATTTCGTCCGTGAAAGCATCCGCAACACGCTGATGAAAACCCGCCCCGCAGCCAGCTTTCTCGCCGCGCTCACCGACACCCCGCGCGCCTCCTCCTCCCTCGTTCCCGACTCCGGCCCCATCTCCGAGTACCCCGACTCCGATCCGCCCCCCGTACCAGCCAACGCTACCCCCTTCAACCTCGCAGCGCCCACCCCGCGCCCCGAAGAAGTCCGTCTCCCCTTCGCCACAAATGTCGTCATCCTGAGAGAAGGCCGCACAGCAACCGCGGTCGAAGAGCCTGCGCTTCAGGACGCAGACCGGCCACCCACCTCCACCAACGGCCACGCCTGCGCCCAACCCGTTTTCCCGGAAGGTGGTGACCTGCCCCCCTCCCTCCACTCCCTCGCCTCCCTCAAACCCCTCGGCCAGCTCCGCGAATCCTTCATCCTCGCCACCAACGACGAGGGCCTCTGGATCATCGATCAGCACGTCGCTCACGAGCGCGTCCTCTTCGAAAAAATCCTGCGCGAGCGCCAAACCGAGCGCGTCGAGCGCCAGCGCCTCCTCATGCCCATGCTTATCGATCTGCTCCCCGCGCAGATGGTCGTCTTCTCCACGCTGGCCGCCGAACTGGAGCGCAACGGCTGCGAAGCTGAGCCCTTTGGACCGCACACCATTGCCATCAAAGCCGCACCTGCCGGCCTCACCGGTCCCGCACTCGAGCGCATGATCCTCGAAGTCCTCGAGCAGCCCGGCACCACCGCGCAGTCCGATAACCTCGAAACCGCCCGCACCCGCATCGCCGCTTCCATCGCCTGCCACGCCGCCATCAAGGTCAACATGCCGCTCGATCCAGCCCGCATGGAATGGCTTCTCGCCGCGCTCGCCCAAACCGACCACCCCACCAGCTGCCCCCACGGCCGCCCCATTGCATTACGATATTCATGGAGAGACATTCAGCGCGCCTTCCAGCGCATTTAAACTTCCTGTCACCAACCCTGGTTCGCCGTTCCAACCTGCAAAGCCGGTCTGAAATTGAATCAGCAACAATTACAAATCGCGCGCGCCGCGCTCTGGCATCAGACCGCCGCAACGGACCCCTCCGCCCCGCTCGTCACCTTCGACGACGCCGCGCGCTGGCTCGACGACATCGGCCTTTGCCTCTTTCTCCCGCGCCACACCCAGCTTCCCGCACCCGCGCCCTCCTTCGTTGAAGCCTGCGCCGGCGCGCCCAGCGTGACCCCACCCCCAGCATCGATCGCCCACGCCACCGAGCTCGCTGCCCGCCTCATCGCCGATCGCCGCGTCATCCCTCTCAATCTTCTCGGCGCCTTCTCCGAGCAGGCCGACTTCCTCGTCACCCCCGAAGTCCTGCCCTGGACCGCTGCCGTCCGCGGAGACCGCCAGTGGAAAACCGCGCCCGGCGGCCGCACTGCGCCCATCGTCCTGCGCACCTGGGAAGCTCTCGATCGCGAAGGCGAGATGACCGCCGTCGCCATTCGCGAGCTGCTCGGTCGCGAGCTCACCGAAGCCGCCGTCCTCCGCGCCCTCATCGAGCTCTGGACCACCCTGCGCGCGATGCCCCTGCAGTCCCCGGGCGAGCCCACCCGCTGGACCCTGCTCAAAAACCGCTTCCCCACGCAGCTGGCCACCGCCGCCAACACCGCACAAACCACCGCACTTTCCGCGCTGCTCTCTCTCTATCTCCACTCCGCCGTCGCCGCTACCGCCGAAGAGGCCGAAATCTTTCTCTCGCCGCTGACCGCCCGCTCGCGCATCCGTGACGTCCTGCATGGCATGATGGCGTCGCGTCAGTTCGGAACTACCACCGTCGCCTCACAAACGCTGCTCTTCATCGAAGGCTCTCTTCCTGAAGCGCCCGAGCCCGAACCGCAGCCGGCAGCTGCCCCCACCCCGCCTCCCCCCGCACCGCGCGCACCCTTCCGTAAAGTGCCGCGCCCCACGCGCTGGGAATTGCCGGCGCGTGACGCTCGGCCCCCATGGCAGAAGAAACCCGCTGCCGCGGATCGCCCCGCATCTGCGTCGAACCGGCCCGCCGCGAACCGGCCCCGCCGCGAAGGCAAGCCCTTCTCCAGCCAACGGCCAGCAGGACCCCGTCCCTTTACCGCTTCTCGTCCCGCGCCTTTCCGAGGTCCCCAGCGCCCAGCATCGAGACCCGGTCCGCGCCCGGCATCGAGACCCGGTCCGCAGCCCGTTCCTCGTGCCGGCTCCGGCTCCCGTCCCGAGAACCGCCCCGGCGCCAAGCCCTGGCAGCGCCGCGGCCCAGGGTCCTTTCAAAAATTCCGCAAGCCCGACGGTGGAGCGCGAACCGGCCGCCCGCAGGGCGAGTTCCGTGGGCCAAAACCACAGGGCGAGTTTCGTGGGCTAAAACCGCAGGGCGCAGGCCGCCCAACCCGCCCACCGCAACCCTGGCGCGGCAAGAACAGCGCACCACCGCAGTCTCGTCAGAACCGCCCGTGGCAAAAGGACCGTCCCCAACGCGACAAGCCTCCCTTCCGCGACAAATTCCATCCTGAGCGCCCCCAACCCACCGAGCGCCCCGCCGAAAATCGCCCGCCGCGTGCCGCATCCCCGCGTGGCGCATCCCGCGTCGCGAATCTCCGCGCAGCGATCGCAAATTCGGCGCCAAGCCCCGCTTTACCGGCGCACGCCCTGCAGGCCGCGGCAAATCCTGGCCGGGGAAACCAGGCCCCGGCCCGTCTCGATCCGCCGATTCTTCTCGCCCGTTTCGTCCGGGAAAATTTTCCGCCGGCAAACCGAGCCGCCCCGCAGCCCGCGGCCCTCGCCCCGCGCGCCCCGGCAAACCGCAAAACAAATTCCGCAAATTCACTCCCGGCGAGCGAAATCCGCGCAAAAATCGTAAGCAGGAAGAGAATCCCGAATGAACCGCGCCCCTATCATTGCCATCGACGGCCCCGCCGGCGCGGGAAAGAGCACCGTCGCGCGCCATCTCGCGCAACACTTCGGACTCCTCAACCTCGAAACCGGCGCCATGTACCGCGCCTTCGCCCTGAAAGCCATCCAGTCCGATCAGGATTTCGACGACGCCTCCGCCCTCGAGCGTCTCTCGCGCGACACCGACATCGCGCTGGAGTCCGACCGTTCCGGCAATCGCGTCTTTCTCGACGGCACTGATGTGACCGAGCGCATCCGCGACTCCGACGTCACCCAGGGAGCGTCGCGCGTCAGCGTTCATCCCGCCATTCGCACCTGGATGGTCGACCTCCAGCGCGAGCTCGGACGCCGCGGCGGCGTCGTCATGGAAGGCCGCGACATCGGCACCGTCGTCTTTCCCGATGCCGACGTCAAAGTCTTTCTCGATGCCTCGCCCGAGGCGCGCAGCCAGCGCCGCTACGAGCAAAACTCCACCGTCAAAGAACGTTCGATCCGCTCGGAATACGAGCAGAACAACGGTCCCGGCGGTCAGCCCCGGCCCGCTACAGCCGCCGACCACTCTGCTGTTTTTCAGGAGCTCCGCGAGCGCGACGAGCGCGACCGCACCCGTGCCAGCTCACCCCTGCAACCCGCCGGCGATGCGGTGGTCATCGACTCCACCAACCTCACCCTCGAGGAAGTTCTCACCCGTATCGAAGACCTCGTCCGCCCCCTCTTCGCCCGCCGCGGCCCCGCCGAAAAAGTCGGCTAGCTCCAAAAAACAATTCTTAGCGTTGTCATCCTGAGGAGCGCAGCGACGAAGGATCCGCGGGTGCCTTTTCTTCCACCCACTTCAATGCGCCGATTGGTGATCCTAATTGCAGAGAGCGGACGCATGGTCCCGCGTCCGCTGGAGGCTCGTTCTGCATTCTGGTCGCCGGCCAGCCAATCGCAGGCTCGCCGCTCTGCCTATTGCTCTTCTTCCTTCGCAGGAGCAGGCGGAGCCTTGAAATGCTTCGCGGGCGCCCCCGGAGGAGCCGGCGGCTTCGGTGGTGTCAGCGCCAGCGTGCCGTTCTCGCCCTTCCGCAACTCCAGGTTTCCATGGTCGGTTTCCAGCTGCAGCTGCACGCCGCCGTGGCCCATCGAACCTTCCAGCGTTTGCCGCCCGCCGTCGGTCGCCATCTTCAGCGGAAAGTCGGTCCGCACCGCCTCGTCCTCGCTCGTGCTGCCCGTCACGCTGAAGTTCGCCGTCTCCGGGATCGTCACGATTACGTTGCCGGTATGATCCGTGATCTGCACGTTGCCCAGCGGATTCACCATCACCATATTGACGTCGCCGTTGGAGTCCTCAATGTGCGCGTCCCCGGCCATCTGCGTCAGATCGATATCCTTCGACCGCGCAATCACCCGCACCGGGCCCATCGCCTGGCTCACGCTCAGATCGCTCTTGTCCAGCGTCAGTGCGCCCATCAGTCGCGGAATATCCAGTGTCGTCTGGCTGGAGTGGTAGTGAATGTCCGACCCAATCTGCTCCAGGTGAATGTCCCCGAAGAAATCTCCGTTGATCGTCACCTGTCCCGCAATCTGCGACAGCGTCACATCGTCGCCGTGCCCATCCACCAGCACCCGTCCCTGCACGTTATGCGCGGAAAAATCTCCGTGGTCGATGTGCCCCTGCGCGTCGCCGCCAATATCTTCCAGCTTCACCTCGCCGTGATTGTCCGTCACCTGCACGCCGCCATTCAGCCCGTCCGCCGTCACGTCGCCATGTCCCGCCGTGACCGTGGCGTACGCCGCCGCCGGCAGTTCCAGCGTCAGATCCACACGGGCCCCCTGCTTCTCCGGCACCGTAACCACCGCTCCGCCACCCGACGCATCCACCTTCGGCTTCAGCTGCCCGAAAATCTTCTGCGCATCCGCGTCCGAATCGCGATGCACCATCTGGTGCGCCCGCAGATGCATCTGGTTATCCGTGGACGCCGTGATCGTGATATCTCCCTGCGGATCGCTGATCGTCACCACCGGCTTCGCCGCCGTCAGCACCTGGTCGATCTGCACATCGTTGTCGTGCTCGGCCCCCATCCAGTTCCAGAAATTGTCGCCGTCGTCGCCGGAGAATTCCCACGAGAACGGCCCCATCAGATGCCCCTCGCGCGAAACCCATCCGAGGCAGATCATCAGGATCACCAGCCAGACAATTCCCCCCATCGAGCGCCGTCCGCCCCACGGCCGATTCCAGTCCAGGAAATGCTCCGCCAGCAGCAGCCCGCCCATCACAATCAGCAGCAGCGGCCACCATCGCGCATACCAGCCCCAGAATTCCACCGCGTCCAGCTTGCCCGTCGACATCAGCAGCGCGATCACGCCAATCGTCAGCAGGATCAGCGGTCCCACGAACGTCGGCCTGTGCCAGCCCCGCCAATACGTCTTGTAGTAGTCCTTTTGCGCGCGCATCTGGGCCTTCCACTGATCCCGCTGCGCCCGCGCCGCCTGCTTGGCCTGCCACCGCGCTTCCCGCGATGTCCAGGATGGAGGTGTCGTTCCCATGGGTCTACCTCCTCTCCTCGTCCTGCGTTGATCTGTCCTGCGTTGATGTCTCCTGCACAGCGATCGCCGTCGTCGCATCCACCGGAGCTGCTCCCGTATACGACGTGTAGCCCGTCGCGCCCGGCGCCACCGGATAGCCCGGATACCCCGTTCCCTGAACCGGCGGATTCTGCGCCAGGATCGCGTTCTCCGCCAGCTTCAGCAATCCCCAGACAATGATGTACAGCGGCCAGCTGTGCGCATACGAAATCCCCGCATACTCATCCAGAATCGCCGTGATCCCAAACGTCAGCAGGATGATCGGCCCCCGCATTCTCCGCAGAAACAGGTACTGGTTCATCGTCCACCTCCTGCCGGCGGCTCCTGCGTCGTTCTGTTGTCCGCGGGCGGAGTCACGCTCCCCGGCGTCCCCCCGCTGAACGGCGGCGGCGGTCCCGGGCGATGCGCATAGAATCCAAAACGTCCCGAATTCCGAGCCAGCAGCCACACCGCAATGCCCACAATGATCAGCGGCCAGCCATGGCTCACCCATCCAAAATTGAAGAAGCCCAGCGTGTTGAACAGGAACAGCATGCCCAGCAGGATCAGAACAATCGCCCCAATCGGCTCTCTGCGCGCCCGCTCCAGCTCCATTTCCGGTGGCGGAGGCACCCATCCCGGCGGTGGATTCGGCGGCACGTAACCGGCCCCGGGAAATCCTGGCGGTGGGGGGGCCCCGCCCGGCGGTACAAATCCCGGCGACACAAATCCCGGTGGTGGCGGTGGCGTGCCCGGCCCTCCGTAACCTGGCGCAGTCGGCCCCGTCCACGGTTGATATGGCCGCCCCGCCTGCGCTTCCGAGACGATTCTCTGCCGCAGCTGCTCGCCCCATTCCGCGCTCTGCCGCCCAAACTCATGGGCCTGCTGCCGCACCTGCTCCGCCCAGTCTGCGTATTGCGCCGGATTGCCACTCCCTCCAGGCCCTCCCGGGACAGCTCCAGCCACTCCTGGCGGCGCTCCCGGTGCAGGTGGCGCTCCCGGCGCAGGAGGAACCTGCGGCACCGGCGGAACATAAGGCCGCGCCGTGTGCCCGCCAAACGCATTGCCCAGCTCGTTCAGCCCGAAAGGATCCGGCAGCGGCAATCCATCCCGCCGCGCCTTGGCCGTCTGGTGCGCGTCGAATACCTGATACAGCACCCAGCAGCCAACAAAAATTCCAAACAGCCCATAGTGCTCGCTGATCGAGATCAGCACCACGAACACCAGCACGTGCACGATGGCCTTGATGTACTGGCCGTTGTACATCGCGCCCACGCCCGGAATAAATCCGAGAATCGTCGCGGTCCCAGGGTTCGGCGCTCCCATCGGTGGCGGCGGATAGGCGCCCGGAACTCCCGGCCCCGGCACACCCGTCACCTTCGCTGCGAGACACGGCTCGCAATACACACTGCCCTGCACCGTCCGCGTGCACTGCGCGCACAACCCATTCCCGCAGTTCTGACAAAAGGCGGTGACCGCCGCCTCGGGGTGATTGACGCAGTTCATACCAGGCTCCCTTCCACGTACCCAGCGGTTTCACCCGCCTGCTGCAGCCCGGTTCCTGAATGACCCAGGGAAATCCACTTGCCAGTTCCCACCGACACCCTTACCTCTGCTGCTTCTTCTAATGTTCCCGACCGCTGATCGCCGATCGCGGTGCCTTGTTGTGTTCCGAGCTCCGAGCCCGGCGCCCGGCGCCCGGTGCCCTGCTGTTCTATCCGCTGTCCGCTATCCGCTATCCGCTGCCCCACGCTCGCTCTCAGCTCTGAACCGAGCTCCGAGCCCGGCGCCCGGCGCCCGGTGCCCTGCTGTTCTATCCGCAGTCAGCTGTGCGCTATCCGCTCTACTAAAGGAGGG
>Ga0210398_10000754_pt1 | contig 35645 bp, 27 predicted proteins | sample IncBWC4OmetaG_FD_161047 | JGI IMG/M metagenome (GOLD analysis project Ga0210398, IMG submission 161047) | Forest soil microbial communities from Barre Woods Harvard Forest LTER site, Petersham, Massachusetts, United States - Inc-BW-C-4-O | ecosystem: Environmental > Terrestrial > Soil >... | reverse complement strand
GCGATCTGCAGCAGCAGCGCATTGCCAATGGCATCCGCAGCGGGCAAATGTCGCCGTCGGAAGCCGCCAAGGCGGAAGGGCACGAGCAGAACATCAACAAGAACATCGCGGCGGACCGCGCGGCCAACGGCGGAAAGCTGACGCCGCAGGAAAAGAAGAACATCAACCAGAAGCAGAACAACGCCAGCAAGCAGATTTACAACGAGAAGCACAACGAGAAGACCGCGCCGAAGTAGTTCCGGGTTCAGAGTAAACCGGCTTGAATGCGCTGCGGCGGATTGATTCGCCGCAGCGCATTATTTTTGTGGGCTATGCTTCGGTCCTTTGGATTTAGTCTTGTTAGACCCTCGTGGCATGCACCCATACCAACGGGTGGGTGCCGCACCCTTGCGGTTTTCAAGGGTGCGGGTTGGCTGTCCATCGATCACCAAACCCGCACCCTTCACCAAAACCGTGAAGGGTGCGGCACCCGAAATTCAATTTCAAGGGCCCGAGCCACCCGCCGGTGTGGCCCGGGAACCCTGGGCTTGGTGGCGGAAACCCACAGACTGAAGTCTGTGCTACAAAACGCGCACACCCATCCGTAAGGGTGGGTGTATCACGCAATTTGGATTTATTTTCTGGCTCAGCCCTTGCTGAAGCCGGGGGCGGGGCGCAGCTCGGGACGCGGCGCGGGCTTGGGCTCGGCGCCGGGGAGCGGCTGCGGCGGCGAGGGCGGCGCGGGGCGCACCTTCTCCGGCAGCGGCTTGTTGTCGATGAGGAGCTTCAATTCGGTGGCGTCCAGGACTTCGCGATCGAGCAGGGCCATGGCGATGCGCTCGAGGGTGTCGCGGTTGTTCTCCAGAATCCCGTGCGCGTTGTTGTAGGCCGCGGTGACGATGCCGTGCACTTCCTGGTCGATATGGATGGCGGTGTCTTCCGAGTAGTCGCGGTGCTGCGCGATTTCGCGGCCCAGGAAGATGGCCTCTTCCTTTTTGCCGAAGGCCAACGGCCCGAGCGAGCTCATGCCCCAGTCGCAAACCATCTTGCGGGCGATGTCCGTGGCGCGCTCGATGTCATTGCCCGCGCCGGTGGTGATGTGGCCCAGGAAAATCTCTTCGGCGCAGCGCCCGCCCATCAGCACGGTCAGCGTTCCTTCGAGATAGGTCTTGGTGTAAGTGTGCTTGTCGTCGATGGGCAGCTGCATGGTCAAGCCGAGGGCCATGCCGCGCGGAATGATGGTGACCTTGTGCAGCGGGTCCGTGCCCGGGGTGATGGCGGCGACCAGCGCGTGCCCCGCTTCGTGATACGCGGTGTTGCGCTTCTCTTCCTCGGACAAAATCATGGATTTGCGCTCGACGCCCATCAGGACTTTGTCCTTGGACATCTCGAAGTCGGCCATCATGACCAGCTTGCGGCCCTGGCGCGCGGCCCACAGGGCGGCCTCGTTGACGAGGTTGGCCAGATCGGCGCCCGAGAAGCCGGGTGTGCCGCGAGCAATCACCGACAGCTCGACGTCGTCGCTCAGGGGAACCTTGCGGGTGTGCACGCGAAGGATTTCCTCGCGGCCCTTGACGTCCGGACGCGCGACGACCACGCGGCGGTCAAAGCGGCCGGGGCGCAGCAGCGCAGGATCGAGCACGTCGGGCCGGTTGGTCGCGGCGATCAAGATCACGCCTTCGTTGGATTCAAAGCCGTCCATCTCGACCAGCAGCGCGTTGAGCGTTTGCTCGCGCTCGTCGTGGCCGCCGCCGAGACCGGCGCCGCGGTGGCGCCCCACGGCGTCAATTTCATCAATGAAGATGATGCAAGGCGCGTTCTTCTTGCCTTGCTCGAAGAGGTCACGCACGCGGCTGGCGCCGACGCCGACGAACATCTCGACGAAATCGGAGCCGGAAATCGAGAAGAACGGAACGTTCGCTTCACCTGCGATTGCGCGAGCCAGCAAAGTCTTTCCCGTGCCTGGAGGGCCGACCAGCAAAACTCCCTTGGGGATGCGCCCGCCGAGCTTCTGGAACTTCTGCGGGTCCTTCAGGAATTCGATGATTTCCTGCAGCTCTTCCTTGGCTTCATCCGTGCCGGCAACGTCCTTGAACGTGGCCTTCTTCTGCTGCGCGGTCAAGAGGCGCGCGCGGGATTTGCCGAAGCTCAGGGCCTTGTTTCCGCCGGCCTGCATCTGGCGCATCATGAAGATCCAGAAAGCCACCAGCAGGAAGAGGGGGGCGGCGTTCAGCAGGAAGGTGACCCAATCCGCGCGGTTCACTTCCTTGACGTTGATCAGAACCGATTTATCGCGCAGAGTCTTGGTCAGGTCAGGCGCCGATTCCTTGAAAATCGTAGTGCGGAATTTCTTGGAGGGCTCGCGCCACTCGCCTTCGATTTCGTAGCTGGTGGGAGAGAGGTACAGCGTGACTTCCTTGACGTTCCCGCGATCTACTTCCGCCATGAACTGGCTGTAGCTGGGTTCCTCCTCACGCGCTGACTGGCCGCTCTTGGATACCAACATCCACAGCAACACCGCCAGCATGATGATGAACAGCCAAAACATCACGGTTTTTAACGTCGAACTTGGGTTCACGGCCTTACCTCACCTGCCGGATTTTCCGGCACGCGCCACGCTGGAATCGTCCCCCTCGCAAAAACCTCGTTCCAGCGCTTCGCAGGACAACCCTACTGCAAATCCCAATCGCCCATATACCTTAGATGCATGCCGAGGGCCAAAGTAATCCAGCGTTTACAACTCTTCCTCGGCAATCACCAGCCCGGTCTGGGTCCCCGGATGGGCCGCCAATTCGTCGGCGACCGGATATCCTGAGGCCCAAATCACCTTTCCCTCGCTGGTTAAAACCGGCCAGCCTCCCCGTTCACTGCGGGGAACGCGGGACTGCAGAAGCAACCGTTTTAATTTTCGAACGCGCTGGCTCCCCTGTGGGCGGTAAGAGTCGCCGGGACGCCAATTGCGAAGGACTAGCGGCCAATGAACCTGGTCAAAATCCAGGGCACCCCCGTCAAATACAGTGTCGCTCCGGGCCGGAGGCCAGTCAACCCTTTTCAAATTGAAGCGGCGGTGAATTTCCGTAACAACAATGGAAGACGATTGCAGCGGCTCGGGGCGCGAAACAGTGTAGGCGAAGTCATCGCCCGGGCGCGCACTATCCGCGCGCGGTGCTACGGCGGCGGAAGCATCGAGCGCCTCTGAGAAGACGAGCCGGTCAAACACGCGCTCTACACAAACACCGGGCAGATCGATTTTCGCGCCGCTCTGAGATCTTGCAGCCAGATCCAGTACGGCTGCCACGTGCCGCGCGGTGAGCTGCTCGCGGCTGCCGCGCAGTTCGGCGAAAATGCGGCGCACCAGGCGGCGCGTAAGAGCCATGGTGGAAGCCGGTGAGGGCTCGCGCTTGCCTCCGGCTCCGCGTTCCACGGCAAGCAGCCCGCCGAGGGGCGCCAGAAGATCGGCGGCGCTCAGGGAAATTGCGCCTCCGGTTTCGCGCCTGGCGAGCGCGTGGAAGCGCTCATCTTCGAGCATGCGCCAAAAGGCTTCGTCTTCGCGCGCGTGTCCGGCGAGCCGCGCCAGTCGTGTTACGGCAATGGCGTCGAACTCGCGGACGAGAAGCGGGATCAGCTGCCGGCGAATGCGCGCTCTCGTGCGCGAAGTGTCTTCGTTGGTGGTGTCCTCGCGCCACGCTTGCCCGAGCCGGGACAAGTAGGCGCGCAATTCCTCGCGCTGCAGTTCGAGCAACGGCCGAACGATCCGGCCCGCCACCGGATAAATTCCCGCTAGTCCCGCGATGCCGGTGCCGCGCAACAGGTGCGCCAGGACGGTTTCGGCCTGATCGCTCGCTGTGTGGGCTACGGCGACGCGGTGGAGGCCACGCGCTTCGGCGGCGGAGGAAAAAAAACGGTAACGCAGACGCCGCGCGGCGTCTTCCAGATTCCAGCCGTGAAGGCACGCTTCCGCGGCGACATCGGCGCGGCCGGACAGAAAATCCAACCCAAAAGTTTCCGCCAGATCCTTCACGAAGCGCTCGTCGACGTCCGCTTCAGCGGCACGCAGCTGATGATTGAAATGCAGAACGGCGAGCGCGATTCCGAGCTGCGGCCGCAATTCGCAGAACAGGCGCAGCAAGGCCACCGAATCGGCGCCGCCCGAGACGGCGAGGCCGACGCGGTCGCCCGGACGAACCATGGCATGCCGCGCCATGGTGGCCAGGACTCGTTGATGAAGATCTTTGGTCATGCGAAGCGCCCGCCGCGGCGGATTCCCTTGCTGTGATGGTAGCAACGAAGTCTGCGGTCTCACAATCGGCATCGGATTTTTCGGAGTGGAGATAGATTGCGGCCCGGGGCCGCGGGACGGAAACTAGCGGTTCGTTTGCTCCGCCATAATCATGCGGCTGTAGGCGATCCGCCGGTCGAGAACCACCGCCGCGGCGTAGGCGCACCCGCCGCGCTCGGCTTCGATCCAGCGCGCCGCGGAGGGGAACGCCCAGCGCAACAGGATTCGCGCCACCCCGAGCAATTGGAAGTACAGAGCCACTACGCGAATCTCAGCGGAGTCGCCACCGGGTTCCGGGCACAGAGAAATCAGCTGCAGGAGCCGCCCGAAATGCTCGCCGGCCGCGGTTCTGGCAGTGAAACCGCAAACTTCCGCGGCCTGTTCGGACAAGACATGTTCCTGCGAAGCTGCGATCAGCGAGCGGCTGTAGGAGACGAAGAATTGCAGCAGCGTCAACGTCGAAATCGCGAGAATCAACGCTGCGATCATGGAGTTGGGGCCAGCACCCTCGCCGTGGCCAGCCGCGCATCTTCCGGAACTTTCAGAAACGTATAGGCCCATGAAGCCGGCAGCCACACGGAGGTTAGCGGCAAGAAGTATTCCCAGAAGTGATGCGTCGGGTACAGATTAATCATGGCGTAGCCGCCCGCCGAAAGGCTGACGTAAACGCCCATCGAAAGAACCAGCTGCACCAGGCGGGTCCTGTTTTCACGCACCTTCGCTATCACGCCCCAAAGCGCATACGTGAGTAGCACGCCGACGAAGTAAAGATTCTGGCCGACTTCCGCGACGAAGTGCGTAACCAGCCGGTCCGAGGAAGTCGCTACCAGGTAATAAGAGATTCCCGCGGTTCCCCCCAGCAGTAACATCGCCCCGGCGCGAAGGTGGTTGCCCACTCCCATTTCCGAAAATACCTGCGCATACAGATTCATCAGCACGAAGTACAGGCAGATGGTCAGAAGGGATTGCGAATAGTAGTAGAAATAATAGTAGGCGTCGGACTCGAAACCGGAGTGGCGGAGGAAAAAGTAGCTGGCGACATCAGTGCCGATGCACGCACAGAGATACAGCACGAAAGCAATGTGCTGGGAATAAGCCCTTCTCCGCAGCAGACAGATCAAAGAGAAAAGCTCTGCCAGGAAGACAACCACCCAGATAGCATAATGAGCTGGGTCCAGCACGAAATTAGAACCTCCGCGTGGACCCAGCCTTCTGCGGGTATCACGCTCTAGCTAATTGCCGCCACGTGGCATGGGCGCTGGCCTGCCCTGTGCCGTCAGGACGGAGCCCGACGTGTGCGCGGAATACGTGACTGCTATGTTCCGCAAACCCATCGCCCCCGACAATACGAGCAACACAAAAGCAACAACCGCTAGATACTTGGACATATACCCTCCGGAAGGGAAACTAACCCGGAGGAAGTATATGGAGAACTGTTCCCAAATGGAACAGTTTTGTTACAATCTGTCTAAACGGTTAACAACTTGGGACGATGTCTCGCGGGCTGGTCTTGCCGTGCTTGCCAGTGGCAGATCCAAGCCCTTATCGTCCGGGACCGACAATAAGGCTCAGAACAGGCAGGGTCAAGGGTACAACAGTACTACTAGTACGAGTGCTTAAGATTGTTAGTTTCAGTTACTTACCGGAAGCGTGCGGGATGCGGAAGGATGCTCCCAGGCCTCTCCTGATTTGGCAAAGTGCGGGCCTGGTTGACCGTTTCGCGCGAATCTTTCCCTGCTTGACAGTTCTTCGAGGGCATCCGTAACATGGGCGCTTGCTTTTTTGCCGGCGTAGCTCAGGGGTAGAGCGAGGGTCTCATAATCCCTAGGTCGTGAGTTCGAGTCTCACCGCCGGCACCATTCATTTTAAAGTCACTTAGGATGTTTCCGTAGGTTCCTGCGTATCCACCGCGTATCTTTGAAGCGAAAAAATCAGGTTCTAATTTTGCTCGGGATAACCGCATAGGTCGTTGCGATTGCGATACGCACTAATTGGGAAGCCTGCCCTCGTGTCCTTGAGGGGTTGTTTTGGGTTTCGTGTTGAGCAGCACAATCGGATCTTTGTTCCAGGCCTGCTCTAGATTTGCCTCTAATCGCCGTTGTCTAGCATGCACCCAGGGGCTGTAGTGTTTCTGAGTAATTCCGATGTTGCTGTGCCCCAGCAAAACGGCGACTTCTTCCGTCGATACGCCCGCCAGCAGTAGCTCTACGGCGAACGTATCTCTGAAGCGATGAGCGGATCCCTGCGTGCCGGCGAGTTTGAATAATTTTCGTAAAGTCCGTTGCCAACTCCCAATCGCCGTGTGGAGTGTAGAATTAGCTGTCCAGAAAAAATATCGTGGGCTTAGGCGCGGCGACTCTTTCAAAGTGTCCGCAACGAAAGTCGGTAAGACGCAGTTCACCGGCTGTCCCGTTTTCTGCGTGTACAGAAAAACTTTATTTCCTATCAACCGATCTGCGGTCAGACTTGTTACATCGCCAATGCGCAACCCGGTGTACCTTAACGTAAGGATGAAGGCACGGAGCCGCACAGCATTCGGACGCCCGATATTTCCTGTTTTGTCGGGGTAGCGTTCGACGGCAGATAGGATTGTAGCCATTTCTTCTGGTGTGAACGGCAAAGTTGGCCGGGGTCGCACCTTCGGACCTCTAAGCAACTGCGCCGGGTTTGTATCTATCCATCTGCGTTCGTATGCGAAGCGAAAGAACGCACGGATTCGCCCCAGCTTTCTCAGGGCAGTGAGAGGTCCCTCTGTTCCCTCTGCTTGAAAAGCCTCCAATGATTCCAGATTGAAATCCTTTAGAGATTGAATTCCGCGTTTCTGTGCAAAGTTCGCCATCTGTCGTTGCAGCAGATCGTATTTATAGATCGTCGCGGCGTGCAGCTTGCGCACTTTCGCCTGGGCTATAAAGCGTTGCCACGCCTCCTCCAGAGCGAGCGGAGGGGCGCTAGTCATTGGGCTACGTGCTGCTACTTGTGTAATTGGGATATCAGATCCGTTCCGAGCAATCCATTCCTCTGCTAACTCCTGGGCTGCCTCCCATTCTGTCTCATCCATGGACTTGAGCAAACGTTCCCCATTCACCCTGGCATCGAACCAAATGGGGCATTGACAGCGCCAATAGCGGCGGTTTTGTCGACGGTGCGGGCATCTGCGTAGGTGACGGCGGAAGAGCATAGGGCCGCTAGGCTACCTTTTTGGGTAATGATTAGAAAGTGACATCTGCCGGTGGACTCGTTCTAGAATTGATTGTGGAATTCTGAGGGTTTGGTAGCGACGCTTTCCTCGCGAACTGTCTGTGCCAATAGCAAGTACACCCTCCTCGTGCCGAAATACGTCGCGGACTGCGTCAGGACTGAGATTCCAAAGCGCGGCCACGTCTGCGACTGTAAAGTGCCGCTCAAACGCGGGCGACATTGCCACGTCGTCGGTGCCAAGTGCTGGTGGCTTCTTGTTTGATTGGTCCCTTTCCGTACTCATGTGCCTCGCCTAGACAACCAAGCTAGCGCGAGAAAGCGGTAGGAGCATCCCAAGCCGCCACAAGTACCTTTGTGCGAACGCATTTCACAACCGGGAGTTCCAAATCTTGTGATCCAAGCGGAGGGCTTCTAGGTCATATTCTTGACCACTTCGGAACGTCTGACGAATTGGCGGTAGCGTCCTAGCTCTGTGGGCTCTATTCTTCTGTCAGGCTACACTCCGATCACAGGGCTCAAATGAGGATCACGACCCGATATGCCAGTCCCACGCAATCCAAGTTCTCGCGCTCAACGACGGCGGTTAGAGCCTTTCGGGCCTCGCTCGGCAGCAGAAGCTTGGTGGTCGCCAAACATCGACTATTTTTTCTTTTTACGATTGGAGCCTAACGAACTCTTTCAGTCCTGCGAGAACCAGGAGCAAAGGTTCAAGTCTATCGACGGGAAGGAGTTTCTACAGAGTCTAGACAGAATGCTCCTTTTCGGGAGACCGATCTTTAGCGATGGTCCTACGGGTCGAAAGAAAAGTGGATATCCTCTCGACATAAGAATCACACGACCACGAGGGGCCGAGTCGGAATGGCGTTATGCAGCGTTGCTGAAAACTCTCAAAAAACTCGATGAGATGGATCTGCGATGGCTTCTCATTGCGAGATGGCTAGAGTCCGAAGGTATCTGTCAAGCTGAAGAATTTTTGCCGGGGGAAATACTGGAGCGACTCCTTGAGACAGCCAGCAAGACAAGGATGCAGGTTTCGCCGACGGATTTGGAACAAGCCCGTTTGGTGGGGATTTGGCTACAATACTTCAGGAAATTACTCGCCGACGCAAAAAAGGCACGAAACGCACACCAGGGAATAGATGCACTGGTGAAGATGGGCTATGTCCGAAGTGCGGTTGAATCAACACTCGGGAGGAAAAGCGAAATCCAGGCTACGGCGAGCTGGCTCGCTTTACGTGATGACGATGCCCTAGGGCATGAAAAGAAGCGAAGGCAAGAGCGCACGTTGGTAAATGCATGTACGCGTATCAATGTTGCTAAAAATAAATTCGATGACAAATTCTTCAAACGTGCCATCAAAGCTCTCAACCGCCATCCGCCTGAAATTGACGAAATTGACCCTTCCGAATATAACAACTTCCTGCGTTCGATCTCGTGAAATAACCTCTCACAAAAACCGCCAGTCCGAGTTGGGATGCGCCGTGCAGTCCCTTGCCCTACTTTTGTGCACATGATGGCCGGTACGCAACGAGCGTTCGATGTGGGTGCGACTCAATGTCCCTGGCTGTCCAACACTATCTTGAAAGGATAATCTCGATGAACGATAAACCCAAGAAAGGTAGGCCATCGGAAAACGAAATGGAACGAGAGGGTCTGCTTGAGCGCATGGAAGACGCGCTAGAGTCAGCGAGACTCGCTCCAAAGGAAATCAAAACGATCATGGCGTACTTCGCTCATGACGACCATAATCCGGGGATCTACACAGACCTACGGAGGAATGCAGCAGACTCAACCGATCCTACACAACGAAAGCTGATTGTGGTTGTAGATTGGTTGAAGCGGCCTAGGCGTCAACGTCGTCCAACCAAAATTGTAATAGTGAGTGAATCAGAGCAATTGCCAAAACAAAACTCTACGGAATAGGCATTCAGAACTCCGCGTCACATGATGTCTGTGGGCAGGTAGTTTGAATATCTAGACCAAATCTAATCTGCAACAAGTTTTTCTTTTGGTCACCGAGAGCACCTCGGAATGCAGCTCACTTCGTACGGAAGCGGCAGCATCAGATGCGAAAGCGGGCCGGGTCATTTTGGATTTCCTCCTATTTCCGCGGAGGGGACTCCTTTTGACCTGGCCCGTCCACTCCCCCTGCTCTTCACTCGGAATCATTTCGTGTCTGCGTGAAAGTAACTAATCTCAGGTAGTTCCGGCGTTGGCTCTGGGAACTAATCCTTCCACCACTTTTCTCAGTGGCTCCTCGTCCGACAGGGCGACGCTGGAACTGCCTAAATGGACGAGGAGAATACTATGGGAACCAAAGAGCGCAAGCATCACAAAGCAAGCAGTCACGAAGAATCTAGGCATGATGTCTTACGCAGCGCTAGAAAGTATATTCGGCGTCACTGGAAGGTAGTCCCAATTCGCCCGAAAGAGAAAGTGCCTCGTCGTAAAGACTGGCCGAACGAGCGAATCAAGAAAACTGAAATACCAAACCATTTCAGTGAGGGTGACAACATTGGAATCCTATTGGGCGAGCCGAGCCACTGGATCGTCGATGTCGATCTTGATTGCAACGAAGCGGTTGAGCTTGCACCGAGTTTCCTACCAGAGACAGGAAGGGTGTACGGACGGGAGACGCGGCAAGCCTCACATTACTTGTACCAGAGCAAAGACACGAAGCCGATGATCTTTAACGATCCAGAACCTTCAGGCCCCGAGGACGCGTGTCTTCTGGAGCTTCGTTCTACTGGGCAACAGAGTCTAGCCCCGCCTTCGATCCATCCGAGCGGCGAGCGTATCCGGTGGATGAAAAGAGGCGAGCCTGCCCGCGTGTCACCTGACAAGCTCCGTATTGTTGTGGAACGAATGGCCGCAGCAACGCTGCTTGCACGGAGGTGGAAAGAGGGGGTTCGAAGCGAGATTACGTTGTCATTGTCTGGGGCGCTTTTGCGTGCGTCCTGGAAGAAAGAGACGGTCAGCCAGTTCATCAAAGCCATCGTCCTTGCTACTCGTGATAAGGAGTTAAAAAAACGCATGGCCGCTGTTGAGGCGACGGCGGACAAACATGCCAAAGGCGAGCAAGTAACAGGCATTCCGAGGTTAGTAGAACTGCTTGGTGAAAAGACTGTCAGCAGCATTTGCAAGTGGCTAGGAATTGGCACAGAAAACAGCATCGCGTCCAGAGGTCAACTCGAACACGCGGACATATTCCATACCTACGAGGAATTTAAGAACGCAGCGCCGATCAGTTTCTCAATCGAGGGCATTCTGCAAAATGGTTCCGCCACGATGATCGCAGGCCTAAGTGGCCACGGAAAAACTCTCGTAATGCTGTCGCTGGCGAAGGCATTGCTCAGCACGCATAGGCATAAAAAGCTGTGGAACGAATTCAACGTACTGGAAACCGCTTCACGAGTGTTGTACTTGATACCGGAGTCAGGAATCACGCCTTTCAAGGCGCGACTTAAGCGTTTTCACATTTACCATCACCTGAAAGACGGTCGGTTGTTGGTACACACGCTATCGAAAGGGCCTACTCCAGAGCTCTCCGATCCTAGGATTCTCGCGGCTGCAAAGGACGCGTATGTTTTCCTTGATCCGACGATTCGGTTCGTGAAAGGGAACGAAAACGAGGCTGCCGATAATCAACGAGGGCTAGCGAACGATATTTTTGCACTAGACCGCGCAGGGGCTCGGGCGGTCATAGCCGCTCATCACGCACCCAAAAACTTCTCCAAAGAATCCGTCATGACTCTCGAAAACATGCTCCGCGGAACCGGCGATATCGGCGCAATGGTCGCGACCGCTTGGGGAATTAAACAACTTGATGCAGAAAAGAACATCATTCACATCGAAAACCTCAAGGCGCGAGACTTCCAACCGCGCGGCCCATTTCAGGTCATCGGACGCCCCCATATCAACGAGGAGGGAGATTTCCGCATCCACAAGAAGCCACGCGCGTGCGGATCGCTCGGTGAAGAGGAGAAAAGCTATAACAAGGGCGGCGCTCCCATCAAGGCACGTAAGGCCAAAGCCAGAAACAAACGGCTTCTTAGTGGTTTCCTGAAGAGCGATCCAGAAGCAACGAGCCCTGAGCTTGTCGAACGTTTCAAAGAGGCAGGAATTGAGCTCAGCGAAGCCGCAATTCGCAAGTACCGCATGGAGAGCCGAAAAGATGCAAAAAGGGGCGCGTAACGCTAGCGTTACGAGCCGTTACGCGGGGTGCGTAACGCCTACGCACCAACGCAAAACGCTTATAAACAGATCGAATATCGACATTCGGGTGCCGGGCGTTATGAACCGTTTCGCAAAGGCAAAGCTCTACCGTTATGCGTTACGAACCCCTTAGTAGGCTACCGGCGTAACGCCACCCCCCGAAACCGGGAACTTCCATAGGGTTTCCCAGTTTCTCCCCCTGTAGTTCTTGTGAGATGTTTGTGTTGGAGATTTTTCCTAAAGCACTCCGAAGCAAGAACACACCCCACACAACCAGAATACTAACGCCGCCCCCGCGCTTGTAAGCTACCCGATAAGATTAGTGTACGGCCATGAGTTTCCTGGATTTTGCTGGTTCTTGTTCCTCACCGGACTTTAATCGGACCCTAGAGCCTTAGCCTCGTGCGGATTCGAACCGCAGACCTCTACCGTGTCAATTTGCTGGGCGGATTGGGAATGGATGAGGTGGAATGAGTACAAGTCGTATGGAGAAAATCGCTTAGCTCGAAATTCCGAGCCGCCTGGTTGCAAACGATTGGCCTGAGTTGGAGGCGTTTGCACCGGCTAGCATGATGGGGTTATGTCACAAAGTACGTCACAAACCTGGGATCAATACCGCGTAGCCTTCTCTGCATTATGTCCCATCCTGATGCGTCCAACATCCGGCCAGTCGGGCTGACGCATATTTTTCATTTGATGTTTTTGCGCCCGTCTTTCATTTTCTCGAACTTTCTGTTTATTTTTTCCTGGCCTTCGGATTGAACACTATAAAGGACTCACGGTTATTGACATATAAGGCATGAAATAGCGCTGTGGGCAGTAGACCATCTCCGTATCGGTCACTGGAATCGAGAGAAGACAGGGCGACAGAGATATCCTGGAAGCGTTGCGAACCGACTTTGAGTTGATCCAGCCTGCCGACTTTCATTCCCACCTGGCCGCCGCTCGTGGCCGCCAAGCCATTCTGGTGGGTGAGAAGATCGAGCGCTTGAGAGGCCGTTCGCATCACCACGACGGAATTAGTTCCCGAATCGAGGCGCAAACGGAGTTTTGCTTCGTGATACGATCGCGCCTCCAAAGCAACGATCATCTTATTGCCGACCACCTCCACGGGAACGCGGTCTCCCTCAATGGCGTCTCGGATTTCGTCGGCCAGTTCGAAGCGGATCGTATGCTTCGGGTAGTCAAGGAGATAATTGAAGTGGGACAAGAAATCCTGGCCGGCGATGCCTTGTATCTGGGGGTCCATTTTGCGTATTTCCGCCAGGTCGTGGACTAACACCGGAAGATTCTTCACCTGGACCCCGCCCGACCCCAGAGATGCTATGCGACTCACACTCGAGGCTTGGCTGCCCGCCAGCGTGGTCTGCTGAATGTGGCTCAGGGAAGACAGCGACAATTTGTCCGCAAGGGACGGGTTAACGATGGTCGTATCGGCCCCGGTATCGAGGACAAAGTCGAATGGCCCTTCCCCTCCCGCCATCATAGGGACCACAATTACGGTGTTGCGAACCAGGCGGAATTGCATTTCCGTCTGCGCGTGAATGCTCTGGCAAACGCCTGCCAGAGTGCAATAGAATAGTGCGATTTTTACCGCCAGCACTACGCTCGACTTGATTTTCATTGGATCCTCCCGGATTTCGGGAGGACATTAGGCGGAGGGGGCCCTTGGGGTACTCACGGCGCCCTGATGCTTTCGGCTTGATTCTGTAATGGAATGCTGAGGTCCATCCGTGACCGTCCGTTACCGCTTCGACGACCTCGAAATCGATGTTCAGGGCTTTCGCCTGTGCAGAGGTGGAGAGGCGCTCACGATTGAGCCTAAAGCGCTGAATCTATTGATTTTCCTGGTCGAAAACCGAGGGCGTCTCCTGGACCGAAGAGGGCTGATCGACACAGTTTGGAAAGAGGCCTTTGTTACCGATCATGTGCTGAACCGGGCCATCGGGCAATTGCGCAAAGTGCTGGACGATGACCCAAAAGAGCCCCGCTACATTGAAACCGTCCACACCCTCGGTTACCGTTTCATCGCGGAAGTGGAAACGGTGAAATCGGAACCGGTTGCCCCAAGTCCGGCCATCGCCCAAATCGAACCTGAGGGAGGCCAGGCGGTCACATCGGGGCAGCAACTCGAGAAGTCTTACGGGGCCTCCCATCCATCATTACAACCAAACCAAGGAATAGCCGATACGCCGTCCGTGCCGTGGACCCACCCGCCTCGGCGGATGGCCCTCCTCCTCGGCTGCACCCTGTTGTTGGCCGCGGGCGTGGTTGCTTTATGGATGAAGGCCCGGACGAGTCGTGTTTTGAACGCGGCGCAAATTCGGTCATTGGCCGTGCTTCCCCTAGAGAATCTGTCGGGCGACGCCTCACAAGACTATTTGGCTGACGGGATGACAGATGAGCTGATCACCGGGTTGGGCCAGATCAGCGCGTTGCGTGTGATCTCCCGCACCACGGCGATGCAATACAAGAACGCGAAAAAATCTCTACCGCAAATTGCCAAGGAACTGAATGTAGACGCCGTGGTGGAGGGATCGGTAGTACGCTCCGGAGACCGGATTCGGATCGCGACCCAGTTAATTGCCGTCCCGGCGGACAAACAGTTCTGGGCGCATAGCTATGAAGGCAACCTGAAGGACGCCCTCGCATTGGAGAATCAGGTGGCCAGCGCCGTAGCGGACCAAATTCGCATCGCGCTCACCCCGGGCGAAAAAATGCAGCTGGCGGGAACCCGGCAGGTAAACCCTCGTTCCTACGAAGCATTTCTCAAAGGCAATTTTTTCGAGCAGTCGCTGAAGCAGGGTTCGACGCAGAAGGCCCTGCAATCTTACCAGCAATCGGCGCAACTGGACCCGAACTTCGCCCCCGCTTATGTCGGAATCGCGCGCAGCTACAACTATCTTGTCGATCAAGAAATCCTTCCGATCGGAGAGGGCACCGCCGATGCCGATACTGCGATTGCCAAGGCGCTGGAACTCGATCCGGGCTCGGGAGAGGCCTATGCGGGGAGGGCTTATAATCTCTTAAAGTTTCACTGGGATTTTCCCGGCGCGGAGAGAGATTTTCGCCACGCCCTGGAACTCGATCCCAATGCGTCAAGTGCCCATTGGGGCTTGGGGAATTATTTTGTTCTCTTGGGACGATTCGATGAGGGGATCCAAGAAATGAGCCAGGCGGAAGCCCTGGACCCGTTATCGGTGCCATTGAAGACAAATTATTGCGAGATGCTGCGGCTAGCCCGGCGTTTGGACCAGGCGATCGCCAAATGCAATGCCGCCCTCGAACTCAACCCGGATTTGCCGTGGACGCTGGAAGCAACAGGCGAGATTTATGAGGAAAAAAGAGAATACTCCGAGGCGCATAAATTCTGGTCAAAGGCGGGGGACAATGCGACGACTATAGGTGTGTGGGATGAAATACATATGGTGCCAGGAGTGAAGGGTACTTTCGATACCTGGCTCAGAAAACAAAAAGGCCCGCAAAATGCCTTATTTCTTTCGGTTGCCTATGCGAATTTGGGCAGAAAAGATCAGGCATTTGAATGGCTCGAAAAAGCCTACGAGCAGCGCTCGGATTTACCCGATATGATCAATATGCCGGTAGAACCTGCATTTGATGTGTTGCGTTCCGACCCACGCTTCGATGCCTTTTTGCGTCGCGCCGGTCTTCCTCCTCAGCCCTCCATTCACTTCGCCCAAACGTGGTAGGCTCCTCCACCGGCCCATACATCGAGAAAGACGCGGCGAACGTAGACCCCGCCAGAGCGGGATCAAAATATCTGATCGCCCCTATCGAAAGAATGTGTTTCACTGTCAGACAATCGTCCGCTAGGTTCACTCCAACGATCTAGGGATGGGAGGAAGTCCAACGCGTACGATTGCATCGAACGATCGCTGGACAGGCCCCTCTGGTGTGCGGATTGCCTCAGGCGGGAGCTGTGAGTGTGTCGAATAATCTCAGATTTTTCCGCATCACCATGCTTCTCTTTTCCCTTTGGATGGTGCCGCGCCTCGGCGCGCAGCAGACGCTGGGCGGCGTCACCGGCACGGTATTGGATGACTCGGGCGCGAACGTTCCAGCCGCCACGGTGACGATCGTCGGAAATGAAACCAAGCTCACGCGTTCCCAGGACACGAATGAGGCAGGCAATTACGATTTCGTAAATCTGCCCATCGGAAGTTACAGTGTCAGTATTTCCCACACTGGATTTCAGACTCTTCAGATTCCCGCCATTCAAGTGCAAGCCAACCGCACCGTCACCGTGAACGCAACCCTCAAAATTGGCGATGTCCGCGAGACCATGACGGTGGAAGAGACGCCGCTCCTCAATGCCGTCGACGCCGCTAACATTTACGTTCTTGAAAAGCAGCAGCTCGATTCGATTCCCATTCCGAATGGGAGCTTCACCGAACTTGTCGTCCTCGCTCCCGGAGTGAACGCGGACCTCTCCCCCGGCACGGGAGCCAATGCGGGGCTCGGCAACGCTGCCATCTGGGCCAATGGCCAGCGGGATACAAGCAACACTTTCCTGCTGGATGGAGTGGACGCCAGCAATCTATTCAATGGCAAGAGCACCAGTTCGGTGGCGTCCGCGCGCATCGTGAACAACACAGGGAACGCCAGCTTGAATCCCACTTCTGCGGAGATCATCCAGAGCAGCGCATCGCCCTACCTCGCGATCGGCCAGGCACTTCCCTCGCCGCCGCCGGAATTTTTGCAGGAGGTGCGCATCAATTCCTCGATGTACGATGCGCAGCAGGGATCCACGAGCGGGGCGCATATCGACCTGAGCACTTCCTCCGGAACGAACAACATTCACGGCAGCGCCTACCTGCATCGCGGAACTGACGCACTCAATGCCGCCCCCTATTTTTACAAGACCGACGCCAACATCCCTTCCGATGAAAAAGTGCCGGAATTGCACCGTTACGTCGCGGGCGGCACGCTCGGCGGTCCCCTCATCAAGGACAAACTTTTCGGCTATGTCGGCTACCAGCATTTGCACGATTCTGATCAGGAGATAGGGATCTCCCGCCTGGCCGTGCCGAGTGGACTGAGCAGTATGAATCGTACGGCGGAAGGTCTGGCTGAGCTCTCGAACGAAGATTTCGGATCGAATATCACTGCGTCACAGGTGAGTCCGGTCGCGCTTGCCCTCATGCAATTTAAGCTGCCGAACGGACAATACATGATCCCCAACGATGACCGCGTCGCCGCGACGAACAATTTTCCGGAGGACGCCACGGTGCTGGGAACGGCCTATTTCATCGCCGATCAGGCCGTAGCCGACCTCGACTGGACCGCGAGCCCGAAGGACGTCCTGGCGCTGAAATATTTCTACCAGCACGATCCGACCGCCGCTCCCTTTGCTTACTCGAGCGTTCCCGGATTTACGCAGCATCTGGACGCGGGCAGCCAGGTGGCGACCATCACCAATACACAGAACTTAACGCCCCATTTGAGCGTCGTCGAAATCTTCGGCTTCATCCGCGAAAAAATTTATAGCAGCCTTGAGCAACCCTTCACGCCCCAGGAAATGGGTATCAACACGTTTGGGTCCACGATTTTTCCGGGCATCACGATCTTTGACATGCTGGGCAACGATTCACCGGGCAATATCAACTTTGTGCAGAACGCCGGGATGAATATCGGAATGGGCGCGCAGGCGCAAAGCGCCTTCACCGGAGTTTTTCAGAACCGTTTCATGCCCTCCGCCTCCGCAACTTGGACGAGAGGAAGGCATAACATCACGTTTGGGGGGAGCTATGCGGAGACCCAGCTCAACGTGCGCGATGACCGCCCCGGCCGCGCGGGCGCGATCGGCTTCGCGGATTTTTCACAATTTTTACAAGGCCTGGTCACGCCCTATTCCTCATATGGCTTCATCACCACGTCCTTCCTCCAGGGTGATGCGAGCCGCTACTATCGCGCCGGCCAGACCGGCGAATACTTTCAAGACCGATTCCAGGCAAAATCCGATCTGAGTCTCACTTTTGGCCTGCGATTCGATTGGAACGGCGGCCTCAAGGAAAAGTACGGCCGGCTCTACAATTTCGATCCTTCGCGATACTCCTACGATGAGAACACGGGGGACATCACTTCGACCGGATTCATCGTCGCCGGAAACAATCCCAAGTTTCCAACTCCCGGGGTGAGCGACTCAACACTGACCGGGAGGCAGTGGGGCATCGCGCCCCGGTTCGGCCTCGCTTGGAGTCCGAAGAAATTTGACAGCAAAGTCGTGGTCCGCGCCGGCTGGGGAATCTACTACGATCGCGGCGAGCTGTTTACGTACCTTTCGCCCGGTTTTGCGGCGGGAGTAATTGCAGGCGGCCCCTTCGGGGTTAATCAGGCTCCTCCCTATGTGAACGCGCAAGAGTGTTCCGCCATCGGCAACTACTATGAAGGCTTTATTCCCACCTGCGATCCGAACTCTCCGAATGGTGGATCTTTAGCGAATCCGTGGGGAGCAACTTTGGGACCCGCTCCCACGGGCGACCCCACGAACATCTCTCAGCTCTTGCCGAACCGGGATGCGATCGTCGCCGGCGCTCCCCTCTTTTCCTTTGGAAATTACAACCGCGCCAACAAGCTGCCCTATACGATGAATGAAACGCTCGACCTTCAGTGGCAGCCGCGCAACGACCTGGCCATCGATATCGGCTACGTTGGCAATCTGGGCCGCCATGAAGTGATGCCCTTGCCGTTCAATCAGGCGCAGATCGCCACACCGGTGCATCCGATCCACGGACAGGAATACAGCTATGGCTACACCGTCGTGGACAATAATTTCAATCCCCTCACCCTTCCGAACGGACAAGGACAGATGCTCGCCACTTTCGAAGGGGGCAACATCGATTTGCGCGTTCCCTATGTGGGTTATTCCGCTGAATCGGAATCCTACACGGCCGTCGGCGTCTCGGCCTATAACGCCTTACAAACGCAGATTGAAAAGCGCCTCAGCCACGGTTTGCAGGCGGGATTTTCCTACACCTTTTCACACTCGCTGGATGACCAGAGCGCCATGGGCCTGTTTTACAATGGAGACAATCCTCTGAATCTGCGGGACGCTTACGGCAATTCCGATTTTGACCGCAGGCATGTAATTACGTTTAGCTATTCCTACGAGTTACATAACTTTTTCCCGGAGTTGGCAATCGCAGGCCGGTTTGCCGATGGCTGGGCGATTCGGGGAATCACGGTGGTTCAAAGCGGGCAGCCGTACAGCGTCATTGATTACTCCGGCGGAGTCGGAAGCGTCTACTATGGCGTCTCCGATGGCATTACCAACCCGATTGTCCCGCTAGCGCCGGGTTGCACGCCCCAGAGCGCCTATACGGGCGACTCAGGCGCGGTGGAAGGCAAGCCCGCCTTGAATCCGAATTGCTTCGATCTCCCGCTTCTTGCTCCTGGCGCCTTGGGCGGCGCAATTCCTCCAAACGATCCATACGAAACTGACTTTACAACCGGCCAACGGAACATCTTCCGGCAACCGTGGCAAAGACGTGCGGATATTTCCCTTGAGAAAACCACGAAATTAAACAATCGGGCTACCCTGGAGTTCACGTTCGATGTCTTCAATTTCACCAATACACCCAGTTTCGATATCCCCATTAACGAAGTGGAGCAAAACCCAGGCTTCGATCCCTTCCCGATTGCCGGGATCCCGCCGAAACCGACCAGTTGCGACGCCTCCAATATCGGCTTCTATTCCTGCCCGAGCGTGACCGGCTTGGGCGTCACAAATAAAACGATTGGAGGGCCCCGGCAAATACAAATGTCAATTAGCTTGCTATTTTAGATTAAGCGTATCATGTCCTTTCTTAGAAATATTGCGATTGATATCTCGTCATGTAAGTACGGAAGTAATCTTCAAATACAACTGCGGAGCGAGATGGTTGGCTCTCAATCCTATCTGAAAGATTTTATGTCAAGCAACTCCGCCTTGCTGGGGATTTCGGGCGAACCCGAATTTGGCTTTTTCTTGGGTCAGTACAATGGAAGCAATGCTGGCTTGCGATTGAAGTGTGTAGGGAGGTACGTATATGGCTGCAGGGCTCAGCGCGGCTCCGTATTCGACACTAAATCGGTTTGCCGACTACACGGGAGTTGGACCAGACTTCGTTCAAACCGCGGCCTAGGGCGGGGTATGATCTCGTCAGATACATGCGTGAAACTCTGCGGATGAGAGACACACGATGAAGGCAGCGGTGCTGCATGAGTATGGCGGTCCCGAGAAACTGAAATTTGAAAACAACGTCCCCGAACCGCAGATTAGCGGAAGTACAGTACTGATCGCGGCAGCCGCTGCGAGCGTCAATCCGATTGACTGGAAACTGCGTTCAGGGATGAGGCAGAAGGATTTTCCGTTGTCATTTCCCGCAATTCTGGGCCGCGACGTAAGCGGCGTCGTACGGGCGGTGGGCGCAAACGTGAAGCACTTCAAAGCCGGCGACCGCGTTCTTGCACTATCCAACGCGACGTATGCCGAGTTGGTGGCAGTGGACGATTCGGACGTGACCCATCTGCCGGACGGTGTCGACCTGGCGGACGCGGCCGCGATCCCGCTGATTTCCCTCACGGGAGACCAGCTTGTGCGCCTGGCGACAAATGTGAAAAAGGGAGAGGTTGTTCTGATAACGGGAGCGCTGGGCAGTGTTGGCCGCGCGGCAGTGCATATGGCGAAGAAGATAGGCGCGCGGGTGATTGCAGGTGTTCGCGGGAAAGAGCTGGATAACGCGCGCTCCCTCGGTGTCTCTGACGTGCTCGCGATTGATGACGATAAAGCGATTGAGAAATTCCGCCTGGTGGATGCAATTGCGGACACCGTTGGCGGTGAGGTTGCAGCAAAGCTGATCGCGAAGGTGAAGCAGAGCGGCTCCTTTGGGTACGCTGCTGCATTGCCGCAAAGCGCGGTGGCACAAAATCCCGGAGTGAAGATCACGCGTGTGCGCACGCAGCCTGATCCATCCAAGGTGCGTGAGTTTGCCGATGACGTGCGCGATGGCAAGTTCGTTCTGCCTATTGGTCGCCGGATGCCGTTGCGTGATGCGGCAGAAGCACATGTGCTAGGGGAAAAAGGCGGCATTGGGAAGATCCTGCTGCTGGCGCCAGACTCACAACACTGATTTCTTCGCGGCGACCTCAGTGGGCGCATTACGGCGCATCTCTGATGTCCACGGCATCCACAAGTGATTTGTTTCCGGGACGCTAAGACAGGAACGCTAATCCGCTGCGTTTGCAACGCCGCGCGACCGCCCCCCCTTGTACGTATGGTGCTTTAGAGCCCATCTGTCCGGTTCCCACCTGAGCAAATCTCCGGGCTTACAGTGCAGAGCCGCGCATATCCGATTCAAAATTTCGGAGCCTTGGTACCTGTTTCAGTGTGCAGATAATCATAGGGCTATGCCAAGGGAGCACCGTTACGGGTCCAGAAGGGTTTATTTCAGAAAGTTCCTTTCGTTCTGTGTTGCTGATGAATATAATTAATGTATAGGTACTATGTCACTACGCCGGCAACCCGGCTAAGCCCATAGGAGAGAATCATGAAAAAGAAACCAGCGAAGGCGAAAGGGAAGCCAAAGCAGTTGGGAGTCACCGCATCCTCTGTTGCGGTCGCTACAGCATTGCGAAAGCAGTGGCCCGATGAAGCGGCAAAGATACTGACAGTCATGACAGAGGCCACAACCTCGGCCAGCATGAAGAAGAAGTTGGGCCGCTGCGTGCGAGCGCTCGACCGCTTGCGGCAGAAGGAAGGTGCGTGATGCGAGTTGCGATCTATGCGCGGGTTAGCACTACCAACGGCCAAGACCCCGAAATGCAATTACGGGAATTGCGAGAGTACTGCCAGCGGCGCGGCTGGGAGATACACCATGAATACGTAGACGCAGGCATTTCTGGTACGAAGGGAAAGCGCCCGGAGCTTGACCGCCTTATGGCCGATGCTCATAAGCGCCGCTTCGATATCGTGATCGTTTGGCGCTTCGACCGTTTCGCACGCTCCGTATCCCACCTATTGCGTGCGCTAGAGACATTCCAGGCGCTCGGGATTGCCTTTGTAAGCCTGAGCGAAAACATAGACACCAGCACGCCCACCGGGAAGATGATTTTCACGGTTCTTGGCGCTGTGGCCGAACTGGAGCGCAGCCTGATCGTGGAACGGGTTAAGGCAGGACTCCGTAACGCCAAAGCCAAAGGCAAGCGTCTAGGACGTCCAAGTAAGGGTGTGGACCCTAATAAGGTATCGCTGCTACGAGCGCAGGGGCTTACGTGGCGTCGTGTGGGAGCACAGTTAGGGGTAGCACCCCGGACGGCCCTACAGTCCATAAAGAATCGTCGGGTACAAATCCCCCTTAAACGGGCCACCGTAAGTGGCTGAGTTTGCCTGACCCGTACCGGGGCCAAATTCCGGGTAGAAAAGTTTAGTTTTCTAAACGTCCTGGACGCTCCGGGTCGGAAGGCGATCGCAGGGAAATATAGGGCCTCAACGATAGTATTTTTTGTCAATGAATGGCTGGCCTTCGGAAGCAAGTGTACGCGAGCCCGACATGTCGAGAGAGGTTGCGCGCCTCGGAATCAGCCCACGTAATTGACCTGCGCCGTTACCACGTCAAGAAGCTTCGCTGCGTCGATACGCTTTGGCTCAGCTTCAAGGACGCAGTGGTAGCCCTTTTTTGAGATGAAAATGAGGACTTCCCCGGGCCGCTATTGTCAAAGAAATCGGCCACGTCTAAATTCCTTAAGCGTTACTGACTAAATGTAGAATTTAAACGGAAGTCGTGGCTCGCTACTAATCGGAGCGGATACAAGTACATCGCCAACCGCGTTTGCGAATCGAATCGTTACCGGAAGGCCGTCGTTGTGTAGACATGAATTGAAGTTGATTTTGGTCAGGCCAAGGATGTCCTCAAGAACGATTTTTAACTGACACTCACCACGGACGATGCGGATCAGAAGTGGATTGGGTGTTTCTGGCCCCATGAAGGTATCGAGACGGGCGGCATATCCAGACGTCCAAAGATAAGCAGAGCGTTCACCAGTCAATAAGGCAGAGCCGCGGATCACAGGGTACTCGCCCGGCCGAAAGAGCTTTAGTTCCTCGTTGGCCTTCTTGATTTGAACACCAACCAAATTTGTAGCAGAGTCTGCTCCCTCAGCGAACCCGATCCACTCCTCGTCCGTAAAGGTAGACGTGGCGTGTATAAACAATTCCGAGGGCGCCTTGCCGTCATGTTGGCTCTTGTATTCGTCCGTAACCATCTCAACGAGACTCTTGGCTGCGTTCTTGTCCACGTGAAATTGCCTACTATCCTCATGGAACCACGGACCCAACGCACCACGGAATACCACACCGTCTCCGTCAGTTAAGAACATCTGCGCCGCGCAACACGCATGCCGCGGGTCAGCCGATAGATCACTCCTCTTGTAGACCAACCCTACGTAGCACACACCGTTGCGTATGTTTGCGAGTTGCCATGGCTTTCCGCCGGCTTTGTAAAAGGAAGCGGTGCCGAGCTTCCATGCGATTGAAGCGGGGTCTTCGACTCTACGTTGCGGCTTTCCATCAGGACGCAGGAACTCTTCCGGTACCAATGTTGTTTCTCGAACGATTTGGGTGACTACTCGATCTTTGAGCAGGCGAGCTTTGAGCTGGCGTCGAAAATGCTTTGCATATTCGTATACTTTCGCGTCCTCATCTTCGACTCCGTACAAGGTGGGCTCCGTTTTGAGTTCCCTTGCCCGTCTTTCAGACAGCCCAACCTGCCCTTGAATCTGCTCGTCTTTCGGCACAGTTGAGTTTGGGCGTCCGAGCTCATAGACTATTTCTGGGATTACCACGAACCAGAACGCAGGCGGATTCTCTAGTCGATTGTGCTCTTTGGTCAAACGCGACACATAAAGATCGACGGCCTCATGAATTGCTTCGTATCTGTTGGCAAGACGTAGGACCTTATCAATCTCGGCCGGGTCGATGTCATCTATCGCGCACACAGGTGTCGTGGGCCATTGGCAGTGGAACGCTTCGCTGAACCCTGGGAAGGGTACATGTTGCGGCTCGACTTGCCGGCTTCGTGGGCCGGGCGGCGGAATGGGGATAAAGCGGCTAACCTTAGAGGCCCAGGAAGCCAGGCGGCGAACACCATCCGCCGTGCCGATCACTCCGTAACGAACCGCTGGGACATCGCACGGATCGCCTGATGGCCCGAATAAAAAGAGCCCGTCACGCGGATAGACCATTTTCTGCCCATATCCAAACTCCAACAGCGGCTCCGTCAGGAAGATCATCTGGAGAGATCTCGGCTTAGGCTTTGCGCGGGGATTCCTGGCACTGCCCCGCGGTGTTGACTTCCTATGATTGCTCAGGGGCATCATCGTGCGGGTCTTCGTCTTCCGCTTCCTCATCCCCCGCTGTGTCAAATTCAGCGTCGGGATCATCTTCGTCTTGGGAAATGTCAGCGGCATCCTCAACGCCTACTGGACAATCAAAAGCAAGTGGCGGCAGCGACAGGACAAGTGCTTCATCGGGAGCTACCGGCACATCGATGACGGTCGTCCCATCTCCAAACCAGTAAAGAAAGCTCAAGAGCATGTCGCGCCATCGAGCGTTCCGCCAGCCTTTAGCAAAAGATCGGCGCAACGTGTGCGCGCGGGCAGCGCTATCAAGGGGATGGCTACCGTCTTGAGTGAATATCAATCTACTCTTCAGCCTAAAGTGAGGGAACGGAACGCCATTAACGGATGCCGAAATTCCAAAATGCCATCGAACCTTGCGCTTTGTTGAAGTGCCCTGTATCTGCCTACTCCCAGAGATTCCGGGCCACTTAAATGAAAGCCGGCCTTGAGGGCCTGTCGCTGGAACCCACCATGCGGGCTGGGGCGATGCCATTTCATGGCTCTTGAGTCCTTTGTCCCGCAGAACATTCCCGAAAGCTTGGTTTGCGATGTCGGCGAACTTCTTCCATCCATCGTTGGCTGCGAGTTCAAGAGCGGGCCAGCCCGACGCTAGGAGGTGTGAGATGCGACGCGATACACAATCCCGACCCTTTTGTTTGACGCACGTGATGGCGCCATCCTTGTACTGGACCTTCGGATAGCCTTGGGGGACCGATTCAAAGTCAGGATTGTAATAAATCCATTGTGGGAGCCGCCGAACTTCCAACCATGTCGAGATGAGTCGCTCGGTTGCGTCCGTTAGCTTTTTGCCATTTATGAGTTGCAAGTCCAGCCAGGTGCCGATGTTTCCGGTGGCCCTGGGCACCTTGTATGTGTCTTGCAGAGTTTCCAAAAGTTCTTTGAGTCCCGAAGCCCAGCTTTGCTCGAAGTCAATGTATTGAGCCTGGGCGACCAGGAAAGGTTTTTCAAAGTCATCGAGCCTAAGCGGGATAATGAAGTCTGAGGCACCGAGCTTCTTCTCTGTATCGGAGGCAATCTGTAGTTCGTTTCGGACGCCCTGTTTGCCTGCGGCGACCTGGTTGGCGGCGAACAAAACTTTACAGGCTCGAAGTCTTATTGTCTCTTCGAGCAGTCTTTGCCAATCCTGGCCACCCCGCAGTCTGAGTACATCGGCCCAGACTTCGTAGCCTGCGCTTGCTAACTTCGCTCCCAGCCAGATAGCGAATGGATTGTCTTCTGGGTTGGCGTGCGTAATAAACACTACGTTGCGAGCACTTACATCCACAACTTCTCTGCCTCCTTGCGTTGCCTGGAGTCCACTTCGCACGTGGTGCGAACTGAATAGCAGGCGATAGCGATTTATTTACTCCTCTGACAGATCAGGGACATTCTACTCCCGATTTACTCTAAAGCCCTACACGTCGGATGCATTTGCAAGTGCGTTGCGCGCATGTTTACGTAACCTCTCCGGCTAGCCTCGTTCCTCCCACTGTGGGTTCTGGTAGCGCGTCCGGCTTGTTGCAACAGTCATGATTCCAGCAATCTGTAGGCTGGCTGCAACTGCTGTCGGTTGCGGTCGTGTAGTAACGCATCTATCTTTGTGCGAGGACTTGTTCGTGCAGCCCCAATCTTTGAGAATCAGCGGCTCACACAGAAAGTACAGATAAGTCTTTAGATATAAACCGCTTCCGGCTACGCTTCGTCCGCGGGCCGTTTTATTTGCACGCAGGAGCCACCTAATGAAGGGGAAGCGCACGATTGTCTATTGGGAGTTTACGATTGACATTGTGGGACCTTGGCAAGAAACGAGAGCCGAGCGGGAGCAGGTTCGGAAGCGTCTGCCGAAGAAGCGGCTGAAGGAAATCGAAGAGGCGGCGTGGCTCTCCACTAAGGCCAAGTTGCCTCCCGGATTCAGGGCAGTCCTCTCGTAAAGTGCCTCGCCAGTCCATCCCAGTAGTAACCAGCTACCAGTACAGGCAGAACCTTCACACACCTTTAAAAAGTTCTGAAATGGCGATTCGCAGGGTCCTTGCAAGCTTCTCGATGTTGACCAGCGCCACGTTACGCTCGCCCCGTTCAATACCACCGATGTAACTGCGGTCCAATTCGCACATGTCTGCAAAAGCTTCCTGGGACACCCCTAGCTTGTTTCGCCTCCGACGGAGGGCCTTGCCAAACCGGACTCGAACGTCTTCCATTTACCCTTGCGCGTCATATTGATGGCCTCACTGTTTATGTGTCCACGGACTATGAGTATCATTATGTATAAGAGGTCGAGAGTGGGAGGAGACGATGGCAACTCCAGCGAGTCCCGCGACAGCAGTAGAAGCCAACGTCAGGTGCGCGTACTGCGCGGAGGTAATCTCTGCCGCGGCCAAAAAGTGCAAGCATTGTGGCGAGTTTCTAGACAGCACGTTGCGGCAGGGGCGCATGCCGGCTGCGGCTCCGCAACAACAGCAACAGACATGGAATCCTGGGATCGCTGCGGTCTTGAGCTTCGTCATTCCTGGTGCTGGCCAGATGTACAAAGGCCAAGTTGGTCCTGGAATTTGGTGGCTGATCGGAACTATCGCGGGTTACTGTGCGTTCATCGTGCCGGGGGTAATCCTGCACGTCGTTTGCATCTACAAAGCGTACTCCGACGATCCCGCAAAAACGAAGTAGCTCCGTGCTCATAACGATTGTCCGGTAGCCGTTTTCCTTCAGGCCCGAAGGGGCCCCTGCCCCCCTCTTAGCTGGCCTAGCTACGTGCAATATTTCTTGAAAAAATGTTTTGGTACCCTGCGCCGTTCCCCAGGCCAAGTCCTTGTTGAGTCGTCCTATCCTGCCCGGACACCAAGTCCCGGTGGGCTGCGATGGCGCGTGAAGGCAAACAAGTGATGCAGTTCTTGGTCGAAGGGCGATACGTAGCGGTCGTGGTTGAGGGCGACGTGAGTCTCTACCACCGGACAAGCGGGGAATAGCAGTCCGTTTCCAGTTAAAGGGTGCCCCTTTGGGGTAGGTTTTGAGCGTTCACGTCAACCCTACCGAAAGGAGCGCCCGCAATGAATCACACGAAGTATATCGGTATGGATGTGCACAAAGAGAGCGACATTTAGTCAGAGCTTTAGGATTCGTGCGGCGTTCTCGCCTGAGATCATCTGTCGTTGCACTCTGGTTATATTTACTTGATCCAGGAAATGCACTGGTCTTTCGTATCCCATGTCGAAGCAGTAGTCGCTTCCAATCATGATTCGCTCGGCGCCTACTTCAGCAATCACGAACTCCATCACGGACTTCGAGTGGACGACCGTATCGAACATAAACCGCTGAAGATATTGGCTGGGTGGCCGCGGCAACCGCAGCTTTTCGATTTCCGGCCGCACCGTCGAACCGTGATCGATGCGTCCCATCAGCATCAGCAATACACCGCCGCCATGCGGGAGGGTGAACTGAAGCTTCGGATGACGGTCGAGTACGCCCCCGAAAATAAGATGGCAGGCAGCAATGCCGGTATCGAATGGAAAGCTGAGCAGGTTTGCGAGCGAGAACGGTGCCGTGCGCTGCCCGCCAACCACCTGCAGCGGATGCAGGAAAACAGGAAGGTTCAGCATTTCGATTTGCGAAAAAATTGGCTCGAACAGGGGATCGTCAAGATCGCGATGATTGATGTTCGTTCCCATATAAACGCCTCTTATCCCCGGCAGCTTGCTTGCGCGATTGAGCTCGTCGATAGCCCGATCCGGGAAGAGCATGGGAAGCGTCAACAGTCCAACCAAGCGCGTTGGATATTGCAGGTGTGCGGCGCTAGCCGCATCGTTCCAGGCGCGCGATAGCTTGTGTGAGACTTCTTCGTCTCCCCAGTGTGCCATCGGTCCCGTAAGCGACATCGCCTGCACTGCCGTTCCTTGCGCGTCCATATCCGCGATCCGCTTTTCCAAGTCCACAACCCTGTAAGGAAGCGGTCCCTGAAAACGCGCATCCGTCTTGATGTAAAATCCTTCATCCGCCGCGCGATATTCCACTTGGAACCGCGGCCCTTCCTCTGCGAGCACATCGAGATAGGCCTGCGGGAAAAAATGTGCGTGAATATCGATGGGGCGCAGACCTGCCAGCTCATGGTTCAGCATAATCAGTGTCTCCTAACGCGGATGATGGTCAATGACCTGAACCGCCTACACGACCCCGGTCGCTTAGATCGTCTCCTCGGTTCAATCGTACAGAGTGGCCGTTGCAGTGTCAGGCGCAGTGGTCTTCGATCGCAATCGCTGAATGCCCACTCGGTCGGCAAGTTCATCAAGAACCCTGCGCAGTTGGGCTCCAAGCGGAAGGCCTTCGGTCATACGTTGGCGGTAAAGCATTTCCGAACGCTCTCCTGGTAGTCGGACTTCGTCGACGCCCGGTAGAGTCGGGGACGACTTCATCACCGCCCAGACCTCATCCACTTTCTCCTTGAAGGCTCGCACATCCGCGAACGCCGCGATATCCACTGCCATAATGGCTTGTCCCGTGTTACTTGCGGTTTTGGAGTCCACGGTGTAGTCGACTACATCCCGGCCAAACGCAGCGCCGTTCAGTGTCCCGGCCAGCAGGCCGAACATCAGAGCCAACCCATACCCCTTTGCGCCGCCTATTGGTAATAGGAATCCTTCGCTCGCACGCCTCGGATCAGTCAAGGGCTGGCCTTGCCGGTCAATCATCCAACCCTCTGGCATCGGCTCATTGCGTTGTGCTTTGACTCTGATCTTGCCAAACGCCGTGTTCGTCGTGGCCATGTCCAACACAACCGGAGGATGTCGCAAAGCCGGCACGGCAATGGCGATCGGATTGGTGCTCAGCAAAACCTCTGTGCCGCCCCACGGAGGAACCAGATTGGCGTTACCTACACAGAAGTACAATCCAATCATGTCCCGCGCCGCAGCCATTCGCGGGTAAAGTTGAGCTGGGCCCGCGTGATTGCTGTGCCGCGTCCCTACCCAACCGATGCCGCAAAGACGGGCCTTCTCCATAGCCAATTCTGTGGCTCGCTTCATGACTAGATGACCTAGGGCGCTATCGCCGTCGACGAGCGCCATACCAGGTCTATCGCTCAGTATCCGAATGTTAGGTCGGGCGTTGATCGCTCCATCTTGAATTTGTTTCACGTATTGAGGCAATCGGAATACGCCGTGCGCCTCTCCGCCCCGTGCATCGGATTCGGCCATCAGAACGGCTACTTGACCGGCATCCTCCTGAGGAATACCTATCGAGATCAGCGCTCTCTCGATGAACTTGACTATTTCAGATATTTCAAATTCTGGCAGGCTTCTTATGGATTTGGAAGATTCGCTCACGGTCGTACCCTCTGCTCTTGAATCGTTCGGTAACGGCAAGTCCACTTCTTCACACTTGGCTGCGGCAGCAGACTCTACAAGCGGGACGTAAAGAGGGATTCAGAAAAGCTTTCTGAAAGCACAAAATGGGGCCACTTGGTTCAGCCTAAATTGCCGCGGCGGTCTTACCGAAAGCTAGTAGAACTAACTCGCTGGCGCACGGATCAAAATAGTTAACTCATTGCTTCGTGGAAAATATGGACTTCGAGATCATCATATGAACGCCGTCGTTCTCATCGACCAGCTGGGTGATATGGAGGTCGGCGGCAACGCTCGTCAACATGTATGCATCGTCACGCGTCAGATGCTTCTCCTTCATGAGGAAATCGATCATCTCGCGCACAGCGATCTTCGTCGCTTCAGTCAAGTCTGCGCTCATTCCCATGGTGATGTAATGCGTTGGTGTTTCTGCACGGGGCCAGAGAAGGTGCATATCTTTACGGACAATAAATTGAAAAGTGCCGATCAGCGAGGTTTCGAGAGCGGTCACATCCACCTCGCCATCCCCTTGGCCGGCGTGACCATCACCAACCTGGAACAGTGCCCCTCGGTTATGAATTGGGACATAAAGCGTCGTCCCGGCGACTAATTCCTTATTGTCCAGGTTTCCCCCGTGGACCCACGGGGGATTGCTGCTGATCCGCCCGGTGACGGCCGGTGGAGCGACCCCCATACTGCCGAAAAATGGGCGAATGGGAATCTCTATCCCATCAGCAAATTCTGCGACCATCCGCTTCTCATCGAGAGGGACAACCTTTGTGCGAGCATACGGGTAATCATTGGGAAGGAAGCCACGCCCTGGTGAAAAGGCGTTCAGCGCATACGGAATGGCCAGCTGAATCTTCTGGATTCGGACTTCCAGGACATCGCCCGGTAGGGCACCCTCAATGTAGATCGGGCCAGTCAAAATATGAACTCCTGGCCCCTTGTCCTTCACCTCCCTGAAAATGTCCCGAAGGGGCTGCTCGATGCGATCGGGTTGCATGCCCGCGTTCTCAAACCGCTCGGGACTCGAGGTGACTAGAGTTTGAATTTCTACCGTGTCACCGGATTTGATCCGAAGTACCGGCTGGGTTTGCGCATCGTAATAGCCCCACGTAACTGTTTTTGGTGTGGGCTTGAGCTGATAAAACGCTCCTTCAGACCCTGAGGACTGCTGCGCCCGTGAGGGAGCGACCGCGCACGTCAACAGAAGAATTGCCCCGGCGGCGAATCGCGTCATGCTTTTGCTCCTTCCATCGCCAAGGATTGCGGAAAACGCACACAATTCTTCTAGTTTGACGGCGAATATCAGTCTCTTTTTCAGCCTCGATGGGAGTCAGAGACGCTGCGCTATTCCAGATTTTCCCGCTGTCAGACGGGTCAATATGCCTGGCACCATTTACGGTGCATAATCAAACACCATGAGATGCGCTGGTTCGACGATGAGGTTAGAAAGAATTGGCATAACCGTGCCGTCCTTTTGGCTCAACTCCCGGCGGAGATCAGCAACAATGTCGTTTGATCCGTGAGGACCGGTAAGCACGAAGTGTTGGGGCACGGCCGAGTAGTACCGCTTCCATTCCGGTACCCACAGTCCGCTCTTCGAGATTGCTCCAGTAGGGACTTTTGCCACAAAGCGAAAATGATCCGGGTCGTCTTCATGAAACACCGCAACGCCGCCGGTTGTCCCAGGGCAGTAAATGCGTCCAGTTGGCCCGTCATAGTAAACGGTATCGTCGGAACCGCCGATGCTGTCGAGCGCTTGCACCACTTTACCCGTCTCGGCATTGATCACGACCAGCTTACCGGGCTCATGCTGGTGCCCACCTCCAATCTCTCCGGTGTGCGGTCTGATCCGGCTGCCAACAAACAGCCGGTGATGGATGGGGTCTAAACCCGCTGTATGAGGCACCGGCCCATCCGTGATCGGCCATTGGGCAACCACCTCGCGCTTCTCAAGATCGACAACCGCGACGTGACTTTGGCCGTCGATAATGTCACCCATCGTGACATAAAGCCGATTGCCGGAAGGCTCCATCGCCACACCAGCCGGATCGCCGCCAGGCATTTTTATGGTGCCGACCAATTTGGCGGTTTTGGTGTCGACAATGTCGATGCTCGCGCCAGTCGGCACATGGTTATCATGGCCGCCATAGGTGATCGGAATGCCTCCTTTAAAAGCTTCGAGCGCGTCTGGGGTGAACACCTCGACTGCGGCATAGAACAGATGCCTCGCAGGATCGTAAGCGCCGTTATCTCCTCCTCTGTGCGGATCGCCAAATCCAGAGAGCGGGATCGTTTTAGTTACTTCGTATGTCGTTCCGCTGATGGCGACAACGCTGGCGTTTTCCAGGTTTACCCAGATCTCGTCGGTATCGGGAAGGTAGACCGGCTTCTTGGGACTAGCCGCGAGAGGAGTCTCGTGAATCGCCTTCCCTGCCTTGAGGTCCACAACAACGAGGGTATGATTGTGTTCCCCGGAAATGAATACGCGCTGGCCCTTCACATCCACTGCAATCCGGTCCATGTAGCCCTGGGTCGGCAATGGGATCGTTTCGACCAGATTAAGAACGCCGCTTATCGTCTGTTGCGGCAAGCCCTGGGCATCAGCCTTCGAAATGAATGCCAGAGTGGTCAAGCAAAATATCCAGAAAAATTTTTTCATTTCTTCTCTCCTTGAGCTAACTACCATTGTGCCTTCAGCGCGAACTGAATCTCTCTCGCGGGTGTCTCCGGATTCGCCAACTGACTGATCGTTCCGACACCGGCAGACGATCCATCCTGGTTGAAGAGCCCGGAATTGCAGTCGCCACTGCAGGGTTGTGGCGGAACGAAGTTGGTGTGGTTGGTGATGTCAAAGAATTCGGCTCGGAATTGGATATTGAACTGTTCGGAAATCCGGGGAATCGGGAATGTCTTGTGGAGCGAGAAATCCAAGTTAAAGAACTGCGGCCCCGTGATGCTGTTTCGACCAATATTAAGCGGCGACAAGTTGGCGCAGTACGTTTGGCCGGTCGGCGCCGGAAACGCCGGGTTGGCGAACCCACCACACGGGTACGGCAACGAAGCCAATGCCGAAGTCGGGACGCTCGGCTCCCGGTAGCAGTTTTCGTTCAGGTACTGTGGTGATGGTCCCCCGATGGCGAAGTCGACTGGGTTACATCCCGCCACTTTCACCAGCGGTCCAAATTGATCCGCTCCGGTGTTCCCCAAGCCGAGCGGATCTCCGTTGTTGATAGGGGTTGTTGGAGTACCACTGTTGTAACTGAATATTCCCCCGAGTTCCCAACTCGCCAGCGCTTGTTTCGCAAAGCCGCTCCAGGACTTAGGCGTAGGGATCGTATAGAGAGCGTTGATTGTAAGCGTATGGGCCACGTTGAAGTCAGACGGACCATAGAATGCCCTGGGCAGGAACCACCACGGCGAATTGATGCCGTTGGCAAATGTGTCGCCAGCGATCGTCTGCGAATCATCGTCCATCGACTTCGAGAACGTATACGCAACCTGGAATTGCAGGCCGTGAGAGAATTTCTTGTCAATGTTCACGTTCAGGCCGTTGTAATTAGAAGTCGTGTTCCAGTAAATGTAGCGAATGGCGCCGAGGTCTGGATTGACCTGTGCGTTGGCTCCGGTCGGAGTATCACCTGGTGTGCAGCCAGTCGAAGTAATCGGCGGACCGCAAGGGAAGAGATACCCGTATGGCGTCACTTGGTAAGGCGCAGCGCTTCCGGGTGCACCGGCCATATTCCCGTCGTCGCCGCGCATTATCAAGTGGACTCCGTGCGAGCCGACATAGCCGAGTGTTAATGATAAATCCGAGGTTAATTGCCGCTGTAAGGTAAGGCTCCATTCCTCGACATAACTTCTGTGCGGAGTGCCCTCGACGGTGGAGTCGGATAAGCGGCTTGCCGTCGAATTGACCAGCTGCGTTCCACCCTCTCCTGGTCCATAGACGCCTGGGACGTCCTCCCAGTTGCTGGTTCCGCTGATGGTCTTGAATATGTAGAAAGGCGAGGCCTCGGTTTGCTGCAAGAGGAAGTAGCTGGCAAACGGGTCAACGTCATAGATTCCAAAACTCCCGCGGACCGAATTCTTTCCATCCTTGAACGGATCCCAAGCAAAGCCCACACGCGGCTCAAAGTTTCGCAGCGTGGGATTCTTGTAATAGGGGCCGACGCTGCCGCAGGAAGAGCCGGGCTGCGCCGGGACGGGCGCGGTGAATTGCACTCCGCAGGTCGGCGAAGTGGCGGTAATCGTTGCCAGGTTCGCGATGCGGCCCTGGGCGTCCGTCAACACAGTCGTGGGTTCGTAGCGGAGGCCCAAGTTGATCGTCAAATTAGATTTGAACTTCCAGTCGTCCTGGGCGTACAGACCGAAAGTGGTTTGGCGAAATTCGCGCGGTTCGTTTACAACATCCAGGCCCGCTGCCCAAGACTTCGGCACCCCTTCCAGGAAAGCCACGTAGTCGGAAAAATTATACCGACCGCCGGGTTCCGTAAAAGCTTGCTCGTTGAAATCCATCCGCTCTGCACCGCCGCCGATCTTGATGGTATGTGCGCCCTTGGTCCAGATCGCGTCATCGTAGTATTGATAAGAGTTCCATCGATAGAGGTAGTATGAATTCGCTTCCGTTCCGCCGAGGAATTCCGCGATCCCGCCGTGAACCTGAAGACTAGGTGCAGACTGACCCGCCAGTGCGCCCAAAGCGGTCTCGCCCGCGACAGGATTGATCGCCGTTGGGGTGATTTGGTTGGCTATATTGTCGCGATTGAAACCAATGCGGGCCGCATTCACCAGCGTGGAGCCGAACGTGTGACTTTCCTCCAAGGCGATGGTGGTCCGGCCTGTGCTGGATTGGGCCAGCACATCATTAAACTCATCGGGTTGTGTATAGGCTGAGTCGTCCTTCAGGAACGTCCCGAAAAGGCTGTCCTTGTCAGAAATCTTGTAATCGATACGGGTGGTGCCGAAGTCTTCGGGCACACGTTGCGCTCCGGCAAACACGAACGTTGTGAGGTCACCATTATTCGCTTTCATGCCCGGAGTCGTCGGGAAGAGCTTAAGAAGAGCTGCGGAATAATCGTCCACACACAAATTTGCCGATGGGGAAAGATAGGTTCCGGGGTTGCCGGACGCAGCCGTGCACGGAGTACCGGCGGCGAAGTCGAGTCCTGTTGAAGGTAGATTATATTTGGTGATATAGGGGGCATAGGTGATATCCCCAACGCTTGCGTTGTTCGAGAAAACGCCGATGGCAGATGGAATCCCTTTGGTTTGCCGAAGTCCTTCATAGTCTGCAAAAATGAAGAGCTTTTCCTTAATGATCGGAGCGCCGGCCGCAGCGCCAAACTGGTTGCGCTTGAAGGGAGGAATCGGATTGCCCGCGGACCGGTCAAAGTAATCGTTGGCGTCCAGCGCACTGTTTCGCAGGAACTCGTATACCGCGCCGTGAAACTGATTCGTGCCGGAACGGCTGATCGCGTTAACCACGCCACCGGTGGCGCGACCGTATTCGGCCGGGAAGCCGCCGGTCAATACCTGGAATTCCTGAATGGCGTCGACGCCCAGAACGACGCCGATAACGTTTCCCGGAGCCGCATTGGAATAGTCGGTTACACCAATTCCGTCGATTCGGTAATTGTTGAAAGTGGTCCGTTGGCCGGATACGGTCATTTCGCCACCGAACCCGCGGTTGCCGCGGGCGGATCCCGAATAGCTCATCTGCGTCTCGATTGGCTTGACCCCGGGTTGAAGCTGCGCGAGCGAAGTCCAATCGCGGCCGTTCAGCGGCAGTTCGCGCACTGTTTGGGACTCGACTTCGCCGCTAAGGGCCGAGGAAGTGAGGTCGATCTGCGGGGCCTCTTCTGTGACCCGCACCTCCGTGGCGGTTTGGCCAACCGACAGCGAGAAGTTGAGCCGTAATTCCTGTCCAACATCGAGCGTGAGGGCCGAGCGAACAGAAGTCGAAAATCCAGTTGCGGTAACCCTAACGCTGTAAGGCCCAGGAATGAGGTTTGGAATTGTATATAACCCGGCGGAATCCGTCATCACTTCGCGGGTGACCGCCGTCGCGGTATTTGTAATGGAAACCGTCGCGCCGACGATCACGCTGCCGGACGGGTCCGTAACGGTGCCGGTGAGGTTCGCTCCCGTTACCTGTGAGTGCGCCGACACAGCGAGGCATAGGCTTACAATGGCGACTATGCATGGTCCGAAGGTCTTCGTCGATTTCGGGGAGCACGTAG
>Ga0210398_10000753_pt1 | contig 35654 bp, 30 predicted proteins | sample IncBWC4OmetaG_FD_161047 | JGI IMG/M metagenome (GOLD analysis project Ga0210398, IMG submission 161047) | Forest soil microbial communities from Barre Woods Harvard Forest LTER site, Petersham, Massachusetts, United States - Inc-BW-C-4-O | ecosystem: Environmental > Terrestrial > Soil >... | reverse complement strand
GACCAAGGTCCAAGTGTATAGGGAAGCGCATGCAGCGGTTGGCGAGCGATGATCGCCTCACCATGGCTCATCGTTTGCAACAGCACAAACGCGCTCAGCAAAATGCCGGCAGTGACCCACAAACGGGCAGGTCCTCGGCTCTTAAGCATGGGCTGCTTCTCTCGGCGCTTTTCCAATGTGCCGCAGAATCCAGTGGAACGCAAAAAGCAGGAGGAGAGAAATCAAGAAAATCACCCAGCCGGAGAATTCGTGCAGGAATCCCTCAGCAGCAGCCGGGCCGAAGCGGTGAGCCATCATACCGGCTCCCATGATGCGAATCGCGTTGCTGACGATGGCGATCGGAACCATCAAAACAACAAGCAAAATACGCACCCAGAGTCGGGGCTCCAATAAATAGCCGTAAATGACTGCCAGCGAGATCAGAGTCATGAGCGACCGAATCCCGCTGCACGCTTCCACTACTTCGAGCGAGTAGTTAGACAACACCAAGATATTGCCGTCACGCAGCACCGGCACGTGAACCAATTCCAGCCAGAACGTCGCAAAGCGCGACGCGATCAATTGCAGCGGAAAGGTAATCTGGTTGTAAACGATTTGAGGCAGAGGGATCATGAATATGAGAAAGCACAGGGGGAAGGATATGGCACGAAGAAAAGCCCATCCGCCCAAGAAAAGAATCATTCCCGCGAGCAACACTAACAAAGAGAACCGGCTCGTAAATAACTCGGCACCCAGCGAACCGACCAACAGCAGTCCCACGGCGCCCAACATCACAAGCAGTCCAAAATTGTTGGGTTTGATCTCGATTTTCATCCAGCGTTCGCGCTGGTGCCAGAGGATGTATCCGGAAAACAATGGCACAAAGAATCCGTGGCTATAGTCAGGGTCAGACCACCACTGCAAAACAAGATATTTTAGCACGGGCGCATACAGCAGAAGCACAAGGCCCGACAGGATGGTCGGCCAGACGAGCGAGCGGCGGTCGGCCCAAAAGCTTCCGATGATTGGGTCAGTACCGGCGATTAGAGGCTTCGAAGTCAAGAGTCACTGAGCATTCTTCAACCTGCAACCTGAGAAGTACCATACCACGGAGCAAGACTTCGAACCCAGCGATTGGCTGACGATTCCGTCCTATCGAGCACCGGTACACTCCAACCAGAGGGGGTCCTTATCTCTCGGTTCCTGCAGAAATGTTAAGAGCAACAATGATTCCAAGGAGCGAAATTACAATAGCTTACGAGCGATTTAGGGGACAGTGCAGACGAGCGCATGGCTTGTACACTGTTATCCTATCGGAAGATCCACCTTTAGAGTTGGGGTGTTTTCTACACATCGAAGGCGTCTGCAGTCGAAGGCATCTATGCCCGATCTAGCCGACGTGATGTATCCAGGCAAGTTCCCGCTCTAGTCAAAGACGTGAAATGAATTTCCTCTAGTCTCAACCGTCGTTGAGATCTGCTGGCAGAACTCCATGTTCGCTGAAGAGGCTTGGTGCTAAGTCGAAGAGTCCAGAGATTTTACGACACTCGCGCACTTCTACCCGGCAGCTTGCGACGCGCAATTCCCATAATAGCCACCAGGCCGGTTCCAAATAGCAGCAAGCTCAAGGGTTCGGGAGAAACCCCATCGACCGTCGGGTCTTCGGAATTGACCGTCGCACATCCTCCTGCATCGTTACAATCGAAGCCGCTCGTGATGGGGACTATCCCGCCCAAGCTTGTCAAGTCAGGAGTAAAGAACAGGTCGACGAAACGGAGAGCAGGCGAGTCGCCGAAACCTACTTTGCCAGGCAAGTAGCCCGCGGAAAACGCTTCGTTAGCCGTGAAAGCGGCGTCCGTCCCCGGTCCTGAAATAACGACATCCCAGCCTGTAACCGTAGTGACTGCGTCATTAGTCGTAAAAAAACCTGTGGCTGTGTTGCCATTAGTGAAGCCTACGTCGGATAGGGTCCAGGTGATATCCGCAGACGCGCACGCGGCGATCCCTGCAAAGAACAACGCAGCGGCCAAAAGCCTGATGGTCATCTTCATATTCTTGCTCCTTCTTCTTTGAGAGGGGCCGTGCGCCAGATACAAACTAAGAGCTGAGGAATACCAAACTGCACGTGTCCTGCCATGATCGCGAGGAGTTAAGTACCGTACACACAGTACCTTCGGTACCCGCCACGGAGGCCACGAACCACAGGATTGCCCAATTTGTGCAAAACTTATGAGCGGCCCACTTGCGGCCGCTCCGGCGTGAGAGTTTCTGGAGTTGGAAGTCCAGTAGGATTACGAAAATGTTAAGCCACGCTGCCGAGCTTCTTGCGAAAGATCGCTCCCAGCGCTAACAACCCTGATCCGAAGAGCAGATAGCTTGAGGGCTCTGGTGCCAACGTAGCATCATCGAACTGGACACTGACGAGGTGATCGCTGCTATTTCCTCCGATGGCCAAAGCATCAGAGTGGCTCGTACTAGTAAAACCGCCATTACCAGCGGTCGGCACGTTAAGCGTAAAATTGAAAGTATCCGCCTCGATTGAGCAATCCGTAGAGAGGGTGCCGTTACATGCTCCGGCATTATTTGCGGATCCCCCGGCTCCCGATTGATTAGAAAAGGTGTATGTATCTCCTGCTGCTGGTAGAGTCGAACAGTTTGAGCCGCCGCACGTTGATGGGCCAAAGCCCGGCGTTGCCGTCGCCCCCGTGCCGTTTGCTCCAAAGTAGCAATCACCCGCAGCGGTAAAGATCAAAGTATCACTGGTAGTGTTTAATGTGAGGGTGCCAGTTGTACCGGTATCACTCAGGCACGATCCTGTGCCACCCGTGATTGTGACGATGTAGGTTTGTGCCTTCGCAGAAGGGGCCGTCAAGCAGAACAACGCGAGCGCGGCCAGGGACGTAGCAAGTAAAGTCAGTTTGCTCATCTTCATGTGCTTACTCCTATTCTTTGAGGGCGCCACACGCCAGAAGGAACGCCAATCGCGGGATAATTCCCTATTCTTCGTACCGTCCATTCGCTAGTTTGTCAAGTACCGATATTGATGTAGGACTTATAGGACTCTTAGTACTCGCCCTGTCAGCTCGCAGAATACCCTAGCTCACCGTTCCCTTCGAACCTTGCTCATGCGGGCATCTTAGTCGTGGCGACCAACTGAAACTGTTGGTTTTTACACGTTGGTGCAATCATCTCCAGAATGCCTGAGCCGCGACGGGTTCGCACCATTGCACATTACTCTTAGGCTGGGTTGCCTTACTCTATGATGACTGCGGTATTACGTCTTGAAAACGATTCTGATCGTGCCCCAACCTGTGTAGCCGGTTGGACTGGCCGACTTGCTGTCGTTCAGCCTAACCACCCGAAAGCTCCCCAGCTAGCCTAGATGCTGTCGAGATGCGGGTCTCGCTCTTGCCGAGCCATAACACCTCGGAGATCGAGAGCGGTCCGTACTTGTTTCTTCGGAATCTGTCGCCATCGAATGGGAGGAAGGGCCGGGTAAACCTTGACAGTTTCTAGTTACGCCAGCCGACGGATTCTGCCGCCGCCGGTGGAGTTAATCGCTTCTGGCTTGGTTTGTACATCATTGGGATGGGCAGTCTTCCTCCTTGGGACGCTGGCCCAGCGGATGCGCATCGTTGAGCCGGAATCTAGTGTGACGTCCCTGATTAGATTCTGCTAAGTTTGGAGGTGTTTGCCAAAAGGCTTGATGAGATATCCGGGCCGGGGGAGATGAGTGAACTTAGCTGACGTGGTACACAATCCGCGATTGTTCGTTAAGAAGGCCTTTGGAAGACTGCGGCGCCGAACGGCGCGAATACCAAACCACGCGATCGTAGAACAGATGAAAGGCGGCGTGCGCTTTGAGCACAAGCGCCTGTCTTTCCTCGACGAAGACGACATCCGCGCCATGATGACGCAATCCTACGACATCACTTTGTGCGACTGCTTTCGGAAGTGCTTGTCGCCCGGCAGGATAGTCCTCGACGTGGGAGCGAACATCGGCTACATGTCGGCGGTCGCAGCTTCATGCGTCGGCACCTCTGGCGAGGTCCATGGTTTCGAGCCCCTGACGGAATGCTTCGAGCGGCTCCAAAACTTGAGCCGGCTCAACCCTCAGTTCCGATTTTTCTTCAATAACACGGCGATTGGTGCCCATAAAGGCTCGCTCACCATTGGTTTCAACCCCGAAGGTGACATGAGAAACGCGACCCTCGTACCCGGAAAGCAGGCCCCCCAGACCCGTGAAGTCCCCGTTCTGCGGTTGGATAACTATATCGCCGAGAAGATCGCCGCGCCGGAGCGGATCGGAATCATCAAAATTGACGTGGAGGGTTTCGAATTCTCGGTTTTGCAGGGTCTCGAGCGATTCTTCGCCACCTCATCGTTTAGACCTTTGATTGTCTGTGAAGTCAAGCCTTGGGAGATTCGAAATCTCGGCTATACCATGCGAGAGTTCGACAGCTACATGAAGCAGTTCGGGTACGGAACATACGAAATGGTCCGGGAAACAGAACCTGTCGGCCTGGCGGCGATGCAGGAGATGGAAACAGTTTTGTTCCGCGCACGGTGATCGCGGCTCTCGAAGAGCTCATCGCAGATTTCCGATATCAACTCGTTCCAACGGACCTCAGGGTGCTATCTTTCATCAACATCGACGCGGGTCCAAACGTAGTGATGACGCCTTGGACGCAGGGACTGGCGGGTCAGATCGTCTGCCAGCACAGATGGCCTTTCATTTCCACTTCGGTGTTTTCCGGCGTGATCGTGGTGGTGCGCTCTATAAGACGGATATGCCGATAGTTGATCGACGGTTTCGAGCTTCCGGTCTCCGTATCCGAGCGATAAATACGCCCTCAACTGTGGCCAAACTCGTTCAGCTGAGGCAGCCAGCCTTTTATCAAGAAAATCAGAGATGGGCTAGAATCATTGCGACAAGGGGCGGTTTGTCCCCATTTCGCCGCCGCCCTTCGGGTGTGGCTTGGGAAGCAGTGGTTCTTGCTAATCCTAATCAAGAACTCGAAGTCATTTGCAGGAACGGGGGAAGATCGCCGTGGCTACGTCCTCGGGTGATTCAAACAACTGGCAAAAGTCCGATGACCGTCCCTGCTTGATTCGTCCCCAATTCGAGGCCATTCCTAGGAGGTCAAGAAAGCTGTGATTCGTCTCTATCTCCGGCGTCTCTATCGGCTTTTGCTCCCCTTGTTGTATCGTCGTAGCCAATTCAAACTATTTCTGAACGCCACTCTTGGTGATATCAATCTCCGGATGCTCACGCTCGCGTCGGTGACGGATTACTTTGCGCCCTTCGTCCGGCCCGTGGTGATCAAAGCACCGTTTGGGAAGTCCATGCTCATCGTGGCGCCACACCAGGATGACGAAGTGATCGGTTGCGGTGGAGCGTTGGCCCTGCAGCTCCGCTCCGGCAATGCCGCCGCAGTCGTCGTGCTTCAGGACGGGGCCGATGAACATGATGAGGTGGGAATGTCGCGGCAGGCGCTCATGGAACTGAGAAACGATGAATCCCGCAAGTCAGCTGAGACGATTGGTCTGAAACCTCCACGGTTCCTTAATCATGCCCGGCTGGCCGAGAGCGCGCCGCAAGCCTCCGAAGAGATGCGCGGCATTATCGTTGAGCGAAAGATCGATGCGTTGTTCGTACCCTTTGTCCTCGACGCTCACCCTGATCACCGCTCAGCTAACTACATCCTCGCTGACGCGCTGAAAAGCGTTTCCTGGAATGTAAGGATCTTTGGCTACGAAGTTTGGGGATTGTGTATCCCGAACATCTTAGTGGTGATCGACAGCGTGATGGAAGAGAAAATGCGGATGTTGTCCTGCTTTTCCTACGCTAACGGAGCGGTCGACTATGTTCACAGCACCAGGGGTTTGAATATGTACCATTCGCGAATGCTGGGCGCTGGCGAATGCCGTTACGCGGAGCGATTCTTTGAACTGCCCCGAAAAGAGTACATCGAGTTGGTGGAGCGCGTTCGCGTCGGAGATACGGCCGCCACGGCACATTTAAGCCGTTGAAACCGCTTTAAGGCATACTACTTTAGGCACGCGGCGTGCGTGACGGGGACATTGCTGAATCGAACGGTGTCTGATGAGTTTCCGCTGGCATAAGGCAGGTTTCGGTGACTCTTAACCAAGCTCTCGCGATCATCAATTCCGGAAAAGATCGCGGTGGGGAAAACAAGTTGCATTATTTGGTCTGCGGTTTTGAACCGTTGCATCTGAAGACACTGTTTTGGGCCCATCTATTCGAGCGCCTGCCCAAGGGCAATGTTGAAGTTCACAACGGGGTTTATGGAGATCTTCCGGGTAACTTGGCAATGGCCGCGGAGTCGCCGGCCATAGCGGCGGCGGTGGTGGTAGAGTGGAGCGACATCGATTCGCGGCTTGGCTTGCGGAGCAGCGGCGGCTGGTTGGAAGAGGTCAAGCCCGATATCCTCTCCACCGCTCAGCAGCGTTACTCGCACATCGAGACTGCGCTCCTGAATGTCGCCAGACGCATGCCGGCAGTCATCGTTCCACCGAGTCTGCCTTTGCTTCCGATCGGTAACACGGTCGGAGCTCAGGCCAGCGTCATGGAACTGGAACTCGAACAGCAACTGGCGTCTTTTCTACTGCGAATTTCACGGGTTCCCGGCTTGCGGATTGTGCAACGATCGCGGATAGAGCAAATTCCCGTAGCCGACCGTCTGGACGCCAAGATGGAACTTCTTGCCGGCTTTCCTTACACCGTGCCGTTTGCGGATGTTTTGGCAGGTTCACTGGCGGACGTCTTGTATCAAGCGGCGCCGAAGAAGGGCCTCATCACGGATCTCGATGATACGCTTTGGTCGGGAGTCGTGGGCGAGGTGGGTACAGAACGGGTCTCGTGGGATCAGGAACACCATACCCAGACAAATGGACTGTATCAGCAGATGCTCGGACATCTGGCGAGTTGTGGAGTTCTGTTGGCCGCCTGCTCGAAGAACGAGATTTCTACCGTTGAATCGGCACTGGCGCGGGAAGATTTGTTTCTCAAAGCGGATTCGATCTTTCCGGTGTGCGCCAATTGGGAGCCGAAATCACAATCGGTCGCTGAAATTCTGCGCACCTGGAACATTGGGGCAGACGCCGTGGTTTTCGTGGATGACAGCTCGATGGAACTGGACGAGGTAAAGCGGGTCTTTCCGCGCATCACCTGCCGACAGTTCCCAGGAAAGGATGCTACTAAGGTGTGGCAACTTCTATGCGAGCTGCGAGATCTGTTTGGCAAGCCGCTGCTCATGGAAGAAGATCGGCTTAGGCAAGCCAGTATTCGCGCCTCCACGCGGATTCATGAGGTGGGCGAGTCGGCCGGTTTCCCCGAGTTTCTCCGTAGTTTGAATGGCACCATCACTCTTGATTGGCGCCTCGATGCGTCCGAGAAACGACCACTCGAGCTGATCAACAAGACGAATCAATTCAATCTGAATGGGCTCCGGATCAGCGAAGGCGAATGGCAGCGGTTCTTGGAGGATCAAAATACCGAATTGGCGGTTGTTTCCTATCAGGATAAATTCGGTCCGTTGGGCAAGATTGCCGTCGTGTTAGGGACAAAGACTAATGGCATAGTGAAGGTGTCGCATTGGGTGATGAGTTGCAGGGCGTTCTCCCGGAGGCTCGAATACCATATTCTTAACCGTCTGTTTCGACGTGCGGACACGGAAGAAATACAATTCGCTTTCCAGGCAACAGATAGAAACGAGCCCTTACAGAAATTTTTTCGGGACGCCGGCATTCGTCAGGATCCGGAAGGAACATACAGGCTTTCGCGCACGGCATTTTTGGCACAGCGCGAAGCCCTGCCACATAAAGAGCTAAATATTACGAAATGAACAATATACCTGAGCGAGTTAGTCGCTGTTTCGCTAATGTATTCCCGGATCTTCGTGAAGAAGAAATCCAGCGGGCAAGCACGACATCGCTTGCGACCTGGGATTCATTGGCCCATGTCACGTTGTTGTCAGCTATTGCAGAAGAGTTTGCGCTGCCGTTCGAACTGGAAGATTTTGAGGAATTGGTGTCTTACCCGCTGATTGTCGATCACCTGGAGAACAAGGCACGCCATGCGTGAGCCGCGTCTGTTCACCCCTGCGGATTTGCGAACCGGAATCCAGGCGGACTTCGAGCGGGACATCACCGTGGAGGATATAGTCGCGTTCGCGGAGCTCTCCCACGACTGGAATCCGCTACACATTGACGAGGAATACGCCCGGCTGACCAACTACGGGAAGCGCATCGTGCATGGCGCTTTCCAGGTCGGGTTGGCGTCAGCCATGACGGGAATGTATTTGCCCGGCCGCGAAGTTGCTGTGCGGTCCTATCAATGTCGCTTCCCAGCCCCGTTGTACTATCCCTCACGGGTCCAGGTGCGTGGCGAGATCACGGCTTGGGTGCCTCAATCGGCTAGCGGTACATTGCGGGTGCGGGTAGTGGAACTTTCCACCAGGGCCCTGACTTCTGAAATCCACGTCGGCTTTTCCCTGCATGAGGCGCGTGCAGCTTCACCGAACCGATCCGAAGTAGAGCATCCGCAAGCGGAAGGTAAACCGATCGTGCTGCTCACTGGAGCCAGCGGAGGTCTCGGCCAGAGGATCGCTTCGGTGCTGTCGGAGTCCTATCATGTCATCGGGATGGTCAGGTCCCAGCCGGCGGAACGGAATGACAGCGATGTGGAGTGGGTCACGGCGGACCTTGCCGCCAGCGATTGGGAAGTGGTAGTTGAACAGAAATTGCGTGGACGGCGGCTTTATGCTCTGGTACACGCCGCCTGGCCGCCTGGCCCACAAGGCAGTCTCTTGGATGCAGAGATCGATGCGGTGAGGGCCCAGCTTGAATTTGGTGGCGTGGGAATAATCCGGATTGCCCGGTTTCTGCGGTCACACGCAGCCGGCGGCGGAGCGCGGTTAGTTGTGTTGGGAACCACGGCGGCGACTATCAAACCAGTTCTCAATGTGGCCGCCTACTCTCTCGGCAAAGCGGCGCTGGAACACGCCGTACGGCTTCTGGCGCCGGAATTGGCCCGCGGCAATATCACCATCAACGTGGTCGCGCCGTCATTTGTGCCCGTCGGCGTGAACAGCGCTAAGACCAACCGGGTGATCCTGACGGAGACGGCGAAGGTGCCTTTAGGAAAACTTTGTTCGCCTGAAGATGTCGCACGAACCGTTGATTTCTTCCTATCTCCTGGAGCTGCCTTTGTCACCGGACAAATCCTGCCGCTGACCGGGGGCCAATTGTGATTCATCTGCCTAACTGCCAGCGTGCATTATGCTGGTTTACTGTCGGCATGCAATGTTTCTCTAGCGCTGATTGCGTCGCGGTTGAATGTCTCTCGTCCTGTAATCCCGGCGGCGATTAAGCCATGGGAGAAATCCAGAGCTTTACTGAAGAACATGCGGACGGGGTGGCAAGCCTGTATTTCCGCGCCATACGCGGGCAGAACCGACCGCCAGGGAAGAGCCTGGCGAAATATTTTTCCGAACTTTATCTTTCCAATCCCTGGGCGTCTCCGGAGATACCCGCGCTCGTGTACTTGGAAAAGGGCAAGGTGGTCGGGAGCTACGGCGTCGTGCCAAGAACGATGGAGTTTCGCGGGCGGCCTATCATCATCGCGACTTTGATGTTATTTATGGTCGATGCGGAGCATCGCCACGGACCCGCTGCTATCCAGCTATTGGGGCGGGCGCTGAAGGGTCCACAGGAACTCTCGTGGACGGATGGTGCCTCGGGATCCGTTAGCGCATTTTGGACCGCCCTAGGGGGACACTCCGCATCGCTGTATGCTTTTAACTGGATCCGTATTCTCCGACCGTTCGGCATGGCCCGCTTGGGTCTGGAGCGCGTCGGCAGTATCGGACCGTTACTCAAGCCCTTATCAGGCCTTGTGACTGTTCCATCCGACCTACTGCTTTCTAAGGCTCCTCTGACATTCCTGCGACAGCCGGCTTCTCCGCATCATTCGAAACTAGTGACTGCTGAAGAGTTGCTGGGATGCATTCAGGAGTTGGGTTGGCGGGAAGCATTGAAGCCGTCATACTCGCCAGAAGCTTTTTCCTGGTTGATGCGCGAGGCCGCCAAGTCCCAACAGGGCGACTTGCGAATGGTGACAGTGTCGAATGCCGAAGGAGTTCGCTGCGGGTGGTTTATTTACTACGCGCTCCGGGGTGGAGCGTCATTCGTTTTGCAGATCGGCGTGCGCCGAAAGGACGATTTCAAGAATACGCTCCTGGCGCTCTTTCAAGACGCCTGGCAACAAGGCTCGGTGTGCGTGAAAGGCGCTTCGATTCCCCAGTACCTGACCAGCATGACGGAGCAACATTGCTTTTTTCGGCATCCTGACGATCGGGTGATAATTCACTCGAAGAATTCTGAAATTGCAAATGCCATCCGGCGAGGGGAAGCGACGATCACCCGGCTTGACGGAATCGGTTGGTTGCGATTTTCGCGGGAAAACTGGGATCAGTAAGTATCGAAGAGCGAAAAATCCCACGCTTCGGCTGAACAGAGGGCAGAGCTCAGTTCGGGCGACGCCTTGTAATACAGTTGCCAGAAAGGAAGCTGGTAAGTGTGGGGCCGCAAGGCATCGGCGGGGGCGCGCTTTGCCGGTGTGCCGGTCATCAACTTGACGGCATCCACGCCTTCTTTACGGGCGAGTTGTATGGCGCCGAGCAGGAGATCGTTGAATACCGTGGGATCATCTCCGGCCGCCTGAATGTCGGATACATCGTACAGCTCCATCCCTAGGTCGGAGCCTTGGCGGTGCACCAACACAATGTAACCCGCCAGCTTTCCGGCGGACTCCGCCGCGAGAATGGCTGCGCGACCGGCGCTGAGTTCACTGCTGAACTTCCAGTCCAGTACCGCCCGTGTCCGCACTGCGCGCAGGCGCGGAGGACCGGCGCTGATGCGTTGCCATAGCGAGTCAAAACGATCATCGAATGTCTGCAAGCGGCGTAATGTACTTGACATGGTTCCCCGTCCGCTGCGGCGGAGAATATCCCGTACGAGCAACACAATGCCCGCGGGATATGCCAGTACGGACGCCGCGGGAATGCCTCTCCGGCGCAGCGCCGCTTTGGCGAAAGACATCGGGCTCGCCGCCCAAAAGCAGGGGATATCGTAATTAGGTATTGGAATGCGCGGGATCCGAAGTCCCGTCAACACGTGCGAGGCAGTCTGGCTGGCGCTTCCATTCAGGAAGAGGTCTACGCCCTTTTGCTTGAAAAAAATGGTGGTCAGATGCAAAGCTTTGCCGCGATGCGAAGCATCTACCACCCACGCTGTGGCAATCGCCGCCTTAAATCGCCGGCCATCCATTTCATAAAGCATATGGACGTTGCCAATCGTGCCTACCACCGCGCCATTGTCCGTCTCGAGTACCCATCCGATCGGGATATCGGCGAATTCCCGTGCGAATGGATAGGAGTCCCAACAAGAACGCCATGCTGCTGTGTCCAGCCAGCCCATGCCATTTCGCTCGTGGAGTTGCTTGATAGCCTCCGCGTCCGCGAAAACTGCTGGCCGGATACGTGCGGCCAGGTCCGATTTGACGTGTTCAGTCACCTTTTTCACAAATCAGTTCAAGAAGACGAGATTACTGATCGGTTGCTTCGCGGACTCTTGACCTGTGCAGGTGTTCAATGCTAGTCCTCCTAAATTCAGCAGAAATCCCTGGATTTGAGAATATGATATCGGGAAAGTAGCCCTGCAAGGATTTTGCAGGCGTTCTCTCTCGCCTCCCGCATCCCACGGAAGAACAGCCCTGAGACTTCGTTCACGTGTTCTTTCATGAAGGCACAAATTTTCCCCATTATTCTCGTTTCCGCCGCTGAGTCAGGTTTGCACCGGAGTAACGGACCGATCGGCCGCGGGAGCACGGAGGTTTCGGCAAATAACTACGTTGTCTTTATGGTGTTTGCGCAGATCGAATTGATATCCAGCCAAGGCGCCAAAGAAGCGATCCGTGCACTCCTTGCTATGCAACTCGATAGCAATGTTTCGGACTGCAGGAAGCCATTGCGGTGCCTCCGGCCCAAAGACCTCGCTTTCGCTGCCCTCGATATCCAGCTTGAGCAAATCAACTTTACCGTCACCGAGAGCTATGAGTGACGGTAGGGTGAACGCCTCGACAGAGCCCGACTCACCAGTGTCGACGCACCGCACGCTCGTTCTCCATTCCTCCTGCCCCTGCTCCAGAATGAGGTGGCCGCTGCTTTTCCAGATGGCGCCTTGAATGAGTGTCACTCGTTCGGCGTAGGGGGCGAGATTCTTTCGTAAAATTTCGAAATTAGCCGGGGACGGCTCGACTGCTACGATGCGGGCGGACGGATAATGGTTCAAGAAGTACAAGCTTGCAATGCCGACATTGGCCCCGCCATCAATGATAAAAGCTGGCGAATCCAAATCAGCGACTAAGGCATATTCTTGCATCACTAAGAGTTCGTACAGTGCCCACGCGTCCGTGCTCTGGCCGCCCCGAATCGTGATCGCATAAGGGTATTTGGGAATTTGCACGCTGTACGTTGTGTGCTTCCCCGTTGCCAGTCGTATGCGGACCAGTTGCAGGGTGGCCCGCAAGCCAAGCCTTCTCCAGGCCCTCCAGAGAGTTCTGGGTCGTCTAATCAACCATCTTGTTCTGTCCCACATCCACGCAATTATATCGTAGGCTCGAAGTTGGGTCCGCATCGAGTTTGTGCGGTGTATAATTTTCGCATCCGCATGCTTAAATCAGCTCTCAAGGCCGCGTTGAAGGCCATAAATCTTCGGCTTGTTAGGTTGCCTGGCTCGGCGGAGTATGGCAGCGTTCTGCCCAGGGCCGATTACACCCCATGGAACTTAGACGTGGAATTCCTCACCACGTATGAGAAGGTCCGCGATCATACGTTGGTTGACATCTACCGCTGCTGGGAGCTCTGGACGCTCGCCGGTCAGACGGCGAGATTGGACCCGGGAGCCATCCTTGAGGTTGGTGTCTGGCGTGGCGGAACTGGTGCCCTTCTTGCGAAAAGACTGGAGCTGGCCGGACTGGAAGGACCGGTTTACCTCTGCGATACTTTCGAGGGCGTTGTAAAGGCCGGCGAACATGACGGGGTCTACAAAGGCGGCGAACATTCCGATACGTCTAAGGAATTGGTCGCGCGTCTTCTGGCATCACTGCAGATCAAGAATGCGCAGATTATCCAGGGAATATTCCCCGACGTGTCCGGGCCGATGGTGGCCGATTCCAGTTTTCGGCTAGTCCACATTGACGTGGATACTTACCAATCCGCGAAGGATATTATGGAGTGGGCGTGGGGCCGCCTGGTTTCGGGGGGCATGGTCGTCTATGACGACTATGGATTCAGCGTCTGCAGCGGAATTACACGGCTTGTCAACGAGCAAGCGACGCACTCCGACAAACTTGTGCTGCATAACCTGAATGGCCACGCAATTGTCGTTAAAATCAGCTGATGTTTGGAAAATTCAAATCGATAAACTCCCCGACACGGGAACGTTCTCATAACCTGGTCGTGGATATTTGAACCAAGTGAAATAAGAGAGATTTCAACTAAACGCCTTCCTAAACGTACGAAGGAGGGAACCAAGACGATTGCGATGAAAAGCAAAAAGTGCACCAGCGTACGACAGCACTCCGATGATCACCAATAGAGCTAGATTGATGAGCGAATGAGCTCCAGTGGCCAGCATCGAGCGGGCAACGATAAGCACGACTGCCATTATGGCCGATGCGCTCAACGCAGGCATTACCACAGAAACGTGCTCCTTGACGCTTAGGCCGGTTATGGAAAGTGCTTTATAGTACATAGGTATCATGATCAAAGGATAAGCGATTACCCATGCCGCCGCAATTCCGTTCGTTCCCCATCGACTGCCAATCAGAAACGCAATTGGCATCGTGATCGCCGCACCGACCGTCGCCCGCATCACAAACCCAACATGGCCAACTGCTGTCAGGAGATTCGGAAGGATTGTCGCAACGGAACGCACAGCAACAAAAACGCCAAGCAAGCGAAGTGGGCCGATTACGCCAAGCCATCTAGGACCTAGTAGAACCGGCACCAAATAGTCGGCGACAAGCGCGATGCCGATGCTCGCGGGAACTGTCACAAAGGATATTAACTCGGTGAGCCGAAGAAAATATCGGCTTAGCTCAGCCTTATCGGTCTGCACGGCAGAGAAAAACGCCGGAGTTACGCCAGTCACCAGACTGCCGATCTTGTCGATCGGGGCGGCTGAAATCGTCCAAGCAACGGAGTAATTACCAAGAGATGCTCCTCCGAGAACACGCCCGGCAACACCAAAGTCTGCATTGTCATACACATACGATGCGATTCTCGACAGCAAGGCATCCCGACTAAATCTCAGCTCCCGCCGTAGATTTGCAATGCTTGGAATGGTGAATTCGTACCGCCTGCAAAAGAAGGTCAAGAGAGAACCAACAATGCTACTGATGATGGAGCCAAATACCAAACTCCAATACCGGAAGTTCAGCCATGCAAGAAGCACTGTGGATATAACTTGAGAGAAAACGCGCACCGTTTCGATAAAGGCAAGCAGTTTGAAACGCAAGTCTTTTTGCAGGAGCGCCTTGGGCACGATCTGGAATGCGTTAACGAGATAGCCGACGCTCGCGACGACGATTACAGTGACAAGGGGTGGGGCGGAAAAGAAACGTGCAACAAGAGGCGCTAGAGCACAGGACAAGCCAGTCAGTCCAGCACCCATGATCAACGAGATCGTGTTTAACTCCGCGATTTGTCGTCGCGTTAAATCGCGCAGTGCAATTACCGCGTCCCCGATTCCCGCTTGGCTGATCAACAAGGTCAACTGCAGGTACAATCCGGCCATGCCAACGAGTCCGTAATCGTAAGGCGTTAGAAGGCGGGCGATCACGATCGTCGATGCCCAGCTCACAATCTGTGATGCCCATCTTGCGGCCGCGCCCCACGCCACGGCGTGAGCCATTGATCGATCCAAAGAGCTAATTGAGCCCTGATTAGTCATTTTGAAGTTTTGGTCCGGCTCGAAATAGTGGCAGTACAGCAATTGCCAGTGCCAGAGTGGCAAAGGCTGCGATCCCTCGATTCCTGATCCGCCGCCGATTCGGCCTCTCTGAAAAATCCTTCTCCTCAGTCTTTCCCGGCACCGTCCCGCGCTGAACCATACTGCCCCCTTTGATTCTAGGGCCCAAATTGTATCGGAGCGCCCAGTCTAGTCTTGAAGGGGAGCGCTTCATTTTCTGGGGATATCATCGGCCCGGTCAGCCTACCGTTCTTGGGTCATCCGCTTGCTCCAAATTCGAAATAACACGTTCCAGACTTTTTTTCAGAGCCAGATGACTAAAGCGCTCGAGGATTACCTGTCTAGCTGATGTGGCGATCGCGTCACGGCGTGCAGGATCTTGCAACAACGCCACCACAGAACGAGCGAATTGAGCTGGATCATCAGCCAAAATGATCTCTTTTTCCGCTGCAAGCCCCAGCCCTTCAGCGCCGAGGCTGGTGGACACGACTGGTTTGCCGGCCGCGCATGCTTCTAAGATCTTAATTCGCGTGCCACTACCCAACCGAAGGGGTACCACAACAACCGCTGCGGCAGAGAGGTAGGGGCGCATATCTGGAACTGTCCCCGTGAATTCAATCTTGGGATCCGACCGGAATTGTTCGACGAACTGACTTGGCGGATTCCGCCCTGCAACAATTAACCTGGTGTCTGGGCACACGGCACGCACCCGAGGTAGAATCGCTCGAGCAAAAAACTCCACGGCATCACGATTCGGATACCAATCCATTCCGCCCAGAAACAAGAGAACCGGACCAGCGCCGTTCAGAAACGATCTTTCCACAGGATGGATCAAATCCGTGTCGACTACATTTGGCACGACAAAAACAGGAAGATCCTGGCGAAACAGGCGCAAAAGTGCGAGGTCGACTTGGGAGCAAACCATGGCCAGAGAGGCTCGGTAAGAGCTACGGCGCTCGGCAATCCTCATCAAATGAGACTCAACCCTGGCGTAGTATTTTTTCAGAAGGTTTCGTTCGAGTCGTGCATATCGGTCAAGAATAATGTACTCGACATTGTGACAATTTAAGGCGATTGGGACCTTGGTCCCAGGAACATTGGTAAGGGCATAAATGCCATCACAAATAATGAGATCGAATCTTCCCGCCAGCAATTTTCCTTGGATCTTTTCCCGCATCGCATGCGACCTAAACCGTTCAACGGAAAAGGATCTAAACGTTAACAAAGCTCTAATCCGCCGAAGATAATCCGACTGTTGGGTTAGATTCGCCATCTCCCGGTCTAGGAGATCAATTGAGCGACAAAAGGAGGAGAGGGGATGCAGGTCTTTGGGGCGTGTTTCATTCGCGAACGAAACGAAAGTCAAATCATGCCCGCTTGATTCCAGAGCTTGAATAATAGAGAGACTGCGCATCGATTGACCATTATTCGGAGGTACTGGGAGATTTGTGGCAACGAATAATATGTGCACTTATCCGCCCTCCAAACATTCGGAAACTATCGATTTAAGAGCTAGAAGTCCTGGCCGATGACCATCATACTTGCCGAGAGTTCGAAAATCTGACCTTGCGGTCGACGCCGCATTGGTGTCTTTTCATGCTTTTGTCCTCAAGAAATGAAACAGAAACTAGCAACGAACCGAATCCATCAACGAGAGTTGCGATGACGCGGTTGCTTTATATCCTGCCGGGCCTTACGCCCCCGGATTCTGACTCTCGTCGAGACAAATTCCATTATCTCTCCGAACTTTGTGAAGGAGAGATACTTCTTCCCGTGTGGTGGGGGGCAGTCGATGAGGTTAGCCCGTATTTGAAAAACACTTTTCCTATTTATCGTGTAGGCAGATTTTATTACCACCTATTTCTTTTCCACAAGCCGCCCCAATTCTATCGAAAACTTGCAACTTTCTTATGGTACGTGGGCCGCGGCGTCAAACTGCACCGAGCAAATAAGATAGACGTCATTGTAACTTATGGATCAAACATGCCGGCAGTCGCTGGCACGATTTTGAAATGGCTGACGGGAGCTAAGCTGGTGGTGGAATTACCCGGGGTTCCCGAAAATGCTTTTCGCTACGATGAACCAAATCAAGGCAGCACCACGATCGTGAAACGATTCATTGCCGATCGGCTCTTGTATTTCGCGGGAAGAGCATCCGACTGTTTTAAACTGCTATACCCGTGGCAGTTGCAGAAATATCCAAGTCTCCAAAAGAAAAATGCGGCGATTTTTCACGACTTCGTTCCCGCAAAATGCGTGCGATTACCGGCCAAAGAGGAGCAGTTTATCCTTTGTGTTGGCTATCCCTGGTACACGAAGGGTGTGGACATCGTGATCCGCGCCTTTAAGGCGATTATGAAACAGTATCCAGATTATAAACTTAAGCTGATGGGCCACTATCCCGATCGCCAACTTCTGGAAGAACTCGCCCAAGGGTGTCCACAGATCGAATTCCTGGCTCCTCGTCCCAATGAATTGGCACTGAAGGTGATCTCTGTATGCACGATCTGCGTGTTGGCCTCGCGGACGGAAGGAATGGGACGAGTTCTCTTGGAAGCTATGGCCGCGGGCCGGCCAATCATCGCTTCAAATGTCGGAGGTGTGTCTTACTACATCAGCGATGATGAGAACGGTCTCCTTTTTGCATCGGGAAGTGTCGAAGAACTTGCAGCAACGATGGTGCGTCTCTTGAACGATAAAGAGTTGCGAATTCGGCTGGGCCAGCGAGGATATGAAAGGTTGTTTTCTGATTTCGATGAGGCTGCATACATACGGGCGTTCGACAGAATGTTACGATCGATTCAAAATAAGGCCCCATAACGCGAATTTCCGATTTCAACTTTCCTCGCGAACCTTGTAGTGACAGCGGGTTTCGCTTGGGGAGTAGAAGGCATCGTTGTTTCTACGGATCTGAAAGCTCGACATTTCCGGCCAAGCACCTTTGATACAAAGACAGAATCGAATCACAGTAGGTCGCCGGAGAATAAGCGGAGATAGATTGTCGAGCAGCCTCCGCAAGTCTCCTTTGCAAATTGACATCGCTGAGCAGCCGCTCGATCGCCCCTGCAAGGGCTGCCGGATTCTGTTTTTCGACAAGCAGGGCTTCCTTTTCATTCGTTACGATCTCTGGCACACCACCTACGGCTGTTGCAATGATTGGGAGTCCCGCTGCCATGCCTTCGAGCAGGACGTTTGGTGAACCTTCTGTATGCGAAGGCAACACCAAAAGATTTGCCAGCGTGTAGTAAGGACTTAGATCCGGAACGAGGCCAGCGAATATAAACCAGTCTTCCACGAGGAAGGATCTTGCCGTGTCCTTCAACATTTGCCTATCGGGGCCTTCGCCGGCAAGAATAAATTGTATTTTGCGCTCTTTATTGTTTCTTCGTAGCAAGGCAGCAGCTTCGACGAGATCTGCCTGACCCTTCTCCCGTGACAACCGGCCGGCGCAAAGCACTATCTGGGTGTCCAATGAGATTCCAAGAGTCTGTCGCAGCTCAATAACTTCTTTATCGGAAACCGGACAGAAGGTTTTGACGGAGTTGTGTTGAATCACAATTCGTTCTGGACGAACGCCAATCCGCTCTAGGGCGGAAGCGAAGGGGCGACAAACCGTTACAACCTTGGACGCCGACGGCAATGACCATCGATCAAGGTGATTGTAGATTCTAGCTCTCGGGCTTGTCAAAGTATATCCATGATGAAATGCAATCCAACGACGCTCTTGGTGTATTGCGGTCAATCGTACCAAGAAGTGTGATTTCACAGCGTGTGATTGGATGATATCCGGCTTGCAATGAACAACTAACTTGCGAATAGCTGGGACAACAGCGAGATCGAACAGAAAACGCTCGCGTAGAACATGTACCTCCAATCCAGCTTTCTCGCAGGCAAGTGTGAAGTCATTTGACATGGGTCCACGACCGCGATAAAAGGTAGCGATGGTTACATTCGCACGGACCAACGATTGTGGGGTGCCTGCTGCGCGGCAGGCAAACTCGATGAGGTTCTTCGCAGGTCCTGTGGTGGGCCAAAGGGCTTCTATGAAAGCCAGTACACGCACTGGTCGCACCATTGAACCAGAGCTGTCCTTTTCTGACGGAAGCGGACTTGTTTTTGAGATCTGAGTTGGTTGTAACCTGCTCGCCAAACCTAAATTCCTCCAAGAGCTCCTTCAAGAACTCATTCTGCAAACGGAAACCAAATCACCCAGCTACCATCAGTGGGCCCAAGGTTCCTTCAAACTCACGTCCGAGATAATAATAACTTCAGGTCTCCGCATCTTCTCAGTGCGCTAGCTTACGAGTTCCCCATGCTGCTCAATGGTCCTAGATTTCGGATGAACTCCTGCTTGTAACAAATACTTGCTGCTGCTTTGATTCTTCCGATCAGCGAGGAGATCTCTATAAATGTCTGCGAGGCGGGCACTCGCGTGGTGCATAGTTAGATGCTCTCGGACAAAGGTCGCGGCTGTCTCGGCTAACCGCCGTTGTTCCTCTGGGTGTTGCATGAGGTGGATCAGAGTGTCCGTGAGTTCTTTGAGATTTCCTGACTCAAACAAGATGCCGCGCTCGCCATCGTTGACTAGCTCTGGGGTGCCTCCTACCCTCGACGCCACGGGGCAACAACCGCAAGCCATGGCCTCCAACAGAGAGTTTGAGAAACCCTCAGAGAGCGAGGGTAGAACAAAGACGTCAATCGCTCGCATCCACTCTGCTGGCTGAGCAACGGCGTCTTGAAAGACACACGCGACCGTAAGACCTAGCTCGGCTATCTTCCGAACCAATTCTGGTTTCTCCGGACCGCTGCCGACAATTAGCAAGCGAGCTCTATCGTCCATTCGATATAAACTTGCAAATGATTCGACCAACATTCCTAAGTTCTTTTCGGGTCGTAAAAGGGCTACCGCGCCGATGACGATGCTCGCATCAACAAGTTCCCTTGGGCGCTTGCGCCCCCGAGGATTGAACTCTTGTGGCTCATAACCGTTATAACAGATGTGTATTCGTTCGCGAGCGAGCTTCCAATCGGAACTCAAATGATCAGCGAGAGCCTCACAGTTTACGAAAACACCGGTAGCCATGCGATCGATGACCGCCATTACTAGTTGGCTGTGCATCGGGATAAGCTCGCGGAAGCACAATTGGCTCGAAAGAACTGGGATCCTCCATAGTCGTGCCAATGGCACCGCAAACATATCTGCGGGCACGTCGAATGCGTGGATCAACCTTATCCCATTTTCGGCGATGTAACGCCGTAACGCCCATGCCGCTGTGACCGCCGATTTCGATTTGAAAGAGGTCACGGGAATTGTGACCAGCGGTATGCCGGCGTCAGCTATTTCTCGCCACCTCATCCCACCCGCATTAAAGCAAGCCACATGTGGCTCGATTCCATGTTCTCGGAGGTGACGCGAAAATTTGCTCACATCGCGTTCGATTCCTCCGCCATCCAGGACCCGCGCCAGCATCAGGACCGGTATCGGTCCGGACCCACCGTTAACGTCGCGCGGAATTGGTTCATCAGATCTCATGTTGTGGTTCCAATAGTCGCGCTGGATTCCCCACAACGACTACGCTTTCGGGCATAGGGCGGGTTACCACGGCCCCCGCTCCCACAGTGGTCTTTGCCCCTACGTCAGCTAGAACAATTGCCGATGCTCCAATCCAGCAATCGTGGCCAATGAGAACGGACTTAAACTCATCTTCCTTCGCTCCCAGAATTCGGCCATCGACATCCCGCACATGCTGGTGTCGCCCGCTTGCCAGCTGAACATGACTAGCTATCTGAGTCCTATCCCCTATGCTACAAGCACCTAGTACGCAATACGCCCCGACGTAGACGCCCCGGCCCATAGTTGAAGAACTCTGCGCAAAAAAACTTCCGAAGGAGACTCGACTATGGAGAGAACACTTCCGCAGCGTTAGGAAGTAGTAAGCGACACGAAGATAGTCGCCTGGAAGCCCAGGAACGATTGCCAAGAGCTGTGCGAGAGTTTGGAAAACCAGTGAAAAGCGTCCGAATGCGCACAAAAGCGCAAGGGGGAACGCTACTACAAGCGCAATTCCTTGCACGGTCGCCTTGAGAGCAGAAGACAGAACAGATCTGACCGTCATACCTGCATTTCTCCAACTGTAACACCAGCGGTCCTGCTGGGCCGTTCCAAGTAGTTGCGGTGCCACAGCTCAAATACCAGAAGCTGCCACAAACCCGCAGAATGATCTCTATCACCTACATGATGTTCTCTCAGTAACTTTTCTACTGCGGACCTTCGGAAGTAACCCCGTTGCAAAGTGCGCGCCTCCAGGAGAATGGCGGTAATTTCCGACCGCAATTCGGAACGCATCCAATGAGTTAAAGGGAGTGAAAAGCCCTGTTTCGGACGGTTCAGGGCCCGGGCTGGTACGTCCAATTTTTCGGCTAGGCGCCGCAATAAGTACTTTCCGTTTCCGTTTCGGATTTTTAGGTGCAACGGAAGACTCACGGCTTGTTCAGCGAATACGTGATCAAGCAACGGGCTTCGAATTTCGAGCGAACATGCCATGCTCATTCTATCCACTTTCGTCAGCACATCTCCCGTGAGGTAAGTCTTGATGTCCGTGTATTGCATACGACTTACGACGTCCTTGGCGGGCGCGTGATCGTAATAGTTTCGAGCGATGTCCGCCGCTGGTTCGCTGCCGGAAACAGACTGAAGAAACTCCGGAGAAAGGATCGACAATTCCTCATCGTAACTCTGTAGGACAGCCTTGGAATTTACAAATCGATCGCGGGCATTCAAAACGAAATTGTAAGCAAGTTTTCTGCTGCGCATTCTTGCGGGTAGGTGCGGATACACAAGTCTATGATACGCGGGAGCAACCGAGGAGGGCAGTAAGTCAAGATGGCGCCTTCGGTAGTGTACAAGATAGCTGTCATACCCCGCGAATAGCTCATCGCCTCCGTCCCCCGATAGAGCTACAGTGACGTATTTTCGCGCCATGCGCGCAACGTGATAGGTCGGTATAACAGACGAATCCGCAAATGGCTCGTCGAGTATCCCTGTAAGTTCTTCCAGCGTGCCCCACAGATCGGCTTCTACCAACAATTCGTGATGATCGGTGTTAAACCGCTCCGCCACAGATCTCGCGTGAACCGCCTCGTCAAAATCGGCATGCTTAAAGCCGATCGTGAACGTTTTAACAGGTCTGCCGCTGAGTCGGGCCATCATAGCGACCACTGTCGATGAGTCAACTCCGCCGCTCAGTAGCCCTCCGAGGGGAACTTCGCTGAGTAGCCGCATGCGAACCGCGCTCTCTAATGTTGCCTCCATCTCTTCGAGGCATCGCTCTTCGGGAAGCGTCGTAGAGCAGAACTGCGGTAGATCCCAATATTCTCGCAGCCGGACCGAATTCCCTTCGAATTCGAGGTAATGGGCGGGCGGAAGTTTTCTTACGGTTCTGAAGGCAGTGAAAGGATCAGGAACGTACCCGTAGTAGAAAAACTGGCTGAGTGCCTCTTGATCGATAGTCGCGAGGTCTGGGGCCACAGCAAACAGTGACTTGATCTCGGATCCAAAGTAAAGGACCCCGCCCTTCAACGCGTAATGCAGCGGTTTCTTGCCGAATCGATCGCGAGCGAGGAGTAACTTATTTCTCCGAAAGTCGTAAAGTGCAAAAGCAAACATCCCTCGCAGCCGCTTGACACACTCTGAACCAAACTGCTCGTAGGCATGTACTATGACTTCCGTATCCGAATGAGTATGGAAAATGTGTCCCAATTGCTCCAATTCGTTGCGCAGTAATTGAAAATTGTAGATTTCGCCATTAAAGACGACCCAAACTGTTCGGTCTTCGTTACATATGGGTTGTTGCCCGCCCGCGACGTCAATGACGCTGAGCCGGCGCATGCCGAGTCCCACCGATCCATTCGTATAGATCCCTTCGTCGTCAGGTCCGCGATAGACGATTGCTGCGCACATCTTACGAACATGCGTGGGATCCACTAGGGTTCGGCAATCACCGCCTACGATACCAGCAATTCCGCACATGCCCACTCCTGATCCAAATCATTGCTTTCCCCGCGGCGCCAATAGACTATGGTAGAAATTCTAGTAATTTAGATACCAGCGACCACCACGTTGAATCTGTTGGGCCTTCAGGGAGATGGAAATACATCCCTACTGGGGCCCCTCAAGCCGGTCCCAACTCTGCGCAATGTCTTCGCAGTTCATGTAGGCCCGATTGAAGCTTTCCGATCTTAAAGATAACGAATCCTTCGTTCGGTGCCAGTGTAACGCACGGTCGTTGCCATTGCATCCGCGAATGCGGAGCCTTTGCGATTGTTGATCGAGCGACGCGGCTCGAACGGAAATCTTCATGTCGTTTCGCGCTGGCGCCCGTGGATCGATCGGATCAGAGCATCGAGTGTCATTGTCTGTTTTTTTGCGTTGAAGTTCTCTTCAAACCATATATTCGCCTGGTCGGCCGTCTTGTCTAGATCAATAAAACTCTGCACCGCATTATCCATCTCTTGGATAGAGCTGTCGGCATAGGCGCAGCGATAAACGACCCCACTCTGCTTCAGAATTCTCTCGATAGGCGTGTTTGGAAGGATAAAGGCAAGTACTGGGCGTCCAAGCCGTAAATACTCGAACAACTTGCCTGGAACTTGGATCGCGCTCTGTGGTTGGACTAACAGCAATCCGTCGGAATCCTGGGCGATGCGCCGCGCCTCGTGTTGTGGCACCAGCTCGGGGAATAACTCAAGCCATCCTTGTTGTCTTGCTCGCATTAGAAATTCCGGCCCCGGCACGGAATCGCTTTCAATTGGCCCAACCAGGCGGATTCGAATTCTAGTGGAGACCAGCCGCCCCGCCTCGATCAGCCGAGAAACCGATTCCAACAAAGGGCTAACATTACGCCCCCCATATAGTTCCCCCACATGGCTTACCAACTGATAGTCTCGCTCAGGCAACAGATGACGTTCAATTCGATCTTCAGGGTCAAAGCCGTTCCAGATCAAATGAATGCGATTGCGCTGTTTCGGATAAGTGTTCCTAAATTTTTCGGCTGCCGCATCCGTATTCACGATCGTGACGGTCGCAGTTTCCAAAACGGTTCGTTCCAGCCAACGAGATAGCTTTTGTTGAAACCTCGTTAGGCCGATGTGGCCAGGGACATCAGCTAAGGGATCCCGGAAATCTGCTATCCATTTTAACTGGCTGCTCCGGGTAAGTTGAAAGGCTGCTACATGTGTCCCTAGCGGCGGATATGAAGAAAAGATAGTTACCTCCGCATTCGGATTGGAACGCAAGAACGCGTGGGCCGCCCGACAGGCCAGACGACTCCACCGAATTCCCGTACCACCAGGAACTAGCAGTTTTCGCGCCGCGCGCTCAAGTTGCCAACCGATCTCCTCTCGGGGCTGCGTCATGAAAGGATCGGGGATGTACTCCGAATCCAGATCCGGACGGGTTTCTTGGTCTGCAGCCGTAATGACATGGCAGCGATATCCCATCTGCGATAAGTATTTATAAAAGTGATAAGGCCGAGCTGCGCCAATCGCGTTTTCGGGAGGAAAATGATAGGCCAACATCAGTACGATTCTGTCCGGCATGAGGTCTCTTGGTCTTGATACTCGTTTACGGCAGTTTAAACCTTCCGGTTCGTCACCATCCAAGAAGTGTACCCCTATGTGCTTGTCCGTGCGATCGGAGGGAAGATCGGTATTAGTGTAGTGAAAAAGAACGAAGAGTTAGGTAAATGGAGAAGGAGAGTTGCAGTAAAATAGGAAATGATGAGGATGATCCCATACCTGACGGCTAGTCGTACTTCGGATCTCGAACAACGTTTCTATGATCACCATTGGAAGTCCACTGGCGAGGTCAACGATACTCGGGAGCGTGAACGTGTTGAATTAACATCGTCTGCTGTGCCCTCTGGCTCGAAGCGGATCCTAGACGTTGGTTGTGGAGACGGACGTCTTTCTCAGGCGATCCGCAGAAAGCAGGAATGCTTCTTGGTGGGGTTCGATTTGAGCACGGTAGCGCTACGTCAACTCCAAGGACCGACGTGCTGTGGATCAGCCGCCCAGTTGCCATTCTCCGATCGTTCCTTTGATCTGGTGGTCAGCACAGAGATGATGGAACATCTACCTAAGCAAATTTATTCGGACGTCTTGAAGGAATTCTCTCGTGTCGCCGACAAATTCATCCTGATTACAGTTCCGAATAAGGAGAATCTGTCAGAAAACATAGCACTGTGCCCTGCATGCGGTTCGCTTTTCCACGTCTGGGGGCATCAACGCTCGTATTCGATTCCTAGATTTAAGAATCTATTCGATCGGTTTCATTTAGTTCGAGCCGTTGCATTTGGCGATCAGCTTGAAAGCTACAACAGAATCTTGCTCTGGATTCGCCAAAAACTGGCGGGTGGTTTCGTTTGGGAAGAACGCACCATATGTTATTCCTGCCAATCTAGTGATCGTCCGATTCCGCGGCTACCGTTTTTGGAGCGTATTTGCGACAGCCTTAACTCGCGCCTCTGGACACCGTTCTCAAAACGCCCGGGATGGCTCCTTGGTTTGTATGCGCGCCAAGGGTGAGAGCTAAACTCCTATTGGCATAGTTCACCAAACTATTCAGGCTCAAACACCCCGGCCGAAGCGGATTACATTCGTCCTGGATTTCAAGGTCATCCTTCGGGTCGCGGGATGACACACGTAAGAACATCGCTTACTATTTGCAATTGAACGGCAGGTTGGAGCGTTGGCACCATTCGCCAGAATCGGAGTGAAACGGGCCGACACACCGCTGACCAAGGAAGATGTGGTGCGCTTGATCCAAAGATGGTGGGTCACTACAACATGGCTGGGAAAGCGACGATGCGCTAGATTATGAGATGTCGATTTTTATCATTTATATTCATATTAGCGGCGGGGGCTACCGCAGGGGCAGCCTGCACCAAGCCGACTATAACGTCCCCTCGGGCGGACCCTGATCCCTCTGGGCGGCAAATCACTATTACCTGGACAACGAGTGTCGCTGCGGATTCGCAAGTTACTTACGGGTGGATAAATGCTGGCCAACTTACTCAGGTAACAGATACCTCTGGCGTGACCAGCCATTCCGTGACGGTGACGGGACTGTTCCCTTCTACTAGTTACGGCTGGGGGATCATAAGTCACGCGATCAGTGGTGGAGCGCAGTGCACTTATCCCTACTGGGCTTTCTATGGCGGCGGAGATCAAGATGTAGAAGTCGTGACAAACGCGGCCCCGGCGGGATCGGCAGACTACTACCTCGCCCTGAATAACAGCCCGCAACACGTGACGCAGGGGTATGGAGTATATCTACGATTGTGGAACGGTCTTCTTGCGGGAACTATTGGTACTAACGTTTTGAAATTCGTCGTCACGGGACTTCCGAACAATGTGTCTCTTACTTGGACCGATCCGCGAATACTCGGTTCGAACGAGCAAATTGTTTCAACAACCACGATTCCTAATGACACGTTGACGATTCACGATTTCGGGCTTGCGGGTGCGGAGCTGTATATCCTCACGAATCAGGGAGGTACCACCACGCCAGGGACCTACACCCTGACATTCACGGGCAGCGGCGCCGGGATTCCTACACACACCTTTACCTGGAATTTTGTTGTCGATCCTGCAGAGTCACCCTTTGGGATAACATTCCCATTCGGTACGCCAAGTTCCTATCCAGCTATCCCGGCCCTATCTACCTTTCTATCCGCAGCGTCCACTTGGGGGGCATATAACTGTGCCCAGGACCTTAGAAACCCGCGCACGATTCGTCCGAATGATACCGGCTCACAGACAACGTCTATCACTTCTGTGTCGCCGGGAACGGTAACAATTACTGTCGGTTCAACAGCAAGATATTCGAGTGAGGTTTCTGTCTACCCCTTAGTCATAGCCTACGCCACAAGCGCTCAAGAATTCGTGCTTGTAGGGGATTGGTCTGTTGTAGATGGAACGCACCTGAAGGTCACATTTGCGAATTCCCACGCACAACCGTACTCAGTTCGCGTTTATGACCTCACTCCAGTTAGCGGGTCGTTTACACGCGGCTCCTGGTATTACGACGGAGCGCGTGTGTACTACAACGTGGGAGACTTGCTGGGAGATCAGATCACTTACCAGCAATGCGTTCAGAACGTTAACCAAGTTTATCGTGATGGGTACGTAATCCCTAATTCTGGAGGCATCCAGAGTTTCCTAGGCTTTACGACAGGACTTCTGGAGGACTACCAGCGGCAAGAGACCGCCTCCGATTTAACTGCGATAAATGAGCTGGATACCAGCTCACAGCCATATTTGCCTGGGGGAAATGCTGTTCCCGTACAGTATCTGCAGAGGGAAGCAGCTTACGCTTTCAAGTTCGCGCGTGATGCCGTCACTCTGCGCCAGAACAACCCACGTTTCGGTCAAAGTTCTACCTTTTGGAGGGGTTATTATCTCGACCATGTTATAGGGCATCTAGACGAGATTTGTCTGACTGGAGACTACGAGTACGAAGAAAATTTCATGGTGGGATTAGAGGCGGACGCCATCATCAATTACTACGAGGCTGGCAACCATGACGCCCGTATCCCATCCGCCATCAAATGCGTTGCAGACTTTCTTTGGAATACTCAGTGGAACGTAGTCTCTACCGATACGAACTCGTTTGCCTATGACAGTTATCGGGCAGCGGTGAACTTGAATCCCGCTAATGCCCCGGCGAGTTATTTTCAGAACCTCAACAATTTGATTGCTCCGATGTACGCTTGGCTTTTTAAGATGACTGGACTACCGAGATACCAAACCGAAGGGGACACGATCTTTGAACATGGAACTTCACTGGACGGTCCTGACGGAGGACCGGCGAACATCATAGGTGATCAGAACGGCCCACCAAATGGAAATTCGGGCAAGGAGTTTTCACAGCAATATATGTGGGGGCCGAGTTATGTTACGTGGCGCAGCACACCCGAGACCGATACTTCGCCGTTCGGCCAATTGGCTCCTCCTACTAATCTATCCATCGTAGTTCATTAGATTCGTTCGGTAGTGTCGAGCATGTTTGTTTCCTGGTGATTTAGACACTCAGAGCCTCGGCTCGTTCTGAAGTAGCCTTAACCTCGTACGCCGCATAGCCAGCTTTCGAAGTCGATTTCGCCTACGTTTGTGGCGTCGAGGAAACGCGGAAGCAAGAGGGGATCGGATGCCTGCGTCGCTAGTCCCAATTCACAAGTTGTAGCACTCTTTACTCCCAGGTCCCGTAGCCAAGGCAGGAATTCGGATGCGTAATCGCCGCTCGGATAACAGAAGTGGAGCGCCTCGGAGCCCGTGTATTCGCGTATCCGCGCACGATTGTCGCGGACTTCCCGCACGAACAAATCGCGATCTCGTGGCGCCCTATGGCGGTGAGTGTGAAGTTCAATCCGCACGCCCCCCCTCGCGATTGCACTGACCTCGGACGAACTCATGATCTGGAGAAGCCGGCACCGTATCAAGTCGTCGTAGTCGATACGAAGGCGTGACGCGAGTTCGTGGGCTACCTGATCCTTCTCGAGAGTGGTCATCTTTCGAGTGTGGGTCCAATGCATGATCGACTGGACAACCTTGGTGCGTTCCCCATAGTCCCGCACTGGCATGGATTTCTCGATCCCAATCGCAGGGAAATCGAAATCTACGTTTCCAGATTTCCACAACATATAATTGACGACCAAATTGAATACGGGAACGCGATATTCACAGTAGTGAGTAGATAAGTACACGGTGCATGGATATCCGAAAGTTCGGAGAATTGGAACCGCATGCCGGTAAAAATCGTGGAAGCCATCATCGAAAGTAATTACAACACTTCGTGGTGGCAGCGAGTGGCTTCGAAGGCGTTCGATCCCCTCGTTCAGGGGGACGACGTTTGCGCCATATGACTTCAACATCTCGAGCCGGTGGCGGAAACGATCAGGAGTAATGTACATCTGACCGAGCCATTCATGTTCGTCCTGTAGTGCGATGCCGTGATAGCACAGAATCAAGAGTTTGTTCTGGCGACGCTTCAACTTTGAGATGACTGAGAAGGAGCCTGTCTTGCGAAGGAGCGACAACGTGACTGTCTTTAGGGACTTCTTTATCGTCATGGAGTAACTCTCAAGTTCTTGCCGGTGCGACCGGGGGGGCTCCATTTTTGTTCCACAACCCGGTAAAGTGCGATCGTCACACCTGTCAATGCAGGGAGGTAAAAACGATACGCCAGAGATAAAAAGAAAATTGCTGTGCAGAATCCGACCAGCGATATTAACAAACAGAATGCGGTTGCCCTGATTTGCTGAGTCTCTCTGGTCGGAGCGTGTTTCCGGGTCGCCCTATATACGCTATTGAGCATCCGAAAAGTGGCAACTATTGCCGCTAAGAAGAACAACAATGCCGGTACACCGATTTCGCTGGAAACTTCAGTAAAGGAATTGTGAGTCTGATGCCAGTAACCGTGCTGATTTGCCTCACGCGCCGTTCTGCCTTCGTAGTTTTCAAACTGCCCGGCACCAACACCAAATAGCGGATGACTAAGAGTTGTCAGAATGCTCTGCTTAAGTAAGTAACGCCGGGACTGCTCTGACTCGTTCGCCGCGGCGTCAGGATCCCTTTCGGTAGAATCTGGGGCTCTGAATGTCGTCGCGAATCGCTCGAGAATCCGTTGAGGCACGACAATATGCGCGGCGAAGACCAACAGTATGACGATCGACGCCGCAAGTATCTTCTGGCGAAGTCGGAGACTCCATAGAATGAAAAGTATCGCAATACCAACTGCTATTAGTGCGCCACGAGAACCGCTAAGTAGTATGAGATATATTCCATACAACAGTACTCCAGCGGCCACAATACGAATGACTATCAGTTGCGATACGCTAACAACAACGAGCAAAAGGAATGGAAGAACCAGGATCAACTGTGCCGCAAAATCGTTTGGGTCACTCATGGTCGTGCCTGTCATTTCCAACCGTCCGAGGATCTGATTTGAAAAAACGCGCCCGGCGACTACGTCAACCACCGCTGCCCAGGCGAGGACAGTCATCAGACGTTTCATCTCGCTCCAAGTCATCACACACCCACCAATGACAAATAAAATCAGTACTTCTACCCGAAGCCAGTTCCATGTCAGGGACAGTGACGCACCTCGCCATGAGCTAAACGGCAATGCAAGGACCATCCATAACGAATAGCCAATCCAATATTTTGCTGCCGACCACTGAAGCGTTCGCCGCAACCCTCCACTACCTAGAACAATCAATACCATCGGCGCACCCACAATGATCAATATGTGGGTGTCGATACCCACCGCCATCGTAATCAGTTGGTGCAACTGAGAAAAAACAATGAATACGTAAACCAGAGCGAAGTAGTACCCGACGGCGCGGAGGGGATGATGTACGTGCGCCAACCAACGCTTATTACCACGGCCCCCGTGCGTTGATTGCGGAGTCGCTAGCTGATCGATGGAATCAACTTCCCCGATCGGGACTTGCGAAGTTGTATACGCTTCTTTCACATCAATCTAATGTGCATAACTCTAACTTCAAATGGATTTGTCTCTCTCGACTCGCCAGAATCGTACAACACGATTGCGAATGGAGCCAGACGTACGCTGCATATCGCAAGGGGGAAGGCGTTAGAATCAATATCCTGCTGGAGACTTCGTCTAGGGATATAGGCTCAGGTGCGTTGTCCAGTCCTCGGGACGCGACCAGACGTTCCGACTGGAATGCCAGAAGAGTTTCAAAGGCTGTGTCGAGCATTGTCCGCTTGAACATGTCTGATGGAATTCCAGAATTGGTATCGGGCACTACGGTCGTCGCGTCTCGCAAGCCAATCGAATGCGTGATCTGGGAGCGTGCTGCCGTAGGGGACGAGGTATTGCCGTCGAATCCGCATCGCACCGCTAGCGAACCTTCTGCCAAGTCGAGTCCCGATGACTGAATAGAAAGCGCCAAAATCCGACCAAGAACGCAAGATTCATCGCCAGCCAGAAGTAGCCCAGTAGACCGAAGCGAACCCGCTTCGCCTGGAATTCAAAGAGGTAGCCCATGGCAGCCCAGAGGTAAAAAAGAACTTGGATCATGGCAACCACACGGTAGAACGTAGAGTGCAGCAAGAGACAGCTGCACACGATCATGCCGATCAGCAGAAATGGAACTACCCAGCGCAGCAACTTGTGAGAGACAAAAGCCAAAAGTGCAAAGCCTTTGAGGGGAGTGTGAATCAACTCTCCAAGAGCTCGGAAACTTCCCACGGCAAGTCGGACACGACGGGTAAACTCTCCTGCCACAGATGAAGCAGCAAAATCGACTGCCACGGCTTCGGGATCATAGACTACTTGGAAACCCTCCTTGCGAGCATGCATTGGAATGATGAAATCTTCCAGGATGGTGTCCTTCGCAAGCTCTCGGAAACACACTCGGCGAACTGCGTATATCGCGCCGCTGGCGGTGAGTGTCGCGCCCAGCCGACCCTCCATTAATCGCAGCATGCTTTCATACTTCCAGTACACCCCTTCAGTCTGCCGGGATTCTTCACTCGCGCGAAATTGCAATGCTCCACAAACTACACCCACCGATGGGTCGGAAAAATGTCGAACGAGCTTCTGTATCGCATCCGGACAAAAGAGAGTGGCAGCATCGGAAAAGATCAAAATATCGCACTGCGCCAAGGCGATCCCCCGGTTGATTGCAGTAGCTTTACCCTCTCTTCTCGAAAGCAGCGCTATGCGAACATTCTGCTCTTTCAAATTCGATAAAATCTCGTTAGTGCGGTCGATGGACCCGTCCGAAACAAAGACTAATTCTAGGTGGTCGGCGGGGTAATTTAGTTCGCGAGCGTTTTGTATTTTCTCGGGAAGGCAGTCTTCTTCGTTATACGCGGCAACCACCAGACTGACACGGGGGAGATCGGTGGGCCCAAGCGATGGCGTGCGTCGATCTCGGCGGGAAGTGAGATATCGCCAATCACGTGGAATTTGAGAAAGAGAATAGACAGCGAATAAAATGAGTGGGTATAAAAAATATGAATAGAGAACTAAGAACAGGCAGACCCAGAAAAGCCATTGGGCGCCAACCACGGCCGCATTCATTATTGTCCACCGCGGCCGAGGATTAGAAGTTTAGCTGTCTTAAAGAGGATCAGCAAATCGAGACCGATCGAAATGTTTTTTATGTAAAAGAGATCGTAGGCCAACTTTTTCCTATTGTCTTCCAACGTGACATTGTAGCCGCGGTTGATCTGAGCCCATCCCGTTGCACCAGGTTTGACGGCCCACCGATGACGATAATAGGGAAGTTTTTCTACGTACTCCCGCTCCTGATTGGGAACAAATGGTCGTGGTCCAACGAAGTGCATATCACCGCGGAGAATATTGAAGAGCTGTGGCAATTCGTCGAGGCGGGTGCGTCGAAGCAGTTTTCCCAAGCGCGTGAATCGGATATCAGTTCTTTCCGCGGGCTGATGGTTCTCGTCCCGGTCAATGCCGTCTTTCATGCTACGAAACTTAAACAGTGTGAAAATCTCCCCATGCAGCCCGACGCGCTTTTGCCGGAAAATAGCTGGACCACGGGAGTCCAAACGAATTGCGATTGCAACCACGACCATTAGCGGGAAGGCTAGAATCAGAGCGATCGTCGACCAAATGACAGATGAAACGCGTTTATATACCTGCAGGGGGTGTGATACCTCCAAGCCGGCGGAAAATAGCAACCAGCTCAAGCGGAGAGATTCGATTGGAAGCTTTCCGGTTGCTGCCTCATACAATTCGGCGCCGTCCTGAATAGCTACCCCCCGACTCTTCAACTGAAGTAACGCTTGCACGGGCAAGTTACCTCTTCGTTCGTTCATCGCCACGACGATTCGCTTGGCGTTGTACGTATCAACTAGATCGAGAAATTGATCAGCCGGATTCTCACCAGAACTCAAGATCGGATTTTCGTTCTCATGCCCCTTCAGTTGGCCCACGACGCGAAGACCCAGTTCCGGTCGAGCACCCAACTCCGCAACAAGCGACTCAGCGAGGGGGCCGTCCCCAAGAATCAGCACACGTTCGGCAAATTGGGGAAGACTATTGACTGCCAAAAAAAACCTCCGCCAAAGCAACAGTATTACTGCGACGAACGATAAACCAATCGCGAGGATTCCGCGGCCAAGTGCCAATGATGGATATACGTAATAGAGAAGCGCCAGAAGTATGCAAACTGTCCCCAAGACCTGAATTAGGCGGCTATAGACCTCACGCCGATTGCTTAGTATCGAACTTTGGTAAAGATCGAAATAGTACATACAAGCGAGAACGAGGGCTGACATCATGAGGATCTTGACCCCGCCCTGTTCGTAACTGAGTAGTACGGCGGCATCATTCGTACCCAACCGCGCAATCGTCGCAGCGACAAATGCAAGCGCAATCAAACATCCTTCCGAAATTCCCAAGAAAAGCGTGCGCTTCGGGAAGTACGCATTCAGGAGACGGATCATGAGTGAGCTTTGATTCCTTCCCTGGTTCCGGCTGGTTTTATTTTTTCTTAACGCCGTAGTATTGGTCTGAGTAGTTCACGCGGTCGAATTCGGAAGCCTCGTTCAGCACTATTCCGAGCCACTTCGGATTATCCAAACCCTTCACGCCCATCTTTAGGGCTTTGATTGGTGCGACGCCCTCGCGAACTACGAGAAGCGTGCCGTCTACGAGTCTTGACCACAGATTAGCGTCGACGATTGGAGTCATGGGAGTCGAATCGACTACGACCCAGTCAAAACCGCCAACCAATTGCACAAACGCTTCGGCAAATCGGGCCGATTGCAATATTTGCGACGGTTGATCGCATGCGGAGCCAGCACCAAGAAACCATAGCGGCAAATCATCCAATTTGTGAATATACGGTGCAATCTCTGCGTCTTCTCCTCGGCTATGCCACCACTGATTGATCCCTTCAAGGCCGGTCAATCCCAGCACAGTCGTGAGGCTTGGTCTGTGCAAGTCGCCTTCGACCAGAAGCACTCTATAGCCGAAGTGCTTCACAAAAGTGACCGCTAGATTTGCGGCAACCAAGCTCTTGCCTTCGTTGACCACGGCGCTAGTAATTTGCAGGGACCTCAGCTCACTCTTCTCACGCAGATTCTCCAGTCGAGCCGCCAAAGCGCGAAATTTCTCGGCGCCCAAACTCTTCGGATCTGTCAAGGCCACCAAGCGCGACGTCTTGCCAGGCCTGATGTTTGCGTTCGGACCGTAGGTCGTCTCGCCAGGCACGGGAACGATGTTGTTTAGTAGTTCGACAGGTTGGTCCGGCTCGGGCGCAGGCGTCCCCGGCCGCCTCTTCTCCCTTTCGATTTTTCGCAATGTGTCGTAGAGCCGGCTCACTCTGATTTCACTCTCGACGGCGAATTACTTTCGTCTAACGTTCCAAACGAATCTTCCGTAACCCTATCCAAGCAGAGATCCTGAGCTACCTCCTGTACGATGTCAGGCGTGATCTGCTGCAGATTATGGCCGAAGCCTAGTAGTAGGGAATTCTCACAAAGTGTGTTGACCAAGCGTGGGAGACCTCGTGAAAGCCTTTGAATCAAAGCGATCGTCTCGTTCGGGAAGATCGCGGCTGCGTGCGAATTAGCTCCGGCTAGTTGTAATCGTCGATGAATGTAATCCTGCAACTCCTTCGTTTCCAGTGGCTTCAGATTGCAGCGCATTCCAATTCTTTGCTTTAACTGTCGCAATTGTTTTGAATCGAGCTTTTGCTCAAGCTCTGGCTGCCCAACCAGGACGATCTGGAGAAGTTTATGCTTGGTGGTCTCGAGATTCGTAAGAAGGCGGATTTCTTCCAGGAGTTCCCAGCTCAGCAATTGAGCTTCATCGACGACAAGTGCAGTGGTGAGATCATGACGCGAGCGCTCCAACAAATAGTTGTTGAGGCGCGCAAGAGCGTCGCTTTTGGTGCGGATTTGGGAGGGGATGAGGCCAAATTCGTTAATTACATGGGTGAAAAATTCCGATACCGAAATCATCGGATTGTACATATAGGCAAACGCCACTTTATTCCTAGTCAGGGCCTCTAGAAGACATCGCACGAGCAAAGTCTTGCCCGTGCCCACTTCGCCCGTGAGCACCACGAATCCCTTTCGGCGAAACACGCCATAAGCCAGATTTGCCAGTGCCTCGGTGTGCCGTGACGTCGGGCAAAAGAAGTAGGGATCCGGACTGACCTCGAACGGATTGCGAGTCAACCCATAGAATTTCTTGTACATCGTTCTTAGCTTTTGTAAAACGCGTAAAGATTTCCAATCAACACCAATATCGCCATGACCACCACTGCGCCAACTTCCATTCGCCGAAACAGAGCGCGAGTGCGCTCCTCTCCAGGAGCATCTAAACGAGGAATCCCAATCAACACCTTGATCGGAACTTCATCAACTAAATCTTTTTCCTGTCGAACCCGCACATCCGTCATTTCAAGGAAGGCGGTCAAGCCGATTCCAGCCACGAAACCTAATGCTAAACCCGCGAGACTGATGAGCAAATGATTTGGGGCGGAGGGTCTGGTAGGCAGGCTCGGCGGATCGAGGATGCGAAATTGTTCGCCCTGCTGGCGCTGTTCCAGATT